>Ga0134126_10014262_pt1 | contig 10035 bp, 8 predicted proteins | sample KB31752_FD_96881 | JGI IMG/M metagenome (GOLD analysis project Ga0134126, IMG submission 96881) | Terrestrial soil microbial communities with excess Nitrogen fertilizer from Kellogg Biological Station, Michigan, USA - KB3-175-2 | ecosystem: Environmental > Terrestrial > Soil > Unclassified ...
GTCGTCGGCTACAGCCCCCAGTACGACTCCTTCCCCCGCGGCATGCGCGCCGGTGAGCTGCTCCGCGCCCATCTGCGTCTGGCCGGGGAAACCGAAAACATCGCCCCGCGGGTCACCGCCGCCCTGGAACAGGTCGGCCTCGCCGCCGTCGCCGGACGCAAGCTGGCGGCCTTCAGCAAGGGCATGCGCCAGCGCATGCGCCTCGCGCTGGCGCTGCTCCACGATCCCCAGGTGCTCATCCTGGATGAACCCCTCAACGGCCTCGACCCCCTCGCCCGCGCCGAGTCCATCGCCCTCTTCCGCGCCTTCGCCGCCCAGGGGCGGTATCTCATCCTCTCCAGCCACATCCTCCACGACGTGGACGCCATCAGCGATCAACTGATTCTCCTCAGCAACGGCTGTGTCGTGGCCGAGGGCGCCATTCAGGGCGTGCGCGCCGAACTCCCCGACCGCCCGCTGCAGGTGCGTATCCGCAGCCCGCGCGCCCGCGAGCTGGCCGCCACCGCCTTCCAGCTTCCCGGCGTCATGGAAGCCTCCCTCGATGCCCGCGGCGTGCTCATCACCACCCGCGATCCCCACGCCTTCTACCTCGCCCTCAACCAATGGGCCGCCGCCGGCCTGCCCATCGAGGCGGTGCAACCCGCCGACGACAACGCCCAGGCCATCTACGGATACCTGGTCGAGGGCGCGCGATGAACGACGTCTGGCGCTCGCGCCTCCACCAGACCGCCGCCGTCTTCCGCCTCGAGATCGGCAAAACCCTCTTCAGCCGCCGCGGCCTGTGGATCTATCTGCTGGCCGCCCTGCCGGTGGTGCTCTTCGTCATGGCCGGCATCTTTGCCGGCCACCGCGCCTCCGAACGCGCCTCCTGGATCGCCTCGGAGACCGCCGCCCGCCAGGGTCAGCCGCTCACCGCCGCCGACTTCTCCGCCCTGCTGACCGGCATGTCCGAGGCCGAAGTCCGCCAACGCCTCGGCCCCCCCGCCGACTTCAATACCTTCAGCTTCCCCTCCCGCACCCCCCAGGGCCGTCGCATCCGCGTCCACGGGCTGAACTTCTACTACGCCGTGCCCGAAGCCAACTACGAGATCACCCTGCTCGACGGCAAGGTGGATGCCGTCCGCAACCGCGCCGCTCCCGGCTTCAGTGAGCTGGTGAACGTCTTCGCCACCGTCTATCAGTTCTTCATGCTGCGCCTGGCAATCTTCTTCGGCTGCCTGGGCATCTTCATGAACCTCTTCCGTGGCGAGCTGCTCGACAAGAGTCTGCACTTCTACTTCCTCGCCCCCATCCGCCGCGAAGTGGTGCTGGCAGGCAAGTTCCTCGCCGGTCTGGCCGCTGCCGGACTGATCTTTCTCACCAGCGTGGCGGTGCAGATCGTGGTGCTCGGCGCTCAACTGCCCCCGCCCTCCCGCGCCCAGTTCCTCTCGGTGCAGAACGGATGGCACCAGATCGCCGCCTACCTGGCCATCACCCTGCTCGCCTGCGCCGCCTACGGAGCCTTCTTCTGCGCCGCCGGCCTGTTCACCAAAAACCCCATCCTCCCCGCCGCGATTCTGCTGGTGTGGGAGGGCATCAATCCCTTCCTCCCCGCCCTGCTCAAAAAAATCAGCATCATCTACTACCTCAACGCCCTCCTCCCCACCCGCCTCAACGCCGCTCCCGGCACCCCTTCGCTGCTCTCGCTCCTCATCTCCGACCCCGACGCCCTCGCCCCGCTCTGGGCCATCCTCGGCCTTCTCTGCGTCGCCGCCGTGCTCCTCGTTCTCGCCGCGCGCCGCGTCCGCCGCCTCGAACTCGACTACACCGCCGAGTAAGGGATGCTGCGCCTTCGCCAGGGCTGGGTGGTGTTTCAACTCGAACTGGGCAAGACCCTGTTCAACCGCCGCAGCCTGTGGATCTACGCCCTGGCGCTGCTCCCTCTGGTGCCCTTCACCGGCATGGCGGTCAACACCCTGCAGATGCGCCACCAGCATGACCGCTGGCTCGCCACCCAGGCGGCGCGGCACGCCGCGCCGCTGACCCCGGCGGATCTGGCCGCCATCCACCCCGGTTTAACGGAAACCGAAGTCCGCACCCGCCTGGGGGAGCCCGCCGACAGCAGTGATTTCACCTTCCGCAATCCCGGCCCCGATGAGACGGAGATTGAAACCCCCGGCCGCAACCTCTACTACGCCACCCCCGATACCGCCTACGATGTGATCCTCAAGGCCGGCGCGGTGCGCAACGTCCGCCGCGTCGAGACCCCCGGCGAAGGCGACGTGCGTTCGGATTTCGCCCTCATCTTCCAGTTCTTCATGCTGCGCGGCGCCATCTTCTTCGGCGCCCTGGGCGTGTTCATGAACCTCTTCCGCGGCGAACTGCTGGATCAGAGCCTGCACTTCTACTTCCTCGCCCCCATCCGCCGCGAGGTGGTGTTGGCGGGCAAGTTCGCCGCCGGAATGGTGACCGCCGGAACCATCTTCTGCGCCAGCGTCGCCGCCCAAATGGCGCTCCTCGCCTGGCAGATGCCCGCGCCCGCCCGCGATCAGTTCCTCGCCGTGCAGCACGGCTGGCACCAGATTGCCATCTACTTCGGCATAACCCTGCTCGCCTGCCTCGCCTACGGCGCTTTCTTCTGCGCCGCCGGCCTGTTCACCAAAAACCCCATCCTCCCCGCCGCCCTCCTGCTCTTCTGGGAAGGCATCAACCCCTTCCTCCCCGCCCTGCTGAAAAAGTTCAGCATCATCTACTACCTGGGCGCCCTGCTCCCGCTGCGCATCAATCTGCCCCCCCACACCCCCGCCCTGTTTCAACTCCTCGTCTCCGACCCCGACGCCCTCGCGCCCGCCTGGGCCCTCCTCGGCCTCCTCTGCGCCGCCACCCTCCTCCTCGCCCTGGCCGCCCGTCGCGTCCGCTCCCTCGAGCTCGACTACACCGCGGAATAGGTGTCAGTGGCCAGTGGCCAGTTGCTTCCTGCCGGCCTGATAGTCTGCGGCGGCCGGCGCTAGGAGACGAGCGCCCAGAGGTAGAGAACAATACCGGCGCCCACCAGCGGGCAGCCGATCAGCAGGAAGGCCAGAAAGGCCAAGGGATGAACCCACGCCAGGGAAACCATTTGCACCACCAGCCCCAGGCAGATCAGCAGGCCCGCAAGGCGGATGCGCTTCTCCACACGCGTATGCGGAACGGCGGCAGAGGTGGCCATGTCAGTGTCCCTTCCAGAACGTCGCGTGCGGCAGGTCGCCGACATTGTGCACGATGTCGTGGCACCCCGACGAGAGGCACGAGACCCGATTGCTGGTGATCTTGTCCATCAGCCCCGGCTGGCGGTGATGGGCCTTGGCTTCGAGGAAGGGCCGCGCATCGGCGTGGCAGTGCAGGCATTCGCGGTTGTTGTAGGGGGTGTAGAGGCGAATCTGCTCCGGCTTGGGAATGGTTCCCAGGTACTCGACGTACAGGTGCCGCAGCCCGCGGAATTTCGAGTGCACCGTGCCGAACAGAGTGTAGTCGGTGTGGCAGGTATAGCAGGCGGCGTCGCGGGGCACCAGACGGTTTTGAAAGTGCACCGCCGGTATGTAGCTCGGGTCGTCCACGTACAGGCTGCGCCCAAAGTCGCTCATTACGTGGCAGGAGAGGCAGAATTGGGTGGATTCCGAACTTTCCATCTGCTGCTGGAAGCCGCCATAGGCCGCCGCCAGCGGCAGCAGGAAGATGGCCAAAAAGGCCAGGACCTTGCCGCCACGCGCCCGCGTCAGCTCGGTGCGCAGCGCGACCAGCAGCGCCAGCGCAATCGCCAGCACCCCCAGCGCCACCGCGATCCAGAACCCGGGCGACATGTGACCCTCCTAGTGTTTCCCCAGCTCGCGCACGTAGGCGACCATGGCCTGGATCTCCTGCTTGCTGAGCTGGTCAGCGTAGCCGTCCATGTCGGGCGGCTTGCCCTGGGTGATGACCTTGGTCAGCTCCGCATCGGTGAGCTTCTGCACCTCGGCGGAGGTCAGGTCTTTCACCTTGAGCTTGCGTCCCTTGGCGGTTTGTCCGTGTCCATCGGCGCCGTGGCACACGGCGCAGTTCTTACGAAACAGCGCCCCGGCATCCTGAGGCGGCGTCGCCCAGGTAAGGACGGCCAATCCGGCCGCCGCCAATGTCAGTTTCCCTATGTGCATCGTTTCCTCCCCGTGCTTAGAAGCTGCGTGTCCAGGTCAGCGTCAGCATGTTGGCGCTGAAGTTGTTGCCGGTGAGCACACGTTCAATGTAATACGTTCGCTGCAAATTGGCCGCCAGCCGTCCGGCGGGGCCGGCGTCGGCAAAGATGGTGCCGGTGATCAGCGGCCAGGTCAGCGGCCCGTCGCTGGGCGGCTCGCTGCTGATTTGATTGGTGCCGGTGGTGCGGTCATAGTTGCCGCTCAGCCGCACCCCGAAGTGGGCGAATGGCCCGGCTTCCAGCCCGCCCTGCACCACGCGGTTCACCGCCTGGTCGCGCAGAACATCGTTGAGCGGTCCGGGGCCGCGGGCGTACAGCACCTGCCCGGAGGCAAATTCGCTGTCGTAGGTGAAGCCGCCGAAGAACGCCAGGCGCGGTTGCAGCGTGTAGGTGAGCGTGGTGGTGTTCATCCGCACGCGGCTGACGAAGCCGGTCAACTGCAGCTTGGCGGTATCGGCGCTGAAGTCGTCGGCGAGCGAGAAGCCGGCGCCCAAATCGCCCCGTGCCTGCGCATGTCCGCCCACCCGCGTGTGCGGTGAAATGGCGGTAAAGGAGGCGCCGGTATCGTAGCTGTGCAGGTCGCCGCGCAGCGAAAACCTCTGGCTGGGCGTGTAGCCAACGCTGATCTCCGGCGCCGCCGTGCGCGCGATCAGGCTGGTGGGCGCCTGCAACACCCCATCCTCAAACTCGCGGATGTCGGAACGCATCAGGTGCAGCCCCGGCCGCACCACCAGGCTGCTCCAGGGCGTGAAGGCCATGGCCACATCCGCCGACTGGAACTCGTTCTTCCAGTCCAGTTGATCGCTGCCCGCCGCCGCCGTAACGCCGTTGAGCAGGCTGCGGAACTGCCCCGCGCCGTGGCTGGCGAAGTTCTGCAAACGGTAGTTGAAGTCCACCCCCCACCACGGCCGCACCTGGTAGCTCAGCCCCTGATCCACAATGTGCTGCGGCTCGCTCACCTGCGTCTCGCCGCTGTCGGAGGCGGCATAGGGCACAAACGTATTGGCCGCGCTCCCCGGCGCGGTGCCGTTGAAGGCCTCCACCAGGCGCGCCGGCCCGGCGTAGCGGTGGAACAGATAATCCCCGCGGTACTCCAGCTCCGGCGTCAGCTCGGTGGTGTAGCTGAACTCGCTCAGTGGGCTTTGCAGCCGGCGGCTCTCGCTGCTGGCGAAGTTCAGCAGCGGCGCTTTCGAGTTGGTGCCCTGCGCGGTGTTGATGCTGAACTCGGGCGAGGTGAGATTGTTGCCCCCCAGCGTCTGATTCAGGGTTTGATAACCGGCGAGGTAGTGCAGCGTGGTCCGGCCCAGCGTGTAGTCAAATCCGGCCGCCACGCGGTTGGCATCCTCCTGCAGCGGCTCGAAGAGCAGGTAGGGATAGCCGCGCGCGAACGTCCCCCAATAGCCGGGGCTGTTGAAGAAATCAGGCGACTGCGGCGCAAACTCATCGCCATCCCGTCCGGCATGGGAGAACTCGACCCGCAGCCGCAGGCCGCCGCTGGCATAGAGGGTCAGATCGGCGCTGCCCAGCTTGCGCACGGTGGCGAAGTTGTGGTTCGAGGTGAGCCCCGCCGTCGCCCCCGGCAGGATGAAGGCGTCGTTGCGATCGAAGTAGAAGTAGGTCTGCCGCCAGGTGGCGCGGAAGTCATAGACGCCCTGTTTGCGCACCGTGAACTGCGCCGTGGGAAACGGATCCCCGCCCCAGCCGTTGGCGTTGAACGAGAAGCTGTCGGCAAACAGATGGCTGCCCGCCGGAGCGGTGCCGGAGAACTGCAGCTCCTCCATGCGCGGGCCGCCGCGCAGGTCGTAGAACTCCAGAAACCCCGGCCGGTAGCCGCGCACATCGCTGAAGCGCAGGCTTACCCCCGCGGCCCCCTGCACCTGGAAGCCCCCCCAGGTCAGCCCCGATGCCGGGGTCTGCGCGGCCGCCGCGGCGGCCAGGCCCAAGAGCAATATGGCAGGACGAGCACGCATGCGATGGCCTCAATGCAGGAAGTTGGGATCGAAGTTCGAGCCATGCACCATCACATGGCAGCGAATGCACGTGCCGCTGGTCTGGAAGCCCAGCCGGCTGTGCGGCACCTGCGCCTGATCATGGAAGCCGGTATGGCACTCCAGGCACAGGGTGCGGGTGTCGCGCCGCACCAGCAGCATGGCGTTCACGCTGCCGTGCGGCGTGTGGCAGGCCAGGCAGCCGCCCACCTTTACCGCCGCATGTTCATAAACAAAGGGTCCGCGCTTCTCGACGTGGCAACTGGTGCAGGTGTTGCTCACCGTGCGCACCAGGCTGGCCTGATTGGTGGTGCCGTGGGGATTGTGGCAGTCGGTGCACTTCACCGCGCCTTCCGGCACCCGGTGGTGCACCGGCAGCGCGAACTGCGCTTGCACGTTGCTGTGGCAGGTGTAGCAGAGTGCCGCCTGCGGCGCGCGCAACTGGCTGTTCTGCAGCCAGCGCGTCTCCTCGGGCAGCGCCGGTACGCCATAGACCGTGGCTTGAGCCGAAAGTTGTGCCCGCGGCCCCGGCTGCCGTGCCGCCGTCACCAGGTGGGCGGAGTGGCACTGCTGGCAACTCACCCCGTGGCCCAGGTGGGTCGAGTGGGCGAAGAAATCCTGCTTCTGGCTGCTGATGTGGCAGTTCAGGCAGGCGGCGGCATTCTCCTGGACGCTGCCGCGAAAGGCGAAGATCAGGTGCTGCTGCAGCGCCGCCGCCGTCTTGGCATCGTCACCGGCCGCATTCTGCATGGCGCTGACGTGCGCCGCGCCCGGTCCATGGCAAGCCTCACAGCCGCTGACCTTGCCCGCTCCCGCCGCCGCGCCCGCACCGGCGTGCGCCGTCTTGGTGAACTCGCGGTACTCGCTGAGGTGGCAGGTGCGGCAGGCGGCCGTGCCCGCATACTGATTGGCCGGCACCGCCAGCCTGGCGCGCCAGGCCACCGAAGGCCCCGCCGGCGCCGCCGGCATGGTCTGCCCCACCAGGGGCGGCGCCGCCGCCGCCATCAGCAGCGCCGCCCCCATCAGCCACGTCCGCCGTAAATGCAGGTTCATACTACTCCGCACTCACTTGTATCATTTCCATAATGTACTCCGTGTGACCTAAGTCACAACAAAAAAACGGCGGCGCCCCTCGGCGCCGCCGTTCCTGTTCCCTGTTCCCTGTTCCCTGTTCCCCGGCCTAATGCACCATGTCGCGCGCCGGCTCATGCGTGCTGCCGGCGATGAACTGGTCCACATCCTGGGCCAGCGCCTTGCGCGCCACGTCATCCTGATAGATCATGTGCCCCACGCCATAGTGGGTCACGGTGATGTTCTTCTGGATGGCGGGCGGCAGGAACAGGTGCTGCATGCTGTACTCCGCCTCGAAGAACGGGCAGGCGAAGTCGTAGTAGCCGGTGGCCAGCAGTACGTGCATGTAGGGGTTCTTGGCGAAGGCGCTCTCGAAGAGCTGGCTCATGTTGTCGCTGACGTCAAACTGCCAGCCGTCAATCCCGCCGCCGTAGACGTCGTCGGTCTTGTACCCCAGCTCATCGCGCACGTACTGGGTGAACATCTGGGTATAGACAGGCCGCTGCACCCAACTGGGGTCAAAGTCGTTGCGCTGCTGCCCGGGAACGCGGTTGAACCCGGTCATGCGCCCGTCGAGGCGCCCGATGGATTCCTTCTCGCCGCGCAACAGCTCGGCGTCGAAGAGCGACGAGCTGATCCGTAGGTTGTAGTCATCAATCAACTTGGCAGGCAGTCCGGTGAAACGCGCGTAGTCGGCGATGGCCTTCTGCCGTTCCACTCCCTGCAGGTGGTCGCCCTTGTACAGGTCCAGCAGGTAATCGGTGGTGGCCCACTGCTCGGAGGCCTTCACCGCCTGCTCCAGCGTCATCTTCTGCAGGTCCGCCGGCAGCTTCTTGTGGAACCACGCCGTCGCCGTGTAGGTCGGCAGGAACAGCACGTTGGGCAGGTCGTTGTCCGGCGACTCGTCCAGCGTGTGCATGTCAATCACGCTCGACAGCAGGATGACGCCGTTGACGGCGATCCCCTTCTGCGCCAGGTAGCCGGAAAGGCCCGCCGAGCGGAAGGTTCCGTAACTCTCCCCCGCCAGGTACAGCGGCGACATGTAACGGTTGTAGCGGGTGAGGTACATGCGCACGAACTCGCTCAGCGACTGCAGGTCGCCGCTCACGCCCGAGGTGGCCTTCAGCGCCGCGGCGCTCACCGCGCGGCTGTAGCCGGTGCCATCGGGATCAATGAACACCATGTCGGTGAACGGCAGCCAGCTCTCCTGGTTGTCCACCAGCCGGTAGGGAGGCGGCGGCAGCGTGCCGTCGGCATTGAGCACGATGCGCCGCGGCCCGAAGCCGCCCATGTGCACCCAGATGGCCGGCTCGCCCGGTCCGCCGTTGTAGATGAACGACAGCGGCCGCGAGCCCGGCTCGGCCCCATCCAGCGTATAGGCGACGAAGAAGATGTGCGCCTCAGTGTCCCCCTTGGCATCGGCCACCGGCATCCGTCCCGTGGTGGCGGTATAGGCATAGGTCTTGCCGTTGATCTGAATTTGATGGTGGGTGACGATGGGCGCCGGATCGGTCTTGCTGATGTCGAAGGGATGTCCCTGCGGCCCAAATCCGCCGCGGCCACGCCCCTGCGCCGCCAGCGGCAATGCCGCCAGGAGTAAAATGGGCAGCAGCGCCGCTGCGCCGCGCCAGGATCGCGTTGTCATGAATCTGCTCCTCGCCTCGAAATTGTTCCTGCGCGCGCATTATGGCATCCCACCGCGCTCCCATGCCAGCTAATTCAGTGATCATCGGCGGCGGCATCGCCGGTCTCAGCGCGGCCTGGGAACTCCATCGCGCCGGTCGCCCCTTCCTGCTTCTGGAAGCCGCCGCCCAGTGTGGCGGCGCCATCGCGTCGCGCCCGCGCGACGGATTCCTCCCGGAGGCAGGCCCGGAATCCTTCCTCGCCGCCAAACCCGCTGCCGCCGAACTCTGCCGCGAACTCGGCCTGGGCGACGATCTGATCCCGCCGCTTCCCAACCCCGCCGGCGCCCAGGTGTGGCTCGAGGGCGGTTACGTTCCGCTCCCCGCCGGCTGGCGTCTGCTGCATCCCAGCCAACTGCCGCCGCTCCTCGACTCGCCCCTCTTCACCCCCGCCACCCGCACCGCCTTCGCCGACCACTGGAACGACAACACAACGCCTCCCGCCGACACCGAGTCCGTCGCCGACTACCTGCGCCGCCGCTGGGGCAGGGAAGCAGGCCAGGAGATCGCCGATCGCGTGGTCGGCCCGCTGCTGGCCGGCGTCTATGGCGGCGACATCGAGCAGCTCAGCGCCGCCGCCGCCGCGCCTCACTCAGCGACTCGGGGAGGCGGTGAGCCCGTGCGGGAGCCCAATGCCCCCATGTTCCTCACTCTGCGCACCGGCATGAGCAGCCTGGTCGAAGCTCTGCTTCGACAGCTCCCGGCTGCTGCCATCCGCACCGCACAGCCGGTCACGGCTGTCGAAGCATTCGACGGCGGCTATTGCGTCCGCCTCGGCTCCGGCGAGTCGCTCACCGCCGCCGCCGTCATCCTCGCCGCCCCCGCTTTTCGCGCCGCGGAAATCCTGCAGCCGCTCGACCCCGCGCTGGCCGCCGAGCTCGCCGCCATCCCCTACGCCTCTTCGCTCAACCTCAACTGCGCGTTCCGCACCGCGCCCGCCGTCCCCGCCGGCCACGGCTTCCTCGCCGTCGGTGCGGCGCCGCTGCTGGCCTGCACCTTCGCCCATCAGAAGTTCGCCGGCCGCGCCCCCGCCGGTGCCGCGCTCCTACGCTTGTTCTACAGCGACACCACCTGCGCCTGGCCCGACGCCCGGATCCTTGCCCAGGCA
>Ga0134126_10014264_pt1 | contig 10035 bp, 10 predicted proteins | sample KB31752_FD_96881 | JGI IMG/M metagenome (GOLD analysis project Ga0134126, IMG submission 96881) | Terrestrial soil microbial communities with excess Nitrogen fertilizer from Kellogg Biological Station, Michigan, USA - KB3-175-2 | ecosystem: Environmental > Terrestrial > Soil > Unclassified ...
TATCAACATCACGCGCGTCTCCATGACGCAGGGGGTGTAGTAAGTGCCCGAAGTCAAGTACGGCTTTCGTGAGGATCTGTACGACGTCACCCTCACCATTGAAGCCGCGAATCAGACGTTCGTGATCCCGATTGACAAACAGTCGGGACTCGACGTCACCGCGAAGTCCACGAAGTACCGTCCGGTCAACGGCCTCGAAGAGGAACTGGAGCTGGGCGGCACGCGGAGCGTCAGCGAAGCCACGCTGACCGCGCTGTGGAGCACCGACGTCGAAGAAGCGCTCAACGTCCTGGTCAACTTCCCCGGCCGAGCGAACGTGAGCATCAAGAAGCAGGCGCTTGACGAGAACGGCTTTGCCTTCGGGAAAGTCCGCACCTACGTCGGCAAGCTCACCGGCTTCACGGACCCGCCGACGGATTCGCAGTCCGAAAAAGCGGCCGTTGCCGAGTTCAAGTGCTCGGTGAAATCGAACATCTCCATCCAGTAGGAGGATAGATGTCAGAGCAGTCCCCTGAGCCGGCGGTCGAGCCGTCGGTTCCCGCTGTATCCGCGACGGAGCAGACGATCTCCCCCGACTCGGGGGACGCTCGGTCCGTCCTCGCACAGGTTCGTGAGATCCGCTCTCACCTGGGCGCAGACGCGACGCCGCTCGACCTCCCTGTCCCGGGCTACGAGAACCTTGTGGTCCTCCGGTGCAAGTGGGTCCCCTACGAACGCTACGCCGAGCAGGCCGCGAGCCTCGAAAGCATCAGCAAGCCGGCCGCCCTCCAGGTGGCCGCTGCCGCTGACCTGATCGCGCTCGTGACCACCGAAGTTCTGCTCAACGTGAACGGCGAGCTGGAGCAGTTCCCCGACGCCAACGGCTCGGTCAACTTCTCCGATCCTCGCCTAGCTGACCTCCTTGGCTTCCCGGCCGTGAAGTCCGCGCGCGAAGCGGTGATGGCGGCGCTGAAGAATGACTACGCGGTGCTCAACACCGGCAACGAAGTCATCACCTGGCTCCAGGACACGAGCAAGAAGATCGGCCTGGAGCAGGCAAAAAACTAACTGACCGCGAGGACATCGAGGCGGTAGCCGAGGCAGCGCTTCTCGGCTTCAACCCGCTGGAACTCCTCACCACCGAGGACCCGGACATCCTCCTCGCGGTCGAAGCAGTCGTCAGTAGGGCCGTGGAGATGCGCGCCGTGCTGCATGAACATCTCGCCCGCGAGATCGCCGCTGCGGTCTGGGGGGCTTTCGAGTAGGAGCGCGTATGTCGCTGGAGGCTCAGGAGATCGCCGTTCGCGTCCGCCTGTTGGGCGGGACCGCGTTCGAGGCCGAAGCGGCGAAAGTCGGCGGCGCCATTGAGGGAATCGGCGCCGCCGGCAAGCGCATGAACAAGAAGATGGATGAGGAAGCCGCAGCCAACGGCGGCCTCCTGGGATTCCTGAATCGCGCTGGCGGGGCCATCGACGGACTCCAGGGGAAACTCAACACCTTCTCACGCAAGGCCACCGAGATCGGACGTCAGACGGCGATCATGAGCCTCGGCGCCGGCGCCCTCATCTACGGCTCCGTCAAAGAACGCGCGGAGTCCGAAGCTTACTTCACCCGTCTCGAAACGCAGGCTGGCGCGACGCACAAGCAGCGCGAAGCCCTCGAACGGGCTGCCCCGGCGTTCTCCAAACTCGGCATGTCCATCACCGAAGTCAGCAAGGGGCTGTACCCCCTTCAGTCTGACTTCAAAAACACGACGAAGGACATCGAAACGCTGAAGGCCGCCGCCGAGGGCGCGGCCATCGGCATGGCGAACCCCGAGAAAACGGCGACCGTCCTCACCTCCGCCTACCAGGCGAAGTTCAAGGACGTCCACTCGCCCCTCGAAATCATGAACCTGATGCTGCGGACCAGCGGTGAATCGAAAGCACCGTTCCCGTCCATCGTCTCGGCGTTCATGACCTCCCTTTTCCCCACCGTCAAATCGATGGGGATGCCGATGCGTGACACCCTAGCGGCCCTCGCCGGCATGTCGCGGCTCGGTAACGAACCTGACGCGATGGCCTCCCTCCTGCGTACAGCGCTCATCAAAGCGCAGACGCTCAAAGGGCAGGCCCTCACCGCCGCCAAGAAACTCGGCATCAACAGCGCCGCTGAAGCGACGCTCATGCTGGAGAAGCCAGGCGGCATCGTCAAACTCATCGAACGGGTGCAGTCGGGCATCCTGCGTCACGGCGCGGAAGGCACGAAGGGCAACGCGGAAGCGAAAGGCTGGGCGGCCGAGATGTTCGGCATGTCCCGGTCCTACGGCACTGTGGCGGCCCTCCTCTCCTCCCTCGGCTACGACAAGGAAATCCTCGGCCACCTTCAGGGCGTCCACGGGAGCCACGCCGAAAACGAAGCCCTCTTCGGCAAGGCGTCGAAGACCATCGCCTTCCAGTTCAAAGAGCTGAAGGCGGAGGCGCACAACTTCCTCAACGAATTCGGTGCCGCCTTCGGCCCCGAGGCCCTGGAAGGCGCCAAAGCTCTCGTCTCCGTGCTCAAACAGGTCACCGAAGCCTTCACGAGTCTGCCCGGTCCCCTCAAAAAGGTGATCGGCGGCGCCGTCGGCTTCATCGCCCTGCTCTCCCCGATGGCGTTTCTCCTGGGCGGCCTCGCGCGCGGCGCCTCGCTCGCGCTCACACCGCTGAAAGGACTCATCAAGCTCATCAAATACATGAGGGATGAATCCGCGCTGATCCCGATGCAGGATGCACGGGTTGCGGGTTCGGCGGAGAAAACGGCCGGGGCGCTCGGCAAAGTCAAGTCGGCGTTCACGATCCTCGCCGGGACAATCGGCGTGGGGAGCGCGTTCTTCCTGGCGCTCGAAGCGATCAACCGCCTCGCGGGCGGTAAACACTGGCTGGGCCAGGAGGTGTTTGAAAAAGGCAAGGAGCTGGGCCACGCCCTCTCCCACTCGAAGCACGCCAGCCTCATCAAACACATCCTCTTCCCCGAGATCGAATTTGGGAAAGACGCCTTCCACGCCATCTTCGGTGGCGGGAGTAGCCACAAGAAGCCCTACCACGAACATCAGCTCAAACCGTTCCGCGCCGGCTCACCCGGCGAGCAGATGATCGAACGACTGGAAGCCGCCGAACGCCGGTCGTCGGTGAAAGTGGACCTCCACGTCGAGGGTAAGCGCTTCGCTGAAGCGGTGCTCCGCAACACCCCGCCGAAGGATCTCGCGCGGATGGTGAACAAGGCGAACAAAGAACACACGTCGAGGAACTAATGGCCACCGACCTTGCGTACTTTGAATTCTACCCGGCCAATTCGCGCAGGGAATGGAACGGACAGCACTTCTTCCTACGGGTGCTGTTTGGCGACGGTGAGCTGAAGACAAGCGGTGGGGGCGGCGGCTGGGAAGAGAAGCACCGCCCCTACCTGCCCCCGCTCACTGTCTGGAAGGGGCCGACGGAATCCTATACCCACAAGATTCCGGTGATGCTGGATGCGTACGGCAAATGGGACGATACTCAGAAGGGTGGGCCGACCAGCTCCGTCATCCAGCGGCAGAAGTGGGAAATCGAAAAGCTCGCTGGCGTCCTGGTCCACCTGAAGAAGGGGTCGCTCCCCGAACCGCCCGAGCTGATCCTCGACGCAGCGGGCACGATCCCCCACGACGAGACGAGTGAACCCGGCAAACACACGTGGATCATCTCCGAGCCGCCTGAATGGGGCGAAACGATCCGCAACGAGCAGGGCGTCCTCGTGCGTCAGGCCGGCGTCCTGACCTTCAAGATATTTGAAAGTGACATCTCCCTGGAGAGGTCCGCGCCAGCGAAGCAGCCCTACTACCGACTGCACGCCGACGGCAAAAAGACCTTCGAGGAGATCGCTAAGGGCGAGCGTAGCTGGGGTCCCAAACGCGCGAGCTTCGGCACGAAACTAGCGCGCCTCAACCACGCACAGAACGCCCGCCACGTGCCGAAGCGGGGCACCATCACCGGGCCTTCACCGAAGCAGCTCGAAGAATGGAAACGCGGCAAGTAGGGAGTTCATATGGCGCTGACGCCGCTGGAAAAGCTCGCCGCGTCGTCGGTGCGGAACTTTGAACGCAAGGAACCGCGCCCGAACGCCCACTTCGAGGTATCCGACTGCACGATCATCGACCAGGAAAACAAGAAGCTTGACTGGCCGGTGCTCGGCGGTACGGGCGCGATGCCGCTCGAACTCACCATCACGGGCGCCTCGACAATCAAGATCGAACTAGAGGACCCGCACTTCGCGCTGTTGAACGATCCGATCTTCGCGCATTGGATGTTCAAAGAGGAGGGCACTTCCAAGTCGGCCGCCAAGAACTACAGCCGGCGGCAGATCACAGACTCCGCCCGCTCGCAGCGCTACGGCGAAGAAGAAGAACGCGAGTGGATTCTGCCGCTCCGTCACATCGACATCAACGTCGATGGCATCTACTTCCGCCTGCGCGGGTTCAAAGTGCAGGAAACGACGCTGATCCTGATGTTTGAAGATCGCGTCGCGGCGATGCTGCGCGAGATGGTCGGCCACGTCGTTTCGCACGACCGGGGCCAGATGACCCGTGCGCAGTTCATCGTCTCGCTCCTCCACGAAGCTGCCGCCCACTTCAAAACGCATCTCGGCGTCTTCTGCCCCGAGGAAAAGATCGTCCAAGAAGTCGCCGCCTCCTTTGAACAGCAGGAAGACAAAGCGAACAAGGCGAGCGCGCAGAAAACCGTAGGCACGAGCGAAGGGATCACCGTCGGCGGCCAGCCGGCATCCCAGAACCAGATCAACGTTGCCAACGAACTGCTCGAAGTGGCCGAGGAAGAGAAGGCTGGCTTCAAGGCCACGGCCGCGCTGATCTACGCCGCTATCGGTGAGACGCGCCTGGGCGATGAGCCGGGCACGTACGAACCGAACTCGGCTGGTTGCTCCGGCGTCCTTCAGGAAAAAGACGCTCCCAACCCGCATGACACGAAGGGCATGGCGCAGCGCTTCCTCCTCGGCAGCACGCACTTCCAGGGCGGCGGCGCCATCAATATCGAAAAGACCCGATCCAAGACGTCGGTCCCGCAGATCGCCGTCGAAGTTGAGGTCCCCTCGATCTGGCCCGCCAACGCCTACGCGCAGGAGTCGGGTGGCGACAAATTCCTGGCCGAGGCGGAACACATCGTAAAGACCGCCGGCCTCAGCGGTAGCTCATCCGAAGCTGGCCTCGCCGGACAGACTGTCCCGGCCGTCTACGCCTTCACCCGTGGACCGTACGAGAACTCGTGGGACTGCATCCAGCGTCTCGCGTCGGAAGTCTCCTGGTACGCATTCGTCAGGGACAACCAGCTCTGGTACGTCTCGGGTGACTTCCTACTCGCCCAGCCTGCCGGCATGACCGTCGAACGCGGCGAGCACGGCGTTGACTGGATCGAGCCGGACATCGAACTCGGCGCCCGCGACGGCGTTGCGACGGTGACGGTCACGGGGCGCGCGTCGCTCTGGACGATGCTCCCCGGCCAGTGTGTGAAGCTCGCCGGGGTCGGCCCCGCGAACGGTAAGTGGGTCGTGGACGCCGTCGAGCTGGACATACTCGACCGCTCCGACGAGATCACCGTCACGCTGGAGAAGCCGCTCCCGGCTCGACCCGAGCCGAACGCTGGCACCGAACCCGCCGGCAACGCCAGCGGCGAAGGACTCCAGGGCGCGTCCCCACGGACCGCCCAGGGCGCCTTCAACGCCAGCGACGCCCTCTCCAAGCTGGCCCTCCCCTATGTCTGGGGTGGTGGCCATCAGTCGGGCGGTCTCGAAAATCCGGTCGGCCTCGACTGCTCAGGTTCCACCTGCTACGTCTTGCACGAAAGCGGGATGTTCAACGGCACCGCCGCCATCGTCTCCGGGGAACTGGAGAAATGGGGCGCACCGGGCAAGGGCAAGGAAATGACCGTCTGGGCGAACGCGAACCACGTCTTCATCGAATTCACCATCCCCGGCCACGGTCGGGCGCAGATGAACACGAACGGTCCGCAGAACGGCCCGAGGCTCTACACGCTCAGCCAGACGATGACCTACAACCCCGCTCCGTGGAACGAAGGTTACGTCGCTCGACACTGGCCCGGAACATGAGCCGATACCCCTCAAAGCAGATACACGACCGGACACACGGTCCGGGCGTAGGCGCCCCTGGCGACGCACTCGGCCAGGGGCAGCCGTACGGCGCTGTGATCGCCACCGCACCCGAAGGCTCGAAGGTGTATGTGACGATACCGGCGCTGCATCTCACGCAGACATTCCAGGCGCGCATCAACCACGAAGCGCCCGTCACCGTCGGCCAGACCTGTCTCGTCCTCTTCGATGAGCAGAAACTCCCGTGGGTGATCGCCTGGCTCTAGGAGGCCCACGTGGCAGACGTCCCCCACTTCGACGTGCCCTTTCGCATCGTCAAGGGGCAGGCTGCGGTCAACGAGCAGGGATCGCCGGAAGACCTCGCCGCGTGCGTCTTCGCCGTGTGTGCGAGTGAACCGGGGCAGTTCTTCGATCTGCCCGACTTCGGCTTCCCCGACCTCTTTGGGTCCCAGCTCCCGGTAGACCCCTCAGCGCTCGCCTCGATCATCGAGGGCCAGGAACCCCGCGCACGCCTCCTGGCGGAAGTGAACCCGCAGCTCTACGACCGCGCGATCCTCGAAGCGAACATCCAGGTCAGCTAAATGCTCCAGTACCTTTCCCCTCCGCTGTCGGTATCCCCGACGGCGGTCAAGCAGGTGTTCGACACCTTCATGGAATCGTCGTTTGAAGGCTGGCTCCCGAACGACGCCAACCTGGACGACCGGATCGGTGGTGCCATCTCGCAGATCGCGGCGCAGCTCAACGAAGCTGCCGCCGACGGCGCGACGAACATCTTTCGCTTCCTCGGCGCGAACCTGCATCAGGTCGCCCCGCTCGAAGCCGAAGCTGCCACTGGCCTGGCCACGTGGACGGCGACCGACACGCTCGGTCACACCATCCCCGCCGGCACCGTGGCTGTCTTCAAAGACGGGTTGGGCAATCGCTGGGGGTTTGAACTCCTGGCTGCGGCCACCATCTCGCCCGGGCAGAGTTCCGTCACCGGCTGCTCCATGCGCGCTATCCAGGCTGGCAGCGGCGCCGACGGGATCTCAGGGGTAGCGGTCGAACTCGCCTCCCCCATTGCGTACATCGCCTCCGTGACGATGACGACTGAAACGAGCGGTGGCGCGGAAGAAGAGTCCGATGCCGAATACCTGGCTCGGCTCCGTCAGAAACTCGAACTCCTGACGCCGGCTCCGATCCTGCCGGAAGACTTCAACAAACTCCTCACCGAACACTCGGACGTGGGGCGCGCATACACGATGCGCGGATACAGCCCGACGGCGACGCTGAAACCGACCGCGACCCTCGCGGCAGCGAGCGCGACGATCACCGCGCTCAGCGCCTCGACCGGGATCATCGTCGGCTCGAAGTGCGAAGGCACCGGCATCCCGGCGAACACGTACGTCGTGGAAATCATCAGCGGGACCTCGGTCAAGCTGAGCAACGCGGTCGAAGCGGGCAAAGGCGGCTCTGGCGTCACGCTGACGTTCACGGGCCTCAACGAACAGTCCGGCTGCGCCGCCTCCTGGATCACCGCGACGAACGGCGAAGCGATCTCGCGTCCCGCCTACGAAACGGAAATTCAGGCGATTCTTCTCGCGGGCGTCCTGTGGAAACTCCTGACCCCGGTCTACGTCACCGTCAACGTCGAAGCGACTGTCGTGGCGTGGCCGGGGCAGAACGCTGAAGCGATCAAGGCCGCTGTCGAATCCGCCATCGCGGAATATGTCAACCCCGAACGCTGGGGTCTGCCGCCGACCGGCCAGAGCGCTGAATTCAACAACGACGTCACGGTCCGCGTGGCGAACGCCGAGGCCGCGATCCTGCGCATCCCCGGAGTTCATTACGTCTCCTCGCTGAAGCTCAACGGTTCGGAAGCGAACCTCATCATGAGCGGCGGCGTCGTCGTCCTTCCGAAACTCGGGACGAAAGCAGTCACAGTCAACCTGGGGTAGCCATGACCGCGCTCATCTTCGGCGTCGATGGAAACAGCAGCAACGGGCACTCCGCGACGTGGAGCGCAGCGGGCGTCAAGGGCGACCGTGGCGGGTTTGTCGAGTATTCGTACAGCGAACCCGAACTCCTCGCCCACCTCGCCGGCACGACCGCCTCCTACGCGGACGGCTGCCTGCCCGTCGTGCTCATCGGCGTCGAAGGTCAGTACCTCGGCAAAATCACCCCGGCCAACTACGCCAAAGCGTTCCGAGAAGCCGTCGAAAAAGTGCGGACGGAAAACCCCAACCGTCCGTACTACGCCTTCGAGATCATCAACGAGCCGTACGACTGCGGCCCGAACGGCTCGAACGCCGCCGACTACGCCGCCATCTGCAAGGCGACCTACGAAGCCGTCGAAGCCGCTGGCATCCCGCTCTGGCCGCACGCTGGGGGCGTCATGCTCCTCGTGGCCGCTCACCTGACCTACCAGAAGAAAACGAGCGAAACGGTCGGCGGGGAATTCAGCGACTACACGACCGGCCACGGCTGGATCAAGGACTTCGCTGAAGCGTGGCCCGAATCACTCACCAAGGTCAACGGCTGGACCAGCCACCCGTACGGCAAGCCGCGCGAAGCCGCGCACGAAGGCAATAACGGGATTCGCTCCGCGAAGGTCCAGCACGAAAACGCCGTGGCCTGCGGCTTCAACACCACCGGCACTAACAACTGGTGGGTGACCGAGTTCGGGTACAACGTCGGCGGCGCGGAAGAAAAATCCGAATCCGTCAAAACGAATGCGGAACAGGCGTCGAAACTTCAGGAAGCCCTCGAAGAACTCCAGGAATTTCACTCAGAAGGCTGGCTAAAGGCGGTCTTCGCCTACGCCGACGAAGATGGCGGATGGACCCTCTGGGGCAAAGAAGCTCAGACGGTCCTCACGACTTGGGCGGCGGCGCACGCCGTCGAAGAAGAAGCTCACACCGAACCGCCGCCGGAAGCTCCCCCGTCCCCTGAAGCGGCACCGCCTGGCACCCTGAGCGAAACGGCCGAGCGCGTCTACGACCAGCTCGCGCCCACGTTCTTCCGCCAGGACGGACAGCACAGCTTCTCTGGCTGGAACTTCACGAGGGCCTTGGCGTCGATGATCGACCCCGCAGCTCTCGTTGTCCAGCCGCAGGCCGACAAACCGCCGTACGCCGTCCTCTTCGACATGACCACCTGCCCGACGGAATGGCTGCCGTGGGTGGCGCAGTTCGTTGGCATCATGCCGTCGAAGATCGAAGCGCTCATCGCGCGCGGACAGGAAGCGCTCGCCCGTGAATGGATCGAACATCCGATCCAGTTCAACCGGGGCAAGGTGTCGGCAATGGAACTCGCCGCCCGCGCCACGCTCACGGGTACGAAAGTCCTGTACTTCTACGTGAGGTACAACGGGGAAGCGTTCACCATCAAGGCCGCGAGTCTCGCCGGCCAGACGCCGAACCCGAAGGAAACCAAGGCCGCCATCGAATCCATGATGGCCGCTTGGTGCCACCTCGAATACGAAACGGTCGAAGGTGGAACTCTCGGCCTGCTCGAAGCGTCGCATCCGAAAGTCTCGGAAGTCGAATCCGCACACGCGACCACGCGCGACGCCGAACTCCATCCCGAAAAATAGGTGACAGATGGCAGTCTCCGGTAAAACGGCTCGGCGCTCGCTTCCGTATCTCGAAACGACGGACGCCCCGAAGATCCACGAAGCGCAGCAGCTCCTCGCCAACGCCCTCGACAACGATGTCATCGGCGGCCAGGGCACGCTCGCGGAACGACCCGGCTCGCCGTTCATTCGGGGTCGCCTTTGGTACGTCAAGGGCGACTCGACCGCGATCAACAACGGCATCATGTGGTGGGACAACGGCACCGGATGGGTCGCCGTCAACGGGACGACGGTCGCAGGCAAACTGATCGCCAACCCGGAAACACAACGACACGAAGGTAACCCCGTCTGCGGGAACACGAACCTGGGGCAGTACGAAGAAACTGCCA
>Ga0134126_10014265_pt1 | contig 10035 bp, 6 predicted proteins | sample KB31752_FD_96881 | JGI IMG/M metagenome (GOLD analysis project Ga0134126, IMG submission 96881) | Terrestrial soil microbial communities with excess Nitrogen fertilizer from Kellogg Biological Station, Michigan, USA - KB3-175-2 | ecosystem: Environmental > Terrestrial > Soil > Unclassified ...
CTTCGAAAACGTGCGCGTCATCACCACATTGTCGGTGGTGGCGACCAGTTCGATGCCGGATTCGTAATCGTTGCGCCGGACATATTCGGCGTAAGCCGCATCCAATACCAGCAGCACATTGGCGGGCAGGGCGCGTTGCAAACGCTTGACCTCGTCGAACGGAACGTACGTTCCGGTCGGATTGTTAGGGTTAGCCAAAAACACCACTCTGGTCCGTGGCGTGATCAGTCTAAGGATCGCATCCACGTCGGCGGTGAAATTCGTCTCCGGCGCGGCAACGGGTTTTGCGCCCGTACCAATCGTTGCGATCGGGTAGACCAAAAATCCATGCGTGGTGTGGATCGCCTCGTCGCCATCGGCAAGGTAGGCGCGCGCAATCAAGTTGAGCAGATCGTCGGAGCCGGCGCCGCAGACGATGCGCGCCGGATCCAAGCCGAATGCCTCGCCAATCGCCTGTCGCAATGCCGAGGCCGAACCGTCCGGATAATCTTGAAGATGCTCGGCGGCCGCGCGATAGGCGGCAATGGTGGTCGCGCCCGGCCCCAATGGCGTCTCGTTGGAGGACAGCTTGAATACCTTGGCGACGCCCGGGGCAGTGCTCTTGCCCGGGACGTAAGGTTCAATGTCGAGCACGCCGGGGCGCGGTTGCGGTTTGGTCGTGGTCATTAGCTTGATCCGAACGATTAGGACTTGTCGGCGCCAACCGTATAGCGGGTCGCGTGGCTTCCGACGAGGGCCGACGAACGGACGGTGGCTCCGGCCTTAATCAAGGCCTCACTGACCGTCTTGAGCGTAACGTCCTTCGGCAGCGTGATCAGCAAGGCGGCACCGTCGAAGGCGCGGTCGGGCACGGCGATGAAATCCGTCAGCATCGGCAGCGCCTGCGCGGCCGCAGCGCTCCAGCCGGAGACGCGCACGCTCCACACGGCGGCTTCGGTCGCCATGGCGTCGGCGGCAACCCGCGAGATCACGAACACCGGCAGGGCGGCCGGATGATCGGCACGCTCGACGAAGGGCAGCCGCGCGATGATCTTGGGCGCAGCGTCGAATTCCAGCGCGCTCCACCAAGCGCCCGCCGCCGGCACCGCGAAAGCGGGCACTAGGCCGAGATCGCCTTTCGAGGTGGACACCGCGGCCACCACCGCGGCGGCGCCCATATGCGCAACGAACGGTACGGTGAAGCCAAAATGAAACCGCGCGGAATCCCGCATCGAGGCGTCGCCCGCCGACAGATCGGCGTGCACCGAAAACGGCGCCTGCACAAAAGTGAAAGTCGAGATGATGACACGCCAGATGCTCTCGGCGGTGTCGAGCGGCAGGATGCCTTTGTGCCGTTTGACCAGCCGGCGCATCATCTCGGCCTCGCGCGCCGGGCGGAATGCCGAGCCGGTCTCCTGGCTGCGCTTGACCGCGATCAGCCGGTCGATGATCTCGCCGCGCTCCATCAGGAGCTGGTGCATGCCTTCGTCGATACGGTCGATCTCCTTGCGCAGATCGTCCAGCGAGGGTGCTTGAGGGGGCTTCGCCATGACGGCATTGATAGGGTGGGCAAGAGGTGAAATCAATAAACCGTTGAAATCAAAGAAAACGTTGAGGTATCAGATTGACAGTTAAACGGCCGCAATCCGGGCTAATGTCCCAGAAATGTGCCGGGAGCGCGAGGCGATATGGTCGAGGCTAATCTGACGAGCCCGCGTGAAGCGGCCGACGCACTGCGCGAGGCGGACCATCCGCACGACTCGCTGCTGGTTCATTTCGGGCCGGACAAGCCGCTCAAGCTCGATGCCGGCGTCGAACTCGCGCCTTTCCAGATCGCCTACAAGACTTACGGCGTGCTCAACGCCGAACGCTCCAATGCGGTGCTCGTCTGTCATGCGCTCACCGGGGACCAGCATGTGGCGAGCCTGCATCCGGTGACGCAGAAGTCGGGTTGGTGGGAAACCATGGTTGGCCCCGGCAAGCCAATCGACACCGAGCGCTATTTTGTGATCTGCCCGAATGTAGTTGGCGCTTGCATGGGCACCACTGGCCCTGCCTCGATCAGTCCGAAAACCGGCAAGCCTTGGGGTCTGGAATTTCCCGTCATCACCATCCGCGATATGGTGCGTGCGCAGGCTATGTTACTCGACCATCTCGGCATCGGAACCCTGTTTTCGGTGGCGGGCGGATCGATGGGCGGCATGCAGGTGCTGCAATGGGCGGCAAGCTACCCCAACCGCGTGTTCTCTGCGTTGCCGATTGCTTGTGCTACCCGGCATTCGGCGCAGAACATCGCGTTCCACGAAGTCGGCCGCCAGGCGATCATGGCCGATCCGGAATGGCGCGGTGGGCGCTATCTGTTGGATGGCGGCAATCCACGCCGCGGGCTCGCGGTCGCGCGCATGGGTGCGCATATCACTTATCTCTCCGACGCCGCGCTGCACCGGAAATTCGGGCGCAAGTTTCAGGATCGCGAAAATCCGACGTTTTCGTTCGACGCGGATTTCGAGGTCGAATCTTATCTGCGGCATCAGGGCATATCGTTCGTGGAGCGTTTCGACGCCAATTCCTATCTCTATCTCACGCGCGCTATGGATTATTTCGACCTGGCCGCCGACTATGACGGCGTGCTGGCGAACGCGTTTAAAAGCGCGCAGACGCGATTTTGCCTGATTTCGTTCACCAGCGACTGGCTATTCCCGACCGTGGAGTCTCGCGCCATCGTGCATGCGCTCAATGCCGCCGGCGCGCGGGTTTCGTTCGCCGAAATCGTCACCGACAAGGGTCACGACGCGTTCCTGCTCGACGAGCCGGAACTGTTTGCGATCGTGCGCGGCTTCCTCGATGGTGCCGGTAAGGTGCGTGGCTTAGCGGCCAAGAGCTAGATGCGATGAACACGCGCCCCGACCTCAATCTCACCTCCGCCAATATCGCCCACGCTTCGGGCAGTGCCCGCGTTGACTTGGTGCTGGTTGCCGAAATGGTCGAACGCGGCGCCAAGGTGCTCGACGTCGGCTGCGGCGACGGCGAGCTGTTGCGCCTGCTCGGCGAAAGTCGCGGCGTCGATGGGCGCGGCATCGAGCTGTCGCGTGAAGGGGTCAACGAGTGCGTGGCCAAGGGCCTCGCCGTGATTCAGGGCGACGCCGATACCGATCTTGCCGACTTTCCGGACGACGCCTTCGACTACGTGATCCTGTCGCAGACGCTGCAGGCGACCCGCCATCCGCGCGTGGTGCTCGAGCACATGCTGCGCATCGGCCGGCGCGCGGTGGTGTCGTTCCCGAACTTCGGCCACTGGCAGGTGCGGCTGCAGCTCCTGTTCGCCGGGCATATGCCGCAGACCGATATCCTGCCGTACAGCTGGTACGACACGCCCAATATCCATCACTGCACCATCAAGGATTTCCGCCAGCTCTGCGAGGCTACGGGCGTGAAGATGGAACGCGCGGTGGCGCTTAACGCCTGGGGCAGCCCGCTGCGGCTCAATGCGCCGTGGTGGTTCTGGAACCTTTTTGGGGAACAGGCAGTTTTCCTGCTTAGTCGGAAGGGCTGAGTGTGCCCACCAGCAACGTAGATCGCGGCGGCGGCTGCGGTACAACTTTAACTTTGCCGCCATAGCGCGATAACTCTGACCGAAAGTATTGGCCTGTCCTTTTTCTGTATTAATTTACATCGCTTCGTATATTTCTAGAATTTTTCTGTATAAATTATTTGCTATGGAATTTAATAAGTAATACCAGCCATGCTGGTCACCAAATGACCTTTGCACGACCATGTTATTGCCATATCAAGACGGCGATTAGGCCATGCGCTCGATGCTGATTCTGTCGGTATTGGGTGCAATGCTTTGACTACAAGGGGACTTAATCGATGAAACCTAGCAAGAAAAAACGGGCGACAATTTTGTTGTGTTCGGTGGCGCTGACCGTTTTGAGCGGAGCGGCACTCGCCCGACCTCACCACCATCGCCACTTTTCCGCGAATGCCATTCAAACAGCGGCGCAAATACAAACGGCCGTTGCAGATCGCAACGGGAGCTATCCATTTGGGACAGCCGCAGCCGGATCTACGGACACCCACGTCAGTCGCCGCCATCGTGGTCACGGCCGCCAAATGTCAGCCTATGAAAGGGCGCAGTCGCATTCGAACTCCGCGTTCGGCGGCTTTACCAACGAAGCGCTGGTCAGCGAGGCGCGTAAATATATCGGCACCAACCCGACTGGGCGCGGCAGCCTGTGGTGTGGCGCTTTCATGGACATGGTGCTCAAACGCACCGGCCATGCCGGCGGCGGCAATCTCGCCAGCGCGTATGCACGCTATGGGACGCGCATTTCAGGCCCGCGGGTCGGCGCTATCGCGGTGATGGCCCGCCGCGGCGGCGGCCATGTCGGCGTGGTCAGCGGCATCGATCCGAACGGCAATCCGATCATCGTGTCCGGTAATCACAACCGTACGGTCGCGGAATCGGTTTATCCACGCGGGCGTATTGCCGCCTATGTGATACCGGGGAGCTGATTTTTCGCGGCCGAAGTTGTTGTGATACTACGCGATGCGAAACGGCCGGCCTCATCCGCCGGCCGTTTCGTTTATTGGATTGCCAACGGCGATATCGCCGTCCGCGATCACCTCGGCATAGATGCCGCAATCTGTATGGCCAAAATTATCCATCAGCGTGCGCGGCACAGCGATATCGCGAATGCCTGTGTCGGGATCGACCTCGGTGGCGGCGCAGCGCTGGATGCGTTTGACCACTTTGAGCCGCGCGCCGCCAATCGCCAGCTCGCGGCCGAGCAGGTCGAACTCGTGCCAGGCAGACCAGCCGGCGGCATAAAGGTTGCCGCGAAAGCGCAACGGATTCACCGCCACGCCGGCAGCGTTCTCGATCGCCGCGACCGAGGCAAGATTGATGATGGAAACGACTTTCTTTGCCACGTCGGAGAAGCTGTGGTCGCCGCCGAACAGCACCTTGGGCGGCCCCCGTAAATCCTTCGGCATAAAACGGCGAAAGAATGCCTCGATTGCCAGACGGCCTTCCTTGGTCCGTAGGTCGCCGCGAGCCGCCTCGCGGCCCTCCCACCCGATCAATAATGTATGGCTCGTCTGGTCGTAGTCGGTGCGCAGCGCCGCCAACTGCTCGTTGCGCATCAGCATCAGGAAACGTTGTTTGGGGAAATAGGCCGGCGCGGCTGGGTCGAAGCCGCTGGGGCCATTTTCGATGGCATAGAGGCGGTCGGCCGGCAAAGTCGCCCCAACCGAAAGGGCGACCCGCTCCAGCCGCTGGGGCGACAGCCCCTTTACCGGATAACGGTAAATAGCGTCGATCCAGGCTGCCTGATTTGTCATCGGTTTTTAAGCATTTTTCGAAGCGGATTTGGCCTGAGCTATATCAAGGACCATAGGTCTTCAAACTGCAATAAACGCTCTTAAATGATGGCCAGAGGGTTGCCTTCGGGGGCCCTTGATCGACCGGTGCCATAATGGGCCGAAGGAGGTGAGTTATGAATTTCGAGAAGTACACCGACCGCGCCAAGGGCTTTGTCCAATCGGCGCAATCGATGGCCTTACGTGAAGGCCATCAGCAGTTTGCACCTGAACATCTCCTTAAGGTTTTGCTCGACGATCCGGAAGGGCTGGCGGCGGGTCTGATCGACCGCTCCGGCGGCAATTCCCGCCAGGCTTTGCAGGCGGTCGAAGCGGCGCTGGCCAAAATACCGAAAATATCCGGCAGCGGCGCCGGCCAAGTCTATTTAGCGCCCGAGCTTGCCCGTGTCTTCGATACCGCCGAAAAGGCCGGCGAGAAGGCCGGCGACAGCTTTGTGACCGTCGAACGGCTTCTGCTCGCGCTGGCGCTTGAAAAGAACAGCGAGGCCGGCAAGATTCTAAGCAAGGCCGGTGTCACACCGCAGAACTTGAACGCGGCGATCGAGGCGTTGCGCAAGGGCCGTACTGCGGATTCGGCTTCGGCCGAAAATGCCTATGATGCGCTGAAGAAATACTCCCGCGATCTCACCCAAGCCGCACGCGACGGCAAACTCGATCCGGTGATCGGCCGTGACGAGGAAATTCGCAGGACCATTCAAGTTCTGTCGCGCCGGACCAAGAACAATCCGGTGCTGATCGGCGAGCCCGGCGTCGGCAAGACCGCGATTGTCGAAGGCCTCGCGCTGCGCATCGTCAATGGCGATGTACCGGAAAGCCTTTCCGACAAGAAACTGCTGGCACTCGATCTCGGCGCGCTCATTGCCGGCGCGAAATATCGCGGCGAATTCGAGGAGCGGCTCAAAGGCGTGCTGAACGAGGTAACGTCATCGAACGGCGGCATTATTTTGTTCATCGACGAGATGCACACTTTGATCGGCGCCGGCAAGGCCGACGGCGCGATGGACGCCTCCAATTTGCTCAAGCCGGCGCTGGCGCGCGGCGAACTGCATTGCATCGGCGCGACGACGCTCGATGAATATAAGAAGCACGTCGAGAAAGATGCCGCGTTGGCGCGCCGGTTCCAGCCGGTGTTGGTGTCGGAGCCGACGGTCGAGGACACGATCTCGATCCTGCGCGGCCTGAAAGATAAATACGAGCAGCACCATGGCGTGCGCATCGCCGATTCGGCGATCGTTGCCGCCGCGACGCTGTCGAACCGCTATATCACCGACCGCTTCCTGCCCGACAAAGCCATCGATCTGATCGACGAATCGGCGGCGCGACTCAAGATGCAGGTCGATTCAAAACCGGAAGAACTCGATTCTATCGACCGCGAAATCGTGCGGCTGAAGATCGAGCAGGAGGCGCTAAAGAAGGAAAGCGATGCCGGCTCGAAGGATCGTCTCAAGCGGCTGAGCGGTGAGCTCAAGGAGCTTGAGAAGAAATCTGCCGACATCACCAGCCGCTGGAAGGCGGAAAAGGAAAAGCTGTCGGACGCGCAAAAGCTCAAGACCGAGCTCGACCAATTGCGCGCCGAACTCGCCAACGCGCAGCGCAAGGGCGAATACCAGCGCGCCGGCGAATTGGCCTATGGCCGCATCCCGGAACTGGAGAAGAAGCTCAAGGATAACGAGGCCACCGATGCCAAGCGTGGCGCTATGGTCGAGGAAACCGTGACCGCCGATCATGTGGCCGGCGTAGTCTCGCGCTGGACCGGCGTGCCGGTCGACCGCATGCTGGAAGGTGAGAAGGATAAGCTGCTGCGCATGGAGGGTGAACTTGCCAAGCGCGTCATCGGCCAGAAGGAAGCCGTGCAGGCGGTATCGACCGCGGTGCGGCGCGCGCGCGCCGGCTTGCAGGATCCGAACCGGCCGATCGGCTCGTTCATGTTCTTGGGGCCGACCGGCGTCGGTAAGACCGAACTGACCAAGGCGCTGGCGGCCTATCTGTTCGACGACGAGAATGCGCTGATCCGCATCGACATGTCCGAATACATGGAGAAGCACTCGGTCGCGCGCCTGATCGGCGCGCCGCCGGGCTATGTCGGCTATGATGAAGGCGGCGCGCTCACCGAAGCCGTACGGCGCAGGCCCTATCAAGTCATCTTGTTCGACGAGATCGAGAAGGCGCATCCGGACGTGTTCAACGTTCTGCTGCAGGTACTCGACGACGGCCGGCTCACCGACGGGCAGGGCCACACCGTGAATTTCCGCAACACTTTGATCGTGATGACGTCGAATCTTGGCGCCGATTTCCTGGTCAATCAGCCGGATGGCGAGGATACCGACGCAGTGCGCGACCAGGTCATGGGCGTGGTACGCGCGGCGTTTCGGCCGGAATTCCTCAACCGCGTCGATGAAATCATCCTGTTTCACCGGCTCAAGAAGTCCGAGATGACCCGTATCGTCGATATCCAGATGATGCGCCTGCAAAAGCTGCTGGAAGACCGCAAGATCACGATCATTCTGGAGCCGAGCGCGCGCGAATGGCTGGCCGAGAAGGGCTGGGATCCAGCCTACGGCGCACGGCCTTTGAAGCGCGTGATCCAGAAGGCGGTGCAGGACCCGCTCGCCGAGATGATCCTCGCCGGTTCGATCAAGGACGGCGAAAAGGTTGCCGTCTCGGCCGGCAAGCAGGGCCTCACGTTTAATGGCAAGCTGGCGCAGGCAGCATAAGTACGCATGTCGGTCTTCCCCGCAAAAGCGGGGATCTAACTTGGTGTCTTTAGAGAAAACTAGATTCCCACCTACGCGGGAATGAGCGGGTTATTAGCGCACTGGCGGCGTGCTGGAGGCAACGCGCGCTGGTTTGCGTGCCATGATGCCGTCGAGACGTTCGCGTTCTTGCTCGAAGCTTGCCAGCACCGGTCCGTCCAGCACACGGCCACGCGGCAGCTTGATGCGCATCGGGTCGACGAAGCGGCCGTTGACCAAAATTTCGTAATGCAGGTGCGATCCGGTCGACAAGCCGGTCGAGCCGACGAAGCCGATCACCTGGCCCTGCCGCACCCGCGTGCCCTCGTCGATGCCGCGCGCGAAGGCGCTCATGTGGCCATAAGCGGTCTCATAACCGTTGGTATGGCGGATGCGGATGTATTTGCCGTAGCCGGATTCCCAGCCCGCCTTTTCAATAACGCCGTTGCCGGAAGCGTAGATCGGCGTACCGGCAGGCCCCGCCCAATCAACGCCGGTATGCATCTTGGTGTAGCCCAGGATCGGATGGCGGCGGATGCCAAAGCCGGAGCGCATGATGCCGGCCATCACCGGCTTGCGGACCAGGAATTTCTTCGCGCTCTTTCCGCTCTCGTCGTAATAGTCGACGATGCCGTCGTCAGGAGACTGGAAACGGTAGAATTTCTTGGCCTCGCCGCCGATGGTGAGGGCCGCGAACAGCACGTCATTGCGGCTATCGGCGACCGGCGTCTCGTCCTCGCCGGCGTAAAGCACCTCGAAAGAATCCCCTGGCTGCACCTTGCGCTGGAAGTCGACATCGTAAGAGTAGATGCGAACAAGATCTTCGATGATCGGCCGCGGTATTTGGTTGCGCAGTGCGGTTTCATAGACGCTTTGATAGAGCGTCACGCCGGGCGCATTGTCGTCGTTATTGTCGTTTTCCGAATTATCGGCCACGTCGGTGCCGACGCTCTTGACGTCGACGGAAACGTATTTGCCAGTATCGGACAACGCCACAACCGCGTCGATCGATGTGTCGTTGGCGATAATGACGCGGATCGGCTGCAGCCGCTGGCCGCCGGGGACGGGCGTCATAAGCACGCGTAATTTTTGGCCTTCCTTGATGCCGCCGTCTTTGCCGCGCGGTCCGAGCACCTTATTGATCGCGCCGATCTCATCCGGCACGGCGCCAAGATCGCGCAATATGGTTGCAATGGTATCGCCTTTCTTGACCACGATCACGCGGTCGTTGAAAGGATTGCCACCGGTCGTCTCGTTGGTGGTCTTCGGCAGCAATGTAATGTTCTCAGGTACGATGCGGGCCTCGAAACCGGCGTAAGGGTCGGTGCCTGACTCGCCGGCATAGGCCAGCTTGATTCCGGTAATGTTGGCGGCAAGCGGCAGATTTTGTGCGGTCTTCTGGCTCCACTCGGCGGCCTCGCGCACGCGAGCCATGACCTCGTCGTTCGGTGTGAGGACGGCGATCCTGAGTTTTGGCAATACCGGCACCAGATCGCGCATCACGAATGCGACCTCGGCATCGGGCTCGACCGCCGGCGTATCGTCGGCGGAAGCGGTGCCGCCGCCAGACGCGGATTCAGCAAGCAGGCGCTGCGAATTGAATGGCGGGATGCCAGCGGAGAGATCGCTGACGGTGAGCGACAGATTGCCGGCGATGCGTACGAAGGGGCGCACGCGGACGACTTCATGATTGCCGACGCGCGTCATAGTGGAGACGCGGATTACCTGGCGGGCGAATGAGGGCTCTTCGGCGGTCGGAAGACGGTCGCTCTTGCGCGATACGCCGAGCCGGTCGCCGACGCCGAGCGCACCGCGCAGCGCGACTTCGACCCGTTCAGGCAGCGAGGCGAAATTAGTCTCGCCATCCAGCGACGTGAAAACGGCGCCACCCATCAAGGCGGCGCCGCATAAGGCAGTCAAAATAGTGCCGGCGAACCACTGC
>Ga0134126_10014266_pt1 | contig 10035 bp, 8 predicted proteins | sample KB31752_FD_96881 | JGI IMG/M metagenome (GOLD analysis project Ga0134126, IMG submission 96881) | Terrestrial soil microbial communities with excess Nitrogen fertilizer from Kellogg Biological Station, Michigan, USA - KB3-175-2 | ecosystem: Environmental > Terrestrial > Soil > Unclassified ...
CAGGGCCGGAATGCCATGGGCTTCGAGGTGGGTGAGGTCGTCGTCGCGGAAGGTGCTCATGACGGCTGGTCGAACGGCCTCAGCGATTTTCGACAGCCATCTGTGCCTCGCCGCGCGCCAGCATCGCCAGCGCTGCGGGGTAGAGCGTGTGCTCCTCGACCAGCACCCGGGCGGCGAGGCTTTCGGCGGTATCGCCGGGCAGCACGGGCACCCGCGCCTGGGCGATGGTCGGGCCCTCGTCCATGCCGGGCGTCACGAAATGGACGGTGCAGCCGTGCTCGGCGACCCCCTCGGCCAGCGCCTGCTCGTGCGTGTGGAGGCCCCTGTGCCTGGGCAGCAATGAGGGATGGATGTTGATGAGCCTGCCGGCCCAGCGCGTGCAGAACTCGGGCGACAGGATGCGCATGAAGCCGGCGAGACAGACGATATCGGGGCGCCAGCCGGCGAGTACGTCGTTCATCGCAGCCTCGAAGGCGGTCTTGCTGCCGTAGTCCCTGTGCGAGCGGACGGCGGTGGCGATCCCTTGGCCGGCCGCCGCTGCAAGGCCTGCCGCATCCGGATTGTTCGAGAAGACCCCGACGATCTGGGCGGGATAGTCCGGCGCCTTGGCGGCCTCGATCAGCGCGCTCATGTTGGAGCCGCGCCCGGAGATCAGGATCGCGACGCGCTTTCTTGGGGCCGTCACAGGGCGAGCTTGCCGTCGAAGGTGACGGGATCGCCGGTCCGTTCGGTCAGCTTGCCAATGACCGCGGCCTTTTCGCCCTGGGCATCGAGGTGCTCGACCAGCCGCTCCGCGTCTTCCGGCGCGATGGCGCAGATCATGCCGACGCCGCAGTTGAACGTGCGCAGCATCTCGGTCTCGCCCATCCCGCCGACGCGGGCGAGCCAGCCGAAGACCTTGGGCACCGATACGGCACTGAGATCGATGTGTGCCGCGATGCTGTCGGGCAGCACCCGCGGGATGTTGTCGATGAAGCCGCCGCCCGTGATATGCGCCAGGGCCTTGATCCCGATCCCGGCCTTGAGGGCGCTCAGGATCGGCTTCACGTAGATGCGGGTCGGCGTCAGCAGGGCACCGGAAAGCGTGCGATGCGGGTCGAACGGCGCCGGCAGGTACCAGTCGATACCCGAGATCTCGACGATGCGCCGGACCAGCGAGAAGCCGTTGGAGTGCACGCCCGACGAGGCGATCGCGACCAGCGCGTCGCCCGCCGCCAGATCGGCGCGCGGCAGCAACGTGCCGCGCTCGGCCGCGCCGACGGCGAAGCCCGCGAGGTCGTAATCCTTGTCGTGGTACATCCCGGGCATCTCGGCGGTCTCGCCGCCGATCAGCGCGCAGCCGGCGATCCGGCAGCCTTCAGCGATGCCCTCGACGATGGCCTTGCCGACGTCGACGTCGAGCTTTCCGGTCGCGAAATAGTCGAGGAAAAACAGCGGCTCGGCACCCTGGACCACGATGTCGTTGACGCACATCGCGACGAGATCGATGCCGATGGTCGAGTGGCTGCCGGTATCGATGGCGATCTTGAGCTTGGTGCCCACGCCGTCGTTGGCGGCCACCAGCACCGGATCGATGAAGCCCGCCGCCTTGAGGTCGAACAGGCCGCCGAAGCCGCCGATTTCGGCGTCCGCGCCGGGACGGCGGGTCGAGCGCACCGCCGGCTTGATCGCGTCCACAAGGGCATTGCCGGCATCAATGTCCACGCCCGCCTGCTTGTAGCTCAACCCATTTGATGGCAGGTTCGGTGCGTCGGACATGGGCGCTGAATACCGGCTCGGGGAGGGGCGAAATCTGTTCGCGCTGATAGCCGCTCAACCCGCGTGACGCAAGGGCAACGCCAGGCATGACACTTAGATTTCAGGTCCTGGTCTGGGCCGCCTTCACGGCGGTCGTCATCCTCCTGATCTGGCTGTTCCGGCCGATCCTGCTGCCGTTCGTGATCGGCATCGCGCTCGCCTACATCCTCAACCCGGGCGTGACCTTCGTGCAGCGCTACATCGTCAGCCGCGCCTGGTCCGCGGCGGTCGTGCTGTTTGCCGTCCTCGCCGCCATCATCGGCCTGATCGTGGTGATCACCCCGGTCGTTGCGACGCAGGTCGCGGGGCTTGTGGGACGGCTGCCGGGCTATGTCGGCAACCTCAACAGCCTCGTGCAGTCGATCGCGCCGCAGCTCAACGAGTGGCTGGGCCCGGAGCGCGCCTCGCAGGTCGAGACCAGCCTCACCCAGTTCCTCGGGTCCGGCGTCGAGTTCCTGGGCAGTGTTACCGGGCAACTGGCGCAGAGCGGCCTGACTGTGCTCAATACCGTGGCGGTGTTGATCCTGACGCCGGTGGTCGCTTTCTATCTGCTGCTCGACTGGCAGGGCATGGTCAAAGGCATCGACGACCTGCTGCCGCGCGAACATCGCCGCGAGATCCGCCAGGTACTCGACCAGATCGACCGCTCGATTGCCGGCGTTATTCGCGGGCAGGGCGGTGTGATCCTGGTCCTTTGCATCTACTACGCCACCGCGCTGACCCTCACAGGTCTCAATTTCGGCCTCGTCATCGGCCTGATGACGGGCGTCCTGAGCTTCATTCCGTTCTTTGGCTTCCTGACCGGCTTCGTCCTGTCGATGGCCATCGCGCTTGTCCAGTTCGCCCCGAACTGGTGGTTCGTCGTGATCGTGTTCGTCGTCTACATGATCGGCCAGTTCCTCGAGGGCAATGTGCTCTACCCGCGTTTCGTCGGGCAGAGCATCAACATCAACCCGGTCTGGCTGATGTTCGCCCTGTTCGCGTTCGCCTTCCTCTTCGGCTTCGTCGGCCTGCTGCTGGCGGTCCCCCTGGCCGCGATCACGGCCACGCTGACGCGCTACGCGGTTCGGCGATACCAGGAGAGCGCCCTCTACCGGGGCGAGCGCCCGGCGAAGGCAGCCGCGGAACCGGAACTGGCGCTGGCCGAACCTGCTGCCGCCGCCAAGCGGGCGCCGGCGCGACGGCCGCCACGGCGAAAGTGACCATGCCGACACCCGCCGGACAGTTGCCCTTCGACTATGGGCTCGAGCCGTCGCATCTCGAGGACGATTTCATCGAAGGCGAGGGCAATCAGCTTGCGCTCGCACATATTCGGGCCTTTCCGGGCTGGCCCCACCCGCTGACCCTGCTCGAAGGTCCGCCGAAATCGGGAAAATCGCACCTGGCCCGTATCTGGTCCGGCCGTGCCGCGGCGCTTCTGGCGACGCCGCAGAGCGCCGACCTGCTGGCCGGCGAGGGCGGCATCGCTCCCCTCTTGATCGAGGACATCGAACGGAGCGGATATGCCGAGGTCGCGTTGTTCCACCTGCTGAACCAGTCGATGCGAGACGGACGGCCGATCCTGATGACCACGCGCACCGCGATTGCCAACTGGCCATTCGAGACCGATGATCTCAAGTCGCGGGCGCGACTCGCGCAGCGCTTCACGCTGGCTTTGACCGATGACATCCAGTTGTCACAGATGTTCGTGAAGTTGTTCGGAGACCGGCAGGTGGCGGTTGACCCCAGGGTGATCGCCTATCTCGTTGCGCGCATGGAGCGCTCGCCCGAGGAGGCCGTGGCACTGGCCGACGCGGCCGATCGCCTGGCGCTCGCGCGGGGGACTGCGATTACCCGCCGGATCGCTGCCAGGGCGCTTGCGGAACGCGGCGTGCAGCAGCTCGAGCTGGACCTGGAAGGCGACGACGATGAATGAGATGAGCGAAATCATCCCGGATGAGGCCGCGGAGCCGGATATCGAGGCCCTTCGCGTTTCGCCGGCGCGCTTCGTCAATCGCGAGGTGAGCTGGCTGCAGTTCAACATGCGCGTGCTGGAGGAAGCCGGGAACGTCAATCACCCGCTGCTCGAGCGGATGCGGTTCGTTTCGATCTCCGCCAACAATCTGGATGAATTCTTCATGGTCCGCGTGGCCGGCCTCAAGGGCCAGGTCCGCGCGGGCATCAGCACGCAGAGCGCCGACGGCCTGACGCCGACCGAGCAGCTCGACGAAATCGCCACGCTCGCCCAACACCTGCATCTCGAGCAGCAGGACGCCTGGCAGACGCTGCGCGAGGAGCTCTACGACCGCGATGTCGTGATCCACGAGGCGGGCGACCTGTCGGCCGACCAGGTGAAGTACCTGCAGCGGCTGTTCCGCGAAGAGATCTTTCCGGTGCTCACGCCGATCGCCGTCGATCCGGCGCATCCGTTCCCGTTCATTCCGAATTTGGGCTTCACGCTGGCCTTCGAGCTGACCCGGCCGGGCTCGACGCAGACGCTGACGGCACTGGTGCGCGTGCCCTCCAATCTCGACCGCTTCATCACGTTGCCGAGCGGCCTCGTCAGCGAGGGACGGATCGAGGTCGTGACCATCGATACGCTGATCAACCTGTTCCTGCACAAGATGTTTCCCGGCTACGAAGTCGCCGGCTCCGGTTCCTTCCGCGTCATCCGCGACAGCGAAATCGAAATCGACGACGAAGCGGCCGACCTTGTGGTCGAGTTCGAGACGGCGCTGCGGCAGCGCCGGCGCGGCCAGGTCATCCGTCTGGAGATCGAAAAGAAGATGCCGCGCGCCTTGCGACGGCAGATTTCCGAGCGGCTCGGCGCCACCCCCGCGGATACCTTCGAGGTCGAGGGCTTCCTCGGGCTGGCCGATGCGGCAAAGATCTGCGAGATCGACCGCCCGGACTTGAAGTTTCCGCCGTACATACCGCGTTATCCAGAACGCGTCAGGGACTTCAACGGCGATCTCTTCGCGGCGATCCGCGCCAAGGATTTGCTGGTCCACCACCCGTTCGAAAGCTTCGATGTGGTTGCACAGTTCGTGATGCAGGCGGCGCGCGACCCCGACGTGGTGGCGGTCAAGCAGACGCTCTACCGCACGTCGCGCGACAGCCCCATCGTCAAGGCGCTGGTGCTTGCAGCGGAATCCGGCAAGTCGGTGACGGCGCTGGTGGAATTGAAGGCACGCTTCGACGAGGAGGCCAATATCCGCTGGGCCCGCGACCTCGAACGCGCCGGCGCGCAGGTGGTGTTCGGCTTCATCGAGCTCAAGACGCACGCCAAGATGAGCCAGGTGGTGCGGCGCGAGAACGGCAAGCTGGTGAGCTACTGCCACCTCGGCACCGGCAACTACCATCCGATCACGGCCAAGATTTACACCGACCTCAGCTACTTCACGACCGACCCGACCATCACGCGCGACGTCGCGCGCGTCTTTAACTTCATAACAGGGTATGCCCGGCCGACGGAGCTCGAGAGCATCGCCGTTTCCCCGGTGAATTTGCGCTCGACCCTGCTCGAAAACATCGGCCGCGAGGTCGAGTTCGCCGAGCGCGGGCAGCCGGCCAACATCTGGCTGAAAATGAATGCGCTGGTCGATCCCGAGATTATCGACGCGCTCTACAATGCCAGCCAGAAGGGCGTGAAGATCGAGCTGATCGTGCGCGGCATCTGCTGCCTCAGACCCGGTATTCCCGGCTTCTCGGAGAATATCCGCGTGAAGTCCGTGGTCGGGCGCTTCCTCGAGCACTCGCGCATCTTCTGCTTCGGCGCCGGCGAGCCGATGCCGTCGCGGCGCGCCAGGGTCTACATCTCTTCGGCCGACATCATGCAGCGCAACCTCGACTGGCGCGTGGAAGTGATGGTCCCCATCCACAACAAGACCGTACATAAGCAAATTCTCGACCGCATGCTGGTGGCCTATCTCAAGGACAACCAGCAGAGCTGGGAGGTGCTGCCCGACGGCAGCTCGCACCGGCGCCAGCTGAACGAGGGCGAAGAGCCCTACAGCGCCCACAACTACTTCATGACCAACGCGAGCCTGTCCGGCCGCGGCAGCGCGCTCTCCCGCGAGACGCGCGAAACCGAAGAGAGCGATGATTGAACGAATTCTGGGGCCATGACGCGGACCCGACGGCGCAGGGCCGCATCCAGGGCGCCAAGCCTGTCGCTGTGCTCGATATCGGTTCGAATTCGGTTCGCCTGGTGGTCTATGAACGGCACGCCCGCTCGCTCACGCCGCTCTACAACGAGAAGTCGGCTTGTTCGCTCGGCCGCGGGCTCGCGCAGAGCGGCCGGCTCGCCTACGAGAACATCGATCGTGCGCTGACCGCGATCCAGCGCTTCGCGCTGGTGACGCGGCTGATGAAGGCGGGCGACGTCTATGTGCTCGCCACCTCGGCCGTTCGGGATGCCAGCAATTCCAAGGCCTTCGTCGATGCCGTCGAAGCGACGATGAACGCCCATGTCTCGGTGCTGAGCGGCGAGGAGGAAGCGCACTACGCCGCGCTCGGCGTCGTTGCGGGCATCCCCGATTTCACCGGGCTCGTCGGCGACCTCGGCGGCGGCAGCCTGGAGCTCAGCGCCATCTCGAGTGGCCATGACGCGCGCGGCGAAACCCACGCGCTCGGCGTCATCCGCCTGCAGGACGATTCCAGTCGCACGCCGGCGAAGGCGAGGGAGGTCGCGCGTGAGCGCCTCGCCAAGTCCGATCTGCTGCGCGGCAAGCCGGGCGGCCAGTTCTGCGCTATCGGCGGCACCTGGCGGTCGCTGGCCAAGATGCACCAGGTGCTGCGCGACTACCCGCTGCACATGGTCCAGCATTACATCGCCAAGGCGAGCGACATCGCCAAGCTGTGCGACGAGATCGTCGACGCCGCGGCTGCGGGCAAACCCATGCCCGGTGGCGATTTCGTGAGCTCGTCCCGCAAGGACCTCATGCCGTATGGCGCCGCAGTGCTCGGCGAGGTGCTGCGGGCGGGAAAATTCGATAGCGTGTTATTCTCGGCGCTCGGCGTAAGAGAGGGCTATCTCTACGGCCAGTTGCCGCCCGCCGAGCAGGAGGTCGATCCGCTGCTGCAGGGGGCCGAGGAAATCTCGATCCTGCGCTCGCGCTCGCCCGCGCACGCCAACGACCTCATCGAGTTCACCGGCGATTTCCTTGCGGCGATCCATGTCAGGGAAACGGCGCCCGAAGAACGGCTGCGCAAGGTCGCGTGCTACCTCAGCGACATCGGCTGGCGCGGCCATCCGGACTATCGCGGCGAGCAGAGTGTCGATCTCGTCGCCTATGGCTCGCTGGCCGGCGTCGACCACCCGGGACGCGCCTTCCTGGCCGAGGCTCTGGCGGTCCGCTACATGGGCCTCAAGCACAAGTCGATGAGCCAGTCGCTGATGGCATTGGCCGGGCCATCGGCCAACATGAAGGCGCGCCTGCTGGGCGCGATCTTCCGGGTCGCCTATCCAATGTCGGCGGCCATGCCCGGCGTCCTGCCGCGGACGCATTTCTCGCTGGAGAACGGACGCCTGCGGCTGCATCTCCCGCCGGACCTGGCGTTCCTCGCCGGCGAACATCTCGAAGGCCGGCTGGATCAGCTCGCCGGTGTCGCCGGCATCAAGGCGAGCGAGATCGTCTCGGACTGATCAGTTGGCTGCCTTCTTGATCGCGGTGCCGACGGCGATGCCCTTCGCCACGTGGTAGGTGACCGTCACCTTCTCCCCGATGGTGACGGCCGTGAGATCGAAGTTTTTGGCGAAGCGATAGGTGTCCTTGCCGAGCTTCACCGTCTCGCCGTGCAGGTCGACAAGGGTCACAATTCCGGTGGCGGTCGTGCTCGCCGCAGCGAAAGCCGGGGCGGCAAGCGCAAGAATGCCGAGAGTCAGGATAAGGGGGCGCACGATCTCCTCCGCTGCGTGACAGAATGCCGGTCTAGTTCTCGATGGCGATCTCGACAACACCCTTGCGCGTCGCTGCAAGGCCGATCTTGCCATGCTTGATGGCGAGCGCCTTGTCGCCGAACAGCTTGCGCCGCCAGCCGTGCAGCGCCGGCACGTCGGCGTGGTCGTCAAGGACGATCGCGTCGATATCGTCGGAGGTGGCGAGGATGCGGGCGGCGACGCCATGCTCTTCGCTGACGGCCTTGAGCAGGACGCGGATGAGGTCGCCGACGGCGCCTTTCGGCGAGGGGCCGCGATAGCGCTCCGCCGCCGGCGGCAGCTCGGACTTGGGCAGCGCCTCGACGGTCTTGAGCAGGTTCATGATCTCGCCGGCGGCCGAGGAACGGCCGTAGCCGCGCTGCACGGCGCGGAGCTTTTCGAACGCTTCGGGAGAAAGCGGGCGCTGCTGTGCGATTTCAACCAGCGCGTCGTCCTTGAGCACCCGGCTGCGGGGTTGGTCCCCATCCTGGGCGCGGCGCTCGCGCCAGGCGGCAATGGCGCGCAGCGCGGCGAGGTCGCGCGGCTTGCTCAGCTTGGATTTGAGCCGCTCCCACGCATTTTCGGGTTGCACCACATAGGTATCGATCGAGCGCAGCAGCTCGAGCTCGTCCTCGACCCAGTCCCAGCGGTGGGTGGCCGTGATCTGCTCCAGGAGCTTCACATAGATATCGCGCAGATGCGTCACGTCGGCGAGCGCGTAGAGCCGCTGCTTTTCGGTGAGCGGGCGATGCGACCAGTCGGTGAAGCGGGACGACTTGTCGAGATCGACGCCGGTCACCGAGCGCACCAGATTGTCGTAGGAGACACTGTCGCCGAAGCCGCAGACCGAGGCGGCGATCTGGGTGTCGAAAATGTTGAGCGGCACCTGGCCGGAGAGTTTTACGAAGATTTCGATGTCCTGCCGGGCGGCGTGGAACACCTTGACGACCTTGGGATTGGCCAGAAGCTCGAAGAAGGGCTGGAGGCTAAGGCCGTCGGCCAGCGGGTCGACCAGGATGGCCTCTTCGGGCGTCGCCGCCTGCAGCAGGCACAGCTTCGGCCAGTAGGTCGTTTCGCGCAGGAATTCGGTGTCGACGGTGACGAAATCGAATTTGGTGGCGCGCGCGCAAAAAGCTGCAAGCGCGTCGGTGGTGGTGGTCAGCTCCATTGGTCCGGTCTTTAGGTCAGGCGTCCCGGAACACCGGGACTTAGCCGTCCGGTCTTAGCAGGCCCTTGGCGTTGGCTCCACAACCGATTTGCCTGAGGTTAGGGACGCTTAGCCGGAGAAACCGCCCGGAATCTTGACAATCCCGGCCCTGCGTGCGCTTGTCCGGCGCCGTTTCGGCCCGACTCCAACCCCTCACGAGACCTCAAAATGCACCGTTATCGCACACATACCTGCGCAGCCCTGACGTTGGGCGACGTGGGCAATAATGTGCGCCTGTCCGGTTGGGTGCATCGCGTGCGTGATCATGGCGGGCTGCTGTTCATCGACCTGCGCGATCACTATGGCCTGACCCAGCTCGTGGTCGATCCCGATTCCCCGGCGTTCAAGCTGGCCGAGACGGTCCGCGCCGAATGGGTGATCCGCGTCGACGGCGAGGTGAAGGCCCGCACGCCCGAAACCATCAATACCAAGCAGCCGACCGGTCAGGTCGAAGTCTTCATCCGCGAGCTCGAAGTACTCGGCGAGGCCAAGGAGTTGCCGCTGCCGGTGTTCGGCGAGCCCGACTACCCGGAAGATATCCGCCTGCGCTACCGCTTCCTCGACCTGCGCCGCGAGACGCTGCACGCCAACATCGTCAAGCGAACCAAGGTGATCTCGTCGATCCGCCGGCGCATGGGCGACATCGGCTTTGCCGAATACTCGACCCCGATCCTCACGGCCTCGTCGCCCGAAGGCGCCCGCGACTTCCTGGTGCCGAGCCGCATCCATCCCGGCACGTTTTTCGCGCTGCCGCAGGCGCCGCAGCAGTATAAGCAGCTTCTGATGGTCGCCGGCTTCGACCGCTATTTCCAGATCGCGCCCTGCTTCCGCGACGAGGACCCGCGCGCCGACCGCCTGCCGGGCGAATTCTACCAGCTCGACCTGGAGATGAGCTTCGTCACCCAGGAAGACGTCTGGAATACCATGCAGCCGGTGATCACCGCCCTGTTCGAGGAGTTCGCGGACGGCAAGCCGGTCACCAGGGAATGGCCGCGCATCCCCTACGATACGGCCATTCGCACCTACGGCACGGACAAGCCGGATCTGCGCAATCCCATCGAGATACAGCAGGTGAACGCCCACTTCGCCGGCTCGGGCTTCAAAGTGTTCGCCAACCAGCTCGCCTCGGACG
>Ga0134126_10014268_pt1 | contig 10033 bp, 8 predicted proteins | sample KB31752_FD_96881 | JGI IMG/M metagenome (GOLD analysis project Ga0134126, IMG submission 96881) | Terrestrial soil microbial communities with excess Nitrogen fertilizer from Kellogg Biological Station, Michigan, USA - KB3-175-2 | ecosystem: Environmental > Terrestrial > Soil > Unclassified ...
CCCGTCACGATCCGCCGCTCCCACCCTCGGACCACGGGACCTGACCCCCCACGACCCAGTCACCTAACCAGAACTCGATCATGAAATACCTCTTGACAACACATAGAAGCGTCAAGGCGCCGCGCTTTGCGCGCCGCCGGCCGGGCACGCCTGCCGCTCCGCTCCGGCGGCCCGGCCCCCTCTCCTCTCACGCTGCGCCGCCTCGGATGCGCGTAGGTGGCGGGCTGATCCCGCTTGCTGCGCGCGGGCTTTCGGCCATGATCGTGCGGGGCCGGCCCCGGCGAACGGCTGACTATGGCGCGCTGCAGCCATGCTCGGCGGCCTGCCGCCTCCGGGCTTCAATCTCGAGTATCAACGCAACTCTGGTCGCAGCGACGCTAGAGCCATCCTCCGAGGCCCGCCGGTACCAGGTCTTAGCCTCGGTGAGGTTCCCCCCTTGCAGCAGCAGAGCACCGAGGCCGATCATGCCGGCACTAGAGCCGTTCTCGGCGGCCCGCCGGTACCAGGTCTCAGCCTCGGTGAGGTCCCCACGCTGATGGAACACGGCCCCGAGCGCGGCCATGGCGATACTGTCACGCCGATCCCAGGCCTCGGCCCCAGTGATGTCGCCCACTTCTTGAAGCAGGCCCTCCAGCTCACTAACGACCCCGCTATCACCAGCCTCGATGCTCCGCCAATACCAGGTCTCGGCTTCAGTGAGGTTTCCTCGCATCTGGAGCAGGCCGCCCAGGAGAAACATGGCCCCACTGTCCCCGGCCTCAGCGGCCCGCCGATACCAGATCTCAGCCTCGGTGAGGTCCCCCCGCATCTGGAATAGGGCTCCGAGGAGAAACGTGGCGCTGCTTTCGCCGGCCTCGCCGGCTCGGCGCCAGGCTCCTTCAGCGACATCGTGTTGTCCGTAGGTGACCTCAGCTTGGTACCCGATGGCGACTAGCTCGCGTGGTTCGGCGTTGTCAACGACGAGCTGCCAGGTGGCGGCCGGAGGCGCGTCATCGATAGCGGTGAGTTGATCTAGCGCAAAGTCATACACGGTGAAAACCCGATCCCCGGGTTCGAGGAGCGCTACCGTGGGATTGATTTCTCGGGTCGCCCAGGCTAACGCGTCTGCATACGTTGCGTCGTCAGCCAGAGCGTTACGCCGTCGCGGGGTCAGACGAGCGGCGGCAAGCGCTGGCAGCAGACAGGCGGGAACCGGCCGCATAACCCCAGTCTGCCGCCAGTCGACTGCGCCACGTAGGAGTGCGTATCCGAGCGGGTGCGATTGAGGTCCTATTTCTAACTGTGCGGCAATGTGCTGGCCGCCACCCACGTACTCCCCAATGCCCACCCGCATGATTCGGTCACGGACCTCGGCATCGGGTACGGCCCGTGCCAAGTCTTCGTCGCTGGGTCGATCACGCTCACGATCCAACGTGACCTTCTCGAATACACTCAGGGCATCCCATTCCGGTGCTCGCAGCCGGTCGGTGGGTTGAAGCCGATCCCACTCCCGGGCACGCAAGGTGGCCACAACAGCGTTTCGCTCGGCCAGGCGCATGATCAAACCAGCTGTCAGCCCACCGCCGGTGAGATACTGATCCAGATCATCCAGCCAGATCACGCAATTACCAGGCAGCATGTCCGCCTCGTCCAACGCGAGCAGGGCGCTCGTCGTGTCTGGAATGAGCAGCCGCCAATCGGGGTACAGCTCACGAACCACAGCAGCGGCAAGGCGGGTCTTGCCGACCATCGAGGATCCGACCAGGAGCACCGGGCGACCCGCAATCAACAGCTCCCGCACCTCCTGTTCCTTTGCAACTCGGTGCAAATAGGGCACATCAATCACAGCTGGGTGAACCCGCAACGTGCGTAGATTCGCCTCGGCCACCGTCGGCAGTCGATCACCGGCACGCCCTTGAGTGCCCCGGACGCTGCGCCGCATCTTCACCGCAGCAGCTGCCTGATCCGTCCGCCAGCGCTGCCACAACGGGCCAGCCCCGACCACGACCGCAGTGAGGCCCGCAGCGCTGACGGGAATCCACCACCAGGCACCAGCCCACTTCTGCGCGGCCGCAAGTCCACCCGCGACCAGCAGCAACACCACCGACACAATCAAACTCAGCCGTTGTCCACGCACTCGCGGCGACCGCCTGTTAACCACCGACTCCACCCGCCCCTGAAGCTGGGAACCACGAGAGTCTAGGTGGCACGTAGGCCCTGCCATTAACAACGGTCAATCACGGTCAACAGAGATACGCCCGCACCGGGCTTGACCATGAGGGCGCGCAGGGCACAGCCTTCCAAGCTGGGGCTCACGCGCGATCATCGATAACGAGCTCGGCGCACTAATTCAGCAGGTGCAACCAAAAACATGCCCTCGCCGGGCAGGCAGGCCTCCGGGATGGCCAGTCACGAGAACTGTGGCGGCAAGGCTGGGTGGGCAGGGTGTGGCGTCCCATCGACCTCCCTCAAGGGCTACCACACACCAGCCCGGGGGCAGAGCCAGACGGCGCACGTGCGGTTGAGTCGAGGGCTGCCCCCGAGCTGGTGTGTGGTCGGGCTGCGCCAGGTCGACGGGACGCCACACGGGCTTCCTCGTGCAAGATCATCGTGTGACTACCTGGGCTGAGATCGTTTGGACACTTACGGTCACAAAATGCCTCCAGACGACCGGGAATGACCACTGACGACGAGCGCTTGCAGTCGCGAAACTCACAGGTAATCACCACTACCCACGAACAACCACGACCAAGGTCCGAGAATCCTTGGGTTCGAGTCGCGCCTCAAAGGGGGCACCCTTACTCGGTCGAGCTATTCGCTGGGGCGCCTGGGAATGGGAGCCGACGTTGTTGTCCCCATCGTTCCGCCATACTTGTCTAGAACTGTGGGAAGTTCCACGAAGGCCCGAGCACGAGCGATAGCGGCATGCAACTGCAACCCCGTGGGCAACCGTGGAGCTTGAGCCGCGGTGCGGACTGATGACGGTGCCCATCCGCCATCGGCAGGCTTGCTGTGGTGTGGGGCAGCTTGGACGCTGAGTCGATGTGAGGACGTCGAGGGCAATGGGCCGCGTCGGCACAGCGTGAGGGTGATGACCACCAGCAACGAGTGCATCACGCTTGATGAAGCGCTGGTGCGCGTGTGCGTGAGCGATTCGGCGTGGTGCCGGGTGACCCGGTGTCCAGCCAGGAACATCCTGCGACGATGCCTAACTGACGCCGGAGAGTTACTTCGTGCAAGCACGCGGTGTCGGATTGTGTAAAACCAATGCCACATGTTGCTAGCAGAAATTCGGTATACAGGTTACTTGTTGGATGGCATCCTCAACGATGAGCGACTTGCCCAAGAGGTGGCGTATGGATCCTGATTCGATCACAGCTACGGTGTTGACCGCTCTCGCGGCCGCCGGTGCGGCTGGTGCAGCCAACGGTGTGCAGGAGGCAACGTCTGACGCGGTGCAGCGTGCGTATGACAGGCTTCGGGACAGTCTCAGAGCCCTCTGGGGTCGTCGGTCGGCCACGAAGGATTCAAACATATGCGTCGCTGATGCAGAGAAACTTGTTGAAAAGTTTCAGGAGGAACCCGATATCTGGGCTGACGATCTTCGTCAACTACTAATTGCGGCAGGCGCAGATAACGACATCGAACTAAATCGGCGGTCGCTTGGGTTGCTCAATGCCCTTGAATCGCAAAATCGGCGCCATGTGTTTTTCATCAATTCACAGGGTCTTCAGTATAATGAGCAAAAGACCAAAAAGCCGCGACAGGTGAACGTGTTCCCTCCGCGATACAGTTGAAACAAGGCCTGACGATATGGATACACTGCTTAGCGTACATTCATGCGCAGCAAAAGCGTCGATTCATCTATTCTAGAAGGCAAAGGAGTCGGCTCATGTGTTCGGCAATGCTTCCGCCTCAACATTGGCCGCAACATCAGGGGGAATCAGTAAAGAAGCGTTCACGAGACGCTGCATCGCGGGATGATCCGACGTCAAGAGGTCGAGAACAGCAAGGAGCGGCAAGCCAGCGAATAGGGGAATCCCGGCAAACAGGGACACCCCGGCAAAGAGGAATATACCCGCGAATACTAGGGCAGCCGATTGCGAACTTTATAGGTGGTGTATACCGGTCATCAAAGGCACCTCACCCAACGGAGACACCGCAGTCAACAGAGGTTGCGAATCTAATAAGTGGTGTATACCGGTCACCAGAAGCACCTCACCCAACGGAGACACCGCAGTCAACAGAGGTTGCGAATCTAATAAGTGGTGTATACCGGTCACCAGAAGCACCTCACCCAACGGAGACACCGCAGTCAACAGAGGCACCGCAGTCAACAGGCCCGCAACATGCGCCTCTGTCGTCGAGTGCCTCAGCGACTAGCGCAAGGTCAGAAAAACAAATCCAGGCTGATGTTATTGGCAAAAAAGTTGGATCAACTGGCGCAAGGTCGACACAATCACTTTCTAGTGGACATATGGGTATGGTGCGAACGGTTACACACAAGGGTGAAGCAACCGCTCAGCTCATTGCGGAAGATGTTCGTGGCTTGCAAATAGGAGAACACAACCTACAGTTAAACTCATATAGGTATGAGATTAAACCGGCGCCCATAAACTTTCGTGAAGTTTTTGACAAACCGCCAGTGCGTCTAGCGTTGCAACGCCTGGCGCAAAATCCGGCAAATAAACACTTAAAGCATGCGGCCGATCGCGCGCTTCGTGGAGAACAGCCCCGTCGCCTGGATTGGGCGCTTCGTGGAATAAGTCGAATTAAGCAAACAACAAGCGCGGCGGCAGTCAAACTCGTTTCTCATGAAAGTAGGAGCAGCACGAGAGGAATCTTTTCGTTATTTTTCGTGTCGAACTCGTCTGGGGTTGATGTGGGTGACAACATGCGGCAGGAGAATTATTTTCATTATGTCGTCACCGCAAATGTGGAGGCGGCGAATCTCCTCGCCTCGGATCCAGATCTGCGGAGTGTGATCATCGCTCGGGCGCAAAGTAACGCTTCCGGGGACACATCGGATCGCAAACTGATTCCTGCGATGGAAGAGTCTTTGCGAAGGGCGAGCCTCGCGGCGCAAAGTGATCTGGATCGGGGAGCGACTGTGCGTCCGCCTCAGTCCGAGCAGACGACCTATGTTGAACACCTAGACGGAGTCACAGTTGGATGGGACGTTGACCGGAAAAGCAGTATCCGAACAGCCGTGCAAGTACCACGGCTACGCCAATTTAAATTGGAGATGAAGCTGGCCCTCGACTCGGCTCTGAAGAATCCCGGAGAAGACGAGTCCGACATTAAGCCACGAGCACAGCGAGGTTTTTCTCCTGATTCATCCCCAGAGACGGTTTCGCGATTGACAGAAGGCGAACACCGACAAGTCGCGGGCGCACCTATAGCGTCTGAGCGCACAGTACATAGATTTGAGGACGGCGACGAACTGAAGTTGTCGCCGGAGGAAGATCAAAGACGGCAGGCTACCAAGCAAACTGAACGGACTACGGTCAAGGTCGATACGTCGCGGTCTGTGATGAAGCAGGCGTCGAACGCCGCTCAGACGTCGAGAGAGCACGCGGATTTCGCCGAGCGAATGCGCACGCTTGAGAAGCTGGAAGAAGAGCAAATAGCTTTACAATCTGACAAGCAGGAGCACCAGGAGACTGATCAGCCTGAGGAGGCCGAACCGTTTATTGTGGAGCCACACAAGCCAAATGGCGACATAGCCGCCGGGTGGCCTAAGGCGCCATCTCTGAATATAACAAAGACCGTGGCGGAAGATGCGAGAAATGTCGACCGGTGTCGGGAACCGGACGTCGGTAGAAGTAAAGGGATGTCACGGTAGCTGTCGGCTACTGGGGCAGGTCTTGCGGATCTCAATGGTGGAAACTGTTTAGCTACATATCCTGCTGCAAGCTGTGTGCAATGCCCTGAGCAGCACGATCGGGAGAGGGTCGGACAGGTGCCGTAGGCGAGACACGATCGGTTGTCCTACACCTGTGCGGAGTAGCTGCTCGGGACTCGAACCCAGAACCCTACAGTTTCAACATCGATGGTGGCGGTCCCTGCCGGACAGTTCGCGATACCGCCGGTCAACTGGAGGTGCTACGGACAGTGACTGCCCGTTGATACCGATCCCGATCGGTCAGGTCGGGTGGTTTGACGGAAGTAAAACGGAACTAGCTGGACCTCTCGCTCCCAAAACGGTGTCCGAGGGTCCGGCAACGTCCATGACCTGCCAGACGTTGTACATGACGATGTAAACGAAATGGGCAGGTGTCGACCAACGTTGCTGTCAGATCCTGTTGTCAAGATCATCGTAGTACAAAGCGTCTGCTGATTTCTTGCCACTGGCGTGTCGGTCAGGCTCAGGCTATACGTGACACGAAATAATCAAATAGGCGACATACGGGATAAAACTTGCCTTAGTTGATCAGCGCTCTGGCTTGGGTCCTACGGCTGCTGCACTTCACCGCACGTGGCTGACATTTTCCGCCAGTTGACAGAAAGAGTTGAAGCTGTGACTGTCGGTGCTCAAAGACAGTTGAGTATTGACGGACTTGTGAGTAGAAGTAGATGATGAGGGCTAGAAAAGGTTTACGCCCTGACTAATGGAGGACTTGTCGCGCGAGCTGTCCAGTGAGTGCTTGATCGTCGGTGGGTTCGGTTAGGCCGTCTCCCACCGCGCTTGTGTTGCGCCTTGATCGTCTCCATCGGCGGCGCGATCACGGCGTAGACTGTGGATCGTGAATGATGCCGGGGATAATCGATGACAGAGGAGAAGGTAGGAGGGAAAACGGCGCGATCGTTTACGCCACTGGCTCATCGACCACTAAGGTATGCCTGCGGATCCATCGTACCCAACTGTATGGCGCCCGATCAATCGGCGCCCGATTCCAAGACTGATACGAGACGTATGCCCTTCATGCCTGGCGCCAGCGTGATTGGGTGTGGCTTTCGATCCACAATTGATCGACTCGTTTTGAATGAATTGTTCGGACGCGAGGAAGGTGGCGAAATGCCCACGGATAAGCAGATGGCAGAAAAATACGCTGCAATCTTTAAGCATCCGCTAATATTTGACGTAACTTGGGTCACTTCGATACACAATTACAGCACCCAGGCTATCTGCTACAAAAACTTTCAGTATCAAGATAATGAAGGAAATGTGGCTGGTATTGACCCCAACAATCCGCCGCTCGGTGGATTCGTGTCCAAACAGATCGAGCCAGGCTGCCCAATCCCCTGGAATCTAAATTTTGATCAAGGCGAACTAGACGATGGTCAATACTTGGCGATACATACGGGGACCGCCGACAACCTTGATGGGTCAGTTATACCACTGTTTGCAATTTGGCAAAACGGCCAATTTTTGTGGTATACAAGCACGATGAAAATTAGGGAAAGCACAACAGTACCCGGAGCAGATGGAATTACCGGAAGGCGAACTATCGAGGTGAGAGAAAATGCCAATAGGGTGCTCTCGATCAATTTTGTTAGCTCGCCGTGAAGACAATTTAATCGGTCATGATCTTGAGGGCCCGTGCATTCGCTACAGCAGGTCTCTTCTGGACTGCTAGCATCACCGGCTGAAGAGTCACAGGCCTGCTACATGAGTCTTTTGTAGTTGGAGACCGTCGTGCCATCCCGTCGACAGCGTAGCCCGATCACGTGTGCCGACGGGGGCAACGTCCTGTCGAACCGCCCGGCCGATGAGGTCAACCTTGCCCCCGCCGGCGCACGTGATAGCCCTCGTGGGAGGTCGGCGGGATCGCACGCTCATCCCCGCACCCAACGCCAGGCAGCGTTGCTCCGTCACGTTCCCACCGAGTTACCCATGTGTCCATGATGTCCACCACCAACAGTCTCGCTGGACCGGGGGTACCTCACGCTAACGGCATTGCCAGGCAGACCGCACGCCGCGACCCGGTGATCTTGGTTCGTGCCACAAGCGTGCCACAAGAGGGGGTCAATCACGGTCAACCGAGGTTACTCCTGACCAACGTCTGGCCGTAGGTCAAGGCCTGTACCAGGGCATCATTGCAGGGTTCCCAAGCTCTAGATCAAACACACGTGCCTCCGGCGGGCCTCGGCTCCAGGATGGTCCCAGAGCTGGGGTCTGGAAGTGGTGGGTCACCAGCGGCGCGGGTATCCCGTCGCGTCGGCACCGAGGGCGTAGCAGACCTGGGGCAGGGGTCCATGTCGTTCAGCCGCCGGGTGTCTCCACATGGACCCCTGCCCCACGCCCGCTTCGGGACAAGCCTGCCGACGCGACGGGATACCCGCTTCACCCGTCATATCCTGCGGCAGGCACCGATCAAGGTCAGGCCGTGTCCAGGCCGTCAGACGTTGGGCAGGGGCGAGAATCGGTGAGAACGGTTGAGACGTGTTTCCGCTGCACAGCGCCTGTTTTATCGGTGTATCGCCAGGTCGACGATGGCCGCCTGAAAAATCACTCAGATCTACGAGGGGACCAACCAGATTCAACGCGTCGTCATGGCCCGCGCCCTGCTCAACAGCTAGATCAACACGGTCGAGCGATCATGTTCCGGGACAAGCGCGTCGACGCGACGGAATACTCGTGTCGGCCCCGCCTGTCCACGTCAGGCCAACACTCCACCCGCCATTGACGGTGGCCAACTATCGTCAACAGCTGAGAGCTATCGGCCGCATTTCTTACAGACCAGCCCGCCCCACCGTCCGTCGACAAAAACATGCCCGTCGCACTCATAACGGCGGTCGTGATCGTGGACCTCCCGATGCATCCATCCGGGCAGTTCTTCTTCTTTGTAGACGCGGTTGACCGTGACGACATATTCGTCCATCGGATCGAGCTCCGTTTCTTGCGTTGGGTCGCCAGGTGGACCCTGAGGAACCACGGTTAGGATTCGTTCCGATTGCCAGAGTGCCGGACGGTCGACGAATGTTCGTCGTCCATACAGATCAGCTTTCGCGTACCGCAGATCGGGCAGCGTCGCTACACCAAATGATGTAGGTCAAGAGATTTCCTACATCTGTAGCGCGACAATTCCTTGACGGGTCGATGAGTCGGCTGCAGCCCGGGGCCGGGCCGTTGTACCGCCGAGGGTGCCTACGCGATCGGGTGGCGTTTGAGGAAGCCGGCAAGCCTTGCCGCGGCGTCAGCAGGGTGTCGGAGGTGGAGCAGATGGTTGGCTTCGGGCATCACGTCGTCCTCGGTTTGCGGTAGGTACGCGTGAAGCCGGTCGCGGACCTCGACGAAGATCGGCAGGCTGTCGGTTCCGGTGAGGAACAACACCGGCTGGGTGATCTTTGCTGCTTCCTCGGCGCCGAAGTGCCACTGCTGCCCAGCTCGCAGATCGGACTCGAAAAGGGTGGCCGCGTCCTGGTCCGCCTGTTCGGGACCGCCGGGGACCGTGCGGCTGACCTCGGCCCGCCAGTCCAGGCCGAATACTTCAGAGAAGATGCCATCGACCGCGGCCACCGGGTCACCCGCCAAGTAGTTATCCATGATCGGGCGGATGCTGGGGCGTATCGCGTCGTCGAATTCCTCTGAGGTCATCACGACGAGCGGCGAGGGATCGAACAGCGCCAGGCTGGATACGACCTCCGGGGCATCGACAGCCAGCCGCACGGCCACCACAGCGCTGTAGGAGTGGCTGATGATGTGTGCCTGCCTGACATCGAGTGCACCCAGCAGTGCCCGGCAGTCCTGTGCATGTTCCGCGATCGAGACTGGGCCCTGGATCCGGGTGCTCCCGGCATATCCCCGCCGCCGATATCGGATCATCCGGTAGTGCTCGTTCAGAGCCGGCTCGGCCGCCAGGGGCAGGCCAGTGTCAGCGATACCGCCGCCGTGGATAAACACCACCGGCTCACCCGAACCCACACAGGCAAACTCCAACTCGACGCCGTTCACCGACACATGTTCCATCGCGCTACCCATGGCAACATCGCTCCCTACGAGTCACGCGTGCGCCAATACGCCTCCGACTGCAAGGAACACCGGACCGGTACACGCTCACCAGACGATGTTGAGAAGAGGAGACGGTCAGGCCAGAAATACCCACCAAGG
>Ga0134126_10014269_pt1 | contig 10033 bp, 5 predicted proteins | sample KB31752_FD_96881 | JGI IMG/M metagenome (GOLD analysis project Ga0134126, IMG submission 96881) | Terrestrial soil microbial communities with excess Nitrogen fertilizer from Kellogg Biological Station, Michigan, USA - KB3-175-2 | ecosystem: Environmental > Terrestrial > Soil > Unclassified ...
AGATGCAGGGTCCGGAACCGTTTGGTTGGTGAGACCGCCGTTGATATATTTGCGCCATTCCATGTTGTAGAAGAAGAAAGTATTGGTTCTGTTTGGGTTGTAAAGCTTGCCGAAGGTTACAGGGCCGCCTACGTTAAAGCCGAAGACGTTCACGCGCAACTCTGCAACCTTTTGCGGCGCAGGATTGAAGAAATTGCGCGCATCGAAGGCGTCGTTGCGGTTGAACTCCCAGGCGGAAGCATGCAACTGGCTCGTGCCGGACTTAAGAACCATGGTCATTGTGGCAGCCGAAGACAGGCCATAGTCAGCACTGTAGTTGGAAGTGAGAGCTCGGAATTCTGCAATGGAGTCAGAGGACGGAGCAATGCTCATGCCGCCCGCGCCTCCACGGTCGTCATTTTCGCCACCATCGAGCAAATAGATGTTGTGGTTTTGGCGCATGCCGTTGAACTCCACGCCAGCGTCGCCACCTACCGGAGTATTCGGAGCAGAGGGATTAATACGACTCGAAGCTCCAGGGGCCAGAGCAGCTAGCTGGTAAATGCCGCGCCCATTCACGGCAAGCTGAGACAATTGCTGGCCGGTGATGAGGTTGCTGGCTTCTCCAGAGTCAGTCTGAACGCGTACAACATTGGCTTCGACGGTGACGGTTTCTTGAGCGGCACCCATCGTCATCTGGAAATCAACGCGAATGCGGTCGCCAACGTTCAGCACGATGCTCTTCTGCTCGGCTACCTTGAACCCAGCAGCCGTGGCTTTAACGTCGTAGTGGCCGATGCGAAGATCCACCGCGACGTACTGGCCGGCATCATTCGTCGGATACGTACGACTCAAGCCCGTCTCGGTATTTGTGATAGTGACCGACACATTCGGTACAACCGCACCCGAAGGATCGGTAACCGTCCCAACGATCGTGGCTTGTTGCGCGAACGTCGAAGCGGAAAAACCAATCAGGGCAACCAAAAGAACAAATAAAAAGCGGAGTCGAAAAGGATTGGACACAAAAACGATATTCTTCACAGACGGTGATGAAACACTCATAGTTATGCCTCCACACCCCACGGCGATTGGAAACGCCGTTAACGTAAACGGAGCTTTTCACTGGAGCCACAGTGTTGTCAAGCACTTTTTTTGATTTGTAGTAGCTGCGACCCTGATGCTTACCTTTCCATTGACTGCAGCGAGACGGCCGGGCGGTGAACCGCGAGGCGGGTTTTGATACTGTTAGCAGTCGAGCAGATTCTGAACGCGCGGGACTGCTTGTGACGCGCAACAAACAGAGTTTTGCAACTGACTCCTAGTTTGGAGTCCATATAGGAATTATTGATGACCAATCCAAGTTCAAAGCCGAGGAAAGCCCGTCGCTTAAAGCTGATTGCTGGAGCGAGTTCGATTTCAGTTACCTCTCTCATATTTTTGCTCGCCCTGGGCTCACCGAGCCAGCAGAGGCCAGATCAGAAGACAAAGCAGCCTTCCACAGGGATGGGAGTTGCCACGGGCGCGGCGCATCCAGCGGTCAAGGATTCTCTTTCGCGGCCAATCACAGCGGGAGGATTTGTCGACGGCGCAACGGTTGTGTTCAGTGACATTACCAAACAAGCTGGCCTCGAGAAGTTCCTGCATCGTTCCGGAACTCCGGAGAAAAGGACGATCCTTGAAACCATCGGTTCAGGGGTGGCGTTACTCGATTACGACAACGACGGCTGGCAAGACATCTATCTGTTGAATGGTTCTACAGAAGCGGCTTTGAAGGGGAAGGAAGCTCCGCCGCGAGCCATGCTCTTCCACAACAATCATGACGGCACTTTTACGGATGTCACGGAGAAAGCGGGAGTGGCCAACGAGCGCTGGGGATTTGGCGTGGCCGTAGGCGACTATGACAACGACGGCTGGCCGGATATTTACGTCGCGAACTTTGGCAAGAACCGTCTTTATCACAACAACCACGACGGCACCTTCACGGATGTTGCCGAGAAGGCTGGCGTGGCGCTGGGCGGCTGGTCGGCTGGACCCACGTGGGGCGATTACGATCACGACGGATTGCTGGATTTATTCGTACCGGGCTATGTGAAGTACGACGCGGACAATCCGCCGATTGCGGGACAAGGGCGGATTCCACCAAATTTTTGTCAATTTCGCGGGATTGTCGTGATGTGCGGACCGCGAGGTTTGCCGGGGGAGAGCGACCACCTGTTTCACAACAATGGAGATGGTACGTTCACGGACGTCAGCGTTAAAGCCGGCGTTTCCGATGCGAACCGTTACTACGGCCTGGCTTCGGCATTCGTGGACGTAGATGACGATGGGTGGGTGGACCTGCTGGTGGCAAATGATTCCACGCCGAACTATCTCTATCGCAACAAGCACAACGGCACCTTTGAAGATGAAAGCTATGCCTCGGGATTCGCACTTAGCGAGGACGGACGCGAGCAGGCATCCATGGGGATCGCGATCGGCGATTACCAGCGCACCGGCAGAATCGATCTGTTCACCACAACGTTTTCCGACGACTACAAGACGCTTTACCGAAATGACGGCGGAGGAACCTTTTCTGACGTTACCTATGCGGCGGGGCTTGCCGGTCCGACAACTCCGTTTCTATCCTGGGGAACCGGCTTTCTCGACTACGACAATGACGGCTGGCTCGACCTTTTTATTGCCAGCGGGCACGTGTATCCGGAGGTGGACAAGCAAGATTGGGGAACAACCTGGGCAGAACGCCCGCAGCTTTTCCGAAACGTTGACGGAAAGAAATTCCAAGAGGTGCCCCCGGCAACGGGGAGTGGCCTTGCGGCCGTGATCACCGCCCGAGGCGCGGCATTCGGCGATATTTTTAATGATGGCGCGATCGATGTGGTGATCAATAACATCGATGCAAGACCTACATTGCTGCGAAATGTGCTGAAGACCGGCAATCATTGGCTGGACCTGGAGCTCATCGGCGGGCCGAAGAGTCCACGGGATGCTAACGGGGCAAAAGTATTTCTGACAGCGGGCGGAGTTCGCCAGCGGGGAGAGGTGTATAGCGGCGGATCCTACGGCTCGAGCTCGGACCAACGCGTCCATTTTGGGTTGGGCAAAGCCACTGCGGTAGATTTGATTGAGGTTTATTGGCCAAGCGGGGCAAGACAAAAAATCACGGCGCCCAGCGTCGATCGCATCTTAACAATCCGTGAAGCAAAGGATGAAGTCGAACGAAACAAGCCGGGATGAGGACACTGGAGCATCGAGGTTCAGCGGTCCAAATGGAAAAGACGGTCAAGGGTTCTGACTGACGGGAACGTTTGCGTTGGGTATGACTTCCAAAGCGATGTTATCGGGCAGGAAAGCGTCTGCCTCGACCGACCCGGGAGGGCCATCGTGTGCAAACGTGGCAGACGCGAGAAACTCGACGGGAATGTTGACGTCCTTACCTGTCCCGACGGTTTTGCAAACTGTACCCATTGCAGGGATGGTCAGCGCGATGGGTAGCGGTTGGAGAGTTTTTCCGGACACAGGCGTTGCATTCAGGACTCCAGAGATCAGCAGTTCGGTTGTGTTCGTGAAACAGTAGGACTCCCGAGGGGTATGGATTTCCTGTGCGGTGTCGGTGGAAAAAATCTTGAAGTTGGTGAACGAGTGGCGGCGGTAGAAGCGGCGTCCGCCCAATTCGACATAGAGATCGGCCGATTGCGGGAGCCAAAGCTGCTCATTCCGCGTGCGGAAGTGAACTGATGCGTACTCAATCGAGATGTGGTCGCGCACAAGGTGGATCTTCTCTATGGGTTTAAGTAAATCGGATTCGAGACGGACGACCTGATAACTGCGCGCATCGATCCATGCACGGCCAGTGAGCTGGACTGGATAGCGAAACCCCCCGATGACATACGACCGGAACGGATTAAGCTGGTTCGGCTTTTCTTCGAAATGAACCAGCCACGTTGGATGTCCTTTCCACTCTCCGAGCCCTTCACAAGTGAAATGGAAACCACTCGCGAGCAACGGATGAAAGATGAGGCCATGTTCGGAAAGGTTTTCGGTGATGATTCCTGACGGGAACTGCTGCGCGCGGACGATGCCGCCGTTACGGTACTCTTGCAATTGGAATCCGCCCTGCGCATCGTGGGACACGGAAACGACGTAATCAAACGAGCGAACGTCCGCGGCGCCAGGCACTCCGGCGGCATTCAGTTTGTAATGTTCGACGCGCTCGGACGCGTCAAATTTTTGTAGCGTGTTCAAAAGCTGCTCGGCGCGGTGGCCCGCACCCTGCAAAATCATTGGGAGAGAGCAAGGAACATCCACAGCGACGTCGGAGACGATCTCCTTCATGAGCGGAGCAATCATGGCGTTTCGTGCGGAAGCAGCAGTGGCGTTCGGTTGAGCGGGAACATTTGCGGCAGAAGTCGCCAGGACGGGTGCGGCAACGGATAGCGCGGCGGCAGGTGACGGGGCGATGTCTGAATCTGCAGGCGCCGTCGCTGGAACCGGCGCAGCTACTTTCGCAGGGTCGGCAGCAGGTGCAGCAGCCGGGGCCACTTCGGCCATGTCAACGGGCGTGAAATTAGAAAGCGCTCCCGGCGCCGAGGAGACGGCGTCAACGGGGGAGTCCGCGGGTGGTGTGACGGGAGTCGCCTCGGATGACGGACCGGGACCGCTCCCAGAGGTTTGCAGCGCTTTTCGAACTTGCTCCTGCATGCTGCGATCTCGGTCGGCGGTGGCGCCATCGGGTGTGAGCTTGAGGTAGCTCTCGGTGTCGCCCAGCGCCGCCTTGAAATCGTCCGTGTGGATGTGAAGATTGTAAAGCAGCAGGTAGACCTGAGCGTTTTCCGGTTTCAGATCGCGGGCGGTGGACGCGCTTGTCAGAGCTTCGCTAAACCGATTCTGACCATTCAACGCAACGGCTAGCTCAAACGGGCCGCGCCAGGTTGAAGCATCGAGAGCAATCACTTTACGGAGAAGAGGCTCGGCTTCCGAGAAACGCTTCTGGCCGTTGAACATGGATGCAAGGTCGATCATTGCCTGCGGATACTTTTCCGCGCTCAGCTCAACCGATTTTCGGAGCGCCGCCTCCGCCGCTTTCGCATCGCCCATTTTTTCCTGAGCCAGGCCCATTGCAGCAAAGGCTTCGTAGTAAGAGGGACATTTGTCGATGGCTTTGGCAAATTGAGCCACCGCTCCTCGATAGTCTGACTTTTCAACGATGAGTTGAATCCCATTGTCGAACGATTCTCGCGCTTTTCGCGGAATACTCAATTGGTGCTCAGAAACTGGGTTTATGGACTTGGACCTGGACTCAGGACTCGCTGGCCGCAAGAACACATCCTTGTATACATGACCCGAGCCATCCGGCCTCACGAACTGACGGAACGAGTCGTAACCTTCGCGTTGCACCAATACATAGCAATCACCACCGCCGATATCGTCAAATTCGTACGCGCCATTACCATCCGAGTATGCCGAGCCAATCGGGGTACCCATGGCATTTTGCAGTTCTATGCGAGCCCCGGTGATGAGATGGCCCGAGCCTTCCTCGCGAATATATCCGGAGAGGGATTTCCTTGTCGGACCTTGGCTAAAACATAAGGAGGAGGTCAAGAACAGTAGAGAGAACAACACAAGTGCGGACCGTCGCTGCATAAGACACTTCCCTGAAGGAATGATAGCAGGAGGCAAAGAGCATTGCCATGAGGTGGTGGATTTACAAGCGGCTCTCACGTCGGGCCTAGGCGGTCCATTGCACAACGGTATAAGAACGCGGCGGCAACTCGAGGCTCGAACGTCCGCCTGTGTTCGAAGGTTTTTCGCCCTTTTGCGGCGTCACTCGCCCAGGAGCTTCAAATGTATTCGAAGCCTTCAGGTCACTTCCGGTCAGGACATTCGCTTCACCGGCGCGCGGAGATGAGCCTTCCCAGACGATTTCCACTTGGCGTGGCTTCGTCAAATCGCGGTTCAGCAGAAAAAGCGCCATTTTTCCGGATTCGGCCTGCAGCGTTCCGGCTACGTCGACATACGGGACTTCTCCCAAGCGTGGAACGTCGTAAACCGGTGATTCCACGAGGAGATCAAGCGCCGCACCGCGGGCAAATTCCAGCGCCCAGCTGTACGGATAGTAAGTGGTTTGCCGCAGCAGACCAATTTCATTGGTCATGATGGGAGCTATTACATTCACGAGTTGGGCGAGGCAGGCGAGTTTCACGCGGTCTGCCTTGCGAATCAGCACATTGAGAAGGCCACCAACCAGTAGAGCATCCTCCAGGTTATAGACTTCTTCCAAGAGATGGGGAGCAGTTTGCTTTCCGCCGTTAACTGCGGCGCCGGTCCGCGCGCGGTACCAGACATTCCATTCGTCGAAGCTTAGCCATAGCCTTTTCGAAGAACGCTTGTGTCCGCGGACCACGTCGCAAACTGCCGCCACTTCGTCGATTTGCCGCTCCATACTCAAGTTCATGGCCAGGAACTTGGAGCTATCTCCGCCCGTATCTTCGGCATTGTTGAAATAGCGATGAAGGGAAATTGCGTCCACGTAGTCGTAACATTACTCGAGAACTTCGCGGTCCCATTCCAGATAAGTGGGCATTCCGGGTCCGCTGGATCCACATGCCACCAGTTTCAGGGAAGGATCCACGTAGCGCATCTGGCGCGCGGCGTCTTCGGCTTTCAAACCATACTCAGTTGCCGTCATGTGGCCGATCTGCCATGGCCCATCCATTTCATTTCCGAGGCACCAGTTTTTAACCTTGTAAGCGCCGGTGACTCCGTTCTTACGACGAAGATCGCTCCAGCGCGTGCCTTTCTCCACATTGCAATACTCGACGAGGGCAGCTGCTTCCTCCGCGGTCCCAGTGCCTAGATTCACCGCGAGAAGCGGTTCTGTGCCGGCGAGACGGCACCACGCTAGAAACTCATCCGTTCCAAACTCATTGGAATTGACGGTATTCCAGGCTTTGTCCAGCACTCTCGGACGATTGGTTTTGGGGCCGATGCCGTCGAGCCAGTTGTAGCCGGAAACAAAATTTCCGCCTGGATAGCGGATGATGGGAACCCCAAGCTTGCGGATTTCTTCGGTAACATCCTTGCGATAGCCACTGCTGTCCGAGAGTTTCGACTGCGGATCGTAAATGCCCTCGTAGATAGCCCGGCCCAACTGCTCGAGAAACGAGCCAAACAGCTCTCGCTGGATGGGGGCAAGGGTGCGGCGAGCGTCGGCGTAGATGCGGACCGGTTTTGCAGAATTCGGCGAAGTTTGGCCGAGCAAGTTCCTTCCAAAGGCGAAGTTCGCGCCAAGCGCGATGCCTGCTCCAGATGCTTTTTGCAGGAATTTCCGCCGCGAGACTGGTCGCATTCGAGGCCTCCCTATTTGGAATTCGGTCCTGATAAATGGGCTCTCATCAATGGCTAACAAAGCCGGGGACGCGTCTAACCTTACGCGAGCCTCGAATTCGTCGTGAGGGCGGGCGTGATTGTACTCCCCAATCCATGGAGATGTGCAAGCGCGGAATTCTCCGGGACAAATTCTCCAGGCCGATTGATTCTTTCTCAGACTGTATTAAATCGTGTTAACGTACGCGGGCCGCGCGACTAATCTCCTAAATTTGCTTTGTAGGGGTGACCGTTTAGGATGGGGGCTCGGGACTGCTGAATCCAATCGGCTACTCTGGTGAGAACTCAAAGTTCATATCTTGTGGGCCAAGGTGGAGCAATCCGGCAGAGCGTGTTGCGGACGGCATGCGGAATGGCGGAGTGCGCTAGATGAGCAAGGGAAAACACGGAATCCACTTAATCGCTGAGATGGCGAATGTTTCTATCGGAACCGTGGATCGCGCCCTGCACGGGCGAGGCGGGATTAAAGAATCGACCCGGAAGCGGATTCTGCAAATCGCGCAACAAATAGGCTATTCGCCTAATCTCGCAGCTCGCGCACTTTCGGTTGCGAGAGCCGGAGTTCGCATTGGAGTCTGCATTCCCAAAGAAATCCACTTTTTCTACGACCAGCTTTGGGGCGGAGTTTTGGACGAGGCGCGGCATCTGGAACAACTCGGAATCGAATTTGTGAACCGTCCCGTTCAATCGTTGGGGGAAGGAGATAAAGAGGCGTTCCAGGAACTGGTGGAAAGTGGGGTACAAGGAATTATCCTGACGGCGGGAAATCCGAAGGCTCTTACGCCGCTGATCAACGAAGCGGAAGAAAAAGGCCTCCGCGTAGTTTGTGTTTCCACGGATGCTCCGGAGAGCCGGCGCTCCAGCATCGTTTGCGTTGAGCCGTACTTGAACGGATGCCTGGCGGGTGAGTTGATGGGCAAGTTTGTTCCCCGGGGTTCGAAGGTGGCGGTCGTTGCGGGGATGCTGACGACCGAGGATCATCGAAAGAAGACGGACGGCTTCTCGGAAGGATTTCTGCGGCACTGTCCGGGGGGCAAAATCATCAGCGTAGTTGAAGGACATGAGGATGAGAACGAGAGCTTCCAAAAGACGTCGGATCTCCTCCGCCGCTTCCCCGCGCTCGATGGACTTTATGTGAACACCGTCAACTGCCTTCCGGTGTGCCGCGCTCTCGGAGCGCAGGGGTTCGAGGGCAAAGTTAAGCTAATCACCACGGACCTCTTTGCAGAGATGGCTCCTTACTTTCAAAAAGGGATCATCACGGCATCGATTTACCAGCATCCATACCGGCAGGGCCAGATCGCGGTGCGCCTGATTGCCGATAATCTCACCAACAAAGTTCACCTTCCTCCGGCAGCGCATCTCAGCCCCGGAGTCGTGATGTCCACGAACCTGCATCTCTTCCGCGAAATCCGGCTGTCGGAAATCAAGCCCAGCGAACCGGTGCTTAAGGGCAGTGCTCTTTTGCAATCGTAGGGTTTTCGTCCGGCAGAGCGTCAATTTTCGATTATGCGACGTACAGCGAGCTAGCCCGGCACCGCCGGGGCGGATACCGGGCTTGCCTCCGTCCGCTGTCCAATTCTGCCAGCATAGTTCGCTGGGTTTATTGAGAAGGCTTTTTCTTCTCTTCTGGCTTTGACGCGGCCTGATGCGAAGCTGGTTGCTGGCGTTGCTGCAACTGCTGTTGCTGCTGAGTGTGCTTTTGCGCCAGTTGCTGTGTCTGCTGTTGGTGCTTCTGTTCCAGCTGTTGCTGCCGCGGTGCATTGGCGGGACTTTGCGGGAGCCGCTGATGATCCTGATCTTGTTTTGTCTGGAGTTTCGTGCGCTCACTGACTTGCTGTACTTGAAGCTTTTGCTGCTGCTGCTGGTACTTCTGGTCCCGTTTGGCATTGCCGGAATTTGGAGCGGCGACTTGTTCCGCGGGCGGAAGATCCCTGGCATGCGTTGCTGGACTTGGGCGTGTAGTCTCTGCGGTTGGACGAGCGGTCTCGGCGTTCTGACGTGGAGACTCGGTGTTCGGTCGAGCGGTCTCGGTGCTCGGCCGTGTCGTCTCGTTGCTAGGGCGAGCGTTGTTGTTCACGGAAGCGGGAGGGGCGCTATGAACTGCTCCGCCTTCTCTGGCAGCTACAGCTCCGCTGTCTCTGAATGCTCCGGGCTTAGGGGTAGCAGCGATGGGCGGCTTGCCGTGACTCGCAGAGGAGCGTAGCTCAGGGTTGGTGCGGGCAGACTGTGCATGCTGAGTTTGCGCGGCCACCGGCGCGATGTGCCTCTCGCGTCCGGCAGCTTCCTCTTGAGAGGTGGGACGATCGCTTCTGCCGCCGCGGCCGCCGTTAAAGCTGACGCGATTACCGGAATTGTTGTCCTCGACTCTTGTGTTGTAGACGTTGCGATTACGGGATACGTCGACATGGCTCACTGATTGGTTGTAGAAAAAGTGGCCGCTTTCCCAGCGTCCGCCTTCGTAACCGCGACCAAAGTAGCCATAGCCATAATTAATTCCGCCGTAGAAACCGACTTGTGTTCCCCAATAGCCTTCATGAAAGATGTAGTCGTCGCCATCTTCTCCCCAGTAGCCAGGAGTCCAGAGGTAGCCGACTTCGGGAGCTATGACCCAAGTTCCTGGTACCCAATAATAATCGTCGTCGCCATACGCCCAATAACCCGGCGTCCA
>Ga0134126_10014270_pt1 | contig 10033 bp, 10 predicted proteins | sample KB31752_FD_96881 | JGI IMG/M metagenome (GOLD analysis project Ga0134126, IMG submission 96881) | Terrestrial soil microbial communities with excess Nitrogen fertilizer from Kellogg Biological Station, Michigan, USA - KB3-175-2 | ecosystem: Environmental > Terrestrial > Soil > Unclassified ...
CGGTGAGTGACGAGGTACTCGGTGGCGTGCGCCAGCGTACACAGAGTCAGCTTTTGCGGATCGATATCGGGACGCAAGGCCGCCGCAATGTGCCATTCGATCGCCGGCCACAAACGATCGAGCGCCGAGCCATCCTCCAGAATCGACAGAAATACGCGTTCGAAGTCGCGCCGAAAGAGCGCTGTTTCCGCCACGCCGCGCGCCGCATCGCAGCTCGCCCCGCCCTCCGTTCCCGTATCGGCGCACCCCGGATGACGCAGCAGGAGCGTGGCGGGGAACTGCGCATTCCTCAGGGCATCCATGTGCGATCGCAGCTCTTGGTCTTCGATTTTCGGCGGCCTCGGGGTCGCGCCTGCTGGAAAGTGGGCCAGCAGCGGCGTGTCGTCGCCCTCGGAAAAGACCGCCGCACGCCCCGGCTCGAGGGTGGTCAACGCCAGACTCTGCTCCTCGCTCATCGCCATCGATCCGGCGAGCACCTTGCGATCCTCTGCGTCAACGACCCGATGCGCAATCTTCAGGTTCGTATTCTTGATGACATCGGGCGCCAGCTTCACAGGGACCTGATCCGAGATCACGATTCCCTGACCATACGAGCGCACCTCTGCAAGCAGATTGGCGAAACTCTCTACAGCCTTGGCGCGTGCGTTTGACGCTCCCTCCTCTCCCTTTCCGGAGACATTCGCCAGCAGGCGGTGCGCTTCTTCAAAGACGAGCAAGTGCTTGAGCTGTCGATTCGGTACGACACCAGCCGGGCTCTGTGCCGCACGTCGATACTCGACGAGGCGGATGAGCAGGAGCCCCATGATGAAAGCCTTGTCATCGTCATCGCCGATACTCTCGAGCTCGAGCACCGTGGGCCGCTCCATGACCAGCTCAGCCGGGACGGACTGCCTGACATCGAGCAACCGCCCCTTGCCACCGCTTCGCAGGCTTCGCAGGCGGTCGAGCAGCGCGCCCCGAATGCGGGCGGTCGCCTCCGGATCCCACTGCAGCGCCGAGGTTACCTCCTGAATCTTCTCCAGTAGCTCACTCAGCGTCGGGAATACCCGCGGATCGGACCGATCCTTCGTCAGCCGATTGAAGTCGCCGGTGATGTTCCAACCCTTGTCCTCGTAGGCAAGATGCAGGCACCGCTCGAGAATCTGCGGCAACGGCGTCCAGAGGCCGAAGCTCACCGCAAACACCGAGCGCAGCAGATCGATGTGCTCGGCGATCGGGAATCCGGAATACACCTCGAAGGGATTCAATCGAAACGGCGAGACCCGCTCGTTGCCGAGCGTGAACACCTGGAGCTTCGGTCCGAGCTCAGGATGATGCAGGAGCTCGCGGTACTCTCGCTTTGCGGGCTCGATTACCAGAAACGGTACACCCATCTTCCAAGCAGTTGTCAGCAGATGAAGAATCGTCGTGGTCTTGCCTGCACCGGTGACGCCGGCGACGAACGCGTGCTTCGTGAGCGCATCGAGCCGGATCTGGTAAGGAAGCTCCGACAGTACCTCCCGCTGCACGACGGTGGCGAGGTCGATACGCTCGCTGCCGCTCTTGATGGTCTGGGGTACGACGTCGAACCTCGAGACCTGTCGGATGGAGAATCCGCTTACCTCGAGTTGCGGCAAATGAACATAGGCGGAAAGTTGCGTCGACGTGAGCAGTGTCGATAGCTGATAGGGGTGGTGATAGTGTCCGGGCCCGGGTTGTCCGGGTGCGAGCGGCATCGCCCATTTGATCGCCGCTTTCGCCGCGAAGGGACTGTGCAGGACCTGGACCGGTTCGGGCAGAGACTCGTCACCGGAGTAGATGCCGGGCCACACGCTTGCCAGACGCATGTAGCTGTCGTCATCCCCCAGCAAGTAAACAGCCGTGTGCCACGCCCCGATCGCCAGCCCGGCGGTTCGGGCGTAGAGCGCGATCTTCAATATCTCCGAGTAATGATCGGCGAGCGGACTCGGCACGCCGGCCGACTGCGCTTCCTGCTGCACCACGCGCATCTCTTCGATGATCTGATTTCGTTGCTGGCTTATCGCGCCTTCCTGTGCGGGCGCCGCGACGATCAGGCACTCCCAGCGCGACCCGGACATGGCGCGGATCAGCCGGTCTATGGGCAGCGCTCCGTCAGCCGGATCGGGCGCCTTGACGGTCGGAATGCCGATGGCGTACCCGGAGCGGGGTGCTGTCGCTGTCGGTAGCGCGCTGGACCGGACCGCCTCGACGTCAATTGCGCTGAAGGGGCTGCGTAAAGCCGCCCTGAAAGTAGATTCCTGGCGCGCGAATCGGTCCCCACCGTCCGAGCCGGCCCACGTGCCGATCTCGATGCGCGCCCGGCTCTGATCCCCGTAGACGCGAAACGCGACGGGAATCTTCGAGGCATACATGCCGATGATGAAATCTTCGGTCGGATGGCGCACCTGCCGCGAATTGCGCGGATCGCTGAACTTCTCCCGCCGGCCGAGGCCAGTGATGCGTACGAGCGAGCGCAGAGCAGGAGCAGCGGCCTCGCAGAGCGTGGGATCGGCGGCCTCGGGTTTGCTCTGGGCCGTTCGCTGCAGATAATCGAGCTGTTTGATCGAGAAGGAAGCCATGGGCGCACCTGTCTCTTCGGCTCAGCCGTTAGCCAAACCTCGCTCCAGTGGTCGCGTTGTAGAGGCGTTTCACCCTCAAAATGCGCTGCGCCTTCCAACGGCCGGCCACCACGATCTCATCGCCGTCGTTCAACGACAATCCCTTTGCGCCCCAGGTGACTTTCAACTTGAGCGGTATTGGCGGCATTCTCTGCCCGCCCTCGAACCGCTCGAGTCGCCCCGCGCGATAGTTCCCTTTCAGTTCCACCCAACCTGTCGTGACCGGGGCCCCGTCCACCGGCCTGCCTTCCCGGCCTCGTTTGATGAGACGCCAAGCCAGGACGTCCAGCAGCACCATGGTCGCTGCGCCGCTGAGCCAGAAGCCGAAAAGGATGGCCTGCGGCACGCCACCGCCACTCTTGTGGCCAAGCAGCGAAGTGAACATCAGCACGACTACGAGGTTGCCTACGGTCAGAAGGATTGCGTAAAGACTGCCGATCAGAGCCCAGATGAAACTGTCCCGATTTTTGGGTACGCCCGGCGTATGTTTGGCATACCGCGACCAAACCGCCATGATCAGTGCAACCGCATTCGCGATGCTCAGCAGGAAGGCGAGCCACTGACAAATGTAGATTCCAGCCAAGTCCATGTTGACCGGGTGGACGTATCGGCTCGGCGCATTGATGACCGTCATCCACCATCCGACAGCGCTGATAAAGGTGACAAGAGCGAGACCGATGATATTGGAGAGGCCACTGCGCGCGACCGCCGCCGCGGGAGTCACTCCGATCGCAGGAGGAATCGATGGCGGGGAAGTCGCGGTTACCCGCGGCGGCGCCGATCCTCCGCTTGAGGACTCCTCACTCCCGCCGTCGACCATCGGGTTCCATGGGTTCTGGGGCGTCGTTGCCGCGGAGGCTGGCGTGCCGTTTTGCGGCGTGTCGGATGATGTCATGGTCCCAACCCTAGGTGCGCAGACCGCGAATGAGCGCTATGGCGAGCGGCACCGTTATTACGGCCAGGATCACCACTAGCAACAGCACTCTGAGATTCATGCTGGCCCCTTAGTTAAGGTGGTGGCGGGCTCGCTGTCGGCCAGCCGCCGCCACGCGGATTCCGACTGATTGCGCTCGGACGAGTGATTCCGAACCCCGCTGCGATACCTGAACGTTCTTATCGCAGTCAATCATCCGCTTTCCGCTGATTATGTCCAGTCGGCGCGGGTCTGGACATACCGCCGCCAATCGGTCTCAAAAGGAATTGCCACAGATTCATGGACTTACTATCCTCGCCGCACCAGCCCGTAACGTCATGGCAATAGGGGTCCTCGGAGTACGAATGCGTCTTGCGATGAAGCGCGTGTTCATCGACGTCGGCACGTTGCTCCTGGCGCTCGGCGCCGCCTCGGCGCATGGAGAATCCCCTCCTCCGAAGCTCTCGCCAGACTTCGAGAAATTGAAGGTCTGGGTGGGAAACTGGACGCTGTCGTGATGTCGGCCGCCGCGCCGCTCTCGGTTGCGGATCGCTAGCGATCATGCCATTGCTGCGTCAACTGCCACGCTGGGCGTGGTTCGGAACGGGAGTACTGGCGTTCATCGCCGGCGTGGTCAACGCGGCCGGCTATCTCGGCTTTCGCCACGAGTCCATCAGCAACATGACCGGCAATACCAGCCTGCTCGGCATTGCGCTGGGCAACGCGGATGGCAGGCAGACGACGCATTGGGCGTTGGCAATCGCGGCGTTTGTGCTCGGTACGATGTTGAGCGCCATGATCGTGCAGCAGAGTACCCTGAAGCTCGGCCGGCGCTATGGCGTGGCACTGACCCTCGAGTCGGCGTTGCTCTTCGCGGCCATTCCGTTTTTGGACGCGTCGAATTCGATCGGGCTCTACCTGGCATCGGTCGCCATGGGCCTGCAAAACGGCATGGTCAGTGCCTACAGCGGCGCGGTGATTCGGACCACACACGTGACCGGGATTTTTACCGACCTGGGCATCAGCCTCGGTCACTTGCTGCGTGGCGTCCCTGTAGACATGCTGCGGTTGCGCGTTTGCCTGGTGGTAGCGACCGCGTTCATCTTGGGTGGCGCAATCGGTGCTCTGCTCTTTGAGCGCATGCACGAGCATGCCTTGGTGATACCCGCCGTGCTCACAGGGGCCTCTGGTCTGGGCTATGGCCTGTACCGCCATTACCGGCTGACCAGGGAGGAGCGCCAGGGATCATCGGAAACGGTCTAACGAAAAAGAGTTACCATCGGGTGTTACAGGGGGGAGCACGACATGTCACGATCGCCGCTCAGGGGTCTCATCCGCCCGGCATTCTGCGCACTCATTCTCCTTGCCGGCAGCGTGCCGGCCTGGTCCGGGCAGCCGCAGCCCATCCGCCACGAATACCGCATTCGCCATTTCAAGACGGAAGGCGGCGTCGAGCTGCCCGAGGTGCGGATCGTCTACGGCACCTACGGCCACCTGAACGCGGCGGGCGACAACGCCATCCTCCTGCCTTCACACTACATGGCCGACATGCACGGTTATGGCTGGCTGATCGGGCCGGGCAAGGCGCTCGACCCCGACAAGCTGTTCCTCATCACGAGCGAGCTGTTCGGCAACGGGCGGTCATCCTCTCCGAGCAACACGCCCGAGCCGTTCTCCGGACCCCGCTTCCCGCTCATGACCATCCGCGACAACGTCAAGGCGGTACACGAGCTGCTCACCGAGGAGCTGCACGTGCATCATCTGCGGGCAGTCATCGGCTTCTCAATGGGAGCCCAGCAGGCCTTTCAATGGGTCGTCAGCTATCCGGATTTCATGGACCGCATCGTCGCCACAGCGGGCACGGCAAAGACCTATGGCCACGGGATCGTCCGTCTGGAAAGTGAGATCGCGGCCCTGACGACCGATCCCGCCTTTGCCGGCGGCGACTACAAGGCCGAGCCCGAGAAAGGCATCCAGGCTTTCTCCCTGGTATGGACCGCGTGGCTGTTCTCGCAGGAATGGTGGCGGCGTGAGCTCTGGCGCTCCGATCCTTCCCTCGGGAGCACCCTGCCCGAGGTCATCGATCATTTCAGAACGCACTTCGTACCCGGCGCGGACGCCAACAATCTCATCCTGCAGATGCGCACTTGGGAGAGCAATGACGTCGGCAATACGCCACCCTTCGGCGGCAATGTGCAAGCCGCACTGCGCTCCATCAGGGTGCCGGTCCTCTACATGCCCTCAGCCACCGACCTCTATTTCCCGCTGACCGACGCCCGCTACGAAGCTGCGTTCATTGCGCATTGTCAGCTGGTGCCGATTCCGTCGCTATGGGGACACCCCGCGGGAGCAGGCGCTTCGCCGGCGGATGGGAAATTCATCAACGAGCACGTAGCGCGATTCCTGAAGTTGGAATGAAGCGGTCGGTACCCATCAACGGAGGCTGGCCACCGAGGCGGGCGCGAGCGTAGGGTGAGTCAGATAGAGGGCCGGGAACGTCTTCGCCAACGCCGTGGCCTTGGGCGCATCGAACGCCATGATGTAAGGATTGTATGGGTGAACAGTGGCGAAGTTCTGATGATAGGACTCTGCGGGATAAAACGGCCTCGCGTTGTCGATGCGCGTCACGATCGGCGCACTGAAGACGTGGGCCGCCGCAAGCTGGCGGACATACGACTCGGCAATGTGTCGCTGGGTATCGTTCATGGGCCAGATCTCCCCGCGGTATTGCGTTCCCTCATCAGGACCCTGATGATCGAGCTGCGTAGGATCCGTGGCGACGGAGAAATAGATCCGCAGCAGCGCGCCGTAGCTCACCACATGCGGATCGAACACGATCTTGATCGATTCAGCGTGTCCGGTCGTGCCGCTGCTCACCTCCTCGTAGGTCGCCGTCTGTGCCGCGCCGCCCGTATAGCCCGCGAGGACTTCGCGAACCCCCTTCACATGCTGAAAGACGAGCTGCATGCCCCAAAAACATCCGCCCGAGAGGATCGCTGTCTCTGAGCCCGACGTGCCCGCGAGCGGCTCATCGATGGCAGGCGGCGGCGCGGAGCTCCGCAGCTCCGCCGCCCTCGCTCCCTGATGACCGATTCCGACCAGAACGCTTCCGGTGAGCGCCGCAGCTGCCGCAGCCGCGGCGATCAGCATTGGAAAACGGTTACTCATATGCATGACTCCTGGAGTTACTGGCTGATCGCAACTCCGCTGAAGCCTGCGACCCCGATCGGGTCGGAAGTGGCCTCGGGCGAGAGATCGCCATACCGGTCGACGCCGAACACGGACACATAGCCGCTGCCGCTCGCTGCGTAGATGACGGCCAGCCACTTGCCGTTCGCAGAGACGGTGATGTCAGTGGGCGCCCCCGGCAGCGGGACCGACTTGTAAAACACACCGCCCTTGCCGTCGCTGAAGAAAATCGAGATGGCATGTCCGGGACTGTTGGCCGTATACCAGACGTTCCCGGGTCCCTTGGCGACCCAGCAGGGTGCATTCGCGGGAAAGGAAGGCGTAGGTCCTGCAACCGGATGGACATTGCGCTGCGCATCGACGATCGCGAAGCTGTCTGGGCTGTGCGCGGGGGTAAACCCGAGGATATCACCCCAGAAGGCTTCACCGAGCGGCGTATTGTTCGCTGTGCTCGGCAGTGCGATCGGCGCGGCGGCCCCACTGAGTGCGCCCGTGCGCGTGAGGCCTACCTGCAGGAGAGATCCCGATGTCATCGTGACTGCTCCCCAGGTCCTGCCGACCGCGATCTGCGCCGCCGAAGGATCCGCCAGATGGACGGCTGCGCCATCGAGGGCGCCTGACGGCCACGTATGGCTTTCGACGCATGCAGCACCCGCCACGAAGAGCTCTCCGCCAGCCAGAGCCAGCGAATCCGGCTTGAGGCAGCCCGGCGCGAGTGGGACCTGACGTCTCACGTAGAGGAAGTCCCCCGCTCTCACGAGCTGGCTGATGCTGTTCGACCCGTAATTCGCCACGGCGCCCAGATCGCCAGCAACCTGGAGAATGCCCGCGTTGCCGCTCGCACCTCCCTTGCCGCCGGTGGCTACCGTCTGCACGAGCGAAAGGGTCGGTGTACCGCCGGTCTCCAACTGAAACACCGCGACCCGATTCGCACTCGGATCATTGGTGCTCGTGAGCACGAGCGCGCTGCGCTCGGGCTCGCCCTGCTCGCCGGCCAGCGCCAGAGTGCTCCCGAGGAGCGCAATGACGAGAGCGCCGGCGGCCTGGGCGGCGAGGAATGAGCTCGGGTCTCGGGATGGCATGCTGATCTCCGTTCGGTGACTTGTTGGTTGGAGGGTTGAATGGATCAGGAGCTCAGGTGGCTGCGTGCCTCGCGCAAGTCTTGTTGCACTCTCTGCGGCCTAGCAGCCTCGCATCGAGTGCGAACGGCCCAGTGCCACCCAGCACGAGCGCGATGAGACATGCGAGATAAAGAAGATCCGTCTCGTACCCTGGCTGACCGAAACGCGCGCCCGCCCGGGTCACTGCCTCGAGCTTGATGGAGCTGAAGCCGTTGGGAAGGTGGACGGTGACGATCGCAACGAGAAGCACGATGATCATGGGAACGCTGACGAGCGGCACGAAGGCGCCGACCAATACCGCAAGCCCGCCAAGAAGCTCGATGAAGATCGTCACCCAGGCGAGCAGCGGGGCGGCCGGCAGATGCAGCGCGTGGAGAATCGCGATGAAGGATTCAGGCCCGCGCGCAAGCTTTGCGGTCCCGTGCTCCATGAAGCCATAGCCGACGATGAGGCGCAGCGGAATCGCCCACCAGTCTCCTCGCAATGAAACGATCGGACGGCTGCAGAGCTCGAGGAGGGTCTTCATACCCGCCTGAGTACGTTGGTGCCGGCGCGAGTGTTACAGCGTGCGGTGCTGCAGTCGGCCAGGTCCGTCTCGAGCCGCTTTGTCATTTCTCGCCCGATCGCTCTACAATGCGACGGCTGGCCCAGGGGGCACAGAGCCGAGCACAGTGGAGCCGAAAGTCGACATTGAAGAGCGCCTCCGGCCGCTGATGATCCGCAGCCTCGCGGGCGACGCCGATGCGCACCTGCAGCTCCTGAGCGCTCTCGGCGGACATTTGCGCGGCTACTTCTCGCGCCGTATCGGGACCGGAGCCTCGGAGGTCGAGGATCTGGTCCAGGAGACACTCCTTGCGGTGCATCTGAAGCGGGACACCTACGACCGTGCCCTGCCCTTCAGCCCGTGGGCATACTCGGTCGCACGCTACAAGCTCATCGATCACTTGCGCCGCCGGCATCGGCGTGTACACGTTCCGCTCGAGGATGCCGGGGTGCTTTTCGCCGCTGATGACACCGAAGAGCGTGCGGTGCAGACGGACCTCGAGCGGTTGCTCGAGCGGCTGCCCGAGCGGCAGCGGACGCTCCTGGAGGACGTGAAACTTCAGGGCCTTTCGATCGAAGAAGCAGCCAGGAAGCGCGGCGTGACCGCAGTATCCGCGCGCGTTATGTTGCATCGGACTCTGAAATGGTTGAATCGAGCCTGGCACGATGAGAACGGCTGACTTAATAGCGTTGCTGGCGCGCGATGCCCGGATGACGCCGCCGGGAGCCCCGACCCGCAAGCTGCTGACGGCCCTCGCCGCGGGTGGCGCCGTGACCCTTGCGCTCGTGGTGCTGGGGCTGCATAGCCAGCCCCTCGAGGCCGCCGCCAGGCAGCCATGGTTCTGGATGAAGGCGAGCTACACGGGCCTGCTCACAGTGGCGGCTGCGATCACCGTCAGGCGCTTGTCCGTTCCCGGTACGCGGGCCGGACTCGCGCCCGCAGCAGCGCTGCTCATCGTTCTGGCGATGATCGCCCTCGGTACCGGCCAGGTCCTCGCTGCCTCACCCGCCGGCCGCCTCGGGCTCTGGTTGGGCCACACCTGGAAGGTCTGCTCACCGCTCATACTGCTGCTGGCGCTGCCCATTTACGCCTGTGAGGTCATTGCTCTGCGCGCCCTCGCGCCGACCCGGCCCGCTCTCGCGGGCGCTGCCGCCGGGCTGGCGGCGGGTGCGCTGGCAGCGACCTTCTACGGACTGCACTGCCCGGAGCAGGCGGCCGCCTTCGTGGCGACGTGGTACACGCTGGGCATCACCGCCGCTGCTGCCCTCGGGGCCGTGGTGGGCGCCCGATTGCTGCGCTGGTAAGTCGAACCCTCGGCGCAGTCTGTAACAACCTGCCTCCCTTCGCGAAATAGCTCGCGAAGAGGGCCGCCCCCCGCGGCCCATGCAGACCGAGGCAGATCGATGCTGATCCAGCGTACTGCGGGAGCACTCGCGACAAGGCGACGCTCTGCCTGCGTCGAGCCCGCCCGTGATGTCATTTATCGGCATGCCTGGCCGGTGCGGGTGACCCACTGGATCAACGCCCTGACTCTCTTCATCCTGGTGGGCAGCGGCCTCAACATCCTGAACGCCCACCCGCGCCTCTACTGGGGTCAAAAAGGCAGCGATTTCGATCATCCCTTCATTACCCTGCACGCCTGGCCCGA
>Ga0134126_10014271_pt1 | contig 10032 bp, 16 predicted proteins | sample KB31752_FD_96881 | JGI IMG/M metagenome (GOLD analysis project Ga0134126, IMG submission 96881) | Terrestrial soil microbial communities with excess Nitrogen fertilizer from Kellogg Biological Station, Michigan, USA - KB3-175-2 | ecosystem: Environmental > Terrestrial > Soil > Unclassified ...
CTCGAAGTATTTTATAATCGGCAGCGACGCCACTCGACCCTTGGCTATCAGTCCCCCGCCGAGTTCGAAGCAAAGGCGGCTGTCGCGTAACCCGGTGTCCACAAAATCGGGGGAAGATCACTGCACATCTTCGAAAGATAAAGTAAGGCTAGACCGCCTTTGTTGTCGACAATCTATAGAGTTTGTCTGTGCAAGATAAATCAACTATAACTCGCGCATTCAAGTTTTTGAAGGTATCTGTAAAGCAAGTGCAGGGTAGCAATGTATACCTGAAAGAAGGTAGCGGAGAAACATTGCAGTTATCTGGAAGAGCGCTCTCTCAGAGGGTGAAGGAAGGCCAGGAGGTCGTACTCGTAACAAGTAGGTCTCGGAGGTTATACAGGGTGTTTAATCCCGAGACGGGGGATTTATTTTGTGAACCGGCTACTGGTAGAGGCTGGAAAATTGCTCCGGCTCTACTTTTGGGTCTGACAGGTGGTATCCCTGTATTGAGGCCAATGATTGTTGGCGGAATTCTTTTATGGATTGTGTTCATTTACCTTCCCAAAGCCATTACCGGTGAACCTTATGCAGGGTGGCAGGTTGTTTGGGGATTGGGAGGCATTGTAGTCTTGTACGCTGCACTTGTTTTGGTGGACGCAGCGGCACTTCATATAATCAGCGCAACCGTTGGACTCTGTACCGCGTTATTTTATTACCTGTCTCTCGGAATGCTTGAGAAAGTAGTTGACGATGCAACCATGGTATTTTCTCGATCAGTAGGGCTGACCCGCTTGAATGTCATTAGACGTGTTCCCGTTTTTGTTTCACCAATACGAGGCTGGAAAGTGGTGGTTAAGTAAGAGCTAGTAGAGAGCTTCTCCCTTCAATCGAGCGCGTGTTGTGGCTACGGTTCCATCGTTACATCCACAAATGCCGGTAAACTGTCGGCTCCTTTTTTGTCCGTCACGCGTAATTTGAAGCGATATGTTCGAGGTTCCGAGACGGTTGGTGCGAGGAAAGAAGTCTCTGAGTTATTGGCGTCGAGCAGCGAAATTTTTCTGCCACGCACTTGGCTCCAACTGTAGTAGAGTGCTTCCCCTTCCGGATCACGACTCTTCAGCCCGCTCAGTTTTACTCGAGAGCCGGCCTTGACGGATTTGTTCATGCCGGCGTTAGCGATCGGCGGATCGTTCGGCTCGTCGTTCACCTTCACGTCCACATCGAGAGAGGCTTGCTTACCGCCATTGCTTACGGTGATGGTGGTCTTCCCGTTCCCGACGATTTGAAGCAAACCATCCGCCACGACCTTGATAACCTGATCATTCGAAGATGTATAACTTGTCCCGCTGGCCGGGTTGCTGATGCGTCGGGTGACGTCGTCGGCAAAGTCGGCGACGACCGGGAGTTCGAAAATCTTACCCATCGAGTCCACATGGCCGAAGGCGGAGGACTGTCCTGCTCTGCCTAGGTGCAAAGGCTTCTCTGTTTCAAAATCGATCGTTGCGAGGGCGGCTGAAGGTTCAACCTTCACGATGACTTCATCGAAGACAGATCCAGCCCCTAATCGTCCACGGGAGATTTCGGCTACTGCCAATAGCCGCATTGGCCCAATGCCGTCCTGCGGCACTTTCAGTGGGCCGCCAAAGGCTGGCTCCCGTTCTGCCGATCTCACCATTGCGACCGGCGCCACGATGGAGCCTATGGCTGTTGAATCATCCTGTTCGACCAACACCTCGTCCTGTTCGCCGTACCAATAGTAACGGACCTTGACGATCCCAGTATCCTTCCCGACATCCACACGCGCGGTCACGGTGCTTCCAGAGGAAAGTGTCGCTCCAGCAGCCGGTTCGGTGATCTTGAATGCCAGTGCGTGCGGCGGTAAGCAAAGGCAAAAGACACAAATGAAAAAGACAGAAGCTGGAAGACACGGGTGACGATGGACGGGTGACGTGTGACGATTCACGGTCACCTCGTTAGGTGATACGGAACATCGATGAGAATCACCCGATCCTTGAAGAGCAGCGCGGTCTTGAGCATCAGGGCCCGTTGGTTATGCAAAATGTTCTGCCACCACCTCGCCGGAAGAATCTCCGGGATCACGACGGTGATCCAGGTGTTTGAGTCCTTCTCGAGCACTTCTTCAACGTAGTTCAATAACGATCCTAGGACTGAGCGATAGGGTGAGGAGAGAGCAATCAAGTTGACACCACCTCCCCATTGAGCCCATTGAATTTTGACTTTGGCGCTTTCTTCGGGGTCAAGATCCACGTACACGGCGCGGATTTCACCAGGTCGGCTTCTCGCATAGTCCAGTGCACGAACCACGGCGCGATTCAACCCGCTGATCGGGATGATCACGATATTGCGACGAGGCAATGGAGGCCGTTCACCCCGACGGTCCAGCGCAATCTGTTCCTTGACCGCCTTATAGTGAGAGCGAATCCCTTGAAACATGAGGAGCAGGATGGTGACAAGCACAAATACGATCCAAGCGCCCTGCATGAATTTGGTGCTGGCGATGATGATCGTTGCGATGCCGGTCGTCACGGCGCCGACCCCGTTCACGATCAGTTTGGTCTGCCAATGCGGCCCTTTTTTCACAAGCCAACGCTTCACCATGCCGGCCTGAGAGAGTGTGAATGACGCAAACACGCCGATGGCATACAAGGGAATCAGCGCATGGGTATCTCCTTCGAACACGGCAAGCAGAAGGCAAGCGAGAAATCCAAGGATGATGATGCCGTTCGAAAAGACCAGGCGATCGCCGAACGTGGCCATCTGATGGGGCATGAATCCGTCGCGCGCCAAGATCGACGCCAGGTGAGGGAAACCTGCAAAGGCGCTGTTGGCAGCCAATACCAACAACGCCATGGTGCCGATCTGTACGGCGTAGTAGATGGGGCCGGTGCCGAACGTCAAGCGAGCCAGTTGCGAGATCACCGTTTCATCGATCTTGGCCAGGATACTGTTGTGATAGGCCATCCAACTGATGCCCATGAACAGGGACGCAAGAATGGTCGACATCCATATCATGGTGATGGCGGCATTCTTTGACTCAGGCGGGCGAAAGGCTTTCACCCCATTAGAAATAACCTCCATGCCGGTGACGGCCGAACAGCCGGCAGCAAAGGCGCGGAGCACCAGGAACAGAGTCAACGCTTCTGTCTCTCCAGGGTTTGTCGGAGGAAGAATGGCTCCGGGGCTGGAGAAAGATCGAAGGGTTCCCGCTATAACCAGAAGCCCTAGGGCTATGATGGCAAAATAAGTTGGAATGGCGAAAAACTTGCCTGATTCGCGAACCCCACGGAGGTTCATCACGATCATGAAAAGAATGGCGACAAGCCCCAGAGCTTCGCGGTGAACGAACAGGCTTGGGATGGCCGAGGTAAGCGCCGCAATGCCTGCCGCAACGCTGACGGCCACGGTCAAGACATAGTCGATCATCAGCGCCGCAGCCGCTACCAGAGCCGGTCGATCACCAAGGTTCGCCCGCGCGACGACGTAGGCTCCACCTCCTTCAGGATATTCGTAAATGATCTGGCGGTAGGAAATCGTCAAGACCAGCACGAGAAAGAGGATGGCTAAGCTGACCGGAATCGACCAGGCTACTGCCGCCGTGCCGGCTAGGATCAGCACCAGGAGGATTTCTTCCGTCCCGTACGCGACGGACGAAATGGCATTCGATGAGAAGATGGCAAGGGCGATCGTTTTTGAAAGCCGTTCATGCCTCGCTTGGGCGGTCTTCAGCGGATCTCCCACAAGCCAGCGTTTCAGAATCATGGAAGGATTATCTCATAAACCTTCTAGAGGGTGAATGTTAAGATGGCCCCGGCATAGGTCGAAAGCCTCAGGCAGGAGTCATTCTCTTTTCAGCGGACGAGAACCTGTTTCCCATTGAGAAAACCCTACGCGGCAAGATCGCGACAAAATATAATGAAGCCGGGCTATGGCAACCGGTGTGCTGCTCCACGTGCTGGAACACAAACACTAAGTCTGGACGCCTCCTTTGACCAATTAATTGTCATCGTCTGAAAAATAAATATAGCCCTATAGAATCATTGCATTACATGGCCAGCTCTTCTCTGAGGCATTGACAGTGATGGTAGCGGCCTATAGGGTGAAAAGGTGACGTTCATAGCAACGTCGGCTGTCCCATCTCTCGCGCATTTTCTCCCCCTCCTGCGCGTCTGATTCCTCAGTCTCCGCAGCTTTTTCGAATAACGAGTGTCATCGAGTCAAGTGGTGCAGTGTGCGCATAGCGGGTTCCACAGCGGTGGTGTCTTCTGCGCTTGCGCAGAGGGTATGTGATGTAACGCTTCATATGCGCGACATCGCGTGAATCCACGTGGGTGTACGAGAGTAGGTACTAGCATGAGGAGGTAATCATGATGAAAACGGATACTACAACGCGTAACGGAGTAGTCTTGATGGTGATAATGCTCGCCGCACTGTCAATACAGTCAACTCCACCTACTCAAGCGGCAGATTCGCACGTGAAAGGAACCATGTTTTCACTCCGATAGAAGAGCTTGCTGTAATGGCGTCAGGCGCCGCGGAGGATACGCTCAAAGCCTGTATGGCCAGAATTCCGGAGTTGGCCAGCGCCGGACAACGTATGTTGGCTGAACAAAGTTGTGCAGGTGAAGAGCAGACGAGGAGAGCGAGCGGGTCGGCACCGAAATTTTGAATAGGTATCGTGTGATAGCCAGTTAGGTACTTCCCGAGTCCACTGGCGCTGGAGAGACTGAAGCGATGAATCAGCAGCGACAAGCAAGTAAGTAACAAGGGAATCAAAAGCGAGGTGATGAATATGTATCAGATCTACAGTTTGGTTATGATTGTAGTGTTCTTGTGGGGCATCGCGATTTGGGCTTCGATCCCAGAAGAAATTGTTTAATCGAACAGCAGCCAAGGTCGGGCCGCAAGTATATGGCACAAACGGAGTATTCGTCCATGCAGGGCAAGAACACCTGTTTTGCGAGGACAGGATGTCGCTCAGCACATGAGGAGAAATGATGGAGAGAGCAGTCGCAACAGTCAGACATAGCCGGACCAACCGATGGGCATTCTTCGAGGGGGTCCTAGGTGACAGGACGATCGGGATGATGGAAGCCTTGGACGGGTTAGGTTATGTCACGACCGGAGTGAGTTTCCTGGCGGTCAGCATGGTGCTCTTTGTCCGTGCCTGGTATGTCTTCGCAATCTCAGTGGGATCGGATGCGGTTCTCGCAGTCCTTGGGCTGGTGCATGATCTCTTATTGGTCATCATCTTGTTGGAGCTGTTTAGGACTACTATTAATTTTCTCAAGACCAAAGTGATTACCTTGGAGCCGTTCTTGTATATCTGCGTGATTGCGTCAACGCGGCGCATCCTTACCACGGGGACCCAAGTTTCGTATATGGACGAACTAACCGATCTCGTGTTCAACCGATATCTCATGGATCTTGGGGCGAATGTGCTCGTCGTGGTGGCTTTGATTATTGCGATCTATGTCTCGCGACGGGCATCCCTGCCGGTCATGGCTGAAGGAGCAGAGACGGCTCAGGGCACTGATCGCACAGGCGAGAGAGCAGAGTCGTGTCCGCAAGAGCAAGAGATGGACGGAGAGCTCGTCAGGTTCAAGAAAGAATACGCATGAGGCTAAGAAAGAGGTCCCCTGGAGAGGACGCCTGCCATGATCAGACCGTCGGCTCTCGTCGTTGAGTCGTGGTGGCATTGCTTCTATCAAAGTTCCTCTGCTTCCATGTATGCGTCCCTCTCGAATGGGACGTTGAGAAAGGTGTTGTAGGGAGAGCCGATAGGAAGGATGTCATGCGCTGTCTACGTTGCCAAGGTCTTTTGATTGCCGTCCAAATGAGAGACATGGGGCAGCCCCCGGTATCCGGATGGCGTTGCCTACTCTGTGGTGCAACGACGGACCCAGGGATCGAGGCCAATCAAGTGAGGCACAGCCAACCGATTCGGAGCCGTGCCCGCCTCCCTGGGTCGCCTGCAGGTAAGCCTGGGAAAGGTCGTGTGCAGTGAACTGCGCTGTCGTCGGAGTGAATGAGAAGGATGATGTACTGGAGTTGTTGAAAGAAAGACAAACATGTCGGTGAAGCGACAGTTGCTGAAGAATCGTCGTTCATAGAAGTGGCTGGGACAACGTGTGCGCATACAGGAGGATCTAACAATGATGACAATCACAAGGAAGGCTGAAGAGAAGATTTGCGAGCTGATGCAAAGGACCAGGAGACCGTTGGCCTTCGAGTGTATGTCAAAGGCGGCGGATGCCATGGCTATCAATATGGGATGTCGCTGGAGTCCTTGATGCAGGAGGATGATATGGTCGTCGAACAGGGTGACATCAAAGTCATCATGGATTTACAGAGCGCTCCATCGCTGGTCGGGACGGAAGTTGATTATGTGGACCACACGCAGGGCTCAGGTTTTGTGATGAAGAATCCGACCGCAAAAACTACGTGCGGATACGGCAGTTCGTTCAGCGTGTAAGGCTGCAGATCAGCACCGGGAGGAAGTGATGAGCAGGTGGCGTGATTTTCGGCGCGAGATGGCAGCGGAACTCTTCTTGCTCGCGTATGCGATTGCGTGGGGGATTGCTCTGCTTGTGACTCTCCTGCTGACGAATTAACAAGGCGCCAACGCATTGTTATCGTGATGAGGGCCTCCTGTTAGAGGACTGAAAATGCAGCGGGTCTCTGAGGCTCTGAAGCTCACGGTAATAATAGAGCAAGGTCGGCCGTTTGTTCTCAAACGTCAGTGCGCGTAAGAAAGTGAGTTCCTCCTCGATTGCATCTCCGCTCAGTAAGGGATCTTGGAGAAACTCTTTAAGCCCTGGCTCTTCCTCTGAAGTCTTGTCCGATCCTCGTTCCAGGAACTCGAACGTCTTGTGGTGCCCTGGCACTACCCGACGGTTCAGAACAATCTCAATGCAAAAGGTGGCAAGGTCAATATCCCAGGATTCGATCAAGGGATTGAGGAACGCCATGCAGTTCTCGTTCGAGTCGTCTCGTACATGTCGGTCCGGTTCGGCGCCGGCGGGAGTTTTTTCTGCGTCAGCAACTGTGAGATATACGATTCGGTCACGTGGGCCGCACGGGCGAGATCCCGCTGCCCCAGCCCCAACTCTTTCAATCGATTTCTGATGAGGAGCGCGATGTCCACGAGCGATCTCCTTGCGGGGAGATTAACAAAATTGGTTAATTCTAGCGGAGCGTTGAACGCAGCGAAAGATAATACTTAATAAGATATAGTTAATACGTCTAAGCTGCAACAGTAGGGGAAGGGAGAGAAAGATTGCAGGCAAGGTTCTTCCTCCCTGACGTTTGAACTTGACATTCCCCGTAGCTCGCTACGGGGTTGGCCTCTCCTTCCGAGAAGTCTTCGGAATTGAGTTCTGTGATACCCCGCAGCTTGCTGCGGGGAGCTTCATTGCGCTGGCTGTCTCGTCCTTTGTGCTCCCTGCTTTTTTCCTGAGCAACCGATTTGAGCAGTCTCCGCCGCTTTGACGCCAGAGAGTGTCTTCAGACTGCGATTGTTTCTCACGAGTCTTGGTTGCGCCTGCCAAGGTAACGTCATGTAGTTACCTGAAGTGGGGACAGTCGCCAGGATGTGCAGGGGACGTTCCTTAAAGTGCCCCCAACGCTGGAAGGGAGTTTACTATGGCGTCCTACGCAGCGATGTTCTTATTCTTCGGATTGATTGCCGTAGGCTTGGATTGGGCTGGAATAGCCACGGTTGCGACTCAGAGTTCCTGGACTCTGCTTGTGAGTGGGATTGTATTATTGATGATCCACTTGATGGAACGACACACCGCCCGGATGTCCTGACCGATCAAGTCCACCGTGGAAATTCACAAAGGAGAGAGCGGTTATGACAACAGAAGAACACATCGCGAAGATGAAGAAAGCGATCGCTCAGGCCATCAAGGTGATGGGAGATCGGTTTGGATCGACGGAGCAGGATGTCGCAAGAGCCATCCAGGAACTGAAGGCGTTGATGCAAGGAGTGTCCGAACCGAGCCTTTCAGTGAAAACCGTGCCGGGGCCAGGCAGCCAGTCACCTCAGGATATGTAAACCACCGAGACACAATCGCGTCTGCAAAGGATGGCCACATATTTATGGTGCGCATACGAACGGCATTCAATCTGGATGCTTTCCTCAATAGAGCTGGCAAGAAGGCAGACAAGGGCATGAGGATGTTCACGTTCCCCAAGAAACAGATGCTCTTTTCACAAGGGGATACGACCGATGCGATGTTCTATATCCAGGCGGGCAGGGTGAAACTGACCGTGGTCTCGGAACAGGGCAAGGAAGCCGTCGTGGCGATTCTTGAGCGGGGTGCTTTTTGTGGAGAATCCTGCCTCGTGGGCCAGAGGGTCCGTACGGCGACGGCGACCAGCCTGGAAGACTCCCGCATTCTACGCATCGACAAAGCCGTCATGCTCCGTATGCTTCAGGAGCAGCCCAGGTTTTCCGAGGCATTTATGTCCTATTTACTGGTGCACTCGATCCGAGTCCAAGAGGATTTGGTGGATCAACTGTTTAATTCCAGCGAGAAGCGGCTGGCGCGGGCGCTGTTGTTGTTAGCCCACTTTGGGAAGGAGAGCAAGCCGGAGACGGTCATTGCGAAGATCAGTCAGGAAACGTTGGCCGAGATGATCGGCACCACCCGCTCGCGCGTCAGTTTCTTTATGAATAAATTCCGCAAGCTGGGGTTCATTGATTACAAAGGTGGGCTGCGCCGGAATGGCGGATTGCATGTGCATAGTTCTCTCCTTAATGTCGTGCTTCACGACTAGGACCTCCATCTGATTCCACTTCTTTGATTCTGTAGAGCCATGCCGGGTTCAGCCTCGTCACCATCTTGTCATCATTCCTACTGAGCAATTCTGAACAGACGGCAGCCGGCCACTCCATTATGCTTCTCCATAGCGGAGAGGTGGTGGATGCTTCTGACACAGACAAGAGGTCTGGTCCCAATTCGATGGGGAGATGCCGGGTGCGCTCATACATGAGCCGTCATGGGTGAACATAATGCAGTCAGTGCCTCTTGTGAGACAAGAAGGGGATGAAGGCGGCGCTATGACCATGGGATACAAGACCAACGCGGAGACTGTGATCAGGTTACTGAACGAAGCGCTCGCCGCAGAAATTATCTGCATCCTCCGCTACAAGCGCCATTACTTCAGGACCGCCGGGATCAGGTCTCGCCACGTGAAGGCGAAGTTTCTCCAGCATGTGACTGAGGAGCGAGCTCATGCCGATCAATTGGCTGAGCGCATTGTCCAGCTTGGGAGCAAGCCGGATTTGTCTCCTGAGCGGCTGCTGAGCCGGAGCCATGCAGAACATGTCGAAGGGGATTCGTTGGCGGAGATGATCACGGCAGATCTGCTCGCCGAACGGATCTCAATCGACAGTTATCGCACCATGATTGCCTCCAGCGGCGCCGATGATCCAAGGACCAGGCAGGTCTTGGAGCAGATTCTGGCGCAGGAAGAAGAGCATGCGGAGAATTTGGCCGGTCTCTTGAAGGACTGAGCGTTAATGCGAGAGGCCAAGTAACGGCCGTGTCTGGTGCTTCATGTGCGCGACATTGGGCGCAGAAGGAGGACATATGGTCTGCCAACGCTGTCGAGGGCTACTGGTACGTGAAACCTTCGATGACCTGAACATCGAAACAGACTCTTTCTACACCGGCACACGCTGCATCAATTGTGGGTGTATCGAGGACACCGTCGTTCGTGCGAATCGCTTCCGCCGTTCGGAGATCACCGGGGCGATTCCGCACAGGCGCAGGAAAGTCAGGAAAGGAGAGGTCGTGTTCAGTAAGAGTGACTTTCAGGAGCATGCATCGATCCGATGAGCGTCGCTGGGACCGTGAATACTCAACAGAGAATTGACCAGGATGCTGGAAGAGCCTCGCTGTGTACATATGCACTGCGCTCTTTCTGATCGTAAGGAGGCACTTAAAATGAGGGGTGAAACCATAAGGCAGCATGGCCATGTGTCACAGATGCGGCGTGGACAGGGGTCGGCCTCTGAGCCGA
>Ga0134126_10014273_pt1 | contig 10032 bp, 6 predicted proteins | sample KB31752_FD_96881 | JGI IMG/M metagenome (GOLD analysis project Ga0134126, IMG submission 96881) | Terrestrial soil microbial communities with excess Nitrogen fertilizer from Kellogg Biological Station, Michigan, USA - KB3-175-2 | ecosystem: Environmental > Terrestrial > Soil > Unclassified ...
AGGTGAGCCACAACCTCCTGGTCCACAACGGGGACGTGGGGTGGACTTCAACGGAACCTCGTACTCGCAGGCGTATCACAACATCTCCGAGTTCAACGGGGGCGGCGGTTTCCTGGTCGCTGACGACCTCGGGGCCAACCACGACAATGTCGTCGCCTGGAACTTCGCCACCCGCAACCCCGGCGGCTGCGGCGTCATCGTGGCGGGGCACTCCATGGCGGGGGTGTTCGGCAACGTCGTCGCGCACAACCTGCTGACGTACAACGGCACGCTCCGCAAGTCGCCGGGGGCCGGGGTGGTCGTCGCCACCGAGGTGCCGCACGAGACGGTCGCCGACAACACCGTGATCGCGAACACGATCTACGGCAACGGCATCGCCGGGGTCACGATCCACGGCCACCTGCCCGGGCTCCACATGGCCGGCAACGAGATCCTGGACAACAACATCGGCCGCAACAACACGGTCGGCGACACGATCGGCCTGGCCCCGCCCGCCGCCAACCACCCGGACCTGCGGACCACCGGCATCCTCGTCGGCAGCTCGACGCACATCGCCGTGGTGATCTCAGGTAACCACATCCACCACGACTACTACGGCATCTACATCGACGGCCTGGTGCGGGCCACGTTCGGCGGGAACCACTACCGGCGGGTGCACACGCAGGTCAAGTTCACCTGAGTCGTCCCTGGCGCGCTCCGTCGTGGATGTTCATCCGCTCCGGGGAACCGCGGCCCCGGGCCGGATGCGGCTTGCAGCCGGCACAGGTACTCGCGCCATACGCTAAGGTCATAGCGTCCGCATGGGCGGACGGGACGTGGCGCAGTTTGGTAGCGCACTTGACTGGGGGTCAAGGGGTCGCCGGTTCAAATCCGGCCGTCCCGACTGGTCAGAGCCTCATTTCGAACTCAAGAACAGGGCCGCGAATGGCTGATGGGAGCGCAACGCGCTCCCATCAAATCGATCGACCGCTGTGCTCGCGGCGTGTGGAAGACATAACGCGGCTGGTCAAGGGCCTGCCAAGCCGACCTAAGGCGTCGTCCAACCCTCGGGCGCACTTGTCTCCGGGGCAAAGAGACGCCGCTTCACCATCCCGCCGTCAAGGCTGATTCTGGGTAACACCAGCCGGGACCCAGGCCGGAACAAGGTGGCAGCCCGGCCCGGCGCCGTCGTCCCGCTGCCCTGCTACGTCAAGCGGACGGTCTTCCGGGCGCTCCTTGCCACTGCTGGCTGGACCGGCGCAACCGTGATTAGGCCTGAGCGCGTCCCAACCCCTGCGGATTTGTGGCCTGCTCAGCCGCACCGCACCCTCTACCCGCGCAGATGCCACACGTGGATGCTCAGAAAGCACACATTCCGCGGAAGATGCGGGCGGTGCTCGTCTCATGAGTCGCTCCCGGCGGCCAGGCTAGGCCCGCCATCTCCATCACAGTAAGTGACAGACCGTATAAAGAACGCGTGCCTACCCGCCGTTACGAGCGGCCGGGATCGCCTCTATGTTCGTCGGCTCAGGCGCGCCGATCAGGATGTTCTGTGGCGTTGGCTGGTTGGCGCGTGTGTTCCGGGATCGCCGGTCCTGCCGTGGGGATGGTCGCCTGCCCCGGGTCTCCCCCAATTGGCGTAGTACGGTCACGCCAGGCAGGGGTTACCCGGCCTCGGGAATCTAGGCCACGCTCGCGCTGTGGGGATAAGGGTCTCCGCCGGTGCAGGAACACACCTTCGCCGATTTCCTCGCCGCCGGCTGGCTGCGACGGCCGATGTGGTCATCGCGGCCGTTCACGCGCGGAGTGCGGTGCAGTGCGCGAGAACCTACCTGCAGAACCTCATAGCGAAGCTCGGGGTTCGTGCCGCACGCAAAGCCGCCGCGCTAAGCCGCATGCATTTGGACTGGTTGCAGCGTCGGCTGATGGCTGACCTGGCCAGAGCTGCGGTACGTCCCCGGTGGGCTGCGACGGCCTTGCTGGCCGCGGCGGCGATCTGCCTGACCGCCTGCGGCAACGCCGGCACCGGCAGCACCGCGTCCCTGCGGGATATCCGCTCCAGGGTCGTGGTCTCGCTGACCTTCGACGATGGGACCGAGAGCCAATACGCCCTCGGCTTCGGGCATGGCCTGCTGCCGCTTGGAGTGCACGGCACCTTCTACGTCGCTACCGGAAATACCGGTGTCAACCCGGGCGCGATGTCCTGGTCCCAGCTGAGCTACCTTCACCAGCGCGGCAATGACGTCGGCGGCCATACGGTCCATCACATCGACCTCGCGAGCTCCAGTAATTCGCTGGCTCGCAAGGCAGCCGAGGTCTGCGGCAATTACCAAGCCCTGGCCCGCCACGGACTGCACCCGGTCAGCTTTTCTTATCCCTACGGGGCCTATAACACCGCCGCCGAGCACGTGGCCGCCAGGTGCGGCTTCCGGACGGCGCGGCAAGCGGGCGGTATCGACGATCATGGGCCCGGCGCAGGGCCCATCTACGCGGAGACCATGCCGGCACATAACCCCTACGCCATCCGGACGGTCTACAACAGCACCAAGGCAGCTCCGCTCGTGGTGGCCAATCTTCAGCGGGCCGTGACGGCTGCTGCCCGCCATGGCGGTGGCTGGGTCGTGCTGGTGTTCCACGAGATCTGCTCAGTGAGCTACGACCCGGCCGGCTATGGCTACTGCACCCACAGCTGGGGCTCGATCGAGCTCGATGCCTTCGACGCCTTCCTTGAGTGGCTGGCTCACCCGGGCCAACCAGGCGGGGCGCCCGCGGGCACGATCGTGCGCACCGTCCGCCAGGTCACCGGCCGATCCTGACCGACCGCCGCCAAAGCAACGCACCGCGCACGTAGCCGCCGTTAGGCGCGCTGATCGGGGATATTTCGATCAGGGTGGTGGTGGCTCGGATCTGGCTGTTCTGTACGTCCGCTGGCTGGGTCGGGTTCGCCGGGCGGAGCAGGCGGAACTGTCGGCTCCTTACGCGGGCCGTCCAGCGCTGGCTGAGATCTGGGAACCGGGCGGCGGTCACCTCCGGGTGCTGCTCAGCGACCTGCTGTTCTGGTACCCCGGCGGCGTCAGCGGAGTTGCTCGCCGAGATCGATGCCTTGTTCAGCACCCAGCACCCCGGCCCCGGCTTGCCCGCGTGCAGGCCGGCGCCGGGACTTGATCGAGCGGACGTTGCATTCACGCGCCCGCCACGGCTGACCGCAGCAGCTCGGCCGCCTGCTGCTGGGACAATGCCCGGCCGGTGGCCAGCTCGGAGTCCCACACGCCGGGTGTGGTGGCCGCCCGGGCGGGGGGCAGGAACCGCTCGAGCAGGGCGGCGTCGGGCTGCGGTATCGGCATGCTTGCCTGCTGCCTGAGCCCTTCCGCCGCGCCTGCCAGGCGGGCGGCGGCCGGGCGGGCGCCGAGAGCCGCGGCGATGCAGGCGGCCACTTCCAGGGTGCTGGCGAGGAACTCGGTGTCGCCGGAGTTCGCGGCGTAGTCGACCACGTCGGCGAGCAGGTCACGGGCCTCGTGTGGTCGGTCCGCTCGCAGGATCACCGCCGCGAGGGATTCGATGTCAATCGCGACGCCGGCGTTGTCGCCGAGCTTGCGGTAGAGCGCGAGCGACTCCCGAAGTAGCTCGGTGGCGCGGTCCAGGTTGCCTGCGTTGCTTTCCACTTGGCCCAGGTTGCCGAGCGCGATCGCGACCCGATGGTCGCTGCGGAGCTCGCGGCCGATTTCGGTGCTTCGCTCTAGGAGCGACCGTGCGGTTCCCAGGTCGCCGAGGTAATGGTAGGTGGCGCCGAGGCTGTTGAGCTCGCGTGACTCCTGTTCCCGGTCGCCTAGCTTCCGCCACAGCGTCAGGTTCCGTTCAAGGAGCTCGACTGCCCTGCTGTGCTCCCCCTGCTGAGCCAACAGCACCGCGAGCCCATGCACCGCGCGCGCCAGCGGTGCCCCGGCGTCGTCTGGGGCCAGCTCGGTCGCCCGTTCCAGCCACCGCCGCCCTTCGATGGCGTGACCGTGGTCGTACCAGAAGAACGCCAGCTCCCGCGCCAGCCACAACCCGATCGCCGCCTGCTCCGCCCGCTCGGCGGGATCCTCGGCGGGCGTGTCCAGCGACCAGGTGAGTGCGGCGCGCAGGTTGGCCTGCTCGGCCTCCAGCCGGTCCAGAGCCGCAAGCTGCTGCGGGCCGCCATATCGCTCATGCGCCCATTCGGCGAGCGCCGCGTAGTGCTGGGCGTGCCGGCGGCGCGCCTCGTCCAACTCACCGGCCTCCGCCAGCCGCTCCAGCGCGTAGTCGCGGATGGTCTCGAGCATCCCCACCCGGGGCTCGCCGTCGGGACCCTCGGTCACGGTGATCAGGCTGAGGTCTTGCAGTTCGGCGGCGAGCTCCAGTGGGTCGGACTCCGCTGCGTCGCCGCCGCCGGGGAGGCCAACTGCGGCGACTGCTGCCAGCGCGTCCAGGTTGGCGCCCCCGGCGAACACGCCCATCCGCCGGAACGCCGCCGCTAGCGCCGGGGCCAGCAGGTCATAGCTCCAGGCGATGGTGTCGCGGAGGGCTTGCTGGCGTTGTGGCCGGCCTGTGTCCGTGACGGCCAGGGTGAGGCTGTCGCCAAGCCTGGCCAGCAACGCCTTGGGTGTGAGCAGCTTGGCCCGCGACGCGGCCAGTTCGATCGCCAGCGGCAGCCCGTCCAGCCGGGCGCAGATCGCGGCGACGTCCGCGGCGTTGCCCTCGGTGATCGTGAAGCCCGGCCGGACCAGCTGCGCCTGCTGGGCGAACAGCATCGCCGCGCCGCTGGCCGCCACCTCCCCGGCGCCCCCGTCGCCCGGCACGCCCAGCGGCGGCACCGGCAGCTCCTGCTCCCCGTGTACGTGCAGCGGGCGCCGGGACGTCGCCAAGATCACCAGCTCCGGTGCCGCTAGTAGCAGCGCCGCCACCACGGTAGCGGCGCCGTCGAGCTGTTCGAGGTTGTCCAGCACCAGCAGGGCGCGGCGCTCCCGCAGGAAATCGGTCACCACCACCGTGTCGGGCCCGTCCCCGGCTGCGTCGAGGCTTCCGGCGATCGTCTTCCACATCACGTCGGCGTCGCGAACCGGCGCTAGCGGGACGAAGTAGCCGCCGTGCGCGAAGGCTACGTGCAACGACGCGGCCACGGCCAGCGCGAGCCGGGTCTTGCCGACGCCGCCCGGGCCGGTCAGCGTCACCAGCCGGACGCCCGCGCGGGCGACCGTGGCGCACAAGGCCGCCAGCTCGTCATCGCGGCCGACCAGCGGCGTCATCGGTGCCGGGAAGCTCGTCGCGGCGCCAAGGCTGCGCAGCGGCGGGAACCGGTCCGGCAGGCCTGCGTCGGTCAGCTGGAAGACGTGCTCTGGCGCCTCGATGTCTTTCAGCCGGTGAAACCCCAGGTCGCGGAATGAAACGTTGGCGGGAAGGTGGGGCGCGGCCAGCAGCCGGGCCGCGTCGGATGCCACGACCTGCCCGCCGTGCGCGGCCGCGGCGATCCGGGCCGCGCGGTGGACGTCCATCCCGATGTACCCGTCCTCGTGCCGGGCCGGCTCGCCGGAGTGCAGGCCCATCCGGACCCGCAGCGTGGTGCCCCCGGGCCAGTTGTGGCCGGCCAGGTTGTGCTGCGCTGTCACACAGCTCCAGGCCGCGTCGGCGGCCGAGGAGAACACGACGAAGAAACTGTCGCCCTCGGTGCCCATCTCATGGCCGCCGAAATCGGCGAAGGCGGCGCGCTGAATCGCCCGCTGCGCCGACAGTGCCTCCCCGTACCGGTCGCCAAGACGGCTCAGCAGCGCCGTCGAGCCCTCGACGTCGCTGAAGAGCATCGTGATGGTCCCGGTGGGGAGTTCCCCCATGCCCCGATTATCAGCCCGGAGCGGGCGTCACCGGGAGCGGTGCAGGCGCCGTGATCTGAGGATCGAGATCTGGGGCACCGGGGCACTAGGCCGCAAGCGCCGCGATGTTTTCACCTACGCCGCCGAATCGTGTCGGCTGCAGACCCGGCTGTGCCATGAGCGCTTCATCCATTCGCGGGACGTGACAACATTACTGCCCAAAGCCCCTGCGGCCGCGTCAGAGCCGCCCTATTGGCCGGCCAGGCAGTAGTCGGCTTTCTGCTTGATCGGACGCCGATCGGGCCGGTCTGTGCCTGGACATCAGGGTGGGTAGTTTCCATCGGCAGGCAACAATGTTCGTTCCTGGGCTGTGGCCCGTTTGCAGTCCGCTGCGGGCCTGCCGGCACCTAACCCTAATCGGTCACTAATGGCTGCTGGCGGCGCAACGCGATGGGGGCGTGAATGCGCTGGCGCGGCGCGAACGCCGGGCCCGTGCGACTGTCCGCCCGTGGTCCGCTGGCCCTGCTAGAGGGCTAGGCAGCTGCCTGGCGCCAATCGCTGGCGGCGGTGGGGACGGCCTGCGAACATACACTCCGTTCAGCCGGCGCCCAGCCTGGGCCAACGGGCCGGGTGCCTCACCCGTCAGGGTGTGGTGCTTTTCCTCGCGGCGAATGGCTGCGCTCACCGTCCCAATGGTTGCGGCGATTGTCACAGCCGTGAGCGAACCAATGACTGCAAGGGCGATCAGGACGGTCATGGCCGATCCTCCTTGATGAGTGGATGCTGGCAGCTGCGGCGTGGCTGATGTGGGGGTGCACCGCCAGGCGGGTGCGCGGGGTGGCTCCTGGTGGCGCCGGCGGCGATGCTGGGTGCCTGGTCGTGCTCGGTCATGGTGTATGGCGCCCTTCTGGGCCGTCCGGCCAATGGGGAATGACCTGATGCGGTCAGCTTGGTGGGCCCAGCCAGGTGGGGTCAGTCACCTGGCGGACAGCACAACTGTCAGCTTGCTGACAGCTGGCTAAGGACCGGCGAAATGGCGTAGCACTTCGGCCTGGTTGATAGCCAGGGCGCGATCACGCATTTCGATCCAGCCTCGTCGTTCAAAACCGCGCAGCGCGGCGTTGACGCTTTGCCGGGTGCCTCCGGCCTGGTGCGCAAGCTGTTCTTGGCTGATCTTGGGCTGGATGATCCCGTTGCCGTCCCTGGGCTGGCTGAGCAGCACCTTCGCGACCCGGCGCGGGAGGTCCAAGAAAACAAGGTCAGAGGCTGCCTCGGTAAGCCTCCGCAAGGTTGCTGCGATGGAGGCCAGCAGCGCCTGCGCCACGGACGGGACGCGCGCGCAGAGGTCGCTGATCGCGTCCTGTGGGATAAGGAGCAGCTGGCATTCTTCCAGGGCCTCAGCATCGGCGGACCTAGGGCCGCCGTCAGCGACGCTCACCTCGCCCAGTACCCCACCCAGCTCGATGATCGTCAGCGTGAGCTCGCCGCCGTCGGCGGAACGCACCACGACCTTGACACGACCGGACACGACCACCATCAGGGCACCGCCTGGATCACCAGCAGTAAAAATGACCTGACCACGGCGAAAGACCCGCAACCGGGATAGCGCGGCAATCGCCTCCAGTTCGCCGGCCGGGACCGAACGCAGCAGATACGTCTGGCGCAAAACCGCCGTCACGTCAGTTGCCATCACCGGCTCCTCAAGCCGCCACCCGACACGCCACCGCGCCACGCACCCGCCAGGCAGCACTGGGCCCGGTATCGGTGACGTCGGCCCTCTATCAAGCATCGCTCACCGATGCTGCATAGGCCCGGCAAGCGACCCAGCCGCCTCGTGCCAGCCGCTGATGATCAAGGCGCGCGCACAACCCTGCAATGACAGGGCGCCCGGGCGGCGGCCCTGCCGCAGCAGACCGACCGCGGGTGTCGGCAAGGTGACAGCAGCGCTGTCGGCTGGGTGACTGAAGACGGACGAGAGACGGAGAGACGGCTGAGGGCCGGTTCCGGTAAGCACCCAGCGCTGCCGCCTGCGTCCGGGCGAGGGGGCCTTTCGATGGGGCTAAAGGGAACGGTGACCTTTCTCCTTACCGACCTGGAGGGTTCGACGCGCCTGTGTGATGCGCGCATCCGCAGGAGATGAGCGACGCCCTTGCGCGTCATAACGCGATCGTGCGGGCGGCGGTCGAATCGCATGGCGGCGTCGTGTTCCCGACCATGGGCGATGGGGTGGCCGCGCTGTTCGCCTCGGCCCGTGATGCGGTTCGTGGAGTGCTGGCTGCGCAGCTCGACTGACAGCCGCGGACTGGAGTGAGGTCACGGGGCCGCTGGCCGCCCGGATGGGTTTGCTCACCAATGAGGGCGTCCTGGGCGGCGAGCACTATCTGAACCAGCCGCTGAATCGCTGCGCCCGGCTGATGGCGGCAGGGCAGGGCGGGCAGGCGCTGTTATCGGCCGCGACGGAGTTGCTGGTGCGCGACGCCATGCCTGAGGGTTGCGGGCTGCTCGACCTGGGCGAACATCGCTTGCGGGATCTGGCGCGGCCGGTGCGCATCTTTCAGCTGACCGCTCCTGGCCTTCGCAGCGAGTTCCCGCCACTGCGCTTGCTCGACTCTTTTGCCGGGAACCTGCCGACCCAGCTCAGCTCGTTCGTCGGCCGGGCGGACGAACTCGCCGAGCTGGCCGCGGCTCTGCGACGGTCGTCGCTGGTGACGGTGGTCGGCGCGGGCGGGGTCGGCAAGACGCGTCTTGCGCTGCACGCCGCAGCAGAACGGCTCCGGTAGTTCCGCGATGGCGCGTGGCTGTGCGAGCTCCACGCGGCCGACGGCGGGAAGACGATGGCGCGGGCCGTCCTGGTCGCCCTGCGGGTGCGTCCCCGGCCTGGCATCTCGCTGGCTGGCAGCATCATCGAGTTCCTGCGCACCAGAACCGTCCTGCTGGTGCTCGACAACTGCGAGCACCTGCTGAGCGCCGCAGCTGCCCTCGCAGCGGACATTCTCCGCAGCTGCCGGGATACGAATCCTGGCGACGAGCTGGCAGGCCCTCGGTGTGGGCGGTGAGCAGGTCTTTGGGCTGGGGCCGCTGTCGCTGTCGGCCCCGGGGGCGGGCATGGCGACCGCCGGCGCCAGCGATGCGGTGTCCCTGTTCGTCCAACGGGCCACTGCCGCACGCAGCGACTTCTATCTGAGCCCCGGTAACGTGCCCGCCGTCGGCGAGATCTGCCGGCGCCTGGACGGGATCCCGCTGGCGATCGAGCTCGCCGCCGCGAGGGTGGCGGCGCTGCGACCGGCCGAGATCGCCGGGCTGCTCGATGAGCGCTTCCGGCTGCTGACCCGTGGGCAGGCCGATGCCGCGGGCCGCCACCACACGCTGCAGGCAACGGTCGAGTGGTCCTATGCGCTGCTCAGCGAGGCTGAGCGCCACGTCTTCGACCGCCTCGGCGTATTCCCGGAAGCTTCGATGCGGCCGCGGCCGTCGGCGTCGCCGACGCGGGCGGCCTGCAGCGGTGGGACATCCTTGACAGCCTCACGGCCCTCGTCGGCAAATCGATGGTTGCCGGAGGAGGGACCGGACCAGACGAGCCGCTACCGCCTGCTCGAGACGATGCGCGTCTGCGCGCGGCAGCAACTCGTGGCTGCCGGCGAGCCAGACCGGGTCCAGCGCCGGCACGCGGAGCACTACGCGGCGTTCGCCGAAAAGGCCGGGCCCGAACTGCTCGCCTTCCGGATCGTGGCCGCCCTGGCCGTCTCTGCCACCTTTGGCCGCGGCACCGTCGGCGTCTGGGCCGAAGCCTGCGTCACCCAGGCCAGTACGTGTCCGCCCGAGATTCGCGCAACGGTCATCGCCGCAGCCGCATGGAGCGCGTTCCTTGCCGGCGACCTTCCGCTCGCGGAGCGGCGGGCCGAGGACGCCCTGCGAGAACCGGCGCCCAGCGATCCAGTCAGCCTCGGGATGCTGCGAACTCTGCTCTCCCGGACCTATGCGCTGACCGGGCAGCCAGAACGCGAGGTCAGCATCGCCCGGGAGGGCCGCCAGGAGTCCGCGAAACGAGGTAGCGAGGTGTTCGTCGGATACTTCCTTGCCATGGAAGCGATGGCCTGGACCGGCGCCGGAGACCGCGCGACGGCGCGACAGCCCGCCATGGAGGCGGTCGAAATAGCCCGACAGGTCCGGAACCCGGCGCTGTCGGCGACGGTCTCCTATGCGGCCGCAAGAGCGATATGGCTCGACG
>Ga0134126_10014274_pt1 | contig 10032 bp, 5 predicted proteins | sample KB31752_FD_96881 | JGI IMG/M metagenome (GOLD analysis project Ga0134126, IMG submission 96881) | Terrestrial soil microbial communities with excess Nitrogen fertilizer from Kellogg Biological Station, Michigan, USA - KB3-175-2 | ecosystem: Environmental > Terrestrial > Soil > Unclassified ...
ACGTTACCGCGCCGGGCAGCTGGGTTCCGGTCACCGGTTTTCCGTCCGTGTCCCAGATCGAGGCGGTTAATTGGCGTTGCTGCCACAACAGGCCGAGCGTCGCTGTGATCTCAGACGCGGGGGCCAGCCACGCCACGGGGTGATCCGGCCTGCTGGTCCAGACGGCGAGAACCGGCGCGCCGGCGGTTGTCAGGATCCGGCGGCCGCGGGCCGGCAGATCACCCGCTTTCCACGCACGCCAAAGCCCGATGGCCGCTTCCGTTTTTTCGATGGCGGACGACGGCGGCGCACCGGCTCCCCAGCGGTTGAGCAGATCGGCGTAGAGATCGAAAGTGGATTTATCAATGTTCCAGTCGCGCCGGCCGCCGGCGTAGAGTTCCCTGGCCAGTTCCTGCGCCTCGCGGTACAGAGCAGTCTCGTCTTTCGTTGCTTCAAAGACGCTGCACCGCGCCTGCCTCGCGAGAAGGGCCGCGGGCTGCCCTTCCACGGTTGCCGTTTCCAGGCGAAGCATTTCGTTGTACGCTTCGAGTGCTTCGGAGTTGCGCCCGGCTTTGCGCTCTACACGTCCGAGCCGGTTCAGCGCTGCCGCCTGTATCGCCGGTTTGGGTGACCGCGCAAGCCTTCGCAGCTCAGCGAAAGCGCCTGAGTAGTCCCGATGCTGGAATTCGAGTGCGTCCGCGATCGCGAACACGGAGGAAACGTCGTCGGGCGGTAGCTCCCCGGGGGTGTAGAGGATGCCAATGCCATGCGGTCCGTCAGAAGTGAGGCTCACTCCGGAGCCGTGCGTGAGTTGTTCTTCGATGTCATTCAGCCGGCGGTCAATTTCGATGGCAAGCCGGCCTGCGGCGACCTCGAGATTTTCGTGCTGGCGCTGGCGTTCGACGCCGCGATCCTGCCGGAGGATGCGCGCGCCGAGCCATCCGAGCGCGCCGATGGGGATCAGCGTCGCGGCGGCTAACAAAAGTGGAATCGCGCGCCCGCGCAGCATATTATTGCCATTCTAGTGGCTGCGGTTCGTGGCTGGTTCAGGGTTTTGTCACGAACGTGTCACGGCGCGGATTTCTTCGGGAAGACAACCGGCGATCTTCCATCAAAAACATCACAAAATCCTGACGGAACGAACGCCAATTTCTGACAGACGATTCCTATACTCGCCATTGAATCGAGTTTCAAGGAGATCGACAACTAATGACGACGACAGCACTCTGTCAGGAGAAGCTTTGTCAGGAGAAGCTTTCAGACCTGCTTCATGCGAAGCTTCAATCTCATCTACACCGCGTTGAGGCATCCGCGCTCTATCGGCTTGCCACAGCGAATGAGACGGACGCCAGAACTGTGGCAACCCTCATCAAGTACATCCTTCTCGAGGTGTTTTCCTACGGCCCGCATGTAACGGAAGCGACATTCACTGCGATTGGGCGACTTCCGAAGGACAGACCGGATCTCATGAGGCCGATGATCATTCATGATCTCTCTGAAGTCGACCACGGAGAAATGGCGCTTCGGGACTACATCCGGTTAGGTGGCGACGAACAATTCGCGCGCACACGGCGTATCACACCGGAATCGTTTTGTATGTCTGCCACTTGCCGTCTGCTGGCAACAAGCGAGGAGCCGTGGTCCTATCTCGGCTATATGTATCTCTTCGAATCACTGACGCCTGTGTTGACAGAACGTGCGCAGGCGATCCTGGCGGCGAAGAACTTTCCGGGGGATGCGAAGCATTTCATCGACTTCCACGCGAAAGAAGACATCGGACATTCGACTCTTCTTTCCGACCTGATCGATCGCGTTGTGAGTGAATACCCATCCGCCGGGCCTGCCATCGAATATGGCTTTGACTGCTTTGCCGCCGTTTATCCCCTGCCGATTTGGGACGCTGCGCTTCGGCATGCTCATGCGGAATTGAAAGGCGGCGGCGCATGAGGAACATATCCCGCCTTCGAGGGCTCTCGCCGTCTTCCTTTGTTCTCCTTGCACCTATTGCACGTGTGCCCAGCGACTACACGAACGTTCTTCACGACCCGGACCAGTATTCATACTGGCTCAGAAAAGCGCAGACACTACGTGGACAGACGTATCTGGAAGACGGCGCTGTAGATGCTAAGTGTCTCGAAGATGACGGACGGCTGGCCTCCCCATGGGATCTGAAGAGCTGGCATGTGATCGCCCGAGAGGGAGAGCACGCGTGCGCTACGATGCGCTTTACGTTCCATAGGAGGCGGGTCGCACCTGAGGACCTCGGGCTGGCACATTCCAGCGTTTTTCAGAGCGCGAACGCAATGCGTGCCCTGCGTGCCGTGGAGTCATATCAGAAAGCCTGTCTTGATGCCGGCGATATTTTCGGCGAGGTCGGAGGATGGGCATCCAGGTCCGCCTGCCGAGGTGGCCGCAAGAGCGCCGCAGTCGTCCTTAGTGCGTGGCCACTGTGTCGATCGCTGGGCCGAGTCCGCGCGCTCTCAACGGTAACCTCGCGAAATCGCTCCATTGAAATCCTGACAAGAATGGCCGCAGTCCCATTGGGCGACGAACTTGGTCAGCTTGCGCCCTGGTTTGACGACCGATATCGCTGCGAGATGCATCTCTCGGTCCTTACGTCCTTTCATCTGAATGAAGAGTTCGAGACCGATGCCCGCGAACTGGCACAAGTGCTGTATGGATCTCCGGTCTTCACAAAATAATCTGTCGTGGAACCGATCCGCCGGGCCAGGGAGGAGCCTATGAAATACAAGCGCGCGGCAACTGAGACGGTCGCACCTCACCGCCCGCCTTCGTATGTCCCTGACTGAATCCGACATTACGGCAACAAATAAATCAAATCCGCCCCCGAAAGGTGCTACAATTCCTCCCGTAGAACGGGCTGTATACCGTATACCGCAAGGAGGTTCCATGCACGAACAAGAACCGAAAATATTCCTACCCATGACGCAGAGCGTCATCAGCAATGTGAATCGTCGCGAAATCCTGGGAGCAACCTTATTAGGCAGTGCCGCCGTCGCGCTGCAGGCGCAAAACAAACCGAAAGCCCCGGCCACTGGTGCCAAACTTTCCGTCGGAGCCGCCGCCCGCACTTCCGTAACGAACCCCAACCTGGTCCCGCCCACCGTCAACGTGAAAGCGGGAAAACTCCGCGGCCTTCGCGAAGGAAAGACCTTCTCATTCCTCGGCATCAAATACGCCGACGCGGGACGCTTCGAACAACCAAAACCCGTTCAGTCCTGGGAAGGCGTGAAGAGCGCCCAGGTCTGGGGCGCAACGTGTCCCACTTCGCCCTACACGGCAGTCGGCGGCGACGAGCTCGTTTTCCCGCACCGCTACTGGCCCGGCAATGACAACTGCCAGTACCTCAACGTCTGGACCCAGAACATGAACCCGGCCACAAAGAAGCCCGTCATGGTCTGGATGCACGGCGGCGGTTTCACCAACGGTTCCTCGATGGAATCGTACGCCTACGATGGCCGCACTCTCAGCGAATTCGGCGACGTCGTCGCAGTCAGCGTGAATCATCGCCTCAACGTCATTGGCACTCTCGATCTTTCCGCTTACGGCCCCGAGTATGCCGCCTCGCGTCAGACCGGCATGAACGATCTGGTCGCCTGCCTGCAGTGGGTGAAGGAGAACATCGAAGCGTTCGGCGGGGATCCCGACAACGTCATGATTTTCGGGCAATCCGGCGGCGGCGGAAAAGTTCTTCGCCTCATGCACATGCCCGCCGCGAAGGGGCTCTTCCATAAGGTCTCCGCGCAAAGCGGCAGCGCCAGTTATCGCGGCACAGATCCCGCCACGGTGATCAAAGGCCAGCAGGCTCTCGCCGCCGCGACCCTGAAGAACCTGAATCTGACCGGCGCTCAAATCGATAAGCTCAAGACAGTACCCTATCTGGAACTGCTGGCGGCTGCGACGTCCGCCGGGCAGTCCGTGGCCCGCGAGCTCAACATGAATGTCGGCGGCTGGAATCCGGTCGCCGATGACGTGTACGTGATGCGCGAATTCCAGGACTGGGCCGACACCATCCCCGTCATGTCCGGCACCACCTTCAGCGAAATGCAGGGCACGCTCACACGTGGCGACGGCCGCAAGAACGAATGGTCGCAGCAGGAGATCGATGACAACCTCACCAAAGCGCTTGGCGATAAGAAGGCTGAGGCTGTCGCCGAATTCAAGGCACAGTTCCCGCGCAAGAAGGTGCAGGACATTCTCTACTACGCAGGCGCATCGCGCGGCTCATCGAAGACTCTGCTCGCGCGTAAGCTCGAGAAGGGCAAGACGCCTGTCTACAACTATCTCTATGCGTGGGAATATCCGATCGACGGCGGCATCACGTCGTTCCATTGCTCGGAACTCGCGTTCTGCTTCCACGCGCTGAGCGTGCCGCAGATCAAAACCGCAACCGGTGGTGGCCCGGTCGCGATGGCGCTTCAGGACAAAGTCTCCGGCGCATGGGTGCACTTCGCGAAAACCGGCAGCCCCAGCACGCCGGAACTCGAATGGAAGCCTTACACGGTGGACAACCCACAAGCCATGATCTTCGACACCGTCAGCGAATCGCGCGCTCTGCGTGACGACAAGCTCGTAACGTTGTTACCGGCGGCGCCCGGTCGTGGCGGCCGTGCCGGACGCGGTCCTGGCCGCGGCTAGAGCGTTCCCTGGTTTTGTGGGGCAGGATGGAATCCTGCGCGCGATTGTCAATCGCGCTGGCGCTCTGGCCACGAACAATTCACCCTGTGCACCACTTGCGGCGGACCTGGCCCACGGCAGACTCCGCCGCTTTTTTTGTACGAATATCGCACGGTAAATCTCGCGCGGCAATCGTGATAGACTACGCGGACAAATGAATCGCCTTGCCCCGCTTGCACTGCTTTGTATGATCGGCACAGTCGCAGCGTCAGCGGTGACCTGCCAGCAACTCGCAACCGATCCCGCCGCTGGTCTCGCGGGCAACACCGCAATCAAAGACCTGCGCATTCAGTTGATTCCCGCAGGCGTGCAGGCCCCGGCCGGTCGAGGACGCGGACCCGCCGTTCAGCACGCCTCCTACTGCAGCGTCCAGTTCACCTACTCCTCGCGGGGCGATACAAAAGATGGCTACGCTCCAGGACAGATGCAGCACATCCGTATCGCCATCGGTCTTCCGCCCAACACGCAGGATGGCGGCAGCGGCAAAGCAATCGGCGCATGGAATGGCAAACTCGAAAATCTCGGCGGCGGTGGCTGCGCGGGAAGCGTCGGCGCCACCACCAGCGCCACGGATGAAGGCTACGTCGGCTCCAGCACTGACACGGGCCACACCACTGCCGAAAACGGACCCGGGCAGCGCTGCGACTTCGGCGTGATCCAGCCAACCCACCAGCTCAACAAAGGCATGATCGACGACTTCATTTATGAAGGCGTTCACCAGCAGGTCGAATGGTCGAAGACTCTCGCGAAGGCTTACTATTCCGCGCCCGTGCAGCGCAACTACTGGAATGGCTGCTCCACCGGCGGACGACAGGGACTCGCCCTCGCCGAGCAATACGGCGACGAATTCGATGGCTTCATCGTCGGCGCGCCGGCCTTCTACTGGCAGGAATTCCGCCTCGCCGATGCATGGCCTGCCCTCATCGTCAAAGACCGCCTCGCCGAAAAAGGCAAAACTCTCACCGCCCCGCAGTTCGCCGCCGCTACGCAGGCCGCCATCAAAATGTGCGATGTTCACGGCCTCGACAAAGTGCAGGACGGCCTCGTCGACGATCCACGCTCCTGCAACTTTACGGCGAGAGCCAACATCTGCGGAGCAACCGGTGCGCCCGGTTCACCAAATTGCCTCGATGCCGATCAGGCTGCCGCTATCGACGAAATCTGGGCCGGTCCGAAAAACGAATTCGGCACGAAGGTCTGGTATCCGTTCAATCCCACGATCACTCTCGGACTCACCGGCGTTTTCGGCAGCTTCGGCTCCATCCCGGCGAGCACCGCGCAGGTGATGTCGTACAACCACGAAGACCTGACCATCCCGACGAACCTTCTGTTCGTCGATAAAGCCGCCATCCGCGCCGCCGGCAATCCACCCGGTGCGATCACGTATGCGGAAGAAGCCGCGCTCGGATCGAAGATGGTTGACGATCTCATGGAAACCCGCAGCGTCGACCTCAGCAAAGCAAGAAATCGCGGCGCGAAAATCATCATGTGGCAGGGCACCTCGGATCCCGCCATCCGCTGGACGCACTCGCTCGACTATTACCGCCGCGTCGCCACTTACTTCGGAAAAGGCAAAGCCGATTTCGACGCGCTGCAGTCCTGGTTCCGTTACTATCACGCGCCGGGCGTGGGCCACTGTGGCGGAGGCGAAGGTCCGTCGCCCGTCAGCATTTTCGACAACCTGGTGAGCTGGGTCGAAGACAACAAAGCACCCGATAGCATCCTCGCAAAAGGCGGCTCACTCAACCCGCAGCGCACACGTCCTCTCTGCGCATGGCCGAAGACCGCCGTTTACAACGGCACCGGCAGCACAGACGACGCCGCAAACTACACCTGCCAGGGCAATCTCGACGCCGATCCAAAAGCCGTCTGCAGCATGCTCCACACACAGTTCGGGGGCGAAGACAAAAAGGCGGTCGACGACAAGGCAAAGGGCATCAAAGCATCGGCCTGCAAATGATAACCTCCTGATTGGGCATTCTCTACTCAATCACGATCGCCTGCAGTTCGCTGCTGCTTTTTCTCATCCAGCCGATCATGGCGAAAACGCTCCTCCCGGAATTCGGAGGCTCGGCCGGTGTCTGGGTCACCTGCATGTTGTTCTTCCAGGTGATGCTGCTGGCGGGCTACTTCTATTCGTTCCTGATCACCCGACTGTCGCCGAAATCCCAGCGGATCCTCCATGTACTTTTATTGGCAATCAGCCTCGCGACGATCGCCCTCCACCCAGGCAAAGCTGTGACTGCGGGCCCCATCGGCGCAATCCTTCTTCTGCTCCTCCAGACAATCGGACTTCCCTACTTCCTCCTCTCGACAACAAGCCCGCTCCTGCAATCCTGGTTCGCCGGCACAAGTACAACAAAATTCCCCTGGTGGCTCTTCGCGCTCTCGAACGCAGCATCGCTAATCGCGCTCCTCTCCTACCCGATCCTGATCGAACCAAATCTCCACCAAAGCACGCAACTGGGAATCTGGCGGGCAGCCTACGCAATATTCGCCCTCCTGGCCGCAACCGCAGCGATCCTGGCCGCGCCCCTAACGCGCCCCGCAATCGTCTCTAACAGCGCGATCGTCTCTCAAAACGCAATCCTACAGAGCCGCGAACGTAAGAGAGCGGTTGCCGACATCCGAATAATCGCCCTGGCAGCCGTCGCCTCAACCCTCTGGATGGCCGTAGCAAATCACCTAAGCCAGGAAGTAGCTCCAGTCCCATTCCTCTGGATTCTGCCCCTGAGCCTCTACCTACTAACCTTCATCCTCTGCTTCGAAGGAGAAGGCTGGTACAGACCAAACATATTTCGATGGCTCCTCCCGCTAGCCTGGTGCGCAGCCGCGCTAAGACTGGCAGGCTACGGCCCCGCAAACCTCATCACGGAACTATTAACCTTCGCCGCAGCCCTCTTCATCTGGTGCATGTTCTGCCACGGAGAAATCGCCCGCGCAAAACCAGCCGATCCCGACGAAGCTACACGCTTCTACCTGATGATCGCCCTCGGAGGCGCGCTAGGCTCCCTCTTCGTAGGACTCGCAGCCCCCAACCTACTAACCACTTATCTTGAATTACCCATAGGAATCGCCGCTTCTGTCTTCCTCGCGCTCTACTTACTCTACGGAATGACCTCGCCGAAACGCCTGCTCCGCCCCGCCCTCCTGTCCATCGCCGCCTTCGTAATCGCGACGCGTTTCGAAGCAGGCTTCGGCAGCGTCACCCACCTCCGAAATTTCTACGGAGCCATCCAGATCTCAGACGAAGTCTTCGAAGGCCAACCCATCCGCACCCTCTACAACGGCAAAACCCTGCACGGAGTAGAATTCCTCGCCCCAACAAAACTCCGCCAACCTACTGCCTATTACGGACCCGAATCCGGAGCAGGACGGCTCCTCCGCTCGGGAAATCAACCACGCCGCGTAGGCCTGGTCGGCTTGGGAGTCGGCACACTAGCCGCCTACGGCCGCCCCGGCGACACCTTCCGCTTCTACGAAATCAACCCCAACGTCATAGACGTAGCCGAACACGATTTCAAATTCCTGGAAACATCCGCGGCAAAGCCTGACATCATCACCGGCGATGGACGGCTCTCCCTCGAACGCGAGCCCGCACAGAGCTTCGACATCCTCATCCTCGACGCTTTCGCCGACGATTCCATCCCCGTCCATCTCCTGACACGCGAGGCTTTCCAAACGTACTTCCGGGTGCTGAAACCGAACGGAACTCTAGCCGTACACGTAACGAATCGTTATCTCGAACTGGCGCCGGTAGTAGTCGCCGCCGCCCACGCCTTAGGAAAACCAACCACAGAAGTTCAAAGCCCAGCCGATCCGGAACAACAGATCCTCGCTGCCGACTGGGTGATCGTCGGTGACGGGGGCTTCCACCAACACTCCTCCCACCTGTGGACCGACGACTACAGCAACCTATTTCAAGTCCTGAAACACTGATCCTCAAACATTGATAAAGTGTGGAACAGATGAAGTACCTGCTCCCACTCCTCTGCCTCACGGCCCTGACCGCCAACGCCGCAATCAAAATCGCGCTGGTAGGCGATTCCACAGTAAACGATCAGGGCGGCTGGGGCAAAGGCTTTTCCGGCTCCTTCAACTCCGAAGAAGTCGAAGTCCGCAACTTCGCCCTCAACGGCCGCAGTTCAAAGAGTTTTCGCGATGAAGGCGCCTGGGCTCCCGTCCTCGCTTACAAACCCGACTACATCCTCATCCAGTTCGGCCACAACGATTCCCCAGGCAAAGGCCCGGAACGCGAAACCGACCCGAATACCACCTATCGCGCCAACCTCATCCGCTACATCGACGAAGCCCGCGCCATCGGGGCCAAACCCGTCTTAGTAACTTCCATCGTCCGCCGCGTTTTCGATAATGCCGGAAAAATCGTGGCCGACTCGCTCGTTCCCTATGCCGCCGCCACCCGCGCCGTAGCCAAAGAAATGAACGTCCCGCTGATGGATCTCTACCACATCACAAAAGAACAAGCGGAAAAATCAGGCCCCGCGCACTGCCTGGAAATCGACGCCATCGCCACGGATGGCAAACCGGACACCACACATCTCGGCCCCATCGGTCGCAATGAAATCGGCTCGCTCGCCGCGCACGAATTCGTAAGAGCCGTTCCAGCGCTCCAGCCGAAACTGCTCAACACTCCTCCGCCCATGCAGGTGACCGTAGCGGCCGACGGCACCGGCGATTTCAAAACCATCAAGATGGCGATCGACCACGCTCCGTTCGTTCCCGAAGGCCAGCGCCTCAACATCGAAATCGCTCCAGGCACGTACCGCGAGCGCCTGGTAGTCCCGCAGGATCGCCCGCGCGCCACCTTCATTGGCAAGGACGCAAAGACCACCATCATCACCGCCGCCATGAGCGCCAAAGAAGCCGGCGGCACATTCCTCAGCAGCACAGTCGACGTGCAGGGCGCCGAGTTTCACGCCGAAAACATTACCTTCGAAAATACCTTCGGCGTAGGCTCGCAGGCAGTCGCGCTGATGATCCACTCCGATCGCGCCGAGTTCCGCCACTGCCGTTTCCTCGGCATGCAGGACACGCTTTACGCCTCAACCGGCCGCCAGTATTACAAGGATTGCTACATCGAAGGCCACGTCGATTTCATCTTCGGCAACGCCACAGCGGTTTTCGATAACTGCGAAATTCACAGCAAAGGCGACGGCTATCTCACCGCGCAAAGCCGCACCGCGCCCGACATGACAACCGGATACGTCTTCTACCACTGCAAACTAACCGCGGAGAACCAGATGAAAGGCACTTACCTCGGGCGTCCCTGGCGACCTTATTCGCGCGTCGTTTACATCGACACAACAATGGACGACTTCATTCGCCCCGAAGGCT
>Ga0134126_10014275_pt1 | contig 10032 bp, 8 predicted proteins | sample KB31752_FD_96881 | JGI IMG/M metagenome (GOLD analysis project Ga0134126, IMG submission 96881) | Terrestrial soil microbial communities with excess Nitrogen fertilizer from Kellogg Biological Station, Michigan, USA - KB3-175-2 | ecosystem: Environmental > Terrestrial > Soil > Unclassified ...
CCCGCCAGTAGCGGAAGATTTCATATCGTCACTGATCGCGAAAGCCGTGACATCGGTATGCTTGCGCACGATACCCGTGGTGACATTGCCGTTAGTATCGATCCCGGCAAGAATGAATTTCATCCCGATATTGGCCGCCCGCGCAACGAATAAGGAAGGGATCTTGGCCGTATCGGGATTCAACTTTTGATAGTCCCTGTTCAAAACGGCGATCTGCGATTCGATCTGCTGGTTGCTGATATTTTCCGCATTGGTATTATAGATCACATGCACTACCACCGGGATGGTGATGAGGGAAGAAGCACCGGGTGAGTTGGACGCTGCCCCTGACGTGACGCCCGTGACACCCACGGTCGTGGGTTTTAGCTGCCGGTGCGTAAACTCTTCTACGGCGGCCATCGCGGTAGCGAGCTCAGGATGGGCGCTCAATTGCTGCTGCCGGTAAACAAAGGAACGGCAACTGGTCTGCGACCAGCCGGTTAAAGCAATTAGCATGCACCCTAACAGAGGCAAAAAGTACTTGGACATACGATCATTTTCAGATTGACCGGTCCGTCATAGGAATCGAAATATATAGCATGTATCCGCCTTTATCGGACAGACGATCTCATAGCAAAAAAAAAAGTAAACGCCGCGAAAGGTCTAACGGGCGACATTGACACCAAAAAAGAATAATTGGATCGGCTTTCAGGGATACGTCTATCACCCGATGAGAAGAGAAATTTGTGGATGTGGTGCTTGGGGTGATACTCGAACGGTAATTCGCTGTAAAACAATACATTTTTTTCCACAATAGCAAGCTTTTCCAACATTTTTTGCCCTTATTTTTGCTTTCTATGCGCACTCCCGTGAATTCATCGATCCCTTTCCTCCTGGCGCTGACCCTGCTGGCAGCCTGCAGCAATCCGAAAAAAGAGCCCTCCACCACGGACAGCACCGATATCGTTCCCTCACCGATTAACTTTACCGTCGTAAAAACCTACCCCCATGACACCAGCGCTTATACCGAAGGCTTTTTGTTCCACGACGGCCAACTTTTTGAAAGCACCGGTACAGAAGCAGCAAGCATGCCAGGGCGGCAATCACTTTTTGGCACGATAGACCTCGCCACGGGGCACATCACCCCAAAAGCGCAATTGGATGCAAAAAAATACTTCGGCGAAGGCATCGTCTTCCTCCACGATAAGCTCTATCAGCTCACCTGGACCACGAAGACCGGCTTCATCTACGACGCAAAAACATTTAAAAAACTCGGTGAATTCACCTTTCCCGGCGAAGGCTGGGGGATGACCACGGATGGTAAATACTTGATTATGAGCCATGGAAGTAGTAACATCGACTACTTCGACCCCGAATCCACCCACTCCGATACGGTGAAGATCGTCTACGACGACAGCACCACCGCCACCAGGATCCTCCCCTCTTTCAAGCTGGTGAGGGAACTGGGCGTGACCGACAACAACGGCCCCGTATCCAACATCAATGAGCTGGAGCTGATCAAAGGTTACCTCTACGCCAACCAATGGCTGACGAATTATATCCTCAAAATTGACCCGGGAAATGGGAAGGTTGTGGGACGCCTGGTCCTGGATACCCTGGTCGCCGACGCCAGAAAAAAATACGACGAAGCCGAATCCCTAAACGGCATCGCCTACGACTCGACCACAGGAAAGATCTTCGTCACGGGGAAACTTTGGCCAACGATCTACCAGATCAAATTCCCGCTTTAGCTCATTTACCAATCACATATACCAAACTGCTACAATGTGATTTATTGATAAACGCCTTCAAATTGGAAACCAACCCCACCATCGCCGCCTTGACGGCATTCCCCCGTCCCTGATGCCGGTATTTCTCGCTTAGCATCGAGATATAAAAGCTGTCATACCACATGGGCTCGCTGAATTGCAATTGCAACCCGTGCTGTGTCAGCAGATTTCCTATGGCATCGGGCGAAAAATGATACAGATGCCGGGGCACATCGTACGCCGCCCACGTCTCCCGGTAAACCCGGGCATCATACGAAGTATAATTGGGTACCGCAATAAAGATCCGCCCATTACGCCGGATCAGCGACCGCAGCCGCTCCATATAAGCATGGAGATCGTGCACATGCTCGAGTACATGCCACATGGTGATGGCGTCGAAGCTATCCTGCCCGAACGTGAAAAGGCGGTCCATATCCGTGAGCTCCACCTTATGGTCGGTGCGCGCTACCTCCCGTGCCGTTTCGTCCGGCTCCAGACCGGTAACCTCCCAGCCCCGCTCCTGCATATAGCCCACGAAAGCACCGGCACCCGCGCCGATGTCCAGCAGATCCCCCTTCCGGGTACGGGTCGCCGAGGCGATCAGCCGGTACTTATCGGAAAGCGTCTGCCTCCGCACCATATGGTATAGATTGTTGACCAATCCCTTGCTGGTGTTGCTATGGGAGATATAATTGTCGGACTTGTAATATGGTCCGATGGAAAGGACATCGGGGACATCCTGCGTGAACCTTAGGGTGCAAAGACCACACTCCCAAATGCCGAATGTTTCATGCGACACCGTATGATCCTCCGCCGTAAGCGCAAGCGCTATTTTATCAGAACCACAATTAGGACAAACAGAGTAATGTATCAGGGACATAATAGAAACGAGAGATCAGAATTTGTTTTGATTGCCGGCGATAAACCCGTGGGAATAGAAATACCAGCCCAGGAAGCCAAGTGCAACCACGGCCAACACCACGGCAATGATCCACCACGACAGCCGCCGGCGTTTGCGGGCATTGTCGTGAAGCCATTCGTTCATTTCGCCGCTGGTCCGCTCCCTGTCACCCACCACCAGGCTATGCTGCGCGTCCTGACGGCTCACCCGCATGGCCGGAACCGGTCGCAAGAAAAGCAGCGACGCCGGCGCCGGCTCGAATAGCACCCCGCCCGAACCATCCTTCTTCAACACACCCACCCCGTCCCAGGATACCTGCTCCTCGGCCCGGATACGATTACGCAATTCAAAGGAGAATTCGTTATACCATTTAATCGCCTCGTAATCAAGGACATTACGCTGGGCCGCAACAAAGGCAAAGAACTCCTTGTCGGGGGCGTCGAAATATTTGTCGAAACGGAACTGGTAAACAGGCGGTTGCATCGTGCGATCGGCCACATCCACACCCGCAGGCGTGGTTTCAAGATAGATCGTTCCCAAGCCAGGGATACTAATACTTCTGTGTTGAAATAAATAGGCGTTCAGGACCTGCCACATAGATGCACAATGTAAATAATTTCTGATTCAAGTCGCGAAAAATCCGCTGCGCTTCAACCCCTATTTCCCGCCAAAAGAGAATACGATCCCCCCTAAAACGTTGAACCCGTACACCTGGTATTGATTCCAGCGCTGATATTTGTTATTGAAGATATTGTTCATCTGGAACCAAAGGTTCAGCGCCCTGGTGATCTTGAATTCTACCCCCGCATTGGCATCGGTACCCCGGCCGCCCCGGTGCGATGACCCGTCAGCCGCGAGATACTCGGCTCCCTGAAAGGTATATACATCGGCCTTGGCCCAGAAATCCTTAAAGGCCTGCCACTTGAAATGGGCATTGAATTCCACCGGCAGCATACCCCAGGGCTCGGCCCAGGTCTTTTGATCATGGAACTGCAATCCGTTGATGCTGCCCGTCACCTCCAGCACATCCCCCTGCAGATAGCTCACCTCCCCGTGGAATTGCGCCGCCTGTACCGACTGTTCATACCGGATCACGAAATCCTTTCCATCATTCGTATAGTCGTTGACGAACAAGGGCAGATTCTTATAGGTCAGGATACCCACCTTGGCGGCATAAGTAAAGTGTTTACCAATCGACCCCTTGAACCCGCCATAATATTCCTGCATCCGCGTGTTCTGCAGCGAATCCGGCTGCGCCAGCCAGGGATTCATCGACTCGAACCGCTGATACGACCCTTTATCATAGTAACCGATCCATCCGGCCTGGATGGTGAACCGCTGGTCGCTCGTCGAAATATCCGCCAGGAAATTAGGCAGCAAATAGAATTGCTTGTTATCCCACGAAGGCGTAACGGCCGCCTGTAAAAAGAAATTCTGCGTCTTCACCAGGAATGCCGGATTCACATAGTAGACATTGTTGTTTTGTGCGCCGTTCCCCAACGGCAGATTGTAATGCGTAAGATCCGCGGTGACCCCCAGATCGAAAGCGAATTGCTTGCCGATCATCTTTTCCAGCGGCAGATTCAGCACGGTATTGACCTCATTCCCTTTGGGACTGTGATTATCCGTAAAATAATCGACTTTAAAATTCGGATGATACAGCAGCCCGAATTCCGTAGGCACGGTATTGCGCAAAGAGATGTTGGCATGAACGGTCTGAAAGGTCTGCTTCAGCTGATCCGCACTGAATTTAAGAGTATCGGGCTGGAACCCATAGAGATAATAAATATCATTTTTGAACCCTACGCCCCCATTCCACTCGAGATTGTTGGGCGTCTTGATGGTCCCCGTGAGCTTCACGTCCGTCATCCCGTTCTTCTGATAAGGCAACGACCCCTTGGAGTTCAGCTCATCGGCGAACAGGTTGATAAAGGTCGTTTTGCCATCGCCAAAGCTAAACCCGGTGCGCACGTACGGGATATGGATATTGCCCGCGCCGATCTTGATATAATTATAATTCGTCCAGGGGTTGATCGAATCCCGCTGCAACGCTACAGGCTTCATCTCGCCAGGTTGATAGCTCAAAAAGAGATATTGCGCCGGGATATTGTACGACAACCGCGGCCGCGACGTGTCCAGCGCCGGCGGCGCCGCGTTGAAATCGATCTTTACGGCATCCCGCAACACCGGCTTGAACGAAGAGGTGATATCGATGGTCTTCCGCTTGGTCGTATCCTGGGCGTATACCCCCATGCTGATACAGCATAGACCAAACGCCAGAAGAAAGAATATCTTTTTAGTATCCATGTTATTAGGAACTAGTTGTTAGTGGTAGAATCTATCTTACTGTTCTTGTTTTCTTCGGCCGTTACCTGTGCCAGCTTCTGCTGCGCCTGCAAACGCAGGTCTTCTATCCTTGCATTCTCTATAATACTTTGATAGGTGGCCTTGGCATTGAAATAATCCTTTTCCGCATAATAAATGTCCCCAAGGAGTAGATAAGATTTTGTTACCCATTCCTCATAGGATCCTGATTTATTGATGACCTCGAACGCGGCCTTCTCGGCATCCTTAAACTGATTCTCCTGGAATAAACAATCTGCGATCTGGTAACGCGCCTCTGCTCCATATGCGGACTTGGTCAACCCCGCCGCCGTACGGAAATAGAGTAAGGCCTGATCGCACTTATTATCGGCCTTAAAGGAATTGGCGATCGCCATATTCGCCAGCACCCGGTCGTCGGTGCTGATGCCCTTTTCGTTCAGCAGGTCCCTGGCATTGGCAACCGCATCGGGCCATTGCTGCAACTGGTACTGGCTGCGCAGGATACCGCGCATGGCCTCCAGTTTGTTCTCCGCGGAAGAAGAGAAGTCCTTGAGCTTGCCATAATATTTCTCCGCATTGGCATAATCCTTAAGATTGAAGAAATACAGCCGCGCGGCCTGTAAAAGCGATTTGTCGGCAAACTTGTTCGGCGCCTTGTCCGCTACCGCCGCATAGCCTACCACCGCCTTTGCGTAATCCTTTTGCGAGAAATAGATCTCGCTCTTATAATAATTGGCCTCCAGCGAATATTTCCCATCCGGGAATTTGGCGAGATACGCCTCGAACCGCTGCACCGCACCGGAGAAGTTGCCGTTGTTGAATTGCACCTCGGCCTCCTCATAGGCGAGCTGATCTTCCTGGCTGGTGCTCACGGTGATCCCCATTCCCTTGGCGAAATTGACATACTCGCTGGTCTTGCCTTGCTCTACGTAAATGGTCTTGGCATTCTCCAGCGCATCCTGCGCCTCGGCCGAATTGGGATACTGCCGGAGCAGCGAATCGTATTGGTTAAGCGCCTGCTGGTTGTTGTTGAGATTGTACCAGGCGATACCCGATTGCAGATAGGCCTTGGGCTTCAGGGCGTCGGCATCGGAACCCAAAACATTCTTGAGATAAGGCAACGCTTCCTGGTACTGCTCCCCCGCCAGATAAGTGCCGGCGATCTCCATATTTACATCGGGCGAAAGACTCGATGAAGGATACTTGCGCATGATCGAATTCAGTAATTCGATCTTCTGCCGGCCATTATTGACACCGGCGATCATCGCCTTTTGAAAGGTAGCATAATCGCTCGCCGGCCAGCTCAGATCGATGACCTTGCTATACATTGTACCCGCAGTCCGGTAATCCTTGTCCATATAATAACAGTCCGCATCCCGGAGATAGGCGTCCTGTTCCAGCGACGACGCACCGATTCTCGGGTTACGATCGATCTGCTGAAAAAAGCCTTGTGCTTGCCGGTAATTTTCTTTTTTGAGGAAACAATACCCCAGACTGTACCTGGCATCGGTAGGATTTACCTCACCATTGGTTGCCCCGCTCCTGAGGTAATCGACAAAATACGGGATGGCCTCGTCGATCTTGCTCAATCGATAGGCGATCTCCCCCTTCCAAAATCGGATATAAGGCAATACAGAAGCATTATTCGCATCTCTCAACGCCCTATCCAGCAGATCGTTTGCTACCGTCAGCACCCCGTCATTCACCAGTTCCGTCGCCCGTCCATATAAGATACGGGGGATCAGCTTCCGCACGTTCTCGGAAGGATGGTCGAGGCTATCCAGCAGCGACAGGGCGTCTTTGAAGTCGCTGGTGCCCGCCAGAACACTCACCAACAGCTCCCTGGCTTCCCGGTCATACTCCGAATTGGGATATTGCTGCAGGAAACCTTGCAGCTCCGTCGAAGCTACATCCGTGAAACCCAGCTCATAGGACAGCTTGGCGTAGTTGAATTTGCTGATCTCCTTTTGTTTGGGATTGCTGCTATTCAGCGAACAAAAAAGGAAGGCATTCCGGGCATTGGCCTTTTGCCCGGTTCGCAAATAGGCATCACCCAGCAGATACATGGAGTTCTGCGCCAGCGAATCGTCCTTGCCGCCCAGCTGCTTGAACCCGCCGATGGCCTTGCTCCAGTTCCCCGTCTGATAATAGGCGTACGACAGCTCATACAGATCCTCACGGCTGACCTTCTTGCTCTGGTTCACATACGACTCCAGGAAAGGCAACGCCTTCGCGAAATCCTGTTTTTCATAATAACCATGCCCCACCAGCTGCCGCAGCTCGGTGTCATAATATTGATTACCCTTCTTCAAATGGGCTTCCGCGTATTCGATTGCTTTATCCCTTTGCCCCTGGACAAGGTAGATATTGGCGACATAGTAAGGCACCACTCGTTCATAGGTTGGTGTATTCTCCACTACCTTAAAGGCTTCCAGCGCGTCATTATACTTCTTCTGATAAAAACAGATAAAGCCATAGTAGTAGTTCGCATCGATGTAATTGGGGTCCTTCGGCAATTGCCGGATGGCGTTGAACAAGGGCAACGCATTGTCGAACTGCTTGAGGGTAAAGTAACAATAGCCCTCATGGAACTTGAGATCGGCAATGTCCCGGTTGCTCAAGTTGTCGATATCCGCCTGCTCGTACAGCTTGACGGCCGAATTGTAGTCCTTCTGCCGGAAATAATATTCGGCCAGATGAAAGCTGATCATGCCCACCCGGGGCGCGTTGTTCTCCAGCACGATATAGTCCTGAGCCGCGGTTACCGCCGTCTTGTCGTTCTGTTCCAGGGCGCACACCAGGTAGTAGTACTTGACATCGGCATACTCCACCGAATTGTTACTCTTGTCCGTCGCGCGTAAAGAATAGTTGAGATGACGAAAAATGGGGAAGGCGAGGCTGTAATAATCATGCTCGAAAAACTCTTTTCCCTGCCTGTACTCGGCCTGCGGGTCGTCATAGTAACGGGTCTGCTGGGCAAAGGACGAAGAACAGAGGAAGAAGGCAAAAAACGATAATATCGTATACTTCACCGGAATATAATTTGATGATTAGTTCTCCAACTAATAAAGTTTGAATTTATTTTGCCTTTCACCAAATAGCGTTCCAAACACCTGTGGATAACTGACTTGTTTAACATTTCCTTATAAATCCTTGATCGGCCGGTTGCAAAAAACTATCTTCACGCAAAATCCCATTTCAAGATGAAAAAATTCTTTTCAACCGCATACAGCGAAGGCGCCTTCAATGTCGCCATGCTCGCACTGCGGGTGACCTTCGGTCTCATCCTCTGCATTTATTATGGTCTCGATAAGCTCAGGAACTTCGGGCATCTGCAATATGTATTCCCCAATCCCATCCACCTGGGTCATCGCATCTCGCTGGCTCTCGTCATCTTCGCAGAACTCGTCTGCAGCCTGCTGGTAGCGCTGGGCCTCTTCACCCGGTTCGCCGCGCTGGTGCTGGTGATCAGCATGGGTATCGCCGAATTCTGGGCGTTCAAAGGACACGTGGGGATGATGAATGGTGCGATCCATGAACAGGCCTATCTGTATCTCACGGTTTTCTTTGCCATTCTCTGCGTAGGCCCCGGCCGCATCAGCGTCGACGGCGCCATGGGAAGATAAACAAACCCTCATACCATGAAAAAATCGGACCTCATCCACGTCACGGTGCTCATCGCGGCTATCCTGCTTGGCTATTCGGCGCTCGAATGCCTGCTGGGCACCCTTTCAATGCTCACCCGCCGGGCAAATATTTCCGCCGATTCAATCGAATACCAGTTAGTCCTCGCCGCCCTCTTCGCGCTTGCCAGCGGACTGTTGATCCGGTATAGCCGGCAGCTAACCCGTGTTCTTCTAAAAGACGAGCCAGCCAATGTGGAAAGCAGCCGTTGGGAGCTCGACCGGCGCAATATCCTTTTCGTGCTGTTTATCGGACTCGGCCTCTATATCTGCATTCAGGCCATCGCCTATTGCGCCGGCGATTTTTTCGACGTTTTTTCCAACCAGATCAATCCCGACGTCTACAAACGTGTTACCATCCGGAACGGAGTGCTCATCCAGTTTTTGCGGGCCCTCATGGGTTTCCTGCTGATCTATGGAGCGCCGAACCTCACCAACTTGATCGAACGAACGATCGCCCATAAACTACACGACGCCCCTCAATCCCGCTGATATGTACACCAGTGAACACCAGGTACGCGTACGATATGCCGAAACGGACCAGATGAATGTCGTCTATCACGGCAATTATGCGCAATATTTCGAAGTGGGCCGCGTCGAAGCCATCCGCCAGCTCGGCCTAAGCTATAAAGACCTCGAGACATCCGGCATCATCATGCCCGTGATCGAATGGACCGCGAAATTCCTCCGGCCCGCCCACTACGACGACCTCCTCACCGTCCGCACTACCCTGAAGGAAATGCCCGCGGGCCATCGCATCGAATTCATCCAGGAAGTCTTCAACGAAAAAGGCAAGCTCCTCACCTCCGGCAAAGTGCTGCTCTATTTCCTCCGGTCCGCATCCATGGAGAAAACGGACATGCCCACAGAAATGGCCCAGCGGCTCCAACCGTACTTTTCCTAACTTTACGGCATGGAAAAGCTAACAGCCAGTATTATCACCATCGGAGATGAACTATTGATCGGACAAGTGGTAGATACGAACAGCGCCTGGATGGCGCAGGAGCTGAACAAGAACGGCATCTGGGTCGGTCATCGGGTAGCCGTAGGGGATGTACGCGAAGACATCCGGCAGGCCCTCGACCAGGAAGCCCAAAGGGCCTCGGTCATCCTGATCACCGGCGGCCTGGGCCCCACCGCCGACGATATCACCAAACCCGTTCTCACCGAGTATTTCGGCGGCAAAATGGTCGTCGACGAAGGCGCCCTGGCCAACGTCAAATGGATCTTCGAACGCGTCCTCAAACGTCCCATGATCGAACGCAACCTGGCACAGGCCGAAGTCCCCGATACCTGCACCGTCATCCAGAACAAACGCGGCACCGCCCCCGGCATGTGGTTCGAAAAGGACGGCCGCATCTTCGTCTCGATGCCC
>Ga0134126_10014276_pt1 | contig 10032 bp, 10 predicted proteins | sample KB31752_FD_96881 | JGI IMG/M metagenome (GOLD analysis project Ga0134126, IMG submission 96881) | Terrestrial soil microbial communities with excess Nitrogen fertilizer from Kellogg Biological Station, Michigan, USA - KB3-175-2 | ecosystem: Environmental > Terrestrial > Soil > Unclassified ...
CCCATTAATTTATCGGGATGATACTGGCTCATCAGTTTTCGATAAGCCCGTTTAATTTCCTGGTCACTACTTTCTTTCGTCACACCCAATGCCTTGTAAGCATCATCCAGGGCGGTGGCCGAGGTTGTCTGGCCGCCGGCAAAGTGCGACTGGCCCAAAACCATATCCAGCAGTTGCTTGAACGCAAGCTGATCGTAGCCCAGATGAAGCGCAAAGTCTTTTAACAAAGCTTCTTCAGCCGCATCCAGCCGTCCATCGGATATCGCCATGACGATCAGATAAATCAGCAACATCTGCTTCAGGCTATTCGTATGTCCGCAAACAGCCATGAATTCTCTCAGCTTGGGCTTTGCATCGAAATCCGGCGACGCGCCCTGCCTGAACAGGCTGATTGCCAGTTGCCGATGCTCCGGAGACATGCCCAGCTTTTGAATAAAATTCTCAACGTGAGCAATCTCGCCCTCGGAAATATGCCCATCCGCTTTAGCAAGCTTTCCCATCAGGATAAAAACGGTTTCGATAAAAACTGTCTGTCGATGGGCATAGGTAAATGGATTAACCGCTCCCGCACCATAGGCTCTGTAACGGTCGATGAAACTTCCAACGATATATCCGATAAATACGCCGAAAATACCCAGGAGGTAGTAACCTAATAAAGCTCCGATTATTTTAAACAAGAGAGTTCCTGAAATTAGTATGAAAACGTGTAGTCATAAGGTTGGGCAATTATTACTGAAATCCGGATTCCTTGGGATAAAACGTCGATCAGATTCACCAAAAAGGCCGATCATTGCCGCGCATAGGCAAGGGGTTGCTGCCTCCGGCCCCCTGAAATTTAACAGGATAATGTGCAGATTCGTGTCCGATCAAAACATCATGCCCGTACAGAGATTTATTCGATACTTCGACAAAAAAGGAGATGCCGATGATTGAATTGCATTCAAGCCCTACGCCTAATGGCCAGAAAGTAATGATCATGCTTGAGGAAACCGGAGTCGAATGGAAGCATATCGACGTCAATATCGGGATCGGTGAGCAATTTAATCCGGAACATCTGAGGCTCAGTCCCAATAACAAGATACCCGCCATAGTGGATACGGAGGGGCCCGGAGGCGGCCCATACCCAATGATGGAATCCGGCGCTATTCTCTTTTATCTCGCGGAGAAAACGGGGAAGTTTCTGCCAAAAGATGCACGCAAACGCTATGACACGATGCAATGGCTTTTTTTCCAGGTAGCGCATGTCGGCCCCATGTTCGGGCAGGCCAACCACTTCAATGGCAAGTCGATGGATAATCCATATTCACGGGATCGCTACAACAACGAGTCGCTGCGTATTTACCGGGTGCTGGACAACCGGCTTGGCACGAGCCAATGGCTCGCTTGCGACGAATATACTATCGCCGACATCGCGACTTACCCATGGTGTAAAGGGCATAAGGATCGCGGCATCGACAAAACCGCCTTCCCCAATTTCATGCGCTGGTTCGAGTCGCTTGAGTCGCGGCCGGCTATTCAGCGCAGCAATGGCATGGCGGCAGAAATTCGCGCGCGCATGAATAAAGCAGCAGAAGGTCAGCCAGTTATCAACATTTACGATACCAAAGATAATGGTGAGCGGCTCACCCAGGCCACGTCAAAGCCGGATGCGCTAATGTGACAGGCAGGAATATTTGCGTTTATGTTTCTTGAAACATAAACGCCGGCCCAGAGCAGGGTAATGAGCGCTGCATTTTATAAAGTAAATGACATTTCTGCATTGCCTTTTAGCCACCGGATATGCGTAATCAGCCCGTGGGCGCACCCGGCTGTGCACAGAGATTGCCAGGGCGCCGGGTATGACCCACATGTTATAGAGCATGCCGCGATATGCGCTTTGGCTCATGCTATATCAATGAATATCCGGCATGTTATCGATTGCCGATCTGCATATCAAGAACAATGGAGCAAGCCATGGGCGTAAAACCAGACCTCAACGATTCCTTGCCGTATCGATCCTTGATCGATGCTGCAAACGGAAACACTGCGTAAGCCTGCCCTTCCATTTTGATGACAAAGGTCTCATATAGAGCGCCTCCATGGGTTAAACTTGATCAATTCTTCTTACATTGGCACATCCATCTATGGCTCAATACGTTCTTACCATGCATCGTGTGGGCAAAGTTGTCCCGCCGCGACGCACGATCCTCAAGGATATTTCCATCAGTTTTTTTCCCGGCGCAAAGATAGGGCTGCTGGGCCTGAACGGCTCGGGAAAATCCACGGTACTGAAAATCATGGCAGGGGTGGACAAGGATATTGAGGGTGAAGTTACGGCAATGCCTAATCTCAATATCGGCTATCTGCCCCAGGAACCGCAGCTCAACCCCGAGCAGACAGTGCGTGAAGCCGTACAGGAAGGGCTGGATGAAGTGTTCAGCGCCCAGCAAAAGCTGGAAGAGGTCTATGCCGCTTATGCCGAACCTGATGCCGACTTCGACGCCCTCGCCTCCGAACAAAGCCGGCTGGAGGCCATTCTTGCCACCAGTGGCGGAGATGGCGGCCAGCAACTGGAAATTGCCGCCGATGCGCTGCGTCTGCCTGAATGGGACGCCATCATCAAAAACCTCTCCGGCGGCGAGAAACGTCGCGTGGCGCTATGCCAGCTTCTGCTTTCCAAACCCGACATGCTATTGCTGGACGAGCCGACCAACCATCTGGACGCCGAGTCGGTGGAATGGCTGGAACAGTTCCTTACGCGCTTCCCCGGTACCGTCGTTGCGGTCACGCATGACCGCTATTTTCTCGATAACGCCGCCGAGTGGATTCTGGAGCTCGACCGGGGCCATGGCATTCCATGGAAGGGTAACTACAGTTCGTGGCTGGAACAGAAGGAAGACCGCCTGAAACATGAAGAATCAACCGAATCCGCACGTCAGAAGGCACTGCACAAGGAACTGGAATGGGTGCGGCAGAACCCCAAGGGACGGCAGGCAAAATCCAAGGCACGTATCGCCCGCTTTGAAGAGCTTAACTCGCAGGAGTATCAGAAGCGCAATGAAACACAGGAGATTTTCATTCCCGTTGCCGACAGACTGGGTAATGAAGTCATCGAATTCAAAAATGTTTTCAAAGCTTATGGCGACCGCCTGCTGATCGATGATTTGAGCTTCAAGGTACCGCCTGGCGCGATCGTCGGCATCATCGGCCCCAACGGCGCGGGCAAATCCACGTTGTTCCGCATGATCACAAGAAAGGAGCAGCCGGGTTCAGGTGAGATAGCGATAGGTGCGACCGTAAAAATATCGCATGTGGATCAATCGCGCGATGCGCTCAACAACAGCAAGACCGTGTTCGACACGATTTCGGACGGCAACGATATCCTCACTGTAGGCAAATACGAAACGCCTGCGCGGGCTTACCTTGGCCGATTCAACTTCAAAGGCGCGGACCAGCAGAAGATCGTGGGCAATTTGTCAGGCGGCGAACGCGGCAGGCTGCATCTGGCAAAAACGCTTATTTCCGGCGGCAACGTGCTGCTACTCGACGAACCCTCCAACGATCTTGATGTGGAAACCTTGCGCGCATTGGAAGATGCTTTGCTGGAATTCGCCGGTTGCGTGCTGGTTATCTCGCATGATCGCTGGTTCCTGGATCGCATCGCTACCCATATCCTTGCGTTTGAAGGCAATTCTCAGGTTACGTTTTTCGGCGGCAATTATCAGGAATACGAAGCGGATAAGCGGAAACGCCTGGGTGAAGAAGGGGCGAAGCCAAAAAGAATCAGGTATAAACCGATTACCCGATAGAATTTATCGGGTAATCATTTATAAAGATCTAATGTGCGGGTTTTGCTAGGCGGGTTTATATTCTTATGGTAACGATCTTGTATATAAACGTATAAATATCAGGCGTTCAGCACTCGATAAACTTCGGTTCGAGACCTCAGCGCGGATTATTCGTCCCGCATGCAAACGCTGGGCGACGATCTGGCTTAAATCGCTAAAACCCGTTCACCACCATTGGCTAATAACGGCCTTCGCGCCTGGGGCCGGTACCATTATATCCTCTGTCGTTGTCATACTGATCATACCTTTCGGTACCGTCTGTGCTGAACCTGGAGTTGTCCGGCTTAGCAGTGGCTGGGCCCATGGTACTGCTTGGCTTCTGTTTCTCACGCGCCAACCCGAGTTCCTGCGATATAGTCTGATCATTTTTCTGATCGGGGCAGTCGGCCCGTACGGCAGCGGAATCGCCCGCAGCCACTGAATCCGGCATATCGCATTCCTTCGCCTGCACTATCCCCATGCTGGCCATGCCAAAAATAAATGCGCTAGTCAGCGCCCATGATCTTACGGTTAACAATGAAGATTTCATAGTCACTCTCCCTTTCAATTCAGCGACATTGCTGAGCCATACATGATACACGTTGTTGCAGAAAGATTTGTACGCTAGCACACTTAACCAGCTTAGCAAATTACCAAATGCTTCATCCAGCGACAGCTTGCCTCATCATTCTGATAACCAGACAACTGTATTCCTGCGCGCCGGACGGAATTAAATGGAGACGCTTCCCCGCGTCTTGTTTTCCCTGTTGAATCTGCATGTTCGCGTGCAGCACCTGCCGATCGTTCAGGCAGGTCGATAGTTTTTTGCCACTTCTCTCTTCTCGCCATACGGGTTAGCATCGGCTACCATGTAACCTTTCAGGAGTGTACCGTCATAAGCGTCGTTCATATAACGACGATGCCCTTTTGATGTAATTACATTATTAATAAAAAATGCGCTAATTACTCGTGATTCACTTAAAATAAAAATCATGAAAGCGGTTTATTCCATCTACTTGCTCGCTCTATTTTTTGCGGCATCTACTGAAGTACGTGCATTCTCGTCCGACCGGCTCCTCGCGAAGGCCGAAACGCGGCTTGCTGCCCAGCAAGAACAAGGTCAGCCGCGAGAGAGTGAGCGAATATCCTCCTCCGTCCAAATACAAGGTCAAAGCAACGCCTGTCCGAATTGTCCCGAGTTGATATCCATTCCAGACACCAGGTTTGCCATCGGTAAATTTGCTGTGACGTTTGACGAATGGGATTCCTGTGTAGCGGATGGCGGCTGTGGCGGATACCAGCCCCCGGATAATGGCTGGGGACGCGGCAAAAGACCCGTGATCAATGTGAATTGGAACGACGTACAAGGCTATATTCAATGGCTGTCGCGCAAGACTGGCAAAACCTATCGTCTGCCCAGTGCGGATGAATGGGAAACCGCTGCCCGTGCCGGCACGACTACCGACTATTATTGGGGTAATGATGTCGGGCGTAATAACGCCAACTGCGATGGTTGCGGGAGCGAATGGGATAACAGAAAAACTGCACCGGTAGGCAGCTTCAAGCCGAATGCTTTCGGACTGTACGATATGATGGGAAATGTCTGGCAATGGACGGACACCTGTTGGCAAAGCAACTGTGCAAAACGCTTGTTTTGCGGTGGCTCGTGGAACCACCGGCCGCAGGATATGCGCGCTACAACGCGTAACTGGTTTGATACGACAAAGCGCATGCGTTATCTGGGCTTTCGTCTCGCCATGACAATCCCCTGAAATACAAATAAAGGTTTTTCTATGGCAACCCGATTGCGGCCATTAAATGCACCGCAAACATGTGCACTCTGCAAGCCAGCCGAATATCTGAGATGGGACGTCGCGGCAAACTGCCCTAATACCCGGCTTACCGCCATAGCCGTTATTATTACCATGGAGCCGCAGCGCAGGCTGCCGAGCCCGTGGAATCGGCGCGACAGGTAACCCGAGCATATACACGGGAAGAGAATTGTGCGAATGTTTAATCTATCCGCCTGATTCTCGCGCCTAACAACGATAACTTTTCCTCGATGCACTCATAGCCGCGATCAAGATGATAGATCCGGTCAATGACGGTTTCCCCCTTGGCGATCAGCCCTGCCAGTACCAGGCTGGCGGAGGCGCGCAGATCGGTAGCCATGACGCTGGCGCCATCAAGGCGGGCCACGCCGCACACGACGGCAGTGTTGCCTTCAACCTTGATGTCGGCATTCATGCGTTTTAATTCCTGCACATGCATGAAACGATTCTCGAATATGGTTTCGGTAATGATAGCAGTCCCGGCGGCAACACTGTTCAATGCCATGAATTGGGCCTGCATGTCGGTAGGGAAAGCCGGATAAGGCGCGGTTCTCAGATTTACCGACTTCAATGGATTATTCATTTTAAGGTGTATCCAGCCTTCGCCTGATTCAATCGCTGCACCCGCTTCCATAAGCTTGTCGAGTACGGCATCGAGTGTGCCGGAGTGGGTTTCCCTGAGATGGATCTCACCGCCGCTGGCGGCGGCCGCTACCAGGAATGTGCCGGTTTCGATACGGTCAGCCATGACGCGATATACGGCGCCATGCAATTTCTCGACTCCGTCGATCGTAATAATATCGCTGCCGACACCGTGAATTCTTGCACCCATCGCAATTAGACAGTTAGCCAGATCCACCACTTCCGGTTCGCGTGCTGCATTTTCAAGCACAGTGGTTCCATTGGCCAGCGTTGCCGCCATCATCAGATTTTCGGTACCGGTAACGGTAACGATATCCATGACGATATGCGCACCATTGAGACGCTTTGATTTTGCATCGATGTAACCATGCTCGATATCAATTTCCGCACCCATCGCCTGCAGCCCTTTGATATGCTGATCCACCGGGCGCAGGCCAATGGCGCAGCCACCGGGCAATGACACTCTCGCCAAACCTGCACGCGCGAGCATCGGCCCCAGCACCAGGATTGCAGCCCGCATCGTTTTCACCATCTCGTAAGGTGCGACAAGATGCGAAAGTTGTGCGGCAGTCAATTCCGTTCTCTTGTTGCTTGCCTTGATGCTTATGCCCATTTGCCCGAGAAGGCTAAGCATGGTGGTTATGTCATTGAGATGCGGAACATTCTCGATAGCCAGCGTTTCCTCGGTAAGCAGAGAAGCACATAAAATAGGCAGCGCGGCATTTTTTGCGCCGGAAATACGGACTTCTCCGGAAAGCGGCACGCCCCCCTGAATGATCAGTTTTTGCATGGATTATAAATATTGTCTGTGAATATTCATGCTAATCTTCGATGGCAAGAGCTTTTCCAGCAATCAGATTTTGCCGCCGGTTGAAATATGCCGGCGTTGCCTTCATCATATCGCAAAGAACGCTTTTATAATTCGCTATCTGCATGCCTCTGCCTCGAACTGGCGAGCAGGAACCCTCAATACATTCAAACATCTCAAGGAGATCCAGATGAAAAAACAGACGATCCAGACAGCCGACGCGCCGCAGGCGATCGGTACCTATTCCCAGGCAATACGTGTAACAGAAGGGGACACAGTCTATCTTTCCGGCCAGATCGGCCTGGATCCGTTTACCATGCAAATGGTTGTCGGCATAGAAGGCCAGATCCAGCAGGTATTTCTGAATCTGAAGGCGGTAGCCACGGCAAGTGGCGGTTCATTGGGCGACATCGTCAAACTGAATGTCTACCTGACCGATCTCGCCAATTTCGAAAGGGTAAACGAGATCATGGCAGGTTATTTTAGCTCACCGTATCCTGCTCGAGCCGCGATAGGGGTCGCGGCACTCCCACGCGGCGCATTAGTGGAAATGGATGCGGTAATGGTATTGCAGGAGTGAAGGGTAATACCAGCAATCTTACACCCGGTATTAACGTTTTTCCCGTCAGCCAGACAGTGCAGGAAAAACTCGACAGACTGGGCGTCGCCGACGAATTCGATCTTTTGCTGCATTTGCCGCTGCGTTACGAAGACGAAACGCATCTTTATCCCATCAATGATGCGCCCGGAAACAAGACGGTACAGATTGAAGGCGTCATCATCCACAACGAAGTCATGTACCGGCCACGGCGGCAACTGATATGCCAGGTAGAGGATGGCAGTGGCATTCTTTTCATGCGCTTCCTCAATTTTTATGGCAGCCAGGTAAAAGCATATGCCGTCGGGACACGCGTACGTCTGCTTGGGGAAGTGCGCCCCGGTTTCTTCGGTGCCGAAATGGTGCATCCAAAATGCCGCGTCATACGTGAAGAAACGCCGCTGGCCGATGCACTGACGCCCGTTTACCCAACTACTACGGGGCTCTCTTCCGAAGCGCTGCGCAAGCTGATCCAGCAGACGCTGCGGCGGCTGACGGATGGCGACGATCAGCAGCGCTATCTGTCGGAGACTCTGCCTGACGAGATTCTGAAATATTATGGGTTGCAAAGTTTAAGGAACAGCATATTTTTTCTGCATCAACCGCCGCCGGATGCATCAGCCGTTCTACTGCAGGAACGCACTCATCCCGCCTGGCGACGGATCAAGTTCGATGAATTGCTTGCGCAACAACTTTCCATGCGCCTGCATTATCGGCAACGCCGCAGCGGAAGCGCGCCCATTCTGTCAGAAAAAAAAAGCCTGACCACGGCACTTCTGGAATCGCTTCCTTTCGCGCTTACGAGCGAACAGAAGAAGGTTTTTTCCGAAATCAGCAGCGATCTCGCTGCGGGCCATCCGATGCAGCGGCTATTGCAGGGCGATGTGGGCAGCGGCAAAACCGTAGTCGCGGCATTGGCTGTGCTGCAGGCTATTGAAAATGATTACCAGGCGGCGTTGATGGTTCCAACCGAGGTCCTTGCCGAGCAGCATTATCAGAAACTTTCCACTTGGCTTAACCCGCTGCTTGACCCTCTGGATATCAGGATTGCGTGGTTATCCGGCAATCAAAGAAAAAAGCAACGGGAAACCATGCTTGCCGACATTGCCGAAGGGTGCGCCATGCTCGCCATTGGCACTCACGCACTATTCCAGGATCAGGTGGAATTCGACAGGCTGGGACTTGCCATCATTGACGAGCAGCACCGCTTCGGTGTGCATCAGCGACTGGCATTGAGGATGAAAGGCGCTAAAACAGGCTTGGTGCCGCATCAGTTGATGATGAGTGCCACGCCGATTCCACGCACGCTTTCAATGACCTATTACGCCGATCTGGATGTATCGGTAATCAATGGACTGCCACCCGGCAGAACCCGGGTGGTGACCAAGCTGGTCGCGGATACCCGCCGGGATGAAGTGGTCGTCCGTATCCGGGAAGCTTGCCATGCAGGAAAACAAGCCTATTGGGTATGTCCGCTGATTGAAGAATCCGAGATCTTGCAACTCAAGACAGCTCTTGAGACCTACGAAACGTTGAGGCTGACTTTCCCGGACTTGAAAATCGGCCTGGTACATGGGCGGCTCCCGCCCCAGGAGAAATCCCTGGTAATGGAGTCGTTCAAACACGGTGAAATCCAGTTACTGGTTGCCACGACGGTAATCGAAGTGGGTGTTGACGTGGCCAATGCCTCGCTGATGGTTATAGAGCATGCCGAACGCATGGGGTTGTCACAATTGCATCAGTTGCGAGGCCGTGTGGGACGCGGTACGGAAGCCAGCATATGCATACTGCTGTATCAGAAACCCCTGTCCACAGTGGCTCAGGAGCGGCTCAGAATCATCTTCGAAAATACTGATGGTTTTGAAATCGCGCGCCAGGATTTGCGGCTCCGTGGTCCCGGTGAATTCCTGGGTGCGCGTCAAAGCGGCACACCCATGCTGCGCTTCGCCAATCCGGAGCAGGATGAGGATTTGCTCCATGCAGCCCGCGACGTCGCCGACGAGCTGCTCCGCGACTACCCGCAAGCCGCAAACCAGCATCTTCAGCGTTGGCTGGGAGGAAAAAGCGAATATCTGAGAGTCTAGAAAACCCGGTATAGCAGCGACCCGTGAGTTGCAATCCGACGTAATGCACCCAATTATTAGTATTGGTATATGGCGAATTTCATCTATAAAAAATCTGAAGTGCAAAGACAATTCGAGAGGTATCAGACGCGGCGAAACATTGCATGGTTATTCGTGTACAACCGCGAACAGCATAGCATGGGTGATAACCTCGCAATTCTCTCGAATTAATAAATGATCCTTCAAGCCAGAAATTTGACCCTGCAATATCCCGGCAAGATAC
>Ga0134126_10014277_pt1 | contig 10031 bp, 6 predicted proteins | sample KB31752_FD_96881 | JGI IMG/M metagenome (GOLD analysis project Ga0134126, IMG submission 96881) | Terrestrial soil microbial communities with excess Nitrogen fertilizer from Kellogg Biological Station, Michigan, USA - KB3-175-2 | ecosystem: Environmental > Terrestrial > Soil > Unclassified ...
TCGCGCACCAGCCGCTCGGCGAGCGAGGCGCGCAGACCGCGCCAGCGCCGGCGCGGCCGGCCGCCGACGATGATCTGGGTGAAGTTCTCGCGCCGGGCGAAGGCGAGAATCTCGGCGGCGCGATCGCGTCCGGCGAGCCGCTCGATCTCGCCGCCGAGGCTGCGGGCGAGGGTCAGCGCTTCGTCGGCGCCCGCTGCCTCCTCGCCGCCGGGTTCGCGCACATGGGCGGCGCACCAATCGGCGTTGAGCGAGGTGGCGAGGCGGCTTGCCGCGCGCACGCCATCGAGCGAACGCTTGTCGGCGCCGACGCAAACCAGAATGCGCTCGCCGCTGCCCCATGGCCCCTGGATGGCGCTCTGGCGCAGTTGTTCGACCATGAGATCGTCAACACGCGCCGCCGTGCGCCGCAGCGCCAACTCGCGCAACGCCGTCAGGTTGCGCTTGGTGAAGAACTTCTGCATCGCAATGCGCGCCGTCTCCGGTAGATAGACCTTGCCCTCGTCGAGCCGCTTGATGAGCTCTTCGGCCGTGATGTCGACGAGGATGAGGTCGTCGGCGTCGCGCAACACGATGTCCGGCACGGTCTCGCGCACGGTGACGCCGGTGACGCGCGAGACGATGTCGGCGAGGCTCTCCAGGTGCTGGACATTGAGCGCCGTCCACACGTCGATATCAGCCTCAAGCAACTCCTCGACGTCCTGCCAGCGCTTGGGGTGGCGGCACTCGGGCGAATTGGTGTGGGCGAGCTCGTCGACAATGACGAGCTTCGGACGCCGGCTGAGCGCCGCGTCGAGGTCGAATTCCTCGAACCGCCGCCCCTGCGCCTCGATGGCGCGACGGGGCAGAACCTCCAAGCCCGTGAGCAACGCCTCGGTCTCGGCGCGGCCGTGCGTCTCGACGAGGCCGACGATGACGTCGACGCCCTCCTGCTTCAGCCGCTGCGCGCGCGCCAGCATGGCGTAAGTCTTGCCGGCGCCGGGCGCGGCGCCGATGAAGACCAGCAGCCGCCCGCGTTGGCCGGATGCCGCCAACGCCAGCAGAGCGTCGGGATCAGGACGCAGATTGTCTCGTTCGTTCGCCACTTGCGCCGCTTCGACCCAAGGCGTCGCGCGCCCTCCCGACATTACGATTTTTGGCGTCTGGGCGCCATTTGGATTTCCAGGCTTTCGCGTAAGGAAAGCATAAGGATCGGGTTCCTTATGCTTTCCTTATGCGCGAGCCCCAGCTTCGCGATGGAATGCTTACGGCGGTTGGCGCCAAATGGCGGCGCCGAAAACCGCAGGAGCTTGCCGTGAGCGATGTCGTCTATCTCCTCGTGGGCGTCGGCGCGCTGGCGCTGATGGCGCTTTACGCGCTCGCCTGTGACCGTTTGTGAGGAGTGCGCGATGCTCGAACCATTGATTGGACTCGCTGTTGGCGTCGGCCTGGCGCTGTACCTGTTCTACACGCTGATCCGGCCGGAGCGGTTTTGAGTCTGATGGGCTGGCTTGGCGTAGGCGCCGTCATCGGCCGCGCGAGGCGACGCCATCCCGCCCCTCGACGATACGCGTTTTCGATCTTTCGATCATGCCACAATGGATGGCTTCGCTTCGCTCGCCATGACGTTGGCGGGCTCGTCGCCAAGTTCTGATTGACTGGGGATTCCTAACATGACCTTCGCAGGATGGTCTCAGATCGCGCTGGCATTGGCGCTGGTGCTGGCGGCGGCGCTTCCGCTGAGCCGCCTCATCGACGCCGTCTACGCCGGGCGCCGCAATTATCTCTCGCCCGTGCTCGGCCCCGTCGAGCGCGGCTTCTACCGTCTCGCCGGCGTCGATCCCGCGCGTGAGCAGGGCTGGCTCGCCTATACGATGGCGATGCTGGCTTTCTCGCTCGCCGGCTTCGCCTCGCTCTACGCCTTGCAGCGCCTACAGAACCTGCTGCCGCTCAACCCGCAGGGCTTCGGCGCCGTGCCGCCCGACCTCGCCTTCAACACGTCGATCAGCTTCATCACCAACACGAATTGGCAGAACTACGGCGGCGAGACGACGATGAGTCATCTGACGCAGATGCTCGGCCTCAGCGTCCACAATTTTCTCTCCGCCGCGACCGGGCTGGCGATGGCCTTCGCGCTGGTGCGCGCCTTCGCGCGCTCCTCGGCTGAGACCGTCGGCAATTTCTGGGTCGATATGACACGCGTCACGCTCTATGTGCTGCTGCCGCTGGCGATCGTCGTGGCGCTCGTCATGGTCGGGCTCGGCGTGCCGCAGACCTTGCAGGGCTCGATTGCGGCGACGACGCTTGAAGGCGTCAAACAGGCGATCTCAATCGGGCCGATCGCCAGCCAGGAGGCGATCAAGGAACTCGGCACCAACGGCGGCGGCTTCATGAACGCCAATTCCGCGCATCCGTTCGAGAACCCCAGCGCCTGGACCAATCTGTTGCAGATCTGGTCGCTGCTGCTCGTGCCCGTCGCCTCGGTGCTCGCCTTCGGTCGCTCGATTGGCGGCATCAGGCAGAGCCGCGCCATCCTGGCGACGATGGCGGTGCTGCTGATTGCTGGCGTCCTGCTGATCTACTGGTCGGAGACCGCCGGCAATCCGCTGTTGACCGCGCTCGGCGTCGACCGCGCTCAGGGCAACATGGAGGGCCATGAGGTCCGTTTCGGGCAGGCGATGACGGCTATGTTCACCGCCGGCACCAGCGGAACCTCGACCGGCGCGGCCAACGCGATGTTCGATTCGATGACGCCGCTCGCAGGTATGGTTCCGATGTTCAACCTGCTCGCCGGCTGCATCTGGCCGGGCGGCGTCGGCTCCGGGCTCTATGGTTTCCTGGTCGTCGCCATCATCGCGGTGTTCGTCGCCGGGCTGATGGTTGGGCGCACGCCGGAATATCTCGGCAAGAAGATCGAGGCGCGGGAAATGAAGCTCGCCATGCTCTCGGTGCTGATCTATCCGCTCGTCGTGCTCGGCTTCTCGGCCGCCTCCGTCGAGCTGAAAACCGCGCTCGACAGCCTCAACAACAACGGGCCGCACGGGTTGTCGGAAATCCTGTACGCATTCGCCTCGGCCAACGCCAATAACGGCTCGGCTTTTGCGGGACTCAACGGCAATACGCCCTGGTTCAACACAACACTGGGCCTCGCCATGCTGCTTGGCCGCTTCGCCTATGCGATCCCGGTGTTGGCGTTGGCGGGCTCGCTCGCCGCCAAGAAGAAGGCGACGGCCTCGGTCGGCACGTTTCCGACCGATGGGCCGCTGTTCGTCGGCCTGCTGATTGGCGTCATCGTCATCCTCTATCTGCTGCAATATTTCCCGGCGCTGGCGCTGGGGCCGGTGGTCGAGCATTTCCTGATGCTCTCCGGTAAGACTTTCTAGGAGCCTCTTATGTCCGCCCATGTTCAGGCCGCGCAGCTGTTTGATCCTCGGATTGTTGCGCAAGCCGCGCGCGACGCCTTCGTCAAGCTCGATCCGCTGAAGCTGGCGCGCAATCCCGTCATCTTCGTCACCGAGGCGGTGTCGCTCGTGGTGACGGCGTTCTTCGTTCGCGATCTCGCGCGCGGCGAGGGCGCGCTGTTCTCCGGCCAGATCGCGTTCTGGCTTTGGTTTACAGTGCTGTTCGCCAATTTTGCCGAGGGCGTCGCCGAGGGGCGCGGCAAGGCGCAGGCGGCGACCTTGCGCCGCAGCCGCTCCGATACGCGCGCCAAACGCCTGCTCGACGCCAAGGCGCTCGGCGACATCTATCAGGGCGTCAATGCGCTGGATCTGCGCGTCGGCGACGTCGTGCTGGTGGAGGCCGGCGACGTGATTCCCGGCGACGGCGAGATCGTCGAAGGTTTCGCCAGCGTCAACGAGGCGGCGATCACCGGCGAATCCGCGCCGGTCATCCGCGAGGCCGGCGGCGACCGCTCGGCCGTCACCGGCGGCACGACGGTGTTGTCGGATCGCATCAAGGTGCGCATCACCGCCGCTCCGGGCTCGACCTTCATCGACCGCATGATCGCGCTCGTCGAAGGCGCCGAGCGGCAGAAGACGCCGAACGAACTGGCGCTGTCGATCCTGCTCTCCGGCCTGACGCTGATCTTCCTCATCGTCTGCATGACTTTATGGCCGCTCGCCGCCTATTCCGGCAAGATCCTGTCGGTGACGGCGCTGGTGGCGCTGCTCGTCTGCCTGATCCCGACGACGATTGGCGGCCTGCTCTCGGCCATCGGCATCGCCGGCATGGATCGGCTCATCCGCTTCAACGTGATCGCCACTTCTGGTCGCGCGGTGGAGGCGGCCGGCGACGTCGACACCTTGTTGCTCGACAAGACCGGCACCATCACCTTCGGCGCCCGCATGGCTGACGAATTCCTCGCCGTCGCCGGCGTCGGCGAGGCGGCGATCGCGGAAGCCGCGCTGCTGTCGAGCCTCGCCGACGAGACGCCGGAAGGCCGGTCCATCGTCGCGCTGGCGCAAATCCGCTATCACGTCGAGGCCATGGCCGAGGCGGGCGCAACCGTGGTTGCGTTCTCGGCGCAGACGCGCATGTCCGGCGTCGATCTCACCGGCCGGGCCTTGCGCAAGGGCGCTGTCGACGCGGTGCTGCACTGGGCCGGCCTTTCGCGCGATATGGCGCCCGCCGATTTCACGCAAGCCGTCGAGTGCATCGCGCGTTCCGGCGGCACGCCGCTGGCGGTGGCGGAAAACCGTCGCCTGCTCGGCGTCATCCACCTCAAGGACGTGGTCAAGCCCGATATCCGCGCGCGCTTTGCCGAACTGCGCGCCATGGGCATCAAGACCGTGATGGTGACCGGCGACAATCCGCTGACGGCGGCGGCGATCGCCTCGGAGGCCGGCGTCGACGATTTCCTCGCCGAGGCGACGCCGGAGGACAAGCTGAGCCTCATCCGGCGCGAGCAGCAGGGCGGCCGGCTCATCGCCATGTGCGGCGACGGCGCCAACGATGCGCCGGCGCTGGCGCAGGCCGACGTCGGCGTCGCCATGCAGACCGGCACGCAGGCGGCGCGCGAGGCCGGCAACATGGTCGATCTCGATTCCGACCCGACCAAGCTCATCGAGATCGTCGGCATCGGCAAGCAACTGCTGATGACGCGCGGCGCGCTGACGACGTTCTCGATCGCCAACGACGTCGCCAAATATTTCGCCATTCTGCCGGCGCTGTTCGTGACCACCTATCCGCCATTGCAGGCGCTCAACGTGATGGGGTTGCATTCGCCGGGTTCGGCGATTCTGTCGGCCGTCATCTTCAACGCGCTGATTATCGTCGCGCTGATCCCGCTGGCGCTGAAGGGCGTGCGCTACCGGCCGATGGGCGCGGCGGCGCTGCTGCGGCGCAATCTCGCGCTCTACGGGCTCGGCGGCCTCTTCGCCCCGTTCGTCGGCGTCAAGCTCATCGACCTCGCCGTCTCGGCGTTGCATCTGGCCTGAAGGGGTTTGCCATGTTGGGTCTCATTCGCCCCGCCGTCGTGCTGCTGGCGCTGTTCTCGGCGCTGACCGGGCTCGCCTATCCGCTCGCCATCACCGGCGTCGCGCAACTCGCGTTCAACGCTCAGGCCGACGGCGGCCTGGTCACGCGCCACGGCGTCGTCGTCGGTTCGCGGCTGATCGGTCAGAACTTCGCGAGCGCCAAATATTTCCACAGCCGCCCGTCCGCCACTCAGGCGCCCGACCCCAGGGACGCCAGCAAGACCATCGACGCGCCCTACAACGCCGCCAACTCCACCGGCTCCAACCTGGGCCCGACCTCGCGCAAGTTGATCGACCGGGTCAAGGCCGGCGTGGCGGCGGCGCACGCGGCGGGCGTCAAGGGCGCGATCCCCGCCGACGCCGTGACCACTTCGGGCTCCGGGCTCGACCCCGACATCTCGCCGGCCTACGCGCTCGCGCAGGTCGACGCGGTCTCCGCCGTGCGCGGCCTGGCGCCGGAGAAGTTGCGCGCGGTCGTCGAGGCCAATGTCGAAGCGCCGGCGCTCGGCCTCATCGGCGAGCCACGCGTCAACGTGCTGGAGCTCAACCTCGCGCTCGACCAGGGTCTTGCGGCCGAGGCGGCGAAATAGTTCAGGGGCGCAGGAACAAGTCGCCGTCGCCGGGCGCGACGACGAACTTGCGCGCGCGCCGTCCCGAAGCGGCGCTGACGCGCTCTTCGGCGAACTTCACTTCCGCCGGCTTTCCTTCCGGCGGATTGAAGACCGCCGCGCCGCGCTCGAACTTGCGTCGAATCGCGGCGTCGCCGTTCGGACGGCGTGGCGGTTCCGTCGGCCGCCCCAGGCGCGCGTTCCAGAACGGATACCAGTCCTGGGTGAGCTCGGTTTTCCCCGGGTTGCGATCCGCATAAAGCACGTAGCCGTCCGACAGCGTCAGCGAGAGGGTGGTGACCTCGCGTATCCGGGCAAGGTCGGCGCGGGGTTGCGCATCGGTCGGCCGGCCCTCCAGCAAAGTGAACGCGGGCTTGTGAAGGTGCGCGGCCGCCCAGGCGAAATCCGCCGCGGCGGTGCGCCAGTTCAGGAAATAGCGGGCGCCGAAGCCCTCCATGAAGATGCCGTTCAGGTAGCGCCCGGACTTCTCGGGGCGGCTCTGGTTGGTGTTGCCGACGAGGATCGCGGCTTTGCCGACGGCCGCGCGGACCTTGGCGATGAGCTGCGTGCGATAGTCGCCGTGCGGGTCGACGGGATCGTCGGACACGTGCTCGCCCCACCAGTCGAACATGCAGCCGTCGTAGACCCCGGTCGCGGTCAGCGCTTTGCAATGGGCGGCGATGGCGGCCTGCGTTTCGGGCTTGCGGTAGTCGAGAAAGAACTGCTTGCCGCCGGCGGCCGAGCGGTCGGGCGTCCTTTCGCCGGCCGCGTCGCGCAACCAGAACGGCGAATTCTCGGGTAGCCGGTCGCCGGGGACATTGCGGTAGGCGATCGAGGCCAGCGCCACGAAATGCGGATTGAGCGCTTGGATCCGGGCGCGCCGGGCGCGCGCGAATTCGACGCTTTTCGGGTTGAACGATGTCGGCAGCGCCGTGCGCGGCGTGGCCGGCCTGAGCCCCAGCGCATCAAAGGTGACGAAAGCGAGATCGCGCCGCGCCAGCTCGGCTTCGCCGCGCTCGGACGCGGACCCCACGGCGCCGCCGAGGCTTTCGCCGCCGCCCCAGGCCTCGTAGATCGAGGGAAAGGTTCGGCTCGCGATGCGATGCGCGACCGTCTCGTCGGCGAGCGCGCCGATGGTTAGCGCGGCGATGGCGCAGAACGTCCACACCGCGCGCAATTGGCCCTCATGCGTAAGCACCGCCGAAGGCTGACGCACGATTCCGACCAGAGCGTGGCCGAATCAGGCCCCCATATCGGCGTGGAAGGCGACAATACGCGGCGCGATCTCGGTGCGAAACTTCGAGCCGTTGAACACGCCGTAATGCCCGACGTCCCGTTGCAAGTGGTGACGCTTGCGCTCGGCGGGCAGATTGGCGCAGAGGCCGTGGGCGGCGAAGGTCTGGCCGACGCCGGAAATATCGTCCCGCTCGCCTTCCACCGTCATCAGCGCGCAACGGCGGATTGCGCCGGGATCGACGCGCCGGCCGCGATGGCGCATCTCGCCCTTGGGGAGTCGGTGGCGCACGAACACCGTCTCGATCGTTTGCATGTAATATTCGGCCGTCAGGTCCATGACGGCCAAATATTCGTCGTAGAACTCGCGGTGTTTCTCGGCGGAATCGCCGTCGCCTTGGACGAGATGGCGGAACATGTCGAAATGGGCGTTGACATGGCGGTCGAGATTCATCGCCATGAAGCCGGAAAGCTGGAGATAGCCGGGATAAACTTGGCGACCGAAGCCGGGATAGGGGAACGGCGCGGTTTGCAGGCAATTGTCGCGGAACCACTCGACGCCGCGCTGCTCGGCGAGTTGGTTGACGGCGGTTGGGCTCTTGCGGGTGTCGATCGGCCCGCCCATCAGCGTCATCGAGATCGGCGTCAGCGGATCGTCCTCGGCCTCCATCAACGAGACGGCGGCGAGCACCGGCACCGCCGGCTGGCAGACGGCGAGCGTATGCGTCCCCGGACCGAGTTCATGCAGGATGTCGCGCAGATACTCGATGTAATCGTCGAGATCGAATCGCCCGACGGCGAGCGGGATCATGCGCGCGTCCGCCCAATCGGTGATGTATACGCGATGCGTCGGCAGGAACGCCTCCACCGTGCCGCGCAACAGCGTCGCGTAGTGACCCGACATCGGGGCGACGATCAGCAGTTTCGGCTGCGCCTCGCAGCCGGGGACGGTCGGGCGCGCGAAATGCCGCAGATTGCAGAACGGCCGCGTCCACACCACCTCCTCCATCACCTCGTGCTCAACGCCGTCGACGACGGTTTTGTTGAACCCGAACAGAGGCTTGCCATAGCGGCGGGTGATGCGCTCGAACATCTCGGCACTCGCGGCCATGTTGCGGCCGAAGGGCGTCGAGGACAGTGGATTGAAAGGGTTGCGGAACAGGAAATGGGCGGCGTCGGAGAGGGCGCGGGCCGGAACGAGGGCGGCGTGCCCCATTTCGTAGAGCTGGTACTGATAGGCGGTGTTCAGCAACATGACGCTCCCGCATTTCCCCGCGAAGGCCGCTTTGTGAGCAGCCATAAGGTTCGCATGGGAACGAGACTATCCGCTTTTTGGGCTAGCTGCCCATACCTAAGGCAAAAAAGCCGCATATGTGACATATTTTCCACTTCTTGCCGGCGCTGGCGGTCGGCGGCGACTAACTCTGCGTCATTGCCTGCGCCAAAATCTCATAGGAGCGCAGCCGCGCCTGGTGGTCGTGGATCGCCGCCGCAACGATGAGTTCGTCGGCGCCGGTAGCGGCCTGGAAGCTGCGCAACTGCTCGGCGACTTCAGGCCCCGTACCGGAGAAGGCGCACGACAGCATGCGCGACACATGCGCTTTTTCCGGCGTCGTCCAGTAGGTCTCGATGTCGTCGATTGGCGGGCGCAGGCGGCCGCGCGTGCCGCGCACGAGGTTGACGAAGCCCTGCTGCGCCGAGGTGAACAGCCGCCGCGCCTCGGCCGTAGTGTCGGCGGCCACGACATTGCAGCCGACCATCGCATAGGGGCGGTCGAGTTGCTCGGAGGGCTCGAAACGATCGCGGTAGATCGCCAGCGCCTCGTGCAGATGTTCCGGCGCGAAATGCGAGGCGAAGGCGAACGGCAAGCCGAGCATGGCGGCGAGTTGCGCGCCGAACAGGCTGGAGCCCAGAATCCATAACGGCACGTTGAGCCCGGCGCCCGGCACCGCCCGCACCCGTTGCTCGGGGCCGGCTTCAGCGAACAAGGCCTGCAACTCCACCACGTCGCGCGGAAAGGTCTCCGCCGCCTCGGGCGAGCGCCGCAGGGCGCGCAACGTCAGCCCATCCGTGCCCGGCGCGCGGCCGAGGCCGAGATCGACGCGGCCGGGATAGAGCGATTCCAGCGTGCCGAACTGCTCGGCGATGATGAGCGGCGCGTGGTTCGGCAGCATGATCCCGCCGGAGCCGACGCGAATGCGCTGCGTGCCGCCCAGCACATAGCCGATCGCCACCGAGGTCGCGGCGCTGGCGATGCCGACCATGTTGTGGTGCTCGGCGAGCCAGAACCTATTGTAGCCCCAGCGCTCGGCGTGGGCGGCGAGATCGCGACTGCGGCGCAGCGCGTCGCCGGGCGTGGCGCCCTCCGGTACGTGGGCGAGATCGAGAATCGAGAGCGGGGTGTTCAGCATGCTGCTTAAATCGATGTGCGAAGGCCGAAGCGCAAGCGGCGCGAGGCCGGCGCCGCAAAATTTGTCGGCGAACCGTGCCCCGGTCCCTCAAAATCCAGGCGCCGGTGTCGCGGCGCTTGCCCATATCCGAGACACGCCAGCGTAGTTAACGCTTTCTTAAGTGTTGACGTCGATTTTGCGGCGCTAGCCGGCAAAGTTTGACGGCGGCCGCTGCGGCCGCCGTCCAAGAGCTTCCCGGGACCGCGGGCCATAGCCCGCTGAGGCGCGACAGGCGTGGTCCCGGGAACCCAATCAAGCCTTGATGAACGGGCAATGGCCTTCGCTCA
>Ga0134126_10014278_pt1 | contig 10031 bp, 7 predicted proteins | sample KB31752_FD_96881 | JGI IMG/M metagenome (GOLD analysis project Ga0134126, IMG submission 96881) | Terrestrial soil microbial communities with excess Nitrogen fertilizer from Kellogg Biological Station, Michigan, USA - KB3-175-2 | ecosystem: Environmental > Terrestrial > Soil > Unclassified ...
CCGGCAAACTCTACTGAGGTTCACTGCAATGGAACCTACTCCCATGGGTGTCGAGAAGATCCGCAAGCGGATGCCCGTCTCGACGATGACCGATCCCGCGATTCTCATTCCCGCGATCGGCGACGCCTTCAGGAAGCTCAACCCGGGCCACATGATCGGCAATCCGGTCATGTTCTGCGTGGAGATCGTCGCTACGCTGACGACGGTCCTGTTTTTGCGCGACCTTGCGACAGGCGGGCCCCATTTGGGCTTCGAGTTCCAGATCAATCTGTGGCTCTGGTTCACTGTGGTTTTCGCCAATCTGGCGGAAGCCGTCGCCGAAGGCCGCGGAAAGGCACAGGCCGCAAGCCTGCGCCGGACCAAGACCGAGGCGGCCGCCAAGCTTCTCAAAGGCGGCTCCACCAAGTGGGAGTCGGTGCCCGCCACCGCACTCAAGGTGGGCGATATCGTTCTGGTGGAAGCGGGCGACCTCATCCCGAGCGATGGCGACGTGATCGAAGGCGTGGCCTCGGTCAACGAAGCCGCGATCACCGGCGAGTCGGCACCCGTCATCCGCGAATCCGGTGGCGATCGCTCGGCGGTGACCGGCGGCACGACGGTCATTTCCGACTGGATCAACGTGAAGATTACCGCGGCTCAGGGCTCGACCTTCCTCGACCGCATGATCGCGCTGGTGGAAGGCGCGGAGCGGCAGAAGACCCCCAACGAGATTGCGCTCAACATTCTGCTGGCGGGCATGACGTTGATCTTCGTCTTCGCAGTGGCGACCATCCCGAGCTATGTCGCCTACGCCGGTGGCGCGATCAGCGTGCTGGTGCTGGTCGCCCTGTTCGTTACTTTGATTCCCACCACGATCGGCGCACTCCTGTCCGCGATCGGTATTGCCGGCATGGACCGGCTGGTGCGCTTCAACGTGCTCGCCATGTCGGGCCGCGCGGTGGAAGCGGCCGGCGACGTCGACACGCTGCTGCTCGACAAGACCGGCACGATCACGCTCGGCAATCGCCAGGCCACGGAATTCCTGCCGCTGCAGGGTGTCGAGGCCCGTGATCTGGCCGATGCCGCGCAGCTCTCCTCACTCTCCGACGAGACGCCGGAGGGCCGCTCCATCGTCGTGCTGGCCAAGGAGAAATACGGCATCCGCGGCCGCGAGATGGCGCCGATGCACGCCAATTTCATTCCGTTCTCCGCCATGACCCGCATCAGCGGCATCGACGTGGAAGGATCCTCGATCCGCAAGGGCGCCGTCGATGCCGTCCTCGACTATGTCCGCGCCAGGGCCGGCATTCCAGCCGCCGCGAATAATGAAGGCGCCGCAGCAGCCGCGTTGCGCGCGGTCGGCGCGGAGCAGGCGCAGCAACTCATGACCTTTGCCGAGCGCATCGCCAAGAACGGCGGCACGCCGCTGGCCGTCGCCAGGGACGGCAAGCTTCTGGGCGTCATTCACCTCAAGGACATCGTCAAGGGCAGCATCCGCGAGCGCTTCGCGGCGCTGCGCAAGATGGGCATTCGCACTGTGATGATCACCGGCGACAACCCGCTGACCGCCGCGGCCATCGCCGCGGAATCGGGCGTCGACGACTTCCTCGCCCAGGCGACGCCGGAAACCAAGCTCAAGCTGATCCGCGACGAGCAGGCACTGGGCAAACTCGTCGCCATGTGCGGCGACGGCACGAACGATGCCCCGGCTCTGGCCCAGGCCGATGTCGGCGTGGCGATGAACACCGGCACGATGGCGGCGCGCGAAGCCGGCAACATGGTGGATCTCGACAGCGATCCGACGAAGCTGATCGAGATCGTGGAAATCGGCAAGCAGCTGCTGATGACGCGCGGCGCGCTCACCACCTTCTCCATCGCCAACGACGTCGCGAAATACTTCGCGATCGTCCCGGCGATGTTCGTTGCGTTCTATCCGCCCCTGCAGGCGCTCAACATCATGGGCCTGCACTCGCCGCAGAGTGCCATCCTGTCGGCCATCGTGTTCAATGCCCTCATCATCGTGGCGCTGATCCCGCTGGCGCTGCGTGGCGTCGCCTACCGCGCCGTCGGAGCGGCAAGCCTCTTGCGGCGCAACCTGCTGGTCTATGGCCTTGGCGGCATCGTCGTGCCCTTCGTGGGCATCAAGCTCATCGATATGGCGTTCACCGCCGTCGGAATTGTGTGAGGACTGCCATGCTGAAACAAATCTGGCCCGCTATCGCGATGATCCTGGTGATGACCGTCATCGCCGGCCTCGCCTATCCGCTCGGGATGACCGGCCTGGCGCAGATGCTGTTTCCCCACCAGGCCAATGGCAGCCTGATCGTCAGGAACGGCAAGACCATCGGCTCCGAACTGATCGGGCAGTCTTTCGCCGCCGACAAGTACTTCCATGGCCGCCCGTCCGCTGCCGGCAACGGATACGATGCCGCGAACTCGTCCGGTTCGAACTTGGGCCCGACGTCGAAGAAGCTCATCGACCGGATCAAGAGCGACACCGCGAAGCTGCAGAGGGAGAACCCGGGCGTTCCGGTGCCGATCGACCTGGTGACGGCTTCGGCCAGCGGCCTCGATCCCGACATCACGCCGGCGGCGGCGTACTTCCAGGTGCCGCGGGTCGCAAAGGCACGCGGGCTTCCGCAGGATATCGTGCGCAAGCTCGTTCAGGATCACATCGAAAATCGCCTCCTTGGCATCATCTGTGAGCCGCATGTCAACGTGCTCAAGCTGAACATGGCGCTCGACGCGCTCGCTGGATCGACACCCGGAAAGGCGTAGTATTCCTTGGAATGACCGACGACAGAGCGGATCGCGATGCACGGCCGTCTCCGGAAGCCCTGCTCCGCGAGACGGCAAAGGAAGGGCGCGGGCGGCTCAAGATATTTCTCGGCGCGGCCCCGGGCGTCGGCAAGACCTATGAGATGTTGTCCCAGGCGCGCCAGCGCAAGCTCGAAGGCACCGATGTCGTGATCGGCGTGGTCGAGACGCATGGCCGCGTGGAAACCGACCTCCTCACCAAGAGCCTCGAGAAAATCCCGAAGAAGCGTATTCCCTATCGCGGGCACGTCCTGGCCGAGATGGACCTGGACGCCATCCTGCAACGCAAGCCCAAGCTCGTCCTGGTCGACGAGTTGGCCCACACCAATGTGGAGGGAAGCCGCCACCCCAAGCGCTACATGGATGTCGAGGAGCTTCTGGAGGCAGGCATCGACGTCTACTCCACCCTGAACGTCCAGCACCTTGAGAGTCTGAACGATGTCGTGGCGCAGATCACGCGCGTGCGAATCCGCGAGACCGTGCCCGACTCCGTGCTCGACCGTGCCGACGATGTCGAACTGGTCGACCTCACGCCCGATGACTTGTTGCAGCGGCTCAAGGAAGGAAAGGTCTATTTTCCCGAGACGGCGCAGCGCGCGGCCCAGAACTATTTTGTTCCCGGCAATCTCACCGCGCTGCGCGAGCTGGCGCTGCGAAGAACTGCGCAGCGCGTCGATGAGCAGATGCTCAACTATATGCGCGCCCATGCCATCCAGGGCCCCTGGGAGGCCGGCGAGCGCGTTCTGGTTTGCGTCAATGAGCGCCCCGGCGCCGCCGCGCTCGTCCGCTACGCACGCCGGCTGTCGGACCGGCTGCGCGCATCCTGGGCGGCCGTCTATGTCGAGACATCGCACAGCGCGAGGCTGAACGAGGCGGAGCGCGACCGGGTAGCCGAGGCGTTGCGTGTGGCCGAACGATTGGGCGGCCAGGCGGTGACGATCCCCGCCGACAACATCGCCGACGGGATTGTGGCCTATGCCAAGGCCAACAATTTCACCCATATCGTGACGGCGACGTCGCAACGCGCGTGGTGGCAGGAATGGCTTCGACCCTCCGCCACACACGAGATCATCCGCCGCGCCTCCGATATCAGCGTTCATGTCGTCCCGGAGCAATTGACCCGCGCTCTCAAAGGCGCGGCGGCGGCTCTTAAGCCGGCCGAGCCGGACACGGAACCAGCGCTCGACATGAGGAGCTACGCCGGAAGCCTCGGCGTGGTGGTCGCGGCGCTGGCGCTCGGCCTCGTCCTGCAGGGGTTTGGAATCGCGAATGTAGCGCTGGTCTTTCTGACCGCCGTGCTGACCAGCGCGGTTATGTACGGCTTGTGGCCGTCGCTGTTCGCCTGCCTTGCCAGCGCCCTGCTCTACAATTTTTTCTTCCTGCCGCCGCTCTACACATTCACGATCGCCGATCGTGAGAACGTCGTGGCGCTGTTCTTCTTTGTGGTCGTTGCGATGATTGCGAGCAATCTGGCTTCCCGGGTACGGGCGCAGGCCCTCGCTTCACGCGAACGGGCGGCCACGACCGAAAATCTCTACGTCTTCAGCCGCAAGCTGGCCGGGGTGTTCACGCTGGACGATCTGTTGTGGGCGGCGGCCTTCCAGTTCGCGCAGATGCTTCATACCCGGGTCGTCATCCTGCTGCCCGAGGGCGAGTCTGAGGCGGTCAGGGCTGGCTATCCGCCGGAAGACACGCTCGACGAAGCCGACGTAGCGGCCGCGATTTGGGTCTGGCAGCACGGCTCGCCCGCCGGCCGCGGCGCCGACACCTTGCCGGGCGCGAAGCGGCTCTTTCTCCCCATGCGTACCGGCCGCGGCATCACCGGCGTTGTCGGTCTCGACAATGACAAGCCGGGGCCGCTGCTTTCGCCCGACCAGCGTCGTCTGTTCGACGCTCTCGCCGACCAGGCCGCTCTCGCGATCGAACGTATCGATCTCGCGCGCGAGATTGGTCAGGCGCGTGTTGCCGCCGAGACCGAACGCCTGCGATCGGCGCTCCTGACCTCGATCAGCCACGATCTGAGGACACCGCTCGCCTCCATTCTCGGCTCGGCGACCAGCCTCAGGAGCTACGGCAAGGAGATGGATCCAAAGACTCAGAACGAGCTGGTCGATACCATCCGGGAGGAAGCCGAGCGCCTAAACCGGTTCATCGCCAACCTGCTCGACATGACGAAGCTCGAATCGGGGGCCATTGCGCCGCATGCCGAGGCTGTCGACCTCGCCGACGTCGTGGGCAGCGCTCTTCGTCGCGCGGCGACGGTGGCCGCAGGGCACAAGGTCGAACTCATTTTCGAGAGCGGCCTGCCGATGGTAACGCTGGACCCGGTGCTGTTCGAGCAGGTCCTCTTCAACCTTCTCGACAACGCCGCCAAATACACGCCGCCCGGTACGCGCATCGTCATACGCGCGCGGCGCGACGGCGGACTGATGCGCATCGCGATCGAAGATGAAGGGCCGGGCATTCCCGCCGGCGACCTGGAGCATATCTTCGACAAGTTCTACCGGGGACAATCCGGCGACTCCCATCGCGCCGGTACCGGCCTCGGGCTGGCCATTTGCCGCGGCTTCGTCGAGGCGATGGGCGGAACGATCGCAGCTGCCAATCGCGCCGGCGGCCATGGCGCGATGTTCACGATCGCGCTTCCGGTCGCCGAGGACGCGGGGGCCAACGCAGCATGACGACCGCTTCACACCCGTTGCGCATCCTGGCAGTCGACGACGAGCCGCAGATCCTGCGCTTCCTTCGCGCCAGCCTGTCGGCGCAGGGCTATCAGCTGCTCGAAGCAGCGGACGGCGAGACTGCCCTCGCCATGCTGCGGCGCAACGCCGTCGACGTCATGGTCCTCGACCTCGGCCTGCCGGGCACCGATGGCCTGTCGGTCATCCGTCAGGTGCGGGAACAAGGCTCTGCCCTCCCCATCATCGTGCTGTCGAGCCGGACCGACGAGGCCGGCAAGGTCAAGGCTCTCGACCTCGGAGCCGATGACTACGTCACGAAGCCGTTCGGCATGGAGGAGCTGCTGGCGCGCATTCGCGCGGCGGTCCGCCATCGCCTGCAGCAGGAGGGCGAGAAACCGATCTTCAGGGCCGGCGATCTCGCCGTCGACCTGGTCCGACGCATCGTCACCGTGCGCGAGAAGGAGGTGAAGCTCACGCCGCGGGAATACGATCTCCTGCGCCTGCTGGTCGCGCATGCCGGCAAGGTACTGACGCACAAATTCATTCTGCGCGAGGTGTGGGGTACGGAGACCGACGTGCAATATCTGCGCATCTACATTCGCACGCTGCGGCAGAAGATCGAGCCCAACCCCGAGCAGCCGACGCTGATCCTGACGGAGCAGGGCGTCGGCTATCGGTTGAGGGAGCCGGATTGAGGGCACAGGCAAGCCCCGTGGGCGCCCAGGGGCCTGCCAAGAGGCGCTTCACGATGCCCTGCCGGTGCGTCGCCTCCCCATGACGCTTGTTCGACGAATTGCTTTGTGCCAGCAGGCCGGGATTTTCGACCATTCTGTATCGTTTGCAGACGGCAAGGCATCCGATTTGTTGCGGGAATGTCGCGTAATTTGCGTTTCTTGACGCTCTCCAAGGACGGAGATACAGGCTCAGCGCCGGCGCGTGCCGTGTACTGACCAGTCACCAAAGCGCCATATCCGGAGACTTTTGTGAAGAACAAAGCCAATCTCACCCTGCGCGTTCCGGCGCCACCGAGCCGTCCCGGCGACCAGCCGGATTTTGGCAGCGAGAAGCTGTCGGGCGCCGGTGAAGTGCAGCGCCCTGACATCGATGCCAAACCGCGCGAGATGTCGAACCTCGCTTATGCGTTGATCCGTGTGCTCGACGATGCGGGCAATGCGCTGGGACCCTGGAATCCGAAGCTTGATCCTGAGACGCTGCGGCGCGCGCTGCGAGTCATGCTTCTGACCCGCGCCTATGACGATCGGATGTACCGCGCCCAGCGCCAGGGAAAAACCTCGTTCTATATGAAGTGCACCGGCGAAGAGGCCGTTGCGGTCGCTGCGGCGTTCGCGCTGGATCGCGACGACATGTGCTTTCCCTCCTACCGGCAGCAGGGACTGCTCATCGCGCGCGGCTATCCGCTGCTGCAGATGATGAACCAGGTCTATTCGAATTCGCACGACCCTCTCAAAGGGCGCCAGCTCCCGATCATGTACTCCAGCAAGGAGCATGGTTTCTTCACCATCTCGGGAAATCTCGGAACGCAATTCCCGCAGGCCGTCGGTTGGGCGATGGCGTCCGCCTACAAGGGCGACGACAAGATCGCCGCGAGCTGGATCGGCGAAGGCACCACGGCCGAGGGCGATTTCCACCACGCGCTGAACTTCGCCAGCGTCTATCGCGCGCCGGTGATCCTGAACGTCGTCAACAACCAATGGGCGATCTCGAGCTTTGCCGGTATCGCGGGCGCGAACGAATCCACCTTCGCGTCGCGCGGTATCGGCTATGGCCTGCCGGCGTTGCGCGTCGACGGCAACGACTTCCTCGCGGTCTACGCGGCGACTCAATGGGCGGCGGAACGCGCCCGCGCCAATCTCGGCGCCACGATGATCGAACACTACACCTACCGCGCGGAAGGCCATTCGACGAGCGACGATCCGAGTCGCTACCGTCCCTCCGACGAAGCGAAGGCGTGGCCGCTCGGCGACCCGATCGAGCGGCTCAAGCATCATCTCGTCGCACTGGGCGAATGGAGCGAGGACCAGCAACAGGCCGCGCATCGCGACGCGGTCGAACAGGTCAAGACCGTGAACAAGGAAGCCGAAGCCATCGGCACGCTGGGCCATGGCGAATTGCCGAGCCTGAAGACGATGTTCGAGGACGTGTTCAAGGACATGCCGCAGCACCTGCGCCTGCAGCGCCAGCAGATGGGGGTCTGATCGTGGCGACGATGAACATGATCCAGGCGCTCAACTCCGCCCTGGATGTGATGCTGGCGAAGGATCCGAACGTGCTCACCTTCGGCGAGGACGTCGGTTATTTCGGCGGCGTGTTCCGCGTGACCGAGGGGTTGCAGAAGAAGCACGGGCTGACGCGCTGCTTCGACACGCCGATCGGCGAGGCTGGCATCGTGGCCGTCGCCATTGGCATGGGCGCCTATGGCCTGCGGCCGGTGGTGGAGATCCAGTTCGCAGACTACATCTATCCCGCCTACGACCAGCTCGTGTCGGAAGCGGCGCGGCTGCGCTACCGCTCCGCCGGCGACTTCACCGCGCCGATGGTCGTGCGCACGCCCTATGGCGGCGGGATCTTCGGCGGCCAGACGCACAGCCAGAGTCCCGAAGCGCTCTTTACCCATGTCGCGGGCCTGACGACGGTGGTGCCGTCGACGCCCTACGATGCCAAGGGACTGCTCATCAGCGCGATCGAGGACGACGATCCGGTGATCTTCCTGGAGCCCAAGCGCATCTACAACGGGCCGTTCGACGGCTATCACGACCGCCCGGTCTCGCCATGGAGCAAATTCCCCGCCAGCGAGGTACCGGTGGGCCACTACACGGTGCCGCTCGGCAAGGCCAATATCCTGCGGCCGGGCAACGACGTGACCGTGCTCGCCTATGGCACGATGGTGCATGTTGCGCTCGCCTCCGTCGCGGACTCCGGTGTCGATGCGGAGGTGATCGATCTGCGCACGCTGGTGCCGCTCGACATCGAAACGATCGTAAATTCGGTCAAGAAGACGGGTCGCTGCGTGATCGTGCAAGAGGCGACACACACCTCCGGCTACGGCGCGGAGCTGGCGGCGCTGGTGCAGGAAAACTGCTTCTATCATCTGGAAGCGCCGATCGAGAGGGTGACCGGCTGGGACACCCCCTATCCACACGCCTTCGAATGGCAATACTTCCCCGGGCCGGCGCGCGTGATCGCAGCGCTGAAGCACGCGATGGAGGGCTGAGCATGGGCCGGTACGTCTTCAAGCTGCCCGACGTCGGCGAAGGCACGGCCGAGGCCGAGATCGTCGCCTGGCACGTGAAGGTCGGCGACACGATCCACGAGGACCAGAACATGGTCGACGTGATGACCGACAAGGCGACGGTGGAGATGACCTCGCCGGTCACCGGCAAGGTCGTGGTGCTGCATGGCGAGCCGGGCGCAATGGCTGCCGTGGGCGCGCCCCTGGTCGAGCTTGAAATCGAAGGCGCCGGCAACGTGAAAACGAATGGCGGCACACCCCCAAAGGTCGTCGCCAAAGTCGAAGCCAAGCCGGCGGCCAGGACGCAGGAAACCAAGCCCGCGCCAGTCGCCGCCAAACCTGCGGCGCGTCCTGCATTCGTTGGGCGCAACGAAGGCGAGAAGCCTCTCGCCTCGCCGGCCGTGCGCCAGCGCGCCCATGACCGCGGCGTCGAATTGCAGTTCGTCCCCGGCACCGGTCCGGGCGGCCGGATTACGCATGAGGACCTCGACAACTACATTGCCTCCGGCGGACGCGGCGCGCGTGGCGGCGGCGGCCCGGCCTATGCGCCGCGCGATGGCGTCGACGAGGTCAAGGTGATCGGGCTGCGCCGCAAGATCGCCGAGAGCATGCAGAACGCCAAGCGCCGCATTCCCCACTTCGCCTATGTCGAGGAGATCGACATGACGGAACTCGAAAGCCTGCGCGCCCATCTCAATACGACCAGGCGCGCCGACCAGCCCAAGCTCAATGTGCTCCCGTTCCTGATACGCGCCCTGGTGAAGGTTCTGCCGCACTATCCGCAGATCAACGCCCGCTTCGACGACGAGGCCGGCGTGGTGCACCGCCATGCCGCCGTCCATATCGGCATCGCGACGCAGACCGCCAACGGCCTGATCGTTCCGGTTGTGAAGCACGCCGAGGCCCGCGACGTGTGGGACAGCGCCTTGGAAGTGACACGGGTCTCGGCCGCGGCGCGCGACAACAAGGCGACCAGGGACGACCTCACCGGCTCGACGATCACCATCACCAGCCTGGGCGCGCTGGGCGGCGTCGTCACGACACCGGTGATCAACTACCCCGAAGTCGCGATCATCGGCCCGAACGCCATCGTCGAGCGGCCGGTGGTGCGCGACGGCCAGATAGTCGTGCGCAAGATGATGAACCTGTCGTCGTCCTTCGATCACCGCGTGGTCGACGGCTTTGACGCGGCCGAGTTCATCCAGAAGATCAAGGCGCTGCTGGAGCATCCGGCGACGCTGTTCATGGACTAGCGAGCAGAGAGTAGCGAATAGCGAGTAGGGTCCGCACATCCCTATTCGCTA
>Ga0134126_10014279_pt1 | contig 10030 bp, 5 predicted proteins | sample KB31752_FD_96881 | JGI IMG/M metagenome (GOLD analysis project Ga0134126, IMG submission 96881) | Terrestrial soil microbial communities with excess Nitrogen fertilizer from Kellogg Biological Station, Michigan, USA - KB3-175-2 | ecosystem: Environmental > Terrestrial > Soil > Unclassified ...
ATCATCGGGTACTTCTTGTGCGGGTCGAAATTCTCAGGCTTGTAAAGCGCGGCGGTGAGCGGCACGCCGTCGGCATTCTTGTACTGCACCACTTCGCCGGTGCCCCACAGCAGTTTGTCCTTCTGCGGATTCACATGGCTGACCTTGCGCAGTTCCTTGAACGTGCCATCGGTGACCAACAGGTCGGGAAATTCGTTGAACGTCTGCTCGGTCAGCAGGTATACGTCCGCATTCTTCGCCTTCACGGGAGCGCTGTAATACTTCGCCGAGAGCACCAGCTTCTTCGGCTCTCCGCCATTGATGCTGCCGGTGAAGAAACCGCTGTCCCACGTCTTCAGATTCTCAGCCTGCAGGAAGAGCGGCTTCGCGGGATCTATGCCGCGATCTCGCGGATCCGCGTCGGGCCGCGTGACCCGCAGCCGCAAATCGTGCGCCCGGCCGTAGCCCGCTGTAATGTCCGCCGGCGAGGAACCGTCGGGCGACATGCGCCACACATCGAACTTGTCGTACAGCAGGACGCTCTTGCCGTCCTTCGTCCAGCCGCCGCTGCCGTATGCGTTCGGCGAACTCGGCGTATCGGTTTCTTCATTGAAGAACTTCACCGGCAGCTTGGCGGTGAGGTTCACCGTCTTGCCGTCGGCCACCGAAACTGTGCTCCAATCCCGGCCATCGAAGGCGAGAATGTACTTGCCGTCGGGCGAGAGCGATGCCGTGCCGTGGTGCTTCTTGAGGACCAGCTTGCGCGCGCCGGTCGCGGTGTCGATCAGGTACGCGTCCGAGTAGCGCTCGTCGTAATCGTTCATGCGGCGGTACTCGCGCGTGTCCGTGCCGAGCGCCACTTGCGGATTATCCGAGAGACTCACCTGCTCCAGCGTGGGGTCGGCAAGCTGAACCACTTTGTGGCCGGCAATGGAATACACGGCGGTGAACGTGCGGTTGCGATCGCGAGCCGCGGTCACCTTCTGTATGGATTGGATGTAGTCGTCTTTGTACGACCACAGGTCGAGCACGGCCTTTGCGTCGGCTTCCGTATCGCCGACCGGCGCGGGCGCCAGTGCGGGCGTAGCGACTCCGAAGAGCACGCTCGAGCCGTCGCGGGAAAACGCGAGCGTGCCCTTATCGCTGATCGCGAATTCCTTGCGGAAGCCGCCAGTCTCGGCGGACGCCAGCTCGGCAGCGGCCGGCGCGCCGCGCTCCCAACGGTAGAGCTTCAACCTGGGCTGCCTGGATGCGGCATCGTCGCGATCGCTCAGGAATGCGACCTGACTTTGCTTCTCATCCCAAACCAGCTTTTCGTATTTCCCCTTGCCCGCGAGCAGCGGCGCGCCGATGCCTGCGGTGGCGGGATGCGCGACGTAAACGCCGTTGCGCGTGGTGTCGCGCGCGGCAATCGCCCAGACCAGGTCCTGACCATCGTCGCTGAGGACGAATTCGGCGACGTCGGTGACGGTCTTCTCCGCGCCGTCGGCGAGCGTGCGCACCACCATATCGGTGCCGAATTCCGGACGGGCTCCGCGACCGCCGCCACCGGCAGCCCCACGGCCGCCGCGCCCACCTTGCTGATCTTCATCGCCCGGTCCGCCGCCATTCGCCGGCGTGCCGCCCTGAGCTGCGGGCGCATCGGGAGCGTCCTTGGAGTAGACCAGCAGCGAGGCGTTCTTTTCCGGCATCTGGAAGCGCCGGACGCGATCGATGCGCGTCTCCTTGCCCGAAGCCAGATCCACGATCACCAGCGCGTCCTTGGGCGCGGGCTTCTTGTCTTTCTTTGCCTTGACGACGTCTTCATGCAGAGGGAAAGCGCTGAAGGCGGCGACGCGGCTATCGGCGGAGATCTGAATAGTGAGGTTTCGCTGCTGCGGCGTACCCTCTTCGGAATCGGCCGCGGGCGCAGGCGCGGGCCGTTCACCGGCGGCGAAACGCGCTTCCTTGCCCGTCACCAGGTTGCGAATGATGACTTCGCCATTGCCCTCCTGCGGAAACACCGCATAGACGAGGAATTTGCCGTCAGGCGAAAGATGCTGCCCGGCGATGGACCGCCAGGAATCGTAATCGTGGTGATTGATGGGTCGCTTGGCTTGGCCGAAAGAGGAAAGGCAGACAAGAACCGCAAGGAGGGTCGTGCGGAAAAACATGGTGAAACACATTGTACCCTGTAGCGACCGAAGTCCACGCCGGTTGCAGCGGCGCATGTGGCAACAGGAATCTTTCCTGTTGCGGCGAGCGCAGCTCGCCCTGCCGTTTGACCGGGATTAACGCCGTTCGGTCAGAGGCACCGGAGCGCGCAACCGGAAGCTGAGGCGCGTTTCGCTCGGCAGCGCCGCGGCCTTGCGGGTCAGGACCGCGTCAGCCCCACCGGCGCCCGCGCCTGCTCCAGCGCCGATCGCCGCACCCTTGCCGCCCCCGGCCATTCCGCCGATGACCGCGCCGATGATCGCTCCAACCCCGACCTTCTCGGCATCCTGCCGATGGTCCGGCTCGCTGCGCTTCTGGAACGTATCGGTTTGAATCGGCACAGTCTGCCCGTCGCTGGTGTGCAGCCGCGTGAGCTCCACGGTAAGCGTCGCGCCGCCTTTGACTTTCGTGCCGCGATCCACATCCACCACTCGGCCGTCCACCCGCGCGCCGCGTTCGGCGATCACGAAGCCATCGGCGACCAGTTCATGGTCAAGTGTGGCCGTGAAAGCGTCGCCCGAGACGTTCCGCTCGCTCGACAACCCGTCCAACAGGCGCACCGGAATCAACATACCGGCGTTCAGCGTAGCCCTGTTGGGTTCGGGAGCGGACGGAGGCGGCGGAGGCGTAACTGCCTCCGGCTCAGCGCGCGCGGGTGGAGAAACGGGGACGGGCGGGTCCTGCCGGGGCGTGGGCTGCGGATCCACCGCGGGAGCCGACACTGGCGGCGCGACGGCGACCGACTTCTCCTGCACCGGCGGCGCAACGGCGGCCGGCCTCTCCTGCACCGCCGGCGCTGCGGGCTTCGCCGCGAAAGCGGTGAGGGTCCGTTTCTGTACCGGCACCGGCCGAATCCGGCTCTCCCGCTCTTCTCTGACCGTGTGCGCCGGCTTCATCGGCGACGGCTTGCGCGTCTCGACCACGACGGCTCGGGTAGTTTCGGGCGCGGGTGCAACCGGCGGAGCAGTTTCTGCCGCGGGTGCCGGGGGCTGAACCGCCGGCGGTTGGACCGGCGGGGGCTGAACCGCGGGAGCCGGCGTGCTCGCCGGCACTTCCTGGGCAACCGATGCCTGCTGCTGAGCCACAGCAGACGTGGGTCGCTGCACTACCTTCATCAACGCGGCGCCGCCCAAAGCGCCCGCCAACATAAGGATTACGATATGGATCGGCCTCATTCCCGCTTACTTCCCCTTACCCCATCTGACGCCCTTCCGCCCGGTTTCGTTTCCGCGCTCGAAACCCGTTAAAATTAAATAATTCGAGGCATGATTCCCTTCCCTACAGAGTTTCCGATCGGTCCGGTCCGAATTGCGCCCGCGACGGTGCTGGCGCCCATGGCCGGGGTCACAGATACCGTCTTCCGCCGCTTCATACGCAATCTGGGCGGGTGCGGCCTCATCATGACCGAGTTCACCAGCTCGCATGGCGTCAGCGCCTCCATGGGCGCGCGCAAGCCGACGAAGACACTCACCAGGTACCTCGCCTTCGACCCCGAAGAGCACCCCATCTCCGCCCAGCTTTTCGGCGCCGACCCCGCCGTGATGGCGGACGCCGCGCGCGTTTGCCAGGACCTGGGCTTCGACGTTCTCGACATCAACTTCGGCTGTCCCGTGAATAAGGTTGTGAAGTGCAATGGAGGCTCCGGGCTGCTGCGCGATCTCCCCCTCGTCGAGCGGTTGCTGCGCGAAGTCCGCCAGGCGATCTCGATTCCGTTCACACTCAAGTACCGCGCCGGCTGGAATGACGAGGAACTAGTGAATATCCGCATGGGCCAGTTGGCTGAGGACTGCGGACTACAGGCGATCGCGCTCCATCCGCGAACCCGCGAGCAGGGCTACAGCGGCAAAGCCGATTGGACGCGCATCGCCGAAGTGAAAGCCGCGGTGAAGATTCCTGTCATCGGCAATGGCGACATCGTAACTCCAGAGGACGCCGTGCGCATGGTCCGCGAAACCGGCTGCGACGGCGTGATGATCGGCCGCGCGGCCAGCAGCAATCCGTGGATCTTCCGGCAGATCGCGCAGTACATCGCCACCGGCCGCTACGATGAGCCGACGCAGGACGACCGGTACGAGATGATGCGCCGATACTACTCCATGCTCATCGAACGCGGCGAGGGCGATGCCGTGGGCAAGATGAAGCAGTTCGCCACCTACTTCACGCACGGCGTGCGCCACGGCGCCCAACTGCGCGCATCCATTTACCACGCGCACGAAGCGCCCGAAATCCTGGACATGGTCCATGAATTCTTCAATACGCCGCCGGTGCTGGCGCAGTGAAGAAGGTCCAACTGATTACAGACGGCGCGTGCCTGGGCAATCCCGGTCCGGGCGGCTGGGCGTGCATTCTGCGCTACAAGGAGCAGACGAAAGAGCTGTGGGGCAGCGACAAGCAGACCACCAACAATCGCATGGAGATCACGGCTGCCATCCAAGGTCTCAGAGCGCTGCGCGAAGGCTGTGAAGTGGAAGTGGTCACCGATTCCGAGTACTTAAAGAACGGCATCACCACGTGGATTCACGGCTGGAAGAAGAAGGGCTGGCTCACAGCCGCGAAGAAGCCTGTAATCAATCAGGATCTCTGGAAAGATCTCGATGAACAGGTGTCGCGGCACAGGACGACGTGGACCTGGACCAAAGGCCACGCCAACCACACCGACAACAATCGCTGCGACGAACTGGCGACCAAAGCGGCAAGAGAGCAAAGCGAGTCGGCTTAGTATGTACCGGCCTCCCGGCCGGTACAAGGCGATCGAAGATCGCCCGATGCGCTTCTTCCAACTAGAAGGCCAGCTTCAAACTCAACTGGATGTTCCTCGGCGGATAGGCCGAGGAGATCGTGCCGAAGCCTGCCGTCGGAGATGTTGCCGACCCCCAACTCGTCGCCGGAGCGCCGAAGTTCACGTTGTTGAACGCGTTGAGGAACTCGGCGCGGAACCGCAGGTTGACCCGTTCGGTCACGTTGAAGAACTTCGCGATCGAGAGGTTGTAGACCTGCAATCCCGGACCTTCGACGTTGCCGAAGCCCGAGCTTCCAAACCGGCCCTGTGGCGCCGGATAGAACGCCGCGGGGTTGAGCCAGCCGTTGGGCCCCGGATTCGGCAGGACGGCCGGTCCGCCGACGTAGTCCGCACTGCGCGTCCCGAGAATCGCCGTGCTCGCCTGAACGGTGTAATAGAATCCGCTCTGCAGGTGGATGATGCCGTTGAGCTGCCAACCGCCGAACGGCTGCCTGAGATATGCCTTCTGCGATTTCAGAGTGGGCATGTACCAGATGAAGGTGCCGACAAACGCATGCCGCACGTCCACGCTGGAGCCCGCGTTCCCGGAGTACGCCGGACCGTACGCGGCCCTGATGTTGTAGAAGTTGTTATCGTTCTGCGTATCGCTGGAAGCATCCGAGAGATTCTTGGAGAAGGTATACCCTGCCGTGAACATCACGCGGCCCACGCGGCGCTCCAGGCGCGTTTGCAATCCGTAATAGTTCGATGTGCCGGCGCTCTCGAACTGCTGAATGGTGGAGTAACCCGGGAACGGGCGGATGGAGTTGAGATTCGTAGTGGAAGGAACCGCCGCCAGCAGATCCCAATACGGCTGATTGATGTCGGGCTCGGTGAGTAGATGGCGTCCGAGAGAGCCCACGAAATCGGCCTCGGCGAACAGCTTCATCGGCAGATCGCGCTGAATGCCGAAGCTGAACTGCTCCGAATACGGAACGTGCAGTTTCGGATCGATCACCTGCAGCGTTCCCCACGGCGCGTTCACCGTGGCGCCGCCGGTAATGTTCGAAAGGTTGCTGTAGTTGTACGATACGCTGCCGACGTACGGCGGGTTGTTCAGCGTGTACATGGTCGGGTTGCCCTGAATGCGGTCGTAGAAGATGCCGAAGCCGCCGCGGAACACGGTGTTCTGAGCCACCTGGTAGGCGAAGCCGACGCGCGGCTCCGATGCATTCCGGCTGGGATACATTCCGCGCGGCGCACCCGCCGGAACCGCAAGCACCGCCGGGTTGTTGGCGTTGGGAACCAGATACGCCTGATCTGGATTAATGCCATTGGCGACGCGCACCAGTCCGTCATAGATATTGCCCGAGCCCGGCACCACCTGCCCGCTGGAGTTCACCGTAACTGCCTGCGCGCGGTTGAACAGCGAAGGCACAAAGTTCGAGAGGTTGTCCACCGTGGAGTACAGCGCGTTCATGTACTCATAGCGGAGACCGAGATCGAGGCTGAGCCGGCGCGTCACTTTCCAGGAATCGTCGAAGTACGCGCCCGGTTCGGTGTAGCGGTAGTGACCCATCGGGTCATAGGCGGCTTCCGTGTACGTCTGGAAATTGCCCATCAACGCGTCCGCCAGCGCGTAGCCGCTGGTGTTCGGATTTCCGCTGGTATTGAACACGACGTTGGCGTCGTAGTTCGAACGGCCGTTCTGATCTTTGCGATACCGGATCACCGAGAAGCCCGCACTGAAAGTGTGCTGGCCGTGAGTCCAGGACAGCTTATCGTCGAACTGAATATTCGTGATCGGCGACGTCAACGTCTGGTCCGGACCCTTCCACTGCTGGAAGTTTTGAATGTTCACGTCGGGCACGCCATCGGCGAACGGCCCGGACGACTGAAGCACGCGCTGAAAGGTGAAGCCGTAGGTTTCGCGCTTCCACTGGTCGCCCAGGTTCTGGTAGCGCTGGCCGTTCCAACTCGCGCCCACCGTAGCCAGATTGACAACGCTCGGCGAAATCACCCAGGTCTCGGAAAGCTGCGTGCTCTTAGCGGGGCGATTGCGATTCTCGGGCACCACCGGAATGTACGATGAGCTGACGCTGCCCGGTCCGTAGGCCAGGTAGATGCTGTTTTCGTCATCCAGGTATTTGGCCCAGAGGTTGTGGCGGTCGTTGATGCGGTAATCGACGCGCACCACGTCTTCGCGGTAATTCAGCGGATTCGGCACCTGGAAAACCGCGTTATTCGCAGTAGGCAAATTCGTGAAAGCGGCTGTCTGGCTGATGGCGTACTTGTAGACGTTGGCGATCGCTTGCCCGTCCGCAGTGATCAGGTTGGAAGGGATGATGTTGCCGGGAACAGGAGTCTTGGTTCCGGGCAAATTAATCGTTTTGCCGGTGCCCACAAAATTTCCGGCGAGCTCGGCCGTCGTGGGCAATTGCAGGCGGATCGGGGAAGCCTGCTGGCGCAGCCGCTTCCATTCTTCGCCGAAGAACAGAAACAGCTTGTCCTTCTTGATAGGTCCGCCGATGTCGTAACCGAAGTCATTGAAGCGAAGCTGCGTTTTGGAAGGCGAGAAGAAATTGCGCGCATCCAGCACGTCATTGCGGAAGTACTCGAAAACGCCGCCGTGGATCGCGTTCGTGCCGCTCTTGGTGACCACGTTGAACGCCACACCGGAGCTGCGGCCGTATTCCGCCGAGAAGTTCGAGGTCTGAATCTTCACCTGCTGGCTAAAATCGGGGCTGACGTTGTTAATGAGGCTGCCGTTGGCTCCGCCGTCGAGATTGACCAGGCCGTCCACCGTCATGTTATTGGAGTTCGTGCGGTGGCCGTTGACCGATTGATTCGTGGCCGAGAGCGATGTCAGGGTGCTGAACTGGTCGGGGTTCGTGATCACGGCGCCGGGAACCAGCGTGAGCAGTTCCATGTAAGTGCGGCCGTTGAGCGGCATGTTATCGACCTGTTCCTTGTCGATCACCTGGGAGACTTCGCCGGACACCGTGTTCAATGTTTCGGCGGCGGCTCCAACCACCTCCACGGTCTGCGTGGATTCGCCAAGTTGCAGGTGGAAGTCTACGGTGACGTGTCCATCGGCCGCAAGCGTCATCCCGGTCTGCTCGGCCTTCTTGAAACCGGACTGATTCACCAGCACGGAGTAAGTGCCGATCGGCAGATTGTCCGCGACGTAAAAACCTTTGTCATCGGTGGTCAGGTTGCGGACGAGATGAGTGTCCGTGTTGGTAACGGTCACTTTGGCTGATGGGACGGGAGCGCCGGAGGGGTCTTCCACAGTTCCGGAGATGCGGCCTACGATGGTCTGCGCAAATGCGTACGCTACAACGACCAGAAGCAGCAGGAAAAAACGAGCAACGTGGCTTTTCATGCGATAACCTCTAATTGACATTGACGGTATCTCGTTAGCGAGCACCATGTCAATACGAGACCGCCGGCATTTCATAAGGTGAAACGAGTGAAGCGAATTCTTTCTATAGACGGAGGAGGAATCCGCGGCATTGTTCCGGCGAGCACACTCGTTGCCCTCGAGCAGCAACTCGGCAAGCCGGTCCGCGAATGTTTCGATTTCGTCGCCGGGACGTCCACCGGCGCGCTCATAGCATCGGCGTGCGCCGCCGGCATCCCCGCTTCGCGCATCCTGCAGATCTACACGAATCGCTCGCACGAGATTTTCACTCCCGGGCAGCCCTTCGCCGATGCCAAACGGCTGACCGAGGGCTACATGTACGATCCTCACAACATACAGAAGGTGCTGGTCGACGAGTTCGGTCCCAATGCGGGGTGGCGGGTCAACGATTCGCCGGTCAAGCTCCTGCTGACCGCGAAAGCGGTGGATCACAAGCCCTGGTACTTCGTTCCCGATGCGCCGGGAAACGCCAAGAAGGTCGGGTCCCTGAACCTCATCGATTGCACGGTGGCGAGCGCTTGCGCGCCGACTTACTTCGCGCCGTGGACCATGTCGATTCTGGGGGAGACGGTGACGCTGGTGGATGGCGGAGTCGGCGTGACCGGAAATCCCGTCTACCAGGCGTGCGTGGAAGCGTTTCAATACGAATCCTTCGACCCTGCCGCTACGGTGGTGGTGTCGCTCGGCACCGGACTTGGCCAGACCTCCGCCCGAGCTCCGCGCGGCATACTCGGCTGGCTGCAGTGGACAGTCGATGCGCTACTGGAAGCGCCCGAAGCGCAGCAGGTGGAACTGGTGAACACACGCTGGCCGGGCATTCTGAAACGCTTCGATTGGCCGCTGCCGGTGCCCATCGATATGGCGGAGACGGGCTCGATTCCGCAGCTCGCCGCGCTCGGCGCCAAAGCGGCTGCCGGCATGGACTGGCGAACGATCCTGGCGATGTAACGGCGTACTGCTGAAAACGCACAATAGCATCGCGGCCAAAGCTTACAATGAGTTTCTGCCCCATGACACGCCGTGATTTGATCAAATCCGCAGGATTCCTCCTCGCCTCTTCTCAGTTCGATGATGTTTTCGCAGCCGGTTCCGGGGCCTACGACTGGATACGCTCCACGCGCATTCTCATTGCCGAAGGCTACAATCCGCCCTTCTACCGTTCGCTCGATTACGAACCGCAAAAGGCCGTGCGCATCGCCCGCGAGCTCAATGCCGATTCGCTGCGGTACCCCGCGGCATCGTATTACGCATACTTTCCCGCCAGGTGCGGCTACCCCGTGCACCCGGAGTTGAAGGGCGACCCGATGCGGCAGACGGTGGATCTCTGCCGCGCGGCCGGACTGCGCAACGTCGCCTACGTTCCGCTGAACCATCCGTTCATGGAAGTAACGAATCAGGATCCGCGCTTCGCCGATTGGTCGCGCAAAGACATATCGGGCAAGCCGTACATCACCGAGCACTACGGTTTCAACTCGTATTACGAAGGCTGCCTGAATTCGCCGGTTCGCGAGATGATCCGCAAGCTCGTGATGGAAGTGCTCACCGAATATCCCTTCGACGTCATGTACTTCGATGGGCCGTACGAAGGCATGCAGAATTCCAAGCAATACTGCCATTGCAAGTATTGCGAGGCGGCGTATCGCGCGAAGTTCGGCAAGTCCGTGCCCGATCAATCCGCAAAGCTCAGCCGCGAAGAGGAAGTGCAGTACACCAAC
>Ga0134126_10014281_pt1 | contig 10030 bp, 9 predicted proteins | sample KB31752_FD_96881 | JGI IMG/M metagenome (GOLD analysis project Ga0134126, IMG submission 96881) | Terrestrial soil microbial communities with excess Nitrogen fertilizer from Kellogg Biological Station, Michigan, USA - KB3-175-2 | ecosystem: Environmental > Terrestrial > Soil > Unclassified ...
AAATTTGTAAATTTAGTGGCAATTTAGAAATTATGCCAGCTAAATTTTATCGTTAAAAAAATGCACCCTAAAAAATGGGTGCAAAATTTTTAAAATCGAAGGTTCTCTGCCAGACACTAGTTAGAGCTATTTTACCAGATTCAATAAGCGGTAATAAGATTGTATCCCGAAATGACTCCCGGTGGCTTAATCCAAGATGCTGCATAATTTCTTTAGTTGAACGCGGGATTTCACAAAATTGCAAACACTTTTTGACTTGTCCGGGAACTTGTCCGGTGGCTTGCGCGGTAACCTGCTCGGTAGCCTGCTCGGTAGTTTGCTCAAATCCTTTACCAAATGGCAATACAACCCGGATAAAATTACGGGTAATGTGGTAAATTGACTGCGGGTAATGCTCTAAAATACGCGGAATCACCGAACCCATGTGCTCAACAATATCCAGATCACGAAATACACGCATAAGCTCAATTCGGTTAGATTCGTGCATAATTAACTACCTTACTTTAATTATTAGATTTTTTTAAATTACTTATATTATAAAATCCAGCGTATCAATTACCTTTTGCTCATCATCAAGTATTAACCAGCTTTACTTTAGAAGCTCCACTTGCTGTAGTATTGTAGTTGGGGATTTTGTATATTGTGTCATAAAACAACTTTGTAGTGTTTAGAAATAGAAAGACCCAGCGTTTTGCTCTACTTAAATAGTAAGAGTGCCGGGTTACTACTGAGGATATTGTACCATATGAAGATAAAATATACTCAAATTTTTATTCTAATAAATCACCTGAATATGGCAACTCTAAAGTTTTTATACTACCAACTGCGTTACCAGCTATCCCCTTGATAGCACCATACATATTGGTAGTATTATCAATCACCTTCTCAATTTGCTTCTCGCGCTGCTTCCATATCCTCGCCATTGCTCGTTTCACAGTATCCAAGTCAACCTGTAGCTGAGTAAAACCTTCCACAATAGCCTCAACCTGCATTCTAAATTCATTGCTGGTTAAAAACCCATAGAGTAAGCCCATCTTATCTGTTTTATTTTCCTGTGAGCGCATTGCTAAATGAATTTTAATAATTTGCTCACGTAAAACTGCGACCAACCCCTTAAATTCTTCATAACTACAAATCCATATACCATCAACTAATAGCAGCCGATCCATTCCTTTAGGATATACATCAGTAATTAATACACCTATATCAGCACCTTTATCTCGCATGTCAGCTTTAAATTTTTCTATCCACTGATTGGAAAAATCTTTGGTACGCTTACTCTCATAATAAATTTTACCGCAGTTTTGCATTTCACGAGTGTGCACTATTTGCATACAATCAGCACCGCGTTGCCCTTTCTTTACTTCTTCAATACTATCAAAAGGAAATTTCTCTGCCAGCCATTCTTCAATAGCCAATTCCTGCACCTCCCCCTGTAATTGCATTGAGCCTTGCTCAGCTCTGCGTTGTGCCTCTTGCAATTGATTTCGCAGCATATTAAGCTGCTCTTCTTTTTCCCGCATTTTCATATCACTGGCATCGGTTACTTGCTTTTGAATTTTTTCTCGTTCCGCACGCAGTTGTTGATTGAAGGTTTGCTCAGCCTGAGCTTTTATATTTGACTCAAGTTCATCTTTCTCGCGTTTTAGCTGCTCAATCTCTGCCTTTGATTTATTTAGCTCCTGTACTTGCTGAGATTTTTGCTTAAGTTCGTTTTGCAGAGATTTGACAACCTCAGATTGCTCGTAGCCAATTTGCTCACGCAGTTTAGCTTCCAGCTTAATTTTTTCAGCAGTTACCTGCTCACGGGTTGCTTTTTCAACTTGCTCTATGAGCTCAGCTTGCTGTTTAGCTAATTCTTGTTTTGCCGGCTCAACTTTGGCGAGCTCGGAAAAATTATATTTATTTGTTCTCTATTACCTACGTATTGAAAAACCCTCATGATTTTCTCTATGTAGGTTAGCTAACTAGCTTAGTTACCACATACTTATTTTTAATATAATTAGGAGTAAGCCCCAAAATCACTCACTGTGTTGAAAATTTTTTCAACTCCACTTCTAAAATTGGAAATATCGTCTAAATATAAAACTCGTAAGTTTTTAATCGCTCTAGAACACGATACATATAATAGATTTCTTGTGTTTTGAAACTTTACCAACTCATCTTCAGATAATATTTCTGTAGTATCATAGTTAGTAAAGTAAGCGGAAAATTTATTCTTATCTAATCCAAAACTATTTTCCATCAATATAATCACATTATCATATTCTTCACCTTTTGTTCCATGATAAGTATGATAAATAACATCACTTTCTGAAGTTTCATTAATGAAACTATACCAAGCATAAAACTCTTCAAAATTTATTGTAAGTAATTGATTCAATTTACTGCTTGTGACATCAATTTCATTATCTTCAATATTTGGATACAATTCGTCTATTAAATAACTAAAAAATCCTTCATAAGTATAGCTAACATCTTGTAATCTAAAATGGCTTTCAATAACTCTTTTAAAGCAAGCATTCTCAGTATCATGAAACTTCTGAAATAACGAATCCAAATATTCTTTTAGAGTACTTCCAGAAATAGATTTTAAAATCTCAACAAGCCCCCCTAATTCAGAAAAAGTTAATTTTTCATACAACTCATATTTTAAGACTGTATCTAATATTGTCTGCTGGCTTTCTAATGCTTTTTTAAAGCTAATAATTCTATAAAATAAATTGGGAATAATACCTAATTTTGTCAAATCGTTACTCAATAATTCAGAATTTATTTTTTTATAATTTATTCCACTATAGATTTCTGCAGATGAGAAATTATCATATAAATTTGAAAACCCATTATATTGGGCAATCCTTTTATTAGTTAAAACTAAGCAATGTAATTTATTGCCTTTATTGATCTTCCATTCAAGAATGTATCTTTGTATAAAAGCATTAACTTCGTCAATGATACCTAGCTGAAAACCAACACTTCCACCGATATTATCTTCAAAAATAGATTCTTGCCTAATACCATCATTTCTGATCTTATTGATTATATCAATAATTTCTTGCGTGGACCGTCTATTATATTTTTTATAAACTCTCTGTAAATTTGGGTGTAAACTATTAATTTTATCCCCAACTCCACCGTCATATATATTTTGTGCAGCGTCTCCAAAATATCCAATAAAAAACTTATCTTTATTAGTTATGGCGTAATTAGCAAGTGATGTGATTATTTTAACCACATCTTCATTTGCATCTTGAAACTCATCAATCAAAATATATGGATATTTATGAATAATAATTTGCTTTAAAATATCATGCCTACTTATAATTTTCAATGCATAGTTTAACAATGTATCATGACTGATAATCATTTTATGCAAAACATCAGAGTTATACTTTGAATCATATCTAATCGTTTGATACCTATGGTTATTATTTTTAATTTCTTTTAGACAGTTTTTAAAGTTTTCAATTTTATAAATTGTAGAAACTATTTTTTTAAAATTAGCGACATTCTTTAAAATATCACCTTGATTTTCTAAAAGACTCATGAAGTTATCTTTTATTACTTTACTACTTTTATCTCGGACCTTATAAAATATTTCCTTATTCTCGAGCATTACAATTACAAAATTAGCCTGCTCCGCTTCACTTAATGAGCGAAACTTATTATAACTTTCACTTACTTTGGGATCTTGAACATTATTTCTTAAATCAAACTGCTGAGAGTCTAATATTTTTTGTAAATTTTCTTTGTGTATTTCCAGTATCTGGAGTTGATAGTCCTTAATTAGCTCCCAAAGTCTTTCGTGTATTGTTGCAACTTTCACTAAATCCGAATTACCCAGCCGGTTTTTTATTTCATTAGTTGCTACATTTGTATAAGTAATACAAATAATATGTTGATTATGATATTTAAGACTTTTACCTCGGGTTTGAATTATATATTTCAAGCTTTCTATCAAAGCATATGTTTTTCCAGCCCCAGCTCCAGCATTAAATAAGACATGTTGGCATGCATCAATTGCATCATTGAGCTGCATCTGAACATTCAATTCACTGGCAATAGATTCCTCAGATACTATGTCAAGACTCATGAAATCTCCAACCTTGGTTCCAATTTATGCTCTAACCACACTAATCCATCTTTTATATAGCTAGGTAACTGTGGCAATAAACTCTCATCTTCATTAATACTTATTTGGTATAACAGATGATTTGCAAAATCGCTCTTATTGTTAGATAATTTTTCTTGCAATTTGTAAGAACTATGAAGAATATTATCTCTGTTAATTTGATCTACCAAAATAACTTTATAGATATCAGGTTTAATTTGCTTTAAAACTGTATTTACAATTTCATTATTATGATTTGTTAATATGAATGCCTCTTCAAAACTCGTTGCAATATAACCATTAATTCCTTGTGATTGAAACGTAATATATAAATTCTCATCCTCAAAATATTGTGGTATATTCTCAATATTTTCTTTACTTAAATTATATTCCATAATAGTCTTATTTGTCGTAGTACGCCCTGTTAACTTAGTAACTTGTTCAAAATTTTTCTTCTCTTCTTGTTCTCGCTTTATATCTAAATCCGTTATAACTAAAGTAGGAATTTTAATCAATTTTATCAAATCATGATATATAAGCCCATGTGCTCCATTAATATTAACTGTAGTTATATAATATTTATTTAATACTTTGTTATTACTAATATAATAAGATAGCATAGTATCCTCAGTAATACCTTCAACAAATATAATTGCATCCGAGAAAAATACTTCTGAAACCTTATTTTTTACATGCTTTTTAATAAACTTCAAATCATTTTGTCTCTTTTTATCTAATTCTTCTTTGATTGTCTCAATAGTTTTATCCGCTTTAGGCTTTATATCTGCTTCTCTAGTTTCTTTGATAATAAAATCATCATTTAAATTAACTACTGTTGAGAAGTTATTTAATATCGTAATATAGTTTATATTATTAAACGAGTTACTTACGTGTATTTTACTATTTAATATATGTGATGAATGTGTAGTAATAAATAATTGGCTATTAATTTCCTTAGCAGCCCCACTCAATAAAACCTTGATTGCCTCATTTATATTTTTTATAAATAACTCTTGCATTTGAGGATGCATAAATGCTTCAGGTTCTTCAATACATATTAAATTCAATTTGCTATGTTTTTCTTCTATTGGATAACGTTCAATATACTCAATTAGCTGCCCAATAATACTCATTAAATTTGCATAGCCTAAACCAAACTGTCCTTCTGGTATATTGACGTCAAATTCTGTATATTCATATTTTATAAGATTATTTATTAGCTTTTCAAATGTTAAATTAGAACTTAATCTAACTTGGAATCTCTTACTATCTTCTATGGAGTGCAAAACGTTATTTATTGAAGTTTGATTAAACCCCTGAATTTCTTCAGTAACAGTATCGTTGATTGATTCGATCTTAGAATCTAAGTTAGTGTTTTTAGAGTCATACCTAAACTTAATTATCTTGTTAAAAATAGCGGAAAGGCTTGTGTCATGTATAATTTTATTAGCCGTAATAATTTTTATTTCAATTAACTCATTAATTTTAAATTTACTTGAATCTACCATATTGTTATTTTGATCAAAATAATTTAGATTAAAAGTTGTACCATCAATTAACTCTATAAATTTTTGAAATAAAATAGCCCCTTTATCTGAATATCTACTAATCATTTTTCTAACTTCATTTTCAAAGATTAGTTTTTCTTCAAGCTCATATTTTATACAGATATTCAAATAGTTATTTTCTATTTTTATTTCAGTATTACTAATATTCATAAATGGAATTAAATTTGTTACTAAATCAGATGTATTACTTTGATTAACTCCAACTATTATTTCAAATTCAAGTATAGGCCACTCATCAAACGTTTCTGTTTTATACTTATCTAAAAGTTTCTTTAAGTACGTAAAATTAAAGTCATTTGCTCTAAATTGCTTACCTGAACTGAGTATTTTCTCTAACGCCAAACTAATAGTTGTTTTACCAGAATTATTTTTACCTACAATTAATGTTGTAGCAGTGGCAATATTAACACTATCTTTTTGGAAACTTTCATTTGAGTCAACAAATTCAATTACATTATTGGCAGTTCCAAATTTTCTAAAATTGCTGAGCTTGAAACTTTTTAAATACATTAAACCACCTGTTAAGAAAATATTATTTATGTATTTTTAACTCGTTAAAAATGCAACCCTTTATCTTGCCTTTGAAATTCAAACTTATTTTCGCTAATTTGACAAAGCTCCGAACAGTTACCTAATCCACGAGAAACATGTCTGTTACCTTCTTTTTGAATTGTCAAGATTTCCTTGACAGTTGACTCTTGTGTTAACTCACCAGAGTTATAAATATTGCGTACTTCTTAACATTTAAAAGCTTGCTCTTTGTTTATAACATAACCTATACAAATAACTGTTGTAGCATAGCCTTTTTAAATAATTTGCTTTGTTCTAGCAACGTATTATTTAGCCTAATTTTTTCATCCATTACGGTTAGAAGCTTAGCTATTTTTGTTTGTTCCGGCAGGGATGGTAACAAAATTTTGATATCTGATAGATCTGTGGAATTAATTGCAGGATAACTTGTACCCGTGCAACGTAGCATTACATCATTTACAAAGCTATCCGTATGTAAATATTGATAAATGTATTGCGGGTTATTAACTGTTCTTAATTGGGCGTAGCCTGTTGAAGCAACATAATTGTTTTGCTCTAAATCAAAAAATAGATTATTTTTCTGGTAAGGTCTTACCATTTGATACAAAATATCATTTTTCTGTAATAACCTTTGCGCCCTGCTAGGGGCTTCCTTTATATTAAGAAAAATAGTTTTGTTTAAAACTCCATTTTCTACACTTTCTAAATCTATATAATTAAATGCAGCTGGCAATTTTTGTTTCGTAATGGGGTTTACCGTCACAGCTTCTTTTATTTTCTTGATTTCCCAAACTTGGTAATCATTGCCATTATCAGCTTTAAAGCGGATTTTTTGGCTGAAAATTTGCTGCATTAATCCTTTTTTATATTGCTCCAGAAGTACCTTTTTCTTAGTTAACTTTTGGATGTAATCGTCGATTACTGTTAGAAAATCAGCAATTTTGGTTTGTTCTGAAAGTAATGGTAAACTTAACGGTAAATTATTTAAATCTTCTTTTACAACCCCTTTAATAGAAGTTCCTTGATTAAGCTGTGTAAATTTCTGAGCCTTAAACTGAATAAGATATGCTATAAAAATTTTGTCGGCGGAGGTTAGTATTGCACATTGAAAATCTTGACTAGTGCATAATGGTACTTTGTTTATAGCTACTTTGCCTACACCAACTCTTGATACTATTAACACGCTTCCAGCAGGTATTATTTTTGTTGCAGAACTCTTAATTGCCTCTTCTGTAATAAACCGATGAATCTTAATACGATGTACGTCGCCCTCTATTAAATCTGAACTAGATATCCAGGGTACCTCACCTCTCCAATATTCATTAGTTTTTGTTGATGGCGTACCACCACCAATAAATTTGGCAATATCACCAAATTTTTTTACTTCCCACATCCCGCCAAACTCAGGAAATCTTAATTTAGGAATTACTTGTTTGTACATAATACTCATCTTTTAAAAAGGCGTTGCAATATTTAATTGTTTGCAAAAATCTGCTATAACTGCATCAGTTGCCCTAACCTCATGCTCTAATGTCTGTAATTGATTAGATACTTGCTGTAAATCAATTTGCTCTTCCTCCTCAAAAGTATCTACATACCTTGGAATATTTAAATTTATTTACCGCAATATTATATCACTTAGAATACAATTGGATTGTATAACCATAATATGCTTGTGATACCGGCTCATTTGACGTATTTATTGCTTGTCTGGTAGCTTATACAGTAACTTGCTCAGTGACTTGCTCGGTAACTTGTCCGGTGACTTGTCCGGTGACTTGTCCGGTGACTTGTCCGGTGACTTGTCCGGTGACTTGTCCGGTGACTTGTCCGGTGACTTGTCCGGTAGCTTGTCCGGTAGCTTGTCCGGTATATAGATAGTTGTTTTCAAAATGGAAATAACTGAGTATCATCTTTAAAAATCACTTATTTAAATAATAAAAACATCATAATTTGCAATTATTTCATCACTCAAAAATCATTTAGTTCTCTTCTCATTATTAGTTAAACTGAGTTTTGCGAATTCTCGCAAAACTATTTTTTTATTTATGCTAAACTCCCGCTAATTTAATTTAAAGGAGCAAAAAAACATGAATTTTAAAAATAATAAAATTAAAACCTACATACCTGAAATAAAGTATAATATAGGTGTATTAATAAAATATATTAATCTAAAAAATTATGAAATTCAAAAGGTTATTTCTGACCAACTTAGAACGCTAGCATGGGCTGCTGCTGGTATTTATACTTACTTAGGTATTTTTCATAATAAAATTATTGCCATCTTAATTGTTTTTTTGGTGTGGTTTTTATGTATGAGTAGTTCATTAATTATCTTAACGCTGGCCGAAAAACAAAAAATTGATAGAGAGAAAAAATAAAAATGTATATACTATCTGCAATTATCTTTTCCATAGTCGTCATAGCATTTACTGCCTGGATAGTAAAACAAGGCTCTGACCCCAAAAATAACAAAAATGGCACTAAACATACCAACGCTCATTGATTACTGAACAGTTTATACTAACTATCAATAATTAATAAGTTTATGATAACGCAATTAAGTTTTAATTGCTCTAGCTACATCATTACCTGAAAAACACCGGCTCAGATTGTCAAAAAATTAAATTTATGGGTATTGGCAGTCTCAGAATTTGGACTCCTAGAAGTTAGTAACGTTAAAGGTTATCATGATGAACCATTAAAAGGCAAAAGGCATGGACAGCGATCTATAAGATTAAATAAAGCCTATCGTGCCATATATAAAATATTGGATGATGGAATTATTGAATTCATTCAAGTTAATGAGGTGAATAAACATGAGTACTAAATCTACTAAAGAAACTTTAAATTTCTTAGATAAACTAATTGGTGAAAAACTTACCTTTGGTAAAATGATTGCAAATATTCGTGAATGCGATGAAATTACACAAACTGATTTTGCGAAAATCCTTGGTATATCTCGTCATTATTTATGTGATATTGAACATGATAGAAGAAACGTCAGCGTAGTCAAAGCATATGAATATGCAAATAAACTGGGTTATAGTACAAAGCAATTTGTACAACTTGCCCTTCAGGGGCAAATAGATAAAGTTGGATTAAACTACGATGTAGCCCTGGGTATTAAACAAAAGAAAAATATTCACCGGAACAAAAAATTTGTATCTGCCTCAGCTGGAATACGGTAGCATAATTTATAAAACACTTAGTTGGGCAGCAATATCATTAATTAACTTTTCAATATTTTTAACAGTTGTTTTGCGGTCATCAATCTTTAAATATGCCAGATCTATGTTTTAAAACATCATAATTTCTAATTATTTCATCACACAAAAATCATTTAGTTCTCTTCTCATTATTAGGTAAACGGAGTTTTGCGAATTCTCGCAAAACTATTTTTTTATTTATGCTAAACTCCCGCTAATTTAATTTAAAGAAGCAAAAAAATGAAAAAAATAATCTATTACACTTTGATTTGGTATATAATATGAAAATAGCGAACCATGATGAATATGCAAGGCAATATTTAGCTGATTTGAGAGTTGCCAGAGAATTTTTGGAGCAACATTTACCTCCTGAAATTAAAGCGAAGTGTAACTTTGATAAAATAAGGGTTATGCCCAATTCCTATGTTGAGAGCGATCTAAAATCACACGCTTCTGATATAGTATATCAAGTTGAATTTAAAAATGGCAAAAGCTGTGTCTACGTATACCATTTGATAGAGCACCAGAGTACAGCTCTTGAAGATATGCCTTATCGGGTATTACGTTATCAGATAGCTATTATTGGGCAGCATAAGCTGGAATTTCCTAAT
>Ga0134126_10014283_pt1 | contig 10029 bp, 7 predicted proteins | sample KB31752_FD_96881 | JGI IMG/M metagenome (GOLD analysis project Ga0134126, IMG submission 96881) | Terrestrial soil microbial communities with excess Nitrogen fertilizer from Kellogg Biological Station, Michigan, USA - KB3-175-2 | ecosystem: Environmental > Terrestrial > Soil > Unclassified ...
CGCACAGCTCCATTGGGGATGTGACACCCCAGGAGTTCATCAACACCTATCAGGACGGGGCTCGCGTGGCACAGAAGTCAACTTCGTTGGCGGTGGTGTAACAAATGGGGGAAGGTCAGCGGCGGGACACAAACCGTCACGATTCCTCCGTCGGCCTGCCCGACTATCACCGGACAACCACCGAATTTTGGTCCGGAGGCGCAACAGGCGATCACGATGAGCATCGCCATCGAACTCCGCGACAGTTACATGAAGGAGCGTGTATTGGCGGAAATGGATCAACCATTTCCACAGACCGCCACCAAACAGCAACTCGCGATCGTCGAAGGCGATCCCGGGTATATTCCATCCGGAGGGGTGAAGGTCACGCAGGCGAAGCTTGAACAACGTTTGGATAACGCCGGCCATCGAGTCAACCTGTTGGCGATCGATATGATGCCTTGGTTGCGGAAAGATGAGCTCGATCCACAGGATCTGACGCAAAACACGTATCGGCTGAGTCAAGTGGCGGTATCGACTCGTTCGTTCACGCTTCGCCTCAGGCTGATTCCTCACGTCATCTTCCCTCAGACCGTGGCGGATCTAATGGAGCGCCGCCGCTTCCTCAACTGCGATTCCAGCGATACGGATTGCACCGGCGTCGCGTTACAGCTCGGATTCTATGAGCTCTATGATAAAGGTTTCGGGGAAAACGTCGTCTGTAACTCCGGTCAGCGAAGCCGGAACTACGACATGATCTCCGCCCAGGTTTTGCAGGGTGTACTCGACAGTGTGAACGGCAAGATTATTCCATCGGCGAGTCCAGGCGGCCAGGCAAAGACCATTCCCGCCATGGCGCCGATTACTATTCCGTCCAAGAGCATCGTGGACATGATCTCCGGATTATTGAGTGGACCAGTCAATCTCATCGGTGTGGCCGTAGGGTCGGATCAGCACCTCAAGATCGGCTTGGTGTTGGACCAAGGCAACCAGATACCGTTCGATTCCACCACCGGGTTTCGCCATCAGAATGCAGATTGGGGAGTCTTGATCGAGAAGGGATTTCTCCAAGCCGGGATTACCAGCAACATCACGAGTCGTGCCGCTGCGAGCACACCGCCGGTCACCATCACCGCTACCACTGTCGACCTGCTTCCCGGTAAGTTCCATGTTACAGCTGGCGGCTTTGCTACAACGACGGGACTGAGCTGTAACGTACCTGTATCATTGGACGTATCGATTCCCGCGAGCATTTGCAAGAACGCCATGAACCAGTCGGTCTTAAGGCTGTGCCCGGGAGTGCCAAAGGCGACGCCCACAATCACGTTCTGTGCCTTCTGGGACACAATCATCTTCGGCCAAAGCACTGCGACCATTAGGACCTGGCCTACCTGCCCACCTCAATCCACCGACACCTGTCAAAATCAGGTTGTGCAATTCTCCGCTGGGCCAAACGACGTGTTTTATGCGACAGAACTTGATACCGACGGCGTGTTTTATCTCTCGGGGCGTAGCACGTTCATGGATACCAAACTGCCAGGAAGAGCGGCAACTCCCAATGCCTGCCCCTAGGGAGGAGAGGCAGAGACGGTGAGATGGTAGCTCGACTTGCCCACAAGCACTCGTCTATACTACCATCGCTTTGATCGGTACCACCACTCTATCTTTCTGCTTCATCTCTCCGTGGATGATCTGACTCGACAGCTCAACGACCGGTTCGGGTTTTCGGCGTTCCGGTCGGGTCAGGAAGACGTCATTCGCGCCGTATTGGCGGGGCATGATGCGATGGCGATCATGCCGACGGGGCAAGGGAAGTCGCTCTGCTATCAATTGCCGGCGACCCTTCTTCCTGGGTTGACGCTGGTGATTTCTCCGCTCATCGCGTTGATGCAAGATCAGGTGGCGGCCATGAAGCAGCGGAAGATTGCTGCGGCGGCGTTTCATTCCGGCCTCAGCGGTTTGGAGAAGAGCCGGGTCATGCAGGATCTCCAGCAGCGGCAAGTTCAACTGCTTTATCTGGCGCCGGAACGGATGCAGCATGAAGGGTTTCTCCGACTGTTGCGCTCATTATGGGTCTCGCTACTGGTAGTCGATGAAGCGCACTGCATCTCACAGTGGGGTCATGATTTCAGGCCCGACTATCTTAAGATCGGTCGCCTACGCCAGGATCTCACGAATCCACCCTGCTTGGCCTTAACAGCCACGGCCACCGCTCGTGTGCAGACGGATCTGTGCCAACGGTTGTCGCTTCGTGATCCGTTCCGATTGGTCACGGGCTTTCGACGGACGAATCTGGCCTTGTCCGTCCATCATAGTCAGACCCTTCGAGAGAAACTGGAGATGACGGAACGCTTGGTTTGCGGGACAGGGAAGGGCACGATTCTCATCTATTGCGCGACCCGTAGGACGGTGGAAGAGGTGGCGGCCTGGTTGGGACAATCTCACCAGTCGGTCGGCTACTACCATGCTGGGCTCTCGGATGAGCAACGGAGACTCGTGCATGACGATTTCCGACGAGGGACGGTGAGAATCCTGATCGCGACGAATGCCTTCGGCATGGGTATCGATAAGCCCGATGTCCGACTGGTCCTTCATTTCGACATTCCGGGCAGTGTGGAGGCCTATTACCAGGAGGCTGGGCGTGCGGGCCGTGATGGACAGCCTGCTGCCTGTGTGTTGCTGTTCCATGAACGCGATGTGGCCACGCAGGAATATTTCATTGCGCAGGCGTCAAAGGATTCTGAAGGCGCCGAGCGTGCGGGACGCATGACGACCATGCTGCAAGAACTCCTGGGGTATGTGTCGGTGTCGACCTGCCGGCAGGTCGCGATTCTAGACTACTTCAGCGATCAAACTGAGCCGGCCTTGGGAGCTTGCGGCCTGTGTGATCGCTGTGTTGCGCCGGCACGGCAGCCGAGCCGGATGATCTCTCACGAGACCACCGCGTCCGCGAAAGCAATCCTGGAGACCGTGTCCTGGTGCGGGGGGCGATTCGGTATGGGCCGAATTGTCGACATTCTTCGGGGAAGCCGTTCAAAAACGCTGCTGGCCTATGGCGTAGAAGACTGTCCAACCTATGGCATCTGTTGTGCTCTGACGAAGGTGTCGGTGACGAATCTCGTCAAGACTCTCATCGACTCGAGGTATCTCCAGGTCCAAGGGACGGAGTATCCCACACTGGATGTGACGCCCAAAGGACGAGAGGTTCTGCAAGGGCTTTGCACGTTAGCCCTGGAACAGACAGAGGACTATCCGCCCGATGGATCGGTGAAGAAACCGCATCGCTCGCATGCCGCCCGAATGGCTATCCAGCAAGCTTCACCGCCGGATCGACAGCTTGTTGAACGACTCAGGCGACTTCGCTCTGAACTTGCCGAGGAAGAGGGCGTCGCGCCGTTCCTCATTTTTCACGATCGAACGTTGAAAGCCATTGCCGGTTACAAACCGGAGACGCCTGCAGCTTTGTTAGAGATTCCGGGAATCGGTGAGATGAAAGCAGAACGATACGGCCGTCGGGTGTTGGCTGTGGTCAATGAACATCAATAGCCCAGGGACTTTCACCAGGATGTGAAAGATCCTACCTCTGTGGGTGCCTCTCGTATTGCCGGCAGTCCTTGGTCAAGCCTGCGGCTCCACTCACCGGCTAGGCTGCTTCGACCGGCCGAACCTCTTTTTTCGCCAAAGCCAAGCGTGTCGCGAGCCAGCTGGCTCTCCGAGTGGGTCGCACCATCCGATTATGATGGATCAACGGGTCCTCGATATTGCCGCATGTCATACACCGTAGTCCGCGCCCCCACATCGACTGATAACTTTCTTGCATATCCAGTAAATGGTCCACGACCATGAGTCCGCTGCATCTGGTACATGTCATAGGAATCCCTCCTTAGTAAACAGTCGTCATCACTAAGCCTATTTGCGATCCGTCGACTCGTTGCTTCAGTGCATAAGCAATGCTGGTGCCACCAGGAAATCGACGATGACGTGTCATGGCTGACGGCAATCAATGTGGAATCTGAGCGTCTTTCCATGGTTTTCTTCATCGGGCACTCGAAAGGATTCCATGTGGGGATCGTATCTCAAACGATACGCTCAACAAGACAAAATGATACAGGACTACTTACGTAGAAACCGAAGACAGTAGAATAGCGCGCAATCTATCGAAACGGTCTTGCTATCTTGAGCACATCGCTTGCACCACGCTTGCACCAATGGATTCGGATTCACGGATCGTCATTAACCGGTGTATGTGGAAAGTTTAAGTAAGCTTGGATTCAGTCAGATTACGATGCCTCCCATTTGATGAAGTTTCTCTGGATCGATGCAGCCTGCGCGATTGAGGCCACCGGGAAAGTCTTTATTGGACGTTAGAAATGAAAGGAGGATCACCATGAGGTACGAGATCTATCGTGAATGTCTTCTCCTCATTGCTTGTTTCATGATCGTGGGATGGCTTGCTTCACCCTCCTGGGCTACCCCGCCTACTCCGCCCGCCGCTATCGCCATGGAGGACGCGAAACTTACGAAGTTGGAGCCCCGTGACGGGGTCTTTATTCTACCGCTGCGGATACAGATCCGTGATGAGATCAAAGGACTAACCGTACACTGGCGTCTGGTCGAGACAGGCGGCTTGGAACGGAAAGCTCTGAAAGAGGGCAAGGTCGCTCTGGATCCCAAAGCACAACGCGGTGAGCAACGTGTGGAGGTCCGGGTTCCTGCATTGACCAAGCGAGGCCGTTATCGAATGGAACTTGAGCTCGCAGGATACATAGGCGATAGGCCGGCGATCGTGGATCGTCTCGTGCTGTATCAAGTGCTGGAGGGCGGCAAATCGTCGTTGGTTACGGCACCGGAGCTTCGCAGGCGAGACAGCCTGCAACGCAAAGAGGCCTTTCGCAACCAGCTGGAAAAATTTCCTGATCGTCCCGATGTCCGGTTGCTGTCGCCGGCCACAAGCGTGGGCCCGGAAAGTCTAGTGGAGGAGGCGAAGGCTATGAAGGACAGGCCTCAATTACAGGTTCGTGGCGACGGACCCCCGACCTCGATTCGACGCCACGTGGTAGACCATGTGAAAGACAGTTGGAGTCGGAACGATCCCATCACGGTTCGTGGCCGGATTGTGTTCCAAGACTTTGAAGGAACCTGGCGCCCGCTTGTCAATGTGAGCATGAATCTCTACGACGACGACACATTCGGCGACGAACATCTCGGCACGACCGTCACCGACTGGAACGGCAATTGGTCGTTTACGGTGAATAACGATGATGGGTTCTTACAGAACGGCCGCGACATTTATTATGAATTCCATCTCGGCAATACCCGGTGGAATGTGCGGGACGGCGGCGGAGATGATTATATCTGGCAATCCGCAGTACACGATGACCTGTCGGACGGCGCCGTGGTCGATTTCGGGAATGAAACGGGAAGCACCGATCCGGAAGCCATGCAGGTGTTCGCCGTCTTCAATCTTGGTTGGAGTCACATTACGACCACCGGCGGCCAGGACCCTGGGATGATTGAGACACGGTATCCGACCTCCGGCAGCTTTTTCTCGCCCTCCGTTGAAACAGTGAACATCGACACAGCCGATAACGACGGTCCTGACACCATTCTTCATGAATACGGACATGCGTTAATGCATAAGGCGTTCGGCGGCACAAGCATCAGTCCCGGAGGGGCTCATGGTTTCGACGACGATTCGCAGGACCCTGGGCTAGCGTACAGCGAAGGGTGGGGGACGGGTTTCATGCTCTCCGTTTGTCCGGACGGCATGTACAACTGGCATGAAGGCAACACGGAGAGCGCCGGCGAATGGCCGGCTTGCACGGTCCAAAACGACGGCGGCCGGGAAATCGAACAATTCGCCGACGCCGGCAACCGCATTGGTGAGCGTAATGAAGGTCGAGTAGCGGCTGCCATCAACGATTTCCTCGACCAGCCGGATGATACGAACGGAAGCAGTGAGGACCGTGGGCGGAACAGTGAATCCGACGCCAACTCGGGAAATCGGGTCTCGTTGGCAACCATCTTCCGAGAGTCGATGTGGGGATTCGTCCACAACGATTTCTTGGAATTCTGGACTTCGTTTGCCGGAAACCTCGGCGGAGCCACACGCTCTGAAGCCGACAATATTATGCAATACAACTGGATGTCGTTGCCTGTCGATCTGAGCTGCATGGCATCCAAGGTCACGGTTGCGGAACGAAAAGACGCCCCAATTCTATTGGAAGGCTTGCGCGCCTTTCGGGATAAGGGGATCAAGCCGCTCCAGGTCGGCTGGCGATAGATCCAAACTTACTATAGCCATAGTCCGGAGCTGGCGATGTTGCTTATTCGTGATGCCGAGGCGCGGAAGGCGGCCATAGAGATTATTGAGCATTTTGCGGAACTTGGGAAGGCCTTCGCCCATCATAGAACGTTGGAACGGATGCTGACTACCAATTCCCAGGTGCTGCCAAAGACGATGGAGAGCGCGATTCAGCGAGTCCTTCGCGCAATTGAAAAGGAGGGAAGTCCGGAACTCCGGCGTGAAGTGGAGCCTATTCGCGAGACTCTTCGACCATTTCAAGGGCTGACACTCGCAGAAGCAATGAGGCTGATTGAAACCATGACCCCTGCGGAAAAGGGCGGAGCGATGTCCGTCATGCGTCCAAGCGCGCTGTCGCCGGCGAGTCGCAAGGCGGACTGGTCATTGATTCGCAAACACCTGCCGCCCTCAGAGGGGATTCGAGAGGTTACAGGCCATTAAGGCGAACGAAGGATCTCGAATGCGGGCTAGGTCGGCGCTCCCGACCTGGCTCGCTTCCGTCCGAATATAAGTCTTCTCGTCTCACTCGTGTCTACCACCAGTTGACAAGGTTCTAATTCACCGTCGAGAATCACTTCAGATATGACATCTAAAGAAATCCCAATCGTCGGCCAGCCGGCTGCGGCTCAGAACGATAGAGATGACGAACCCACGTTTCCGCCCTATGCTGGTCCGGCGTTCTTGTCGTATGGATTCCGTCCGTTCTTTCTGGGTGCCGCGCTGTTCGCCGGCTTGGCGGTCCTCATTTGGATTGCTTTGTTTGCTGGGAAGGCGCAAGCGGAGTTTCTCTATCCCCCGCGCGAATGGCATGTCCATGAGATGCTGTTTGGGTTCATACCGGCGTTGATTGCGGGATTTTTGCTGACGTCGATGCCCAACTGGACCGACCGTATACCGTTGAGAGGCGTGCCGTTGCTGTTCTTGTTTCTCGTATGGCTGGCAGGACGATTGCTTACGGCTGCTCCGTGGTTTGGGTCTGCGTTCTCAGCCGTGGTCGACGGAGCCTTTTTGGTCTTGCTGGCGGTCTACGTCTGGCGAGAGATTATCGCAGCAGGTTGTTGGGACAGGACGCCGATCGGTGTGTTGGTCAGTTTCTATGCCGGCGCCAATATCCTCTTCCACCTATCGGCGTTGCGTGCCGTGCCGACGGATCTACCCGAACGCCTAGCGCTATCGGTCATGACACTGATGCTGACGATCATCGGTGGACGCCTCACGCCTACCTTTACCCGCGAGTTCTTGGCTGACAGAAACATTGCGAAGGTGCCGGAAGTATTTTCTCTAATAGATGGCACCGCCATCGTTCTGGTCCTGGTGGGAGTCATCACGTGGGTTCTCCAGCCGGAAAGTGCGTGGGCAGGAGTTATGCTGGTCGTAGCCGGTCTGGCGAGCATGGTGCGCTTGTTGCGCTGGAGGGGATGGCGAACCTGGCGCGAACCGTTGGTGATGATCCTGCACGTGGGTTATGGATGGATCGGACTGTTTTTGCTGGCCCTCGGTGCCTCGATTCTAGGAATCGGCTTCTCTTCCGAAAATGCGGTTCATTTCCTCACCACCGGAGCGATGGGCGCGATGACGTTGGCGGTGATGACCCGCGCGAGCCTCGGCCACACGGGGCGACCACGCCATGCAGATCGACTCACCGTGGCAATCTATCTACTGGTCAACGTCGGGGCGTTATTGCGAATCGTTGCTCCGCATTCCGAGACCCCCACGGACCTCATTTATACAATACTTGGTCTATCGGCACTCTGCTGGAGTGGAGCGTATCTGCTCTTCGCGTTCCACTATGGGCCATACCTCGTCCGTCCGAGCCTCGATGAGTAGAGACTTCAAGTGAATAGTGATCGGCAATTTTCGAGAAGCGGCAGACAGTGGCGTCCCATTGACCTATGCAGTATGATGAGCATCTATAGACAGTTGGACAGGCCAGTATTAATGTCTCATCGTGGCAGGTTGTTCAAAATGGTCGTCCAGCAAGGTCGCAGCGAGCGAGATGCCGAAGCGTACTTCTCAGTACGTTGAGGCGTTGAGCGAAGCGAGGACGCAGCTGGTGGTCATTTTCAACAATCTGAACAAAGGGGGCGACCGGTTTCGACGGGGATACTGAGGTCACTGTCGCGTGTCGAGCTCTCGGGGACTCGTAACCCTCCGAGAAAATGCAACTGCCAATCAAGAACTGGCACTCGCAGCTTAATTAACTGCGACGTTCTTCCATCTGATGCCCGCGGGGGTGGAAGAGCGCGATGCAGCGGGCTGGTCCCAAGCCGGTGCTCAGCGGCCGAGGACGAGAACTTTCTGGGCTAGCGGCTGTTCTAAGCCTGCCGACGGGCGTGGATGGCTGCGAAGCTTAAATTGTCGGCTACACATGTAGACACAGTGCACTGACGATCTTCGGACAGGGGTTCAACTCCCCTCGCCTCCACCACGTTTATTTTTACCGGTGACTAGTCGATACAACCCTGCATAGTCACCGGATACTTCGGATGTCAGATAGCGATTCGACCCGTCCGACGTAGGTGCAAAACGATCTGCTGCCCCATCAAATCTCGCAAGATGCTCCGTGCCTTATCGACGTTGTGCTGAGTCACTGTCGTCAAGTCCTTCAAGGCAGCCTTGAACCGGCCGATGGTATCCGGCAGGAAATTGGCCACTTGGTTGGTTTTAGATTAAGTACGCTCCAGAGTTTCCTCTAGTTGCTGCTGTTCCCCTTCGATTTTCACCAGTTCAGCTTTCGTGCTTGACGTGACGACACCCTGTTTATGGGCCTCAATCATATGAGCAATCTCCTGCTCCACTTTCGCCAGCCGAGCCTTGGTTTTGGTAAGGCCTGGTCCCTGACGGCGTCGCCGTTCGACCAGGAGCCTGGCAACTTCTTGTCTGACAACGGCGAACCCCTCCTCGGTGAACAGGTCGTTTTGAATCGCATCCAATAGTCGTGACTCAACCACCTGCCGTGATACCTTGACCGTATTCTGACAGACTGACAGCCCTCGATTTATCCCAGCCAGCGCGAAACCCGGATGGTAGAGCCCTATGGCATGCCGACAGAATCCGAGAGAGGTTAGGATGGAAGCCTGGTATTGCGAACGGCAGAGGCATGAAACCGAAGGGCATGCACTGGCGAACCTTTGAGCGACTATATGCCGAGCACAATGCCTTGGAGCCATGGTGAATCGAATTAGATGCAGGTCAAACCGAAGCGGTTTGCAGCAAAAGTCATTAGCATGGGTATTTCCAAGAAGAATAGTTGATTAGTAATAGAACATAAGCCAGAATCGTCAAGCATCGATCTTGCTGAGCACCCGTAGAGTTAGAGGCAGTGAGAGATGAGTAGGCTTACCCTGATACGAAGATGGGTAAGCCTCACGCCTGCACCCGAGGCGACCAGCCATGGGATGGTGTGATAGCAACTTGGCACGTCCTGAACATCGATTGACCAGCAAATCGCTTATAACCTACGGGATTGAGTAGGATCTGAAATGCCGCTGGAGCAACGGAGTGATGGGGAGAAAAGGCTGAAAAAGGGGATAACTTCATGGCCCATATAAGCGCAATTAGAATGCAGGTATGTGTGCTGATTCTCTTAGGGTCCAAACTCAATTGAGCCACCAGTAGACGATAGAGTGACCTTCCCCTGATTTCACAGACACCTCCAGAAGGAGGAGAATGATGAAATCGGAGGACAGAATGATCACCAAGACACGACGGCGGTCCACGGAGGAATTTAAAGACGAAGCAGTCCG
>Ga0134126_10014286_pt1 | contig 10029 bp, 3 predicted proteins | sample KB31752_FD_96881 | JGI IMG/M metagenome (GOLD analysis project Ga0134126, IMG submission 96881) | Terrestrial soil microbial communities with excess Nitrogen fertilizer from Kellogg Biological Station, Michigan, USA - KB3-175-2 | ecosystem: Environmental > Terrestrial > Soil > Unclassified ...
GTATGTCGGACAATTGATCGCGCGCCGTGTTGAGGTTTTTCTCGGCCTCGGTCACGGTGAGGAAGTCGGCGTAGCCCGCCAGGTATTTGCGCCGCGCCGAAGCCAGCACTTTTTCCGAATGATCGACCTGATTCTTCAACGCCTCTTCCTGCGCGGTGAGGTGCGAGAGCGCGCCCAGCGCATTCTCCACATCGGAAAAAGCCGAGATCACCGCGGCACGGTAGGCGGAGAGCAATTCCTCTTCGCGCGCCTTGGCCTCGGCCACCTGGCCCTCGATCTTGCCGCCGTCGAAGATCACTTGCATCAGCGAAGCGCCCAGCCCCTCGGTGGCGCCCATAGCGGGAATATTGTTCACGGCGCCGTTGATCGCAGGATAAGCCGCCCCCGCAAAAGCGGTCAGCGTGATATCGGGCAGAAATGCGGTGCGCGCCGCCGCCAAATTGGCATGGGCGGCGATGAGATTGGCTTCGGCGGCCTCAATGTCGGGCCGGCGGGTGAGAAGCTCGGAGGGAAGACCCGGCGCCACACCGGGCGCAGCGATGGCATCAAGGCCGATGCCGCTGACAGCGAACCCTTCCGGCGGGCGTCCCACCAGGATCGCCAGCGCGTCCTGGGTTTCCAATTCCTGCTGCTGAAGGGGTGGAAGCATGGCCTCGATCGCGTCCATGTTGGCGCGCTCTTGCGTCAAATCGGAATTGGCGGCGTAGCCGGCGTTCACCCGGCGCTGCACCAGATTTAAAATGTCCTGCGAGGTTTTCAGATTGGCCTGCGCCAGGGCGATGCGCTCTCGCAGCGAGCGAAGCTGGAAATAGCTGTTGGCGACGGCGGCGGTGACGGTCAGCGCCACCGTAGCGCGTTCCGCGTCGCTGGCGGCGCGTTGGCCACGGGCCGCATCGGCGGCGTCGCGATTCTTGCCCCAGAAATCGAGCTCGTAGCTGGCGCCCAGGGCTGCCGTCCAGTCGGTCTCGCTTGCCGACGTGCCGCCGCCCTGGCCGTAAAGCGACTGGACATTGGGGTTGAAATTGAGCGTGGGCAGCAGCGCCGCATGCGCCTGGCGCACCCGCGCATCCGCCTGACGCAACCGGGCCGCCGCCTGGGCCAGGTCGAGATTGTTCGCCTGCGCGGTCGCGATCAGTTCGGTCAATTGCCCATCGCCGAAGCCTTGCCACCAATCGGCCTTGGGCCAGATGGGCGCGTTCGCGCGCGCAACCTGGCTGAAATTCGCCGGCACATCGCTTGGGGAAAGCGTCGGCATGGGGCTATTGGCGCAGCCGGCCAGAGCCATAGCCGCGAGAAGGGCGAGACGCCTCATGCGCGCTTCCCCGGTCCGCCATAGCGCTCGGCGAGCGCCGGAAGCACCACCAAATTGAGCAGGGTCGACGTGATCAATCCGCCCAGCACCGTCACCGCCATGGGGCCTTCGATCTCTTGCCCCGGCTGGCTCATGCCGATGGCGAGCGGCAACAGGCCCAAGGCCGTCACCGCCGCCGTCATCAGGATAGGGATAAGCCGTTCCTGCGCGCCGCGCAGCACGGTCTCGACATTCCAGGGCGCGGCTTCCTGGTCCACCAGATGCTCGTAATGGGCCAGCAACAGGATGGCGTTGCGCGCGCTGATGCCGAACACGGTGACAAGTCCCACCATCGCACCCAAGGACAGCCCGCTTCCCAGAAGCACGATCGCCAGCACGCTGCCGATCAGGCTGAACGGCACATTGACCAGCACCAGCCAGGTATGGCGGCGCCAGCGGAAGGAAATGAACAGCAGCATGCCGATCAGGATCAGGGCGAAGCCGGTATAAATCAGCATCTGCAACTGGGCCGCCTGGGCGGCGGCGGCGGCGCCGGTGAAAGCCACGAACACCCCGGCGGGAAGATTGAGCGCGGCGACCCGCGCCTTGGCGTCGTTGACGGTGGCCTGGAGCGAGCGGCCGCGGACGTTGAAATTCACCACGTCGAAGCGCTGGCCGCCGTCATGGGCCACCATGAAGCGGGTGTTGGTGGGGACCACCCGCGCCACCTGGCCGAGCGGAATGGGCCCCAAGGGCCCGGCGATCATCAGCTTGGAGAGAAGCTCGGGCCGGTCGCGCTCGCCCGCCGGCAACAGCATCACCACGTCCACCGCGCGAATGCCGGAATAGGTCTGGCCCACCTGGGCGCCGGCGAAATCGCTTTCCACCGCGTCCAGCACGTCGCCGCTCTTGAGCCCGCTGGCGGCCAGTTTTTGGGGATCGAGTTGGATCGCCAGCGTGGGGGTGCCGCTTTGCGGCGCGAATTGCAGATCGGCGATGCCCGGCGTGCCGGAGAGCGCGCCCTTGATGCGATTGGCGGCGGTATCGAGCGCGTCGAGTTGGTCGCCGAAAATCTTCACCGAAATGTCGGACAGGTCGCCGGTCAGGCTTTCGCTGATGCGGTCGCCCAGGAAGGTTGTGACTTCGGTCTGCACGCCGGTATAGCCCGACAGGATCTGACGGATGGCGTCCTCGGCGTCGGACTGGTTCACGGTGGCGTCCGGCTTGAGCTCGACCTGGAATTCGGTCTGGTGCGTGCCGTTGGTGTCCTCGCCCAGTTCGGCGCGGCCAAGCTGCTGAGCCACCGTGGCGACATAAGGCAGCGCCAGTATCTCGCCGGAGATGCGCGCCCCCACCGCGCGCATCTCGGCCAGTGAGGCGCCCGGCGTCGAGGCGGCGACTTCGAGAACGAAATGATTCTCGCGGAATTCCGGCATGAAGCTGGAGGGCAGGAACGGCAGCACCGCCACCGCCGCCAAGGTTGCCAGCGCCAGCACCACGCCCACCAGGCGGAAGCGGCGATAGACCAGGGCGATGCCATTTCGCTGCCAATCCTTCATCTTGAGGATCCAGGCATAGTCGGCATGGCGGTCGCGCGCCTGTAGCAGCAGGGCCGACAAAGCGGGCGCCACGGTCAGCGCCACGATCAGGGACGCCAACACCGCCAAGATAAAGGCCAGCGCCAACGGTCCCACGAAATGGCCCTGCACGCTGGTCGAGAATAGTTGCGGCAGGAACACCGCGATCACCACCAGGGTGGCGTAAACCACCGGGCCGCGCACTTCCAGCGTGGCCTCGGCGATCACGCTGAGGCGCTCGCGGGGCTGGGGCAGCTTGGCGTTTTCCGCCAGACGCCGCAGCACATTCTCGATCCCGATGATGGCGTCGTCCACCAAGACGCCCAACGCCACGGCGAAGCCCCCCAAGGTCATGGTGTTGAGGGTCTGGCCCATGCGGTCCAGCACCCAGATGGCGCTCAGAAGCGAAAGCGGGATGGCGATGAAAGTGATGAAGGCCGAACGCCAGTCGCGCAGGAACAGGAACAGCACCCCCAATATGAGGACCGCTGCGATCACCAGCGATTGCTCCAGCGACGACAGCGCCCGCTCCACGAAATTGGCGGGGCGCTGCAGCCCCGGATAAATGTTGACGCCTTGCGCCTTCAATCCCGGCTCAAGCTGGGCCAGCGCCGCTTCCACCGCGCGGGTGGCCGACAGCGTGTTGGCGCCATATTGGCTGGCCAGCGACAACAGCACGCCGGGCTTGCCGTTGATCAGCGCGTCGCCCGATTTAAGCGCGGGCGCCATGGTGACGGTGGCAATCTCGCCAATGGTGACGGGGGTGCCCGAGCGCACGGTCAGGACCGCGTCGGCGATCGCCTTGGGATCGGGCGTGGGCACCGGGGTCTGGATCAGGACGCGCTGATGGGCGATGTCAAGGAAGCCCGCGCCCTTCAGCGCCAGCGCGGTCCGCGCCGCGTCGGCCAGGTCTGTAAGAGTGAGACCGTACGATGTCATGCGCGCCAGGTCGGGCTGAATCTGGATCTGGCGGACATCGCCGCCATAGACGATCACACGGGCGACGCCCGGCACCGCCAGCAGCGCGGGCTTCATCACCCAATCGGCCTGGTCGCGCAGCGCGAACGCGTCGAGCTTGCTCGACGTGAGCCCGATCAGGAGCAAATCCATGGTCGAGGAGGTGAGCGGCGACAATTTGGGCGTCGCCACGCCCAACGGCAGGCTCGAGCCCAATTCGCTCAACCGCTCGGAGATGCCCTGGCGGGCATTGTAGAGGTCGATATTGTCCGTGAACTGAATATTGATCACGGACAGGCCGGGGATCGACTGAGAGCGGATGGTGGCAAGGCCGGTGGCGCCGTTGACCGCGTTCTCGATCGGCTTGGTAACCAGCCGCTCGACCTGCTCGGCGGTGAAGCCAGGCGCCTCGGTCTGGATGTCCACCGTCGAGGGCACGAAGTCCGGGAACACGTCCACGGGCGCGGTGCGCGCCGCCCACAATCCCGCCAGCAGCAGGATCAAGGTGAGGGTGGCGACCGCGCCGGCATGACGGACGCAAAGAGCGACAAGCCAACGCATCTAGGGCCTAAGCTCAGTAATCGCGTGACCGCGACGCTGGGGATTTTGGTTTCTGGCCAGGAGCGAGGAGCGATGTGGGCTTAAGCCCATGAACGACGAGCGACGCCGCCAGGGGCCAAAAGACCCGCGTCCCTTCGGGTTGCGGGAAAAATGGCCGACTGATGCGTCCCCCCGGTCCGCGCGAAGCGCGACCGGAGGATAAACTCCAGGCTCGGCCGTATTGCCGATACGCCCATCACCTTTCTCCTGCCATTCAGCCATTTTTCCTCGCTAACCACGGTTCACGGGATTACTGAGATTAGGCCCTTTAATCCGCCGCGCCGGTGGAAGGATTGAGCTCGCGCGACTGCAGCAAGCCCGCGCCCTTGGTGACGATCTTGTTGCCGGCGGCGATACCCGCGCCCGGGGCCACAAAATAACCGTCGTCGAGCGGTTGGCCGGTGCCCAATTCGGTCCGGAGAAAATGATTCTCGCCATTCTCGAGATAGACCCAGGTGGCGCCGTCGCCCATCACCACGGCCGAAGCCGGGACCCAGAAGCCGGATTGCGCCGGGCCCACCGGCACGCTGGCGAATACATGTTCGTTCTGCGCCAGGTCGCTGCCATCCACCAGGGCGAAGAATCCGCGGCCCGGCAGATTGGGATCGGCTGGCGCTTCCCAGACGGTCGCCGCATTCCAACTTTTGCCGCCATCGCCGCCCAGCCGTTTGATGGTGAGTTTGGCGGGAACCCCGCCCGCCAGCGCCCCCAGCGGAAAGGTGACGCGCACCAAAACGGTCCTGCCGGATGTGAGCCGCGCCATCAGCGAGGCGCGTTCGGCGTCATTGTGCCAGGGCGCGTGGATGCCGAACGCGGAATCGGTTTTGCGCCGGGCGAGCGCCAGGCCGGCGGCATCGGCGGCGGCCTTGCTTTGCGCCGCTTCCACGACCTCGCGCGACACCGCCGCTTCCTCTCCGGTGGAAAGCGATTTCGCGCGGTTGGCGGCTGCCTGGCTTTGCGAGGCCGCTGCCTGGGCGGTCAGGAAGTCGGCGTCGGATTGGGCGATCGTGTCGAGCGGCACCACGGTGCCGAAGCCGGTGACCTGGTTGAGCCAAACCGCCGGGCGCGCATTGGCGGTGGCCAATCCCATGCTTTTCACCTGGTCGGCGGTGAGCGTAACACCCGGCGTGTCTGCGTCTTTTTTATCTTTGTCCTTATCGGCGTCGGAGGTGTTTTGGCCGCAACCGATCACCAGTAGCGGCACGAATACCAAAAGCAATTGCCGATAGGAGAATCGCTTCCTCCTGACCACGGAAAGTGGCGAGCTCGCTGTGGCTTTCCGCATCAAGGGTCCCCAGAGTAGGCGACCGCGTTGGTCACTTGATAGGCGGGAGCCGGCTGCGCATCGGCAGAGCCGATGCATGCCAAGATAAGGTTCGCGCCGGCAAAAAGCCCGGACCTCAATCGCATCCTAGCTTCCCCATCATTCGTTCCCCGAGATTTAGACAGCGACTGTCGCAGAATTCTCTCCGAATGCGGCACATTGGCAAGATTTATTGAGCATGCGGCTATGCCGCTCGAAGGCGAGAGTGGGCGGGATGGGAAGAACTGGAGCGGGCGAACGGATTCGAACCGTCGACCCTAACCTTGGCAAGGTTATGCTCTACCCCTGAGCTACGCCCGCGATCCAAGTTCAAGGGGCGGGTTATGGCCCATCGACCGCCCTGTTTCAAGCCAGGCCGGTTAAGGGGATTAACCTGCCATCAGCCTCTCAAAAAGCGCTCGGACCGCCTTTTGCCGCCCCCGAAGTTCCCCCTCCAGCGACGCGAAATCGGGTATCCCGCCGGCACGGGCTAAAAGACTTTTCAAGCCGGCCGAGGCACGCCCGGGTTGAAGCGTCTCCTCCAACGCGATGCGCAGAATCTGGGTGAGCGCCTGCTCCAGCTCCGCCGCTTCGATGAGCAGTTGCGCGTCGTTCCGATCCAGACACTCCCCCGACAATTTCTGTAATGCGCCGATCGTGTTGGTATCGAGCAGGGCGGATTTCTGGGCGTGAACCAGTTGATAAGCCTGCGCCAGGAATTCGATATCGATCAGGCCACCCGGCGCGTATTTGAGGTCCCAGAAATTATCGCCGGGGTATTGCGCGGCGATCTTCCCCCGCATCTCGCGGGCGTCGAAAAGGATACGTTCGGAGTCGCGCGACATAGTCAGCCGCTGGGCGATTTCCGCTTCGACCCGCGCCCGCAAATTCTTGGAGCCCGCCACCCAGCGGGCCCGGGTGAGCGCCATATGCTCCCAGGTCCAGCTTTCGCGGGCATGATAGTCAGCAAAGGATCGGAAGCTCACCGCCGCCGGTCCCTTGTTGCCGCTGGGCCGAAGCCGCATGTCCACCTCATAAAGCGTGCCCGCGCCGGTGGGCGTAGTGAGCGCCGCGATCAGGCGCTGGGCCAGACGGGCGAAATAAAGCGTCGGCGAAAGATTTCTGGCCCCATCCGAAGCGTCCACGCCCTCCGGCACGTCATAGATGAACACCAGATCGAGGTCGGAGTTGGCCGTCATTTCGCGCCCACCCAGTTTGCCCAGCGCGATCACGGCAAATTCCGCGTCCCTCACCCGGCCTGCGCTCTGCGCCAGTTCGGCCTCCACCGCGGGCAAAAGCCCCTGGATCACGCTTTCGGCGACACGCGTAAAGGCCGGCCCGGCCCGCTCGGCATGAGCGGCATCGCTCACCAATTGCACGCCGATCCGGAACGTCTCTTCCCGGGCAAACCGCCGCGCGCCATCCAACTGCTCCTCGTAGGAGCCTTGAAGCTGGCGGGCGAGATTGGCGTTCAACTGCGCGGGCGTAGGCAGCACTGCCAGAAAATCGGCGTCCACCAGCGCATCCAAGGTCGAGGGCGCGCGCGCCAGATGAAAGGCCAGGCGCGGCGCCGAGCCTACCACCTTGGCCAAAAGATTCAGGAATTCCGGCTTGGCCGTGAAGAGGGAAAAGAGCTGCACCCCCGACGGCAGGCTGGAAAGAAAGCGGTCGAATTGCACAAAGGCCGAGTCGGGATCGGCGGTTTCGGCCAGCGCCTTGAGGATCGCCGGCAACAGCTTGGTGAGAAGCTCGCGCGCGCGGGCCGAGCGCATGGCGCGGATGCGGCCATGATGCCAGCCGCGGATGGTGGCCGCCACCTGGGAGGGCGCGCCGAACCCCATCGCCTGCAATGTCTCCAGCGTTTCCGGATCGTCCTCGACTCCGGTGAAGACCAGATTGCCGCGCACATCGGCAAGATCGGCCTCGCGCTGGAACAGCCGCGCATAATGATGCTGCACCGTCTCCATGGCGCGGGTGAGATCGGCTGAGAATCGCGCCACATCGTCATAGCCCAAGAACCAGGCAAGATGCGCCAGGCCCTCCTCGCTCTTGGGCAAAGTGTGGGTCTGTTCGTCCTCGACCATCTGAAGCCGGTGCTCCAGGCCGCGCAGCGCGCGATAGCAATGGCTGAGCTCCGCCGCCGCCTGCGGCGCCACGATGCCCGCCGCGGTCAGTGCCTTAAGGGCATCCATTGTCGCGGGCGCGCGCAGCGACGGATTGCGCCCACCCAGGATCAATTGCTGGGTCTGGGCGAAGAATTCGATCTCGCGAATGCCGCCCCGCCCCAGCTTGATGTTGTGGCCGGCCACCTTGATCTCGCCATGGCCGCCATGGGCGTGGATCTGGCGCTTGATGGAATGGATGTCCTCGATGGCGGCATAGTCCAGGTGACGGCGCCAGATGAAGGGCATGATCGCGGCTTGAAATGACTTGCCGGTCTCGGGGTCTCCGGCGCAGGGCCGCGCCTTGATCATGGCGGCGCGTTCCCAATTCTGCCCCAGGCTTTCGTAATAGCTCTCCGCCGCCTCCAGGGAGATCGCCACCTGGGTGGCGGAAGCATCGGGACGAAGCCTGAGATCGGTGCGGAAGACATAGCCGTCCGCAGTTATCTCGGACAGCAATTTGACCAGGCTGCGCACGATGTCCACGGCCGCCGCCCGGGCATCGCCTTGCTTGGCGAAGGGAAAGCGCGAATCATAAAAGACAATCAGATCGATATCGCTGGAATAGTTGAGCTCATGGGCGCCGAATTTGCCCATCGCCAGCACAGTCAGGCCGCTTTCCGCTTCCAGCGTCGCGCCATCTTTTTCGGCCATGCCATACAAGCCCGCGGCCTGGCGCAGCAGAAAACGCAAAGCGCCTTTCACAGCAGCATCGGCAAAGCGGGTGAGCGAGGCCGTGACCTGTTCCAAGGTCCACCAACCGGCGATATCGGCAATGGCGATCGCCAGCGCAGCCTGACGTTTGGCGCCTCTCAAGAGGGCCATCGCCTCTGCTTCCGCGTCAGCGGACGCGACGCCCTCCGCGCGGGCGATCGCTTCTTCCAGCACGACGTCCGCTCCCGCGGTCAGCAGACGCGTCAATGCTGCGGCTTCGCGCAACGCCAGCCGCCCCAGGAACGGGCTGTTGCCGAACACACCCTCCAGAAGTTTTTGCCGATCCGGCCGCCAGGAAATGCCGCGCCCTGAAAGCTCTTCCAGGATGCGCGCGGCGCGCGCGGAATCGAACGGCAAGGGCGGGATATGCAGGTCGGGCATGACCCGATCTTAGACCATCTATTCGGCGGCGGTGCGAGCGGGGAGTTGCTGAGCGCGGGGCGCGCCGCCGGCGGTGGCGGCGGGCGACAGACGCAAAGCCGGCCGCGGGAAACGCAGGATCGCCTTCAGGCCCGGCGCATTGTCCTCCAGCAGCAGTTGCGCATTGTGGAAATGCGCCACCGCCGACACCAGCGCGAGGCCCAAGCCGGTGCCCGGCGAATTGCGGCTGGCTTCCAGCCGCACGAAACGCTCGATCACCCGGCTGCGCTCATCGGCGGGAATGCCGGGCCCACTGTCGGCGACCGTCAGATCCACGCCTGCGAAGTTCTGGCTGATGGAGATCGCCACCTTCCCGCCAGCCGGGGTGTATTTGATGGCGTTATCCACCAGATTGGCCAAGGCTTGCGCCACCAGGCCGCGCACCCCTTCGATCATAGGCACGCTGGCGGTGACCAGCGTGAGCGTCACATTCTTTTCTTCCGCCAGCGGTTCGTACAATTCGCTCACGTCGCGCGCCACCGAAGCAAGATCGAGCGGCGACATGGCGCCCCGCGCCGTGCCGGCATCGGTCTCGGCGATCAGGAGCAGCGCGTTGAAGGTCCCGATCAACTGGTCGGTATCGGCGATGGCGCGTTCGATCTCGCTGGTATCGGAGCCGGCGGCGGACAGCCGCGCCTGGGATTTCTCAAGGCGGTGGCGCAGGCGGTTCAAGGGCGTGCGCAGATCATGGGCGACGCTGTCGGTGACCTCGCGCAAGCCTTTCATCAACCGCTCGATGCGATCCAGCATGCGGTTGAGATTTTCGGCCAACAGATCGAATTCGTCATGCGCGCCCGAAACTGGCACGCGCCTGGTCATGTTGCCGGCGATGATCTCGCCCGAGGTGCGGTTGATGGAATCCAGCCGCCGCAGCATGTTGCGGCTCATCAAGGCGCCGCCCAGAATATCGAACAACAGGATGAAACCCACCGTCCAGCGCAAGGTGGTGGTAAACATGCGCCGCGTCAGGTCGCGGTCGTGCACATCCTCGGCCACCAGAAGATA
>Ga0134126_10014288_pt1 | contig 10028 bp, 5 predicted proteins | sample KB31752_FD_96881 | JGI IMG/M metagenome (GOLD analysis project Ga0134126, IMG submission 96881) | Terrestrial soil microbial communities with excess Nitrogen fertilizer from Kellogg Biological Station, Michigan, USA - KB3-175-2 | ecosystem: Environmental > Terrestrial > Soil > Unclassified ...
CGATGTTATCCTGAAATTCGAAGTCGAGCAGCGGGCCGGTAGCTCAGTTGGTAGAGCATCGCACTTTTAATGCGGTGGTCGCGGGTTCGAGTCCCGCCCGGCTCACCAAATATCTTCCCAGTCTTTCCAACCGGCATAGCGCACTCGGGATATAGTGGTCTTTCTCCTATGCGCACTTGCACGTTAGTGTTCACTGCATTTGTTCTGACGCTTCCTTCCTTTGCACAATCCACGGCAAAGAGATCTCTGACGGTTGATGACATCTACCGTCTGCACGATGTAGCGGATCCGCAGATCTCACCCGACGGCAAATGGGTGGCGTACACGGTCTCGGAAATCGACAAGGAAGCGGACAGGAAGCTCAGCCATATCTGGATGACGAGTTGGGACGGTTCGCAGAATGTTCAGTTGACTTTCGGCAGCGAGTCGGAGAGCTCGCCTCGCTGGAGTCCCGACGGAAAGTATATTTCCTTGGTCTCGTCGCGGCCCGGAAAAACCAAAGGTTCGCAAATCTGGCTGATGGACCGGCGGGGCGGGGAAGCGCGTCAATTGACACATCTGAAGAACTATGACATCTCCGAGCACGCTTGGGCGCCGGATTCAAAGAAGCTTCTATTAGTGCTGCAAGAGAAGCTGGAGCCCGAACCGGATGAAAAAGCAGGCGCAAAGCCCAAGCCGCCCAAACCCATCGTGATTGATCGCTACCACTTCAAGGAAGACATCGCGGGGTATCTCGGCCCGAAGCACAATCATATTTACCTGTTTGATATCGCCGCGGAAAAGCTCGATCAGGTGACGAAAGATGATTTCGATGAAACGAACGCAGTTTGGTCTCCCGATGGAGCGAAGATCGCTTTCGTCAGTAATCAGCAGAAGGATCCGGATCGCAGCGAGAATACTGACGTTTTCGTGGTCGATGCTCGCCCGAACGCAACGGCGCGCAAGCTCACCACAAATCCCGGGCCGGACCGCGGCCGCCTTGCCTGGAGCCCCGATGGCAAGCTGATCGCCTATCTGCAAGGCATCGATCAGAAGTACAGCGCTTATCAGATAGAGCACCTTGCTGTCGTGCCTGCCGATGGCGGTCCATCACGCTTGCTGACCGGCAGTTTCGACCGCGGTGTCGCATCGCCGGCCTTCACGGCCGATGGCCAGTCGATTTTCTTCGTTACCGCCGATGATCAATCGGAATATCCGGCAAAGGTCTCTGTGCAAGGAGGATCTGTCGAGCGGCTGGTTCCGGGCAAATTCGTTTCATCGCACCTGGTATCTCAAGCCGGACATACTGCCTTGCTGGTATCGAACGATGATGCGCCGGAAGAGGTCTTTGCGGTCGAAGCCGGGTCACTCCGCAAATTGACAGCGCACAACGACGAGCTTCTTTCGGAACTGCGATTGGGCACTGTCGAAGACATCCGTTTCAAATCCAAGGATGGAACCGAAGTGCATGGATTGATCACCAAGCCGGCTTCCTTTGAAGCGGGAAAGAAGTATCCCACGCTGCTTAGGATCCACGGCGGACCCAACGGCCAGGACGGGCACGAATTCCGGTTTGATAACCAGTTATTCGCCGCAAACGGCTACGTGGTGATCAACGTCAATTACCGCGGCAGCTCGGGGCGCGGCGAAGAATATCAGCGCACAATTTTTGCGGATTGGGGCGACAAGGAAGTCGCCGACCTGTTAGCCGGAGTCAACTACACAGTGAGTACGGGTATTGCCGATCCCGACCGCCTCGGCATTGGCGGTTGGAGTTACGGCGGCATTCTCACCGACTACACCATTGCCTCCGACCCGCGTTTCAAAGCCGCCATCAGCGGCGCGGGAAGCGCCGACCAGATTTCGATGTACGGCCTGGATGAGTATGTGTTTCAGTATGACAACGAGTTAGGACCGCCGTGGAAGAACCTGAATGGCTGGCTGAAGGTTTCTTATCCCTTTTTCCATGCCGATCACATCCGCACGCCGACGCTCTTTATGGGAGGCGACAAGGATTTTAACGTTCCGCTCGCCGGCGGCGAGCAGATGTATCAGGCACTGAAGACCCTGCGGATTCCGACGGAGCTGATCGTCTACCCTGGCCAGTTTCACAGCTTCACGCGGCCTAGTTTCATCCATGACCGGTATCAACGCTATCTGGCCTGGTATGACAAGTACCTGAAGCCGTCCGGAGGCGCGGGGCCGCAAATCACAGCCGAGACCGCGCGGTAGAGCGCAATCAGAAGCCGCGTTGCGGGCGGTAACCAGGGCGCGCCCGAATCTTATACTTCTTCATTGCTTCGGAAGTCAGTTGAATTCTGATCTTGCGAAAACCTTCGTTTGGGTTCGGCTGCGGGTAGTAAGTGACTGTGTAACTATTCCCCAGGTCTTCACGAATGGATTCGAACGCCTCCACCTGCTTCTGCCAGGTTTTCGCGAAATAGCTCTTTCCGCCCGTGTTGGTGGAGATGCGCTTGAAGATGGAAGCCGAGATCGGGTCGTTATTCACTTCACTCGTGGAGATCACGTAAATCGGTATTCCTTCATCTTCGGCGACCGCACGAACGTCGTCCGGAGCTACCATGCTGGCGTTATCGGGACCGTTGGAAAAGACGATGACAACCTTGCGCCCGGGGACCTTGGCCGCATCGCGCAGAGTGAGAAGCAGGCAATTATAAAGAGCGGAATCATCGCCGGCGACGGCCTTGCGCAGACCGCCAATGGCAGTAATACGGTCGCGATTCAACTGTACGGCGCGGTTCAGATTGCGGCTATAGGTGTAGACGGCCACCGAATCAGCCCGATCCAGGCCACGGATGAAGTCGGCGATGGCATCGGAAGCATAGACGAAGCCCCGATACATGTAATTGCTGGTGTCGAAGAGCACGAACACGTTGGTGCCAGTTGCATCCTGCCGCAGATCCATCAGGTTCGGATTGGGCGGAGGGCCGCCCGGCTTGCTATCCGCTGCGCTCATAGCACGCAGCGGCTTGGTTTCGCCGCCATCCAGAACCTGCAAAGGAGCGTGATTGCCCTCGGCAAAAGTTGCCGGCTTTTGCAGGATGTCGTCTTCGTAGACCTTGAAGTCTTTCGGCCTCAAACCATTCACATACTTTCCCTTGTTATCGGTGATAGTGAAGCTGAGGACCACCATGTCCACCTTCACGTGAAACGTGGTCTGCTGTTCCTGATCTTCAGCGCGCAACCAAAAGCACGCTATCAGAGCGGTTGTCATCAAGGCTGCTGAAACCTTCAGAAATGTACGCACGAATGCCTTCCTAATTCAAAGAATTACTCGCCAGCGATCGATTTTGAGTTTGCCGCTGCATCACATTTCCAGCGACGACATGGAGAGAGCGCAGCAGCGCCGGCCAGTCTTCCAAGTGGGTCGCGAAAATGTTTTCCACTACTGCCTTGTTCCACTCGGGCACGTAAGCGTCTAGCTGCGCGACCGGTATGCCCGCCTCCTCGGCCAGGGCCGCGTAGTAGAGATTGTTCGATTCCCAGGTCTCGGCCAAGATACGGCTGGAATAGCCCATGAGCGCGGGAAAGGTTCGCAGATACAGCAGTCCGGGACGGTATGAATGTGTAAGCGTCGGCTTCGGCGTGCCGAAGGTCCGCGCGATTGCACTCGATGCCAGTTCCGGATCCTTGCGGGCTTCGAGCGTGGCGATCTCCACGGAGGATACGTCCCGGGAAACGTCTCGCAGAGCCGGGTCTCGCGCCAGCGCATACAGCACCGAAGGGGGCACCTCTGCCGCCGCCGCAGCGAAATCGCCCGCGCGGAGATGATCGTCCACTCTTTCGGTGTATCCCGGCGTTTCGTAATGACCAAGCGCATCCAGAACCTTAGATTCAACGGCTCCATTCAACCCGGCGGCGGCCATTAGCGTCCGGCCGCGCTGAATGTTTACCGCCACCCAGCGAAGCTGTTCGGGCGAAACGTTGCGCCAGCGGTTAACCGTGACATCCACAATCATTTGCGGCACCAGATCTCCCCAGATCAGCGCCTGTTCGCGCTTAGGAGTGAGGAAATTCTGTTCCGCTTCGGCGAGAGCATAGGGCAACGACACGAGCGAGCCCACCAGCCGTCCGCCGCCGCTTTCCGGCCAGCCACTGCCGGCCACCTGCGTAGCCCGCCACTCCGCGGGCGTGCTCTCGGCGCCAATGAAATCGTGGCTCCGCACGAACAACGGATTGGCAAGCAGAAGCTGCGCGCCATCCGGAGCGTAATAGGCGTACAGAACGCCGACCAGCGAGTCGCGCAAGAACGGCGCCAGGACTGCATGCGGGTCTCGCTTATCGATGCCCTTCGCCAGGTTTTCGAGATTAACTTTTCTCTCTTGGGTGATGTGCCGTTCGCCCCAATAGCCCGGCGTATACGAGTTCCGTTCCGGAGCGGATAGAGATCCGCGCAGGGATTCCGCCTCTTCCAGCCGGCTGATCTGCTCTGTCAGGTTGCGGATCGCTTTGGGGTCTACGGGCCCTTTCCCAAAGCGATCCGCCGCGGTGAACAACGCATCCAGCGAGATGAGCCTTTGCGCATCGAATATCCGGACAAAACTTTCCGCCGGAGAGGCAGGCAAAGAGCTATCAGGACCTTGTATCTTCCCCACCAGGAGCTGCATCAGGGCGTCCTGCCGTGAACCCGCACCCGGCGATCCGGCACTGGCCAGCAGCAGTTCTATCCCTGACCGCCCCGCCTCGAACACCTCCGCCTCCTGCTTTATGTGGTCAAACGGAGCGATCAACTTCGCGAATGAACTATCCTGCGATTCCGGCGGTATAGTGCCCTGCCTGCCCAGAATGCGCCAAATCTCCACCAGAGACTGTAACGTGCCGATGGTGTCGGCCTTTAGCAGGACGTCGTGAATGACTCTGGTTGCGGCGATGGTATCCAGGTAATGTTGCATGGAGTCTTCGCTGAGAGTGGGAGCATCGGCGAAGACGGCATACTGCGAGCCGTACAACCTGTATCCGCTCACGAGCCTGGTGGCGAGAGCGGGGGACATCGGTTTAGCGCGGCCCCGATCGATGTCGTTCAGCGCCAGAAACATTTTTAGCGGCTCATTCTCGACGGACTTGCGGCTCAAGCCAAAGAGCGCGTCGATGAAATCTTCCGCTGTGCGCCACGATTGAGCCGAGCGCGTGAGCTTGCCGTCGTATTTGCCGTTCGGGTGTTTGGTGAATAGGGTCTTCCAGACCGTCAGGTCTCCTGGAATATGCGGCTCGCCATTCGGATCGATACGAAGAGATGCAGTGAGCAGCATTAACTCCGTGCTGGAGCGGAAGACCGGACGGGCCGGTCCGGGGCTGGTGATCTTGCCTCGCAGCGCTTCGTAAAACCGTTTCAGGTGATGGGGCGCGGTCAGATACTCTGCGGCGGGTCCGCTAATTCGGGACAGGGCATCGAAATAGCTCGCCATCCAGCCGTCGTCGGTTGCAATCAGCTGCGCAAAGAACGCGCCGGGATTGCCGGGAGAAACGCCTACCATGCTGCCCCATATCTTCGGGGAGCCCGGCACCACCGCCGCGCCGTTGCGTATCTGGAACATGCCTCCATAGAAATCGAGCACGTGCGCGTAGATCTTCAACTTTCCGGGAGGGGCCTGCTTGCGAAGGGCTTCGGCTGTCGCGCGATCCAGGTGCGAAAGTCCGAGATACAGGCGGCAAAGGGAGGGATCGGAAAGAAAGGCGTCGATGAAGTCCGTTTGGCCGCCGCGCCCCAGCGCCGCCATCCAGTATCCGGCGTTGTAGAGTACCGGTATAGGCGTAGGTTCGTACGGAAGCTCAAAGCGATGATTGGCGCGGAGGTCCTGCTCGAGCTGCGTCAATGGGAAGGCCGAGTCAACCGTCAAAAACGCGCGCGTCGCATTCACGGTTTCCAGCACAACATCGCCGCCGCAAGAGCCGCGCATCCGATAACCCAGAACCTTCAGCAAATCGCCGGTTTGTTCGCTGTCGCAGGTTGGAATAACGATTTTGTGATCTTTGTCGGCCATGGCCTGCAGCTCCCGTGCCTGGCCGATATACCGCACCAGCAATCGCAGATATTCCGTCTGCTGCAGGAGCTCGTTGCCGGACGCTTCGTACCCGTTCGTCACCACGTTCCGGGCAAGGGCCGGGAGCAGGTCCTCGGGAGCCAGATCGGTAGAAAGAGCGGCCATGCGCGCGAACGAAGAGAGCGGGCCTGGAATAGTAACCGTTGAATATTCGGCCGGCTTGGCGCGTTGCGCGGGAGGAACCAGGTCATCGCCGCCGGCATCGCGATAGTTCTTCAGGTCCGTGGTTAAATCCGCGCTCTTGTTCTGCATGAAATCCAGCAGAACCAATTGCCGCAGCGCCAATTTGCGCTGGGCGGGGTCCTGCTCTTCCGCAGCCCACTTCCGGTAGGCATCGCGCGAGCCTGAATCGTGGTGGCGTTCCAGGAATTCAGCAAGCTGCTCCGATGCAGAACTGCTGGACGGAGCCTCCTGCTCGAGAATGGAGCGCGCTCCGGCGAGGTCGCCCGTCGATTCGCGCTGCAGAACCTGGTCTCGAAGTCCCGCGTTCGGGCTGTTCTCGGCGGATTGTAACCCCCCTAACGACACAGATGCAAGGAATGCCACGGGTAAAATCGTCCGGACGGCCGATTTCACGCCCCGAAAGATGAGAGTCATATGTATTGCTCCCCAAACTTGGTTTCCTACTCTACCATTTGTCAGCCGGGGCTGGAGAACAACTCGTAAGAGTTCGCTTGCGTCAGAACCCTATCTGTAAGAATTTTTTCAGAAAAATTACAGGGGTGGTCAGACTGGTACCGGTACGGCGGCGGATTGCCTGCCTCTAGGCGCCCGCCGGTTGAGCGATGGCGCTGCGTTGCCGGATATGCAGAAGGATGCCGATACCCAGCCCCAGCAGGCCCAGCGCGATCCACTGGGTGAGGGAAAACGGGCCTACCAGAGCCTGCTCATGAAAGCGGAAAAATTCGATAATGAAGCGCGCAATCGAGTAGAGCACCAGGTACAGGCCGATGATCTCGCCGGGGCGGTGACCGCGGAGCGCGCGACGGTAAAGCAGGACAAAGATAAGGAGGTCTGCGGCCGATTCATAGAGCTGCACCGGATGAAGCGTCTTATCGAGCGGCACCGGCGCCGCGAAGTCCGAGCGGAAACGCACGCCCCATGGCAAGCTGCATTCCGTGCCCCAGCAACATCCCGCGGCGAAGCAGCCCAGCCGTCCGATCCCCTGGCCAAGCACGATTCCCGGCGCGAAGGCGTCCATCGTGCTGAAGCCCGGCAGTGACTGCCGCCTCATATAGAGCAGCGCGACCACGAAAGCAGCGATAAAGCCGCCGTGGAAAACACCTGCTGCCTGCAGCGTCTGAAGTGTAAAGATCTGGCCCGGATCGCGAATGTAATCGCCGATATCGAACAGGAACATGAACAGTTTCGCGCCGGCAATTCCGGCGATAGCGCAATAGACCGCGAGATTCGTGATCTTGTCGGGATTGAGACCGGCCCGCCGCGCCAGGCGCAGAGTTACACCAAGCCCGGCGAGAAAACCCAGTGCTACCAGCACGCCGTAAGTGGGAATGTAGAACGAACCGATGCTGATTAACTTGGGAAACATCTACTTGTTGGGGGCCAGACCGCTGCGTCCCGGAACTTCCCTGCGGCGCGTATGCAGAAGATCGAACAGTAGCAAGATGGCTCCTACTGTGATTGCGCTATCCGCGACGTTGAAAGCCGGAAACGACCAGGCGCCATGGTAGACCTCAATGAAATCCGTTACGGTTCCGTGCACAATGCGGTCGTAAAGATTACCCACCGCCCCGCCCAGAACCAGCGACAGCCCGATCCGGGCGGCTGTCCCGGTGAATGCGCTTCTTCGCCGGAATAGGGCAGTGGCAACAAACACGAGCACAAGTCCGGATACACCAATCAGGACGCCGCTGCGCAGCCATGGGTTGCCGTTCGAAAAGACGCCGAAGGCCGCCCCCGGGTTTTCGGTATGAATAATTCGCAGCCAGCCTGAGATCAGGGAAATGTTGTCGAAGAAGCTGAGCGAGTGCTGGATTGAAATCTTCGAGACGCGGTCTGCCGCAATGACCGTTAAGGCGATCAGCAGCGGCGCCGCTTGCGAGAGGAGTGTTCGAGGCCGCGACACTTATTGCAAAAACTCCGGCAGGACGGAAGCGCAGGCGGCGCAGACGGTGGGAAATTCCGGGTCGTTGCCTACATCCATGGTGTATTTCCAGCAGCGCTCGCATTTATCGCCGCGAGCGCGTTCCACCTGCACAGCCAGCCCGTCGGAATCGACCTGCCGCAAGTTCACCTGTGACGCAATGAACCAGGTGGGGAGGTCGGCGGCATGAACGTCCAGCAACCGGTAGAGGTCGCCGCCCGCTTCGAGGGAAACGGCGGCTTCAAGGGATGCGCCGATCACCTTGTCCTCGCGGGCCGCATCCATCGCTTTCAGTACCTCATCGCGAACGGGGAGCAGCGTTTCCCACTCGGCTGCGTGGGCCCTGTTTTCGGGCGTCAATCCTTCGGTGAGTTCTTCGGGCTGCGGGAAATACGCGAGATGAACGCTTTCGGGCGCGGCTTCAGCGAATTTCGTGTGACGCCAAACTTCTTCGCAGGTGAACGAAAGAATGGGAGCCAGCAGGCGAACGAGCGCGAGATTCAACCGGTGAAGCGCGGTCTGGGCGCTGCGGCGGGCAAGCGAATTCGGGCCGGCTGTGTAGAGCCGGTCTTTGGAGACATCAAAGTAGATGGCGCTCAGGTCGGTGATGACGAAATCGTATACGGCGCGATACACCTTATGAAATTCGTATTGCCGGTATGAGGCCAGGCAGCGGCGCACCATATTTTCGGCGCGAACCAGTATCCATGCATCGATGCCGGCGAGCTTCTCTCCAGGCAGGCTGTCGCGGGCAGGTTCGAAGTCGCTCAGATTTCCGAGCATGTAACGGAAACCGCTGTTGCGCAGCTTGCGATAGGCTTCGGAAAGACGCTCGAGTATCACGTCGGACAGGCGCACGTCTTCCATGAAATCGACGGAGCCGGCCCACAGCCGGAGGATGTCGGCGCCATACCGTTTCAAGACTTGTTCGGGCCCGATGCTATTGGCAGATTTCGACATTGCCTTTCCGTCGGCATCCAGCGTCCAGCCGCTGGTGAGGCATTCGCGGTAGGGCGAGCCGTTTTTCAATCCGACGCCCACCGTTAACGAACTCTGGAACCAGCCGCGATACTGGTCGCCGCCCTCGATGTACATGTCGGCAGGCCAGGGAAGACCGTTTTCAGGGGTCAGGACCGCGAGATGGCTGGAGCCGGAATCGAACCACACGTCCAGAATGTCGGTCTCTTTGCGAAACGCGACGCCCCCGCATTTTGCGCACTTACAACCCGGCCCCATCAGCTCTTCGACGGTCTTTTCGTACCAGACGTCGGACGTGTACTCGCGGAACTGCTGAACCACGTTGTCAAGAACACGCTTCTCCGTGAACGGCTCGCCGCAGCCTTCGCAGTAGAAGACGATGATGGGCACGCCCCAGACGCGCTGGCGCGAGATGCACCAATCCGGACGCCCGGCGACCATATTCGCCATGCGTTCCTGGCCGGAAGCGGGATGCCACTGGACTGTTTTGATGGCTTCCAGCGCGCGGTTCCGGAGATTTTCGCGCTCCATTCCGATGAACCATTGTTCGGTGGCGCGGAAGATGACGGGGTTGTGGCAGCGCCAGCAATGCGGGTAGCTGTGATCCAGGCGAGCCTGGCCGGCAAGCGCGCCGTGGTGTTGAAGCAGCTTGATGACAATCGCATTGGCATCCCAAACAGTCTTGCCGATCAGTTCCTCCGGCAGCACGCCGCTCGCGCCCTCGGCGCGGAACATGCGGCCTGCGGCGTCCACCGGGCAGTAGACAGGAATTCCGTAGCGCTGGCAAATCACAAAATCATCCTGGCCATGCCCGGGCGCGGTGTGAACCGCCCCGGTGCCTTGCTCCAGCGTGACGTGGTCGCCTAAAAGACCAATGGAGTCGCGATCGATAAACGGATGGCGAA
>Ga0134126_10014290_pt1 | contig 10028 bp, 11 predicted proteins | sample KB31752_FD_96881 | JGI IMG/M metagenome (GOLD analysis project Ga0134126, IMG submission 96881) | Terrestrial soil microbial communities with excess Nitrogen fertilizer from Kellogg Biological Station, Michigan, USA - KB3-175-2 | ecosystem: Environmental > Terrestrial > Soil > Unclassified ...
AGCTCTTCCCCGGCTTGATCTCATCCGAGTCAAAGCTGCCATCCGCCGCGGTCACCGTGTGCGACACTATATCCGTGTTCTTCCACACGATCGTGTCTCCGACGTTCACCGTCAGCTCCGGCGGCTGAAACGCGAAGTTATGAATCACCACCGTATGCGTCTGTGGCGCCGGCTTCTGCGCGCCCGCAACACCGGCAAAAAGCGAGCTGGCGCTCACAGCAAGCGCCAGCACGCAAATCCACCCGAGAACCCGTATCCGGAAGTTCATCGTCTTCACTTACCCATCGACGACTGCATGTGCTCCGCGTGCTCCAGGTGTCCCTGGAACATCGGTGCCGCGCCCTCGAGCGCTGACTTCAGCTCCGCATTCTGCGCATTCGGAATCAGCGTCGTCTTCACCGCATCGATCACCTGCTTGTGATACGCCACCTCATGATCGATGTACGCACGGTCAAACTCGGCTCCGCTTAGCGTCTTTAGATGAGCCTCGCTCTCCGCTGCGCCCTTCTTCAGCGCATCTTCAGTCGGGCTGTCCGCCGGTGTCACATGCAGCTTCGCTCCGAGCGCGAACACCGACTTCTGCACCGCCGAGTGGTCGTCCACCATCTGCTGCGCAAATTGCCGGACCTCGGCATTCTGTGACTTCGCCAGCGCCAGCTTTCCTGCGTTGATATCGATCTGGTTCGCCGCAACAACGATCCCGACGATCTGCGGATCGCTCGGCGCCTGCGCCTTCGCGCTCACCGCGAACGCCCCAAGCGCCAGTGCCAGAACAACTTTGGTATACCTCATGCACATCCTCCGTTCGAGTACCGCTACAGAAGCGGCCACCTATAGGAGTCGCCAGCCGGTCATCTGTTACAAACAGAAGTTTTTGATGCCAACAAGTCTTTTTTGATGTCGCGGATGTAACATCTTCGCGGCTCGACACTCCTATAGTTAGGACCACACCATGACGAACCCCAACCTTATCGAAATGCCGCTCGCCCGCTCCTTCGGCATGCTGAGCGACGAAGAGGTCGTGCGTCGAGTCCTCAACGGCGAGACTGCGCTCTTTGAGGTCATCATGCGCCGCTACAACGAGCGGCTCTATCGCACGGCCCGCGCCATCACCCGCAATGACTCGCTGGCAGAAGAGATCATGCAGTCCGCCTACGTCCGTGCCTACGAACACCTCGACCAATTCGCCGGCCGCGCTTCCTTCGGCTCCTGGCTCACTCGCATTGCCATCAACGAATCGCTCGCCCGCGTGCGTGATTCAAACCGCTTCTCCGAAACGGAGGGCGAAGGTGACCCAATGGATCGTTTTGCTTCACCCTCTCGCGACCCGGAACAGGCTGCCGCCAACAACGAGCTGTCCCGCCTCCTCGAAACCCTGATCGAAGCCCTGCCCGACAACATCCGCTCCGTCTTCGTCCTGCGCGAGGTCGAAGGCATGAACACCACCGAGACCGCCGAAGCGCTCGACATATCCGAAGAGAGCGTTCGCGTGCGCCTCTTCCGCGCCCGCGCCTCACTGCGTGATTCGCTCGCCAGCTACGCCACCCGCGAGCAACGCCGCCTCTTCGCCTTCCACGCCGTCCGCTGCGACCGCGTTGTCCGCAACGTCCTCGACCGGATCTCCGCGAACCCCATCTCCCGCTGACATCGACCTTTCCTTCGCGTCCGCGAGCGCACACCCGCTACACTTCCCCTCATGGACCTCGCAGCGCTCGGCCTGACACTCCGGCTCGCCACCGTCACGACCGTGTGTCTGCTGTTACTCGGCACTCCGCTCGCTTACTGGATCGCCTCCGCGCGCACCTTCCCTCGCCGCATTGCGCAAGCCGCCGTCGCTCTGCCGCTTGTCCTTCCACCCACGGTGCTCGGCTTTTATCTCCTGGTCTGGCTCGGCCCTGCGCGGGCACCCGGCCGCGCACTCATTCATCTCATCGGCCATCCGCTCGCCTTCACCTTCAGCGGACTCGTCGTCGGCTCCGTCCTCTACAGCCTTCCCTTCGCCGTACAGCCGCTCGTCCTCGCCTTCTCCCATGTCGACCGCAACCTCACCGATGTCGCGGCCACGCTCGGCGCCTCGCCGCTCACCATCTTCCGTCGCGTCATCCTCCCGCTTTCGCGCACCGGCTTCCTCACCGCCGCCGTCCTCACCTTCGCCCACACTGTCGGCGAGTTCGGCGTCGTTCTCATGATCGGCGGCGACATCCCAGGCCTCACCCGCACACTCTCCATCTCCATCTACGACCAGGTGCAGGAACTCAACTACTCCGCCGCCGACCGCACAGCGCTTCTTCTCGTCGCCATCTCCTTCCTCGCCCTGCTGCTCGTCTACTGGCGCAGCCTTCCACGGGAGAGTGGCCTTGTTTAGTTCAACGCCTGGTTCGTCGCCTGAAACTGCGCCGCCACTCTCGCACCATCACCGTCTTCAGCTCCGCGCCAATCTCGGAGCCCTCACGCTCGACCTTGACCTCGATCTCACCCGCAACTGGACGGTCATCTTCGGCCCGTCCGGCAGCGGCAAGAGCACCATCCTCCGCGCCATCGCCGGTGTGCTCCCCAACACCTAAGCGAAACTCATTCGAACCAACGAAGACCGCGCCGAAGACCTCACTCACACGCCACCGCACGATCGCCGCATCGCGTACGCTCCGCAACAGCCTTCGCTCTTCCCTCATCTCACCGTCGCCGAGAACGTCGCTTTCGCACAGAGATCCTCTCATTCTTCAATGCTCTCCGAGCAAAACATCAACAACGCCATTAAGCTCTTTCGCCTTGAAGACCTCGTCCACCGCTACCCGCGAAATCTCTCCGGCGGCGAGCGCCAGCGCGTGAATCTCGCCCGCGCCTTCGCCATGCCCAACCCGCAACTCATGCTCCTCGACGAGCCCTTCAACGGCATCGACCGCCCGCTCCGCGACGCCATCCTTCCCGAACTCCGCGAATCCCTCCGACTCAGCAGTATCCCGGTCGTTTCAGTGACGCACGACGTAGAAGAGGCCTTCCGCCTGCAGGCCGAGGTCGTCATCCTCCGCGACGGTCGCATTGTGGATTCCGGCTACGTCTCCAAGGTTCTTAGCGAAGAACGTTTGAGCATCCTCAACGCGCTCAAATAGGGCATCTACAGAGACCTAGAACGTAAATGCAACCCCGAGCGTGAAACGGTCTTTGATGAACTTCTTCTCCGGCCCCACCCTGAAAACCTCCGTGTCATAACTGTCGTCCAGATCCGGATCCTCATAATCCTCATAGCTGTTCGCGATGATGTCCGGATTCTTCGCCCAGGTCTCGCGCCAATCCGCCCGCAGCATTATTCGCGGCGTCACCCTGTACTTCACGCCCGCACCATACTGCAGTCCCAGATGGAAGATGCCTCCACCATCCAGCGGAGGCGTATTGCCAAAATCGAACGCTGCCTGGATCAGACCGATGTTCTTCAGTCCAAGGTTGAAAACCCCCGCCGGCTTCTTCAATGGAGCGCCATTCAGCGAGACGAGCTGAAGCACAGGTCCCACGGCAACGTATGGCCTGATCCGCGAGGCCGGCCGCGTAGGATGCATCAGCAGGTTGTACTCAAACTGCCGCGTCACCAATCCGATGCGCTCCGTTACCAGCTGGTCATCTTCAATCGTCACGTTTGTGTCGACAGGCAGCACAGCGTTAATCGAATCAAGCTGATACTTCACCTGCTGCCGGAAGTAGGAAAACTCATTCGAGAAATGTTTCCAGCTGTTCACTGTCACCGAACCGCCCGCCGCCCATCCGTCGCCAACCTCATCGGCCAGAAAGATGAAGTACGCATCTTTGGTCGGGTCCGGCGACACCTCAAAAACGCCCACCGCCGACAGATACGTCGAGCGCATGTGCTCATACCCGCCTTGCAGCGCAAACTCATACCTCGGCGGATCCCACTTGTGGCTCTCCTTGATCTTCTGGAGTGCGGCCAGATCTTCCGGGCTGCGCTCCGGCAGCGCCTCTCCAGGCTGGCGCCGATGCAACTCGCCGCTTCTCCGCTCGGCTTCTTCACTTCCAACGCCCGCCGTGCTGCCTTCGTAACTCGCGACGCCTGAAGCATCCGTCTTTCGCCACGTGCCACTGTCTACAGGCAGTTCGCTAGAGTGCTTGAAGTAGTTGTGCGCAGAGATTCCGCCTGCAATTCCCATGTAGATGAAGTTGCCGCGATAGAGGCCATTCCGGATCGTCAGCGACGTGTCGCGCACAATTCTCTCCGTCCGCTCCGGTGGCTTCGCAATCGTATGCGGCGTCGTCCGCGGATTCTTGCAGTCATTCATCACCAGCACAGCCGCCTGGCCATCTGTCAGCAGCCTGTCGCCCGTCGAGTTATACGCATCGCGCGGCACCCACGGCCTCGCCACCATGTCCAGGCTGTTCACGCATCCCGTAAACACCAGGTCATTCACCACCTTCGCGCGCTCGTTATCGATGTGCTCATCGATGACATGAATAAACGTCTTCTGCTTCTTCGAAAACGCGATCCCGATGTCCTGCGTCGACGAAGCGGTCATCACCGTTTGCCCATCCCACGTCTTCGTCGTCAGAAACACTCGTATGTGGTGCCGCGACGCAAACGTATTCGTCGTCTTGCTCAGCGCAAAAAGCGGGGGCTGCTCGTCCAGCAGCAATACCGACATCGGTGCCTGTGTATAGGTCGAGTTGCCGCTCACCGTCTTGATCGTCTTAAACGTCGAGTTCGCTGTCAGTTCGTCCGTAGGCAGCCACCCGGCCGCCGTGAATGCTCTGTCAACGGCCTCGGAAGACCCCACAAACACAAGGTTCGTCACATCCGATGGCTTGTTGCTGCCCTTGGTTGCGGTTCGAAACGGCAGCGTCTTTACGAACGATTGCAACTCCGTCCTCTGCGCATCGTTCACAGCCGCAGGCATCACTGTGGGTGCGTAAGCCTGCGATGTCAGCAGCGGCCTCTCATTCTCCAGCACCATCTCGGTGCCTGCGTTGTAGAGAATCTCCGGCTCTGCAAACCCCAGCACACCGCTGCCCGCAGACTCCGCGAACACATACGCCACAGGATCGATTCCCGCAAACGTAAGCACTCCATTCTCGGCCGTATACCCCGGCGTGCCCGTGGACCGTATCCCTTTGATCTGGCCGTTTTCCTTCACAGCCTCCTGCGCATTCTCCACCTGAAACATCCGCACCGTCAGCGCCAGCTCACGTCCGTCCACCAGCTTCACCTTTGTCCAGTCAACGGTCAGCGAAGCCCTCTCGTGCTTGAAACCCCATCCCACACTATCGGCTTGCACCACCTTTCCTTCGAGTTCGGATCCCGCCGGAATCAGGATCTCGCCCTCCACCACCACCGGAGTAATTGACAGCGCCCTCACCGTCGCGCCCTCGTGCGTCCTTCTCGAAGACAGTTCGTCGATCAGCCGAACAGAAAACTTCTTCCCCGCCGGCACGCCCTTTACTACCTTGAGATCTGTCGCCTTGACGGAGTACGTGGCGTGGCCACAGGTCAACGTCAGAGTCTCGCCATCCGTATGCCACCACCCCGTCACCGCCTTCCCGTCCGCCGCAATCTCCAGCGCTGACTCGTCCGGAAATACCTGCAGCAACTGCGGAGCAGTCGGCCCTTGCGGAGGCGCATAGATATCTCCCAGCGAAGTTCCCAGCAGAACTCCCACCTTCGCTTCACCGCTCTCTCCGCTCGCGGTCTGATACCGCAGAACGTCTTGCTCGAAAGCCGGCTGAGCCGCGCCTTCAATGAGCCCTGGAATCGCCTGGTCATCTCCCACCATCACCACCGGGGCATTCGTCTTCAAATCCGTTCCACTCAGAGCAAACGCCCAGAGCTCCTCCTTCTCCTCGGTCTCCTTCAACGTCGCCTTCGAAATCGGCACTTCGCCTAGATCTCTGCGGCGTCCGCTGCCGAGGTCGTAGTAGCGCAGCATGTAGTGCTTCCCCACTGCGCCCTTGGGAGGCTCAACCACCAGCACCAGTGCCCCTTCTCCGTCACGAACCTTCCACGCCTCGACAGCATGCGGTGCGATCTTGCGCACCTTGCCGTTGACGGTCATCTCCGCCTCGCCACCTTCGCTCCCCGGCTTGCGCACGATCGTGATGTCGGAGGAGGCCGCTGCGGTAACCGCTGTCGCGGCACGCTTATCTTGTCCAGAACCCGTCTGCCCGGCGGTCAACTGAGCCCCCGCAAGCAATACCGCCAGCACGCACCTGCTCTGCATAGGGAAATGCCCTCGTCTGCCTCGATGCATCTCTCACTCGCTTGCACCGGGGGCTGGGATTCCGTCTTGCTAGGACAAATTTTGTAGGCTGGCCCGCAAACGAGTTTAACAACGATTCTGAAAAGAACGTCATTAGACTCACCGGCTAAACTCCCTTTCATGGACGCGCACGCACACTGGCAGCAGGTCTACGCCGCCAGGCAGGCTGCCCAACGCAGTTGGTTCCGCCCACACCTCGAGGTCTCCCTCGCACTCATCCGCCGCGCAGCGCCGGACCTCGCTACCCCAATCCTCGACGTCGGCGCCGGCGAGTCCACGCTCGTCGACGATCTCCTCGCTTCCGGCTACACCGACCTCACCATCCTCGACATCTCCGAACATGCACTCAACCACTCGCGCACCCGCCTCGGCTCCGCCGCAACAAAGATCACCTGGCTCGCCGCCGACATCCTCACCGCAAAACTCCCGCAACACCACTTCGGTCTCTGGCATGACCGCGCCGTCTTTCACTTCCTCACCTCGCCCGACGATCGCGCTGCCTACGTCGAGCAGGTCACACGCGCACTCCGTCCCGGCGGCCACGTGATCCTCGCCACCTTTGCGCCCGATGGCCCCACCAGGTGCAGCGGCCTCCCCGTCCAGCGCCACGACGCCGGCTCCATCCTCTGCGAGTTCGGCCCACACTTCCGTCTCAACGCCACCACAACCGAGCTCCACACAACACCCTCAGGCGCCACCCAGCCCTTCGTCTATTGCGACCTCTTACTCGCCTGACACCAGCAGAAACAAAAGCTCCTCGAGCTTTCGCAGCGACCGTGTATCTTGTCCTCATTCCTCCCATCGGGCCCGCGTGCAACACCAACAAATTGATTCGCAGGGTTCTCGATGATCGACGTTCATCCCGCGCCGCACGCCGCCCACTCCTGGCGCGAGTTCCTCATCCACATCGCGACCATCGCCATCGGCCTCCTCCTCGCAATCGCGCTCGAGCAAACCGTAGAGCACTTCCACCGCCTCCATCAACGCCATCGCCTCGAAGAGGCCCTTCACAGCGAAAGCCTGCTCAACCGTCGCATCGTCGCTTACAACCGCGAATCCGTCGATGCAGTCCGCGGCAACATCCGCACTAACATGACCAGCCTCGACCGCGACGGCAAGAACTTCGTCCCTCTGCCACCCATGCATGACACCTTTCTCCCCTTCATCGATACCGCCTGGGTCGTCGCACGCAGTACCGGAGGCCTCTCTCTCCTTCCCGATCAGCTCGCCGAAAGCTACTGGAAGGTTGAAGTCCTCGCGGAGGCCTCGGCCAACGCGCTGCAATCGCTCGCCGACGCGCGCAAGAAGGTCAATTCGCTCGTCCATCTCCACGCCAGTCCCACAGAACTGACTGCCGACGAGCGCGCTGCACTCCTTCGCGCCTATAGCGAGGAAGACCAGGAACTCGGCAATCTCAACTACATCGTCCTCAGCTACGGCTACATGAATGAAGCCGTACTCGCGGGCAGAGTTCCTACCATCAACGACCTCGCCGACGAGTCGCGCGATGCCCAAAAGACCGAAGCTCAACCCGCACATCCCTAAGAGGCCATGATCGACATCCACGCACCACACAAGTCCGATCACACCTGGACCGATTTCTTTATCCACATCGCCACGATCACCGTCGGCCTCTTCATCGCCATTGGCATCGAACAAGCCGTCGAGCATTTCCATCATCTTTATCAGCGTCATCAGCTCGAAGAGCATCTTCGCGAAGAACTCCGGACCAATCTCCGCCGTGACGAAAGCGACTTCCGTAGATTCGCTGACATCCGTGCTTACACCGTGGAGCTGAAATCTGCCGTCACCGCTCGGCGCGCGCCCCCGTCCTCACCTGCCGCTCCGCCAGACGCCAGTGACCCCCGCCGCCACGAGCTCCCCTCCGCTCCTTCCATCGCCATCTGGGACGCCGCCAAGCTCGACGCCACCATCACCCTTCTACCCACCCAGGAGATCGAGCTCTACCACAGCATGGTGCTTCAGCACGACCTCACCTTCGTCGCACTCGACGACTTCCAGCACGCCGCCTTCGCGCTAGAAAGCTTCGAAGAGCGCTTCGTCGACACCCCCGGCGCCTTCGACATGGGCTACCCCGCGGCTCCTCCGAACCTCGGCACCATGTCCGTCGCAGATCTCACACAGTACGAGACCCTCCTCGCCGCTTACATCAAGGCCATCGATCGCGTTGTGGTGCGCATCCACTTCTTCGACGTCACCCTCGTGGCATCCTCAACGGCGCTACCGATCACAACGACCTCACCCGTCGCGCCTTCCCCGACGGAAAGCCGCCCTCGCTCGATGTCCCGCCAGCTTCGGATCGGAGCACCCTACAATGATCGACACGACCTGCGCGAGGGCGCCATCGCCGACGCGCACATTTACCTTCATGACGTCGACCAGAATCGCGACGCCAACACTCGCCAGATCGAAGACCTCACCGCCCGCATCGAGCAGGTTTCGCACGGCCATCTCCGGACCATGTGCGCGTCCGCAATCACTCCAGTCCTGCAACAACCTTTTCCAACTCGCCAAGGAACCTCTGCCACCCATAGGTCGCACCCTTGTACGCCTGCTCCTGGTCCGCGCGGAATCCGCTGTGCTCCATGCGCACCTGCGTCCCGCTTTCCGTTGGAGTCAGCGTAAACAGCACCACGCTCTCCAGTCCCAACGTGCCCCAGCTATACGACAGCCGCTTCAGCGGCTCGACCACCAGGACCTCGCAATCGATGATGCCGTCCCAGTTCGGCACTGGATCAGACCGCAACTGAAACTTGCGCCCAACCACCGGCTCGAAGTCATTCTTCATCAACCATTGCGCGACCAGCGGGCTCTCCGTAAGCGCTCGCCACAGCTTCTCCGGCGCGTGCGGAAATTCCCTCTCAATAACTACCGTGCGAGTCTCCTCTGCCGTATTGCTCATGGTTCCATCCTTTCCAGAAGTTCTCCCAGCCGATCAAACCTCTCGCGCCAGAACGCTCCATACAATCCAAGCCAGTTCACCATCGGCGCCAGCGCCTCCGGCTCCGCACGATAGTGCGTCTCGCGCCCATCTCGCCGATGCCGCACCAGCTTCGCCCGCTTCAACACCGTGAGGTGTTTCGAAACTGCCGGCTGAGACACACCCGCGTAGCGCGTCAATGCATGGACAGTCTGCTCGCCCCGTCGCGTCAGCTCCTCGTAAATCGCCCTGCGCGTCGGATCGGCGAGAGCCCGGAACACGTAATTGGCGTTTGTCCGTGTCACAGAACAACCATAACCAAACGGTTATGGATTGTCAAGCACAGAAATCCCGGCCGCCAATTCGCGCAAAATCACTATTCAGCCTTGGAAACCTACCCGGCCCGTTTACTGCTCGCCTTCTTTGCCTTCGGCTTGCTCTTGCTTTCAAGGTTCAACGCCACCGCAGCACGTATGAGGTCCTTCAGTGCCTTCTCGTCGACCTTTTCGCCCTCATGAATGTCGATCGCCCGCCTCACGTTCCCTTCCAGGCTCGAATTGAACAAGCCTGCAGGATCTTTTAGCGCTGCTCCCTTCGCGAACGTCAGCTTCACCACGCTCTTGTACGTCTCGCCCGTGCACACGATGCCGTCGCGCGAGAAGACAGGAGTCCCCATCCACTTCCACTCTTCGACGATCTCCGGCTCGGCCTCGTGAATAATCCCGCGCACCTTCGCCAGCATCTTCCCGCGCCAGTCCCCAAGCTCCTCGATCTTCGCGTCGATAAGCGCAGATGCCGATTTCACCGTGACGGACTTCTTCATCCCCGCTCCA
>Ga0134126_10014291_pt1 | contig 10028 bp, 8 predicted proteins | sample KB31752_FD_96881 | JGI IMG/M metagenome (GOLD analysis project Ga0134126, IMG submission 96881) | Terrestrial soil microbial communities with excess Nitrogen fertilizer from Kellogg Biological Station, Michigan, USA - KB3-175-2 | ecosystem: Environmental > Terrestrial > Soil > Unclassified ...
GGACCTCTTCGTCGTGCCGGATGCCACTAAGGACCCGCGTTTCAGTTCGAATCCTTTTGTCGTTTCTGAGCCCAAGATTCGCTTCTATGCTGGTGCTCCGTACACCAGTTCTGACGGCCATCCCCTGGGAACTTTGTGCGTAGTCGATACCGTGCCGCGCCAACTCACGCCGAACCAGGAGAAAGCGCTACTCGCGTTGAGCCGCCAAGTACAGGCGCAGTTCGAGTTGAGAAAAAATCTGATCGAATTGCGCGGCGCATTGGAAGAGCGCGACCGAGCAGAAGCTGAGCGTGACCGAACCATCGTTGAACTGCAGAATGCGCTCGATCACGTGCAGCGGTTGAGTGGGCTCCTGCCGGCGTGTTCAGCCTGCAAGCTGGACGTCACCATTCCTGCAAATCCCAACGCTATTAACGGCGTTGTCGACGGCGTGATGCAGATCGCGCGCGAGATGAAGTGCGCCGAGGGAAACGAGTATCAGATTGAACTGGCCTTACGCGAAGCCCTGGCCAACGCTATCGTGCACGGTTGCGAGAATGACGTGAATAAGAAGGTGGAGTGCTGCGTCGCTTGCACCGAGAATTCGGATGTCATGATCGTTGTGCGCGATCCCGGTGCCGGATTCGATCCCAAAGCCGTTCCCAATCCGCTTGCGGCTGAAAACCTCAATTCGACGCACGGCCGCGGGATTTATCTTATCAATCAGCTCATGGATGAAGTGTCATTCGAGCGGAACGGCGCCGAAATTCGCATGCGCAAAGGCGTGGCGACGCCGGTTGCGACTAGCGTATCCGCGACGGGAATCACAGGCTGACTTTGCGGCTCGTCAACGATACCTACAGCTCGAAATTCAATTCATCTCCCGCGTTGTCAGATCCTAAACTTCCGCTTCACCGCAGCAGCGATACCGATCAGCCCCATGCCCGCCAACACCAGCGTCGACGGCTCGGGAGTAACTACGGGCCGAAAGTTGCTCGGATAATAACGTCCATTGGAGAAATTGAAATCGATCCATCCCTGCGCCGAGCCGCTGAGGTCTACAGGTTGCGGCAGGTCGAAGTAAATTCCCGATGCCGAAAAACCGATCTGCACGAATGTGCTGAAATCCTGGCCATTGGTCGGCAGTGTGAAGCTCGTCATAAAGAGAGTAGCTGACCCGGACGGGAACATGAGATCGATAGGTGCACCATTGACCCAGACGGTGGTGCTATAGAGGTAGAGCCCGGTCTGCCCGCCAAAACCGGATCCAGGGTCATAACCGCCCGAACCAAAGAACCATGGATTCGTGCCACCGCTCAAGAAGAAGGCGTGCCCGTTCATTTCTCCGGCGTATCCGAAATTGTCGCCACTGCCGTTATTCACAACATACGTGAGCGTGTCCGCGTGCGCGACCGCAGCCACCATCAATGGCACGACCAATGTAAGGGAGAAAAGAAGACGTTTCATGATGCACCTCTGTTCACACTCGGACCAACCTCCGGCGCATCTGAACGGCACCACTATACACCTGATGAACAGGTACAAATCCGGCACAAACAATGGGCTCTCGGTGACCGAAATCACACGCCATGCCGGCTGGCTTGTACCGCAATGACATCTACTGGAACCATTTACCCCTTCCCCACGTACCTTTTACTGACACAAACGTCTAAACCGAGAGCCTCATGAACCTGCGCGAAATCGCGAAGCAGACCCTGGCCACGTTGCGGGCGCACAAAATGCGCTCCTTCCTGACGATGTTCGGCATTGTGTGGGGGATCGCGTCGGTGATCATCCTCGTCGGCCTTGGTCTCGGCTTCAGCAAAGATCAGAAGAAGCGTATGGAGACTCTGGGCAAGGACCTCGTTATCATCTGGGGCGGCCGCACCAGCACTCAGATCGGAGGCCTGGCTGCGGGTCACAAGATCACGCTGACCATCGACGACGCGCGTCTTATCCGCGACGAGTGCTACTTAGTAAGAACTGTCAGCCCCGAATTACAGCGTAACGTCCCCGAAGTAAGCCCCTACAATTCCGCCGCCCGGCAGATTTCCGGCGTCTGGCCGTCTTTCCAAGACTTTCGCTCATTGATTGTTTCTGAGGGGCGACTCATGACCGAAGACGATGAGCGCGACTCGAACCGCGTGGTGATATTGGGCTGGAACGCCGCCCGGCAACTCTATCCAGGGCAGCCCGCGATTGGATCGACGCTGATCATTGCGAAATATCCGTATACCGTGATCGCGGTGCTCGCAGAAAAGAAACAAAACTCAAATTACGCAGGTCCGGACAACGACAGGCTTTACGTCCCCTATTCGGCAATGGCGCGCGACTTCCCTCCCCCACCCGCCAAAGGCGAACCGATGATTAAGGGCTACCTGTCTGACATTGTGCTGGAGGTCGGCGATCCCGAAGAGCACGAAAAAGCCGTCATGCAAGTGCGGCGCACGCTTGGCAGGATGAAGCATTTCGAGGCCACCGACAAAGACGCGCTCTTCATTTGGGACACGATGCAAGGTTCCAAGATTCTGGCGCGCATTTTCGGCGTGATCACCATCTTCTTCGGGTGCGTTGCCGTTGTCACGCTTGCTCTCGGTGGAATTGGCGTGATGAACATCATGCTGGTCGCCGTTACCGAGCGGACGCGTGAGATTGGCATTTTGCGCGCCATCGGCGCCACCAAGGGTGACATTCTCAATCAGTTTTTTGCCGAGTCGGTGGTGATCACCGCCTTGAGTGGGCTGCTGGGCTATTGCTTCGGCGTGGGAGTCTGCCTGCTGATGGCGAATGTACCTCTGCCAGAAATTGTTCCCGCGCCCATTGTTTCTCCGGCGGCGGTGATCACATCGTTGATCACGTTGTCACTGATTACGGTTGGGGCCGGAATGTATCCCGCGCGCCGAGCTGCGGAAATGGAACCGGTAGAGTGCCTGCGTTACGAATGAGGTGAGCCCATGCGACTGAAAGAACTCATCCAGCAAAGTTGGGCGGCATTGCGGCGAAATCCCATGCGCTCAACGCTCACCATGCTTGGCATCACCTGGGGAGTGATCTCGGTTGTCCTTCTCCTCGCCTTCGGACGCGGCCTGGGAGGCGGTGTAGCGAGCGCCATGGGAAACATGGGCAACAACGTTGTCGTCATATGGCCTGGCCAAACCAGCATGCAAGCCGGAGGTCAGCGTGCCGGCAAGTCTGTGCACTTTGAATATGCCGACGTGGAAGCCATCCGTGCCGATGTTCCGCTGGTACGCGCGGTCAGCGCCGAATCGTGCAGCGATTTTGGTTTCAAAATCGACACGCGTGTTGTTTCCTTTACCACCCGAGGCGTCGAGCTTCCTTACGGAGAGATGCGGCGCCTGATGAAGATGGATGACGGGCGGTATTTCGAAGAAGGTGACTTCGTCAATCACCGCGGCGTCGTCATTCTCGGATACAACGCCGCCAAGCGTGCTTTTCAGGGCGCGCCGGCCGTAGGACAAACCGTGCTGGTGCAAGGCCGCAGCCTGGAAGTGATCGGTGTGCTCAGCAACAAGATTCAGGATTCCATGTATATGGGCCCGGACAACGAACAGGCGTTCTTGCCCTTGTTCCTGTACAACGAACTGAAGAACCAGCGCGATCCCGACATGATCGTCATTCAACCGCTCTCGGCCGCATTGCACAGTGACGCGCTTGCGGCGGCCAGGGGCGTGATTGCCATGCGGCATCACTTCGATGCGCGAGATGAAAAGGCCACACCTGCCTGGGATACCGTCGAAACCGCCAAGATCATTCAGTATTTTTCGCTGGGCCTGCAAGTCATGATGGGAATCATCGGCATACTCACTTTAGGCGTGGGCGGCGTGGGAGTGATGAACATCATGCTGGTCAGCGTCACCGAACGCACTCGCGAGATCGGATTACTGAAAGCCCTGGGCGCGCGCCAGCGAAATATTCTGAGTCAATTCCTTATAGAAGCATTGGTGCTCACGTTCATTGGCGGCTTAGTGGGCATCCTCGGTTCATGGCTGCTCACGATGGTCATTCCGCCCATGCCCCTTTACAGCGAGTTCTACAAGACCGCCAACCATGAAGGCGATATCTTCCTGCGAGCTTCGGTGAACGTCATGTTCACCTCTTGCATCATTCTTTCGATAGTCGGGATCGTCAGCGGCTTCTGGCCGGCGTTGAAAGCGTCGCGCTTGGAACCCATCGAGGCGCTGAGAGCCGAGTAGCGTCATGCGGCGATCATCCTTTTTTGGTCTCTAATACCTAAATCGCACCACGAGTGAACGTTGGTAATTTGAAAAGCACTTGAGATGGTGCTGAAATCACTTTGCCCGCCACTTCGAATAGGCACACTTTAGCCCTTCACGGACGGAAGTACGCCTCTGAAAGATCGAGTCTGGCCGAAACTCGAATCGCCGTCCGCCCGCAAAGGCTGCGGCGCATTCCCCAACAGAGGAGCGCGCAAATGACTTTCTTGAAGCGGATCTTCGGAAGAGGTTGCTCTCACCGTTTTACCTGGCCACGGTTCGACAACAATGGCCGCCATTACCAAATTTGTTTGAGCTGCGGTGCAGCCTACGAGTATGACTGGAACGGGATGCGCCCTACCGGCCGCCTGCTCACCTTGGACTTGCAGGGTCCGGCAACATCGATACAGAGATAACGGTTGTGCGGTGGATTTGAGCCCGTTTTCACAAACGAGTTCCCAGTGCCAAACGGCTGCCAGCGAATGACAGGCAGTTCGTCGTTTGCCCACCAGCGCGGCTTGTCTAAACGCCTTCGTCGCGGAACCAGCAGATGCCTTGTCCAGCTCTGAGGGCGCTGGGTCTGGGTTTTTGGAGTGGTGGACAGGCCGGAATCGACGCGATCAGAAACAGGGCAGCTTAGCATTTGCGAACAATAGTTCGGCAGCGGCTACTTTACAGGAACGCTCCCGCCGTTTTGCTCTCTCTGTTTAAGGCGTTTCGTCTTTTCGTCCAAGAGCTGAGTTATCTCATTGACGAGCTTCAATAGCTCGTCGGGATCTTGTTCCTCGGCGGCCTGCTCGCAAAGCCTGCGCCAGCGTTCTCCCGTTTGGCCCTGCATGTCACGTCCTCCGGGCAAAATATAGCGCGGCAAATACGGTGAATCAAGCCCGTAGATGGGAAATCTATTGTCAACCGAGCACGTCCGCACCATCCAAACGGCCGTCCTGAAAGGAATTCAGGGCCATATTCATACCTGGGTCGTCCCGAGCTTTGCGCCAATAGTTTGCCAGGGGGGTAGAAAACAGCAGGAGTCAAGGTACTCCCGTAGCTGAGCGTCCTGGTTCTCGCGCAGGGCCGCGCCAATTCGCGGTCTCTTCAAACCTGCATTCCACATTCAGCATCAATGTTCCTGCGACCACCGGATCTAGCCCAGGAGCCCCCATGTCGAGCCGCGTGTTGCTTCTTTCCTGCTTTGCTTTTGTTTTCACCCTCAGCCACAGCTTAGTCGCACAAACCTGCAATCCCGGCAGCGCCGATCCGTCGGTCACCATCTGCATGCCGCAAAGCGGGGATGCGCTCGATTCCCCCATTCACCTCCAGATCGCCACCAACGATTCATCCCAGGTCGACAGGCTGCAGGTCTGGTATAACGGGGTCAAAAGATGGGAGAACCCGGTCAGTTCCGCGGACTTCTTTCTGGCGACAGGAAATGGCGGCCCATACCGTATTACCGCGCTCGCCCACGACGTCTCCGGCCGCTGGTTCCAGTCGTCGGTCAACATCAATGTGATCGGCCAGATTTATGTCTGCACTCAGCCGCAAACCGCCAACCAGAGTCCACGGTCGGTTGTGATCTGCCAACCCGCCGACGGCGAGATCCATTTTTCGCCTGTGCACCTCACATGGAACGCCTTAGCCGCGCCCGGCGAGCAGCCCACCTCGGTGCAAATCTTCCTGGATGGCAAAAGCGTTTTCCAGACGCCGCCGGCACTCTCGAACGGATTTCCGCTGCCCGCGACCTCTCTGCCCATGGCCATCGGCCGGCATCGTATCTCGATACAGGCCTATGACAGCCAGGGTGCGTTTAAGTCCACCATATACATGAACGTAAACAAGATTTACCAGGGCTGTGCTCCACCAACCGTCCTGCCCGACATGGTTGTGTGCAGCTTGACCGATGGTCAAACCGTAAATGGGGTCATCACGGTGAAAGCCGCCGCAGCCGCGTCGACCGGAATCCTCAGATTCGTGGAGATTCTCGACGGGGTGCAGGTCCTTAATACCAGCCACGCCTGGCTTGACAATGGCCTCAGTGTCGCACCCGGCCCGCACACGCTGACACTGAAAGCCACGACCAACTCCGGAGCGCATCTGCAAAAAACGTTCAACGTGACTTCGCAGTAGCCATCACGCTGCCCGATCTTTCACATCCGAGCCGGTGGCTGTCTTCGCGCAATGTGCACAGCAGAAAAAACGTCCACCAACTTCGGTTCCGTGTCCGATCACTCTGCAGTCGCAGTGTTCGCAGACCGGAGCCATCGCCTGGATTGCGCACTCGAAGCTGTCAAAGATGTGCCGCGCACCGGCAGCAAACACTTCGAAACTCTTGTCATATTCGTTGCCGCAGACCTCACACTTAGCCATAATGCACTCTCCGTTTCCAGGGGTAAGAGTGCTAGATGTCCTCCAACACGGACTCGTTGTCTGTGGAACCCAGGGGTACCCCACCTTTGTCGCGCTCTTTGCGACAGAGTGGGGCCTGTGACTCGGGCTACTCGACGCTCGCCCGCGGAGTCTCCGCCGTACTCTTCGGCAGCCCCGGCTCTTCGATATAGCTCGATGGCAGCGGCCCAGTCAGTGCATCCATCCAGGCCACAATCGACTTCACCTGTGCATCGGTGAGATTCATTCCGCGCTGATGGAGCGCCATATTGCGAATCGCCTGTTCCAGCGTAGCCACCGAACCATCATGAAAATAGGGTGCCGTCTTCTCTATATTTCGCAGCGAGGGCACCTTGAACACCATCTTGTCGTTCTCATCTTTGGTCAACTGGTACAGGCCCTCGTCGCTCTGGTTGACCCACGGTTTCACGACGCCGAGTTTCTGGAAAGAGTTTCCGCCAACATACGCGCCGTAGTGGCAATACTGGCATCCTGTCGCGGCGAAAGTATTGAATCCGGCCTTCTCCTCGTCGGTCAACGCCGACCGATTCCCTTCCAGGAAGCCATCCCATCGCGACGGTGTCACCAACTTCCGCTCAAATGCCCCAATCGCGCGTCCGATATTGTCATAGGTGAGCGGATCCTTGTCGTTTGGAAACGCGCTCTGGAAGAGCGCCACATACTCGGGCATGGACTTCACAACGTGCAATGCCGCGACATTGGAAGGCATGGCCATCTCGATCGGATTGGTGATCGGCCCCTTCGCCTGCTCCTCAACCGTCGGAGCGCGGCCGTCCCAAAACTGCGCAAAGTGCCCGGCAGCGTTGTACACCGTCGGCGCATTGCGCTTGCCTTTTTGGTTCTTGTGTCCGGTCGAGACCGGTTTCTGCTCCGCTCCGTACCCGTCGAGGCCATGGCAGGTATTGCAAGAAATCTGCTGGCTTGCCGACAAACGCGGATCGTAATACAGCATTCGTCCAAGCGTGACCTTTGCATCCGTAACTGGATTCGCGGACGCTTCCATCACTGCGGGAAGTGGTGCGAACAGCTTCACTGCTCCCTCATTCACCTCCACTTTGCTGGATGCCGACACAACAAAGTTGACAAGCATGAGAATGACAATGAACAAGAAAACGAACCATCCCACCTGGCGCACGTTGACAGGCGACATACACACCCCCTGAGAGATGTCCGACCTCTGGGCAGGGTCCGGTACGTTGTCATATTCCTCGGGCGCACGCCGGGTCTCAGCGATGCCGGTCACTCTGCCATGTGAACAGCGTCACACCAGCTCCGAACTTCCGTTGTCGGCGCGGGGTCTTGCGCGCATCTTGACTGTCCCCAACGCTCTCTGTAATGTGTGCCGATCGCTAAGCTCAGTTGGAGAAGTCGGAACGTGGAGGACCCACCTTGAACAAACGTGCTTTCATAAAGCTGGCTTCGCAACGAATTTCTGGACGCGATATTTTCGGGTGATCGCCACTCGGACGGTTATTTCACCGGGGTTCCGTGGAGTTCGACTTCCTGCACGGCAACTCCGGCCATCGCTGGTTCCGGAAGGCGTCCCGTCCAATTGGCCCAGCCCCAGAAGATTGCGGTGGTCGAACTCAAAATGCCGGCGACGGTGCCGATCGTCCGCGGACCATAATGTGTTGAAGCAATGCCCGCCCCCATCATCGACATCATCATCATGCTCCAGGTGAGCGCCTCATTGGTGGCGAAAACGCGTCCACGGTACTGGTTCTCAACCGTGCGCAACAGGTAGGAATAATTCATCACCGAGTTTATCGCGATGGCAAACCGCGACAAGGCAATAAAGATGAGCGCCAGTCCGATCGTAGGCATCCGGCTGAAGAGGACATACGCGCCGCCGTGAACAATGTAATTGATGAAGACAGCGAGTTTGTATCCTTTGAATGAGAGCCGTTTCCCCAACGTGTTGCCGGCAATTCCCCCAATTAACAGCCCGACACCGGCACAGCCCCAAATGACACCGATTCCGGCAGCACCGGCCTTAAAGACTTGTTCACCAAATAGCGTGAAAAGGATTTGCGCCGCGCCGCCTCCGGTTGCCCATCCGACAGCGAGCAATGCAATCGCCAGCACCAGCGGCACGGACCTCATGTAGCGCAGCCCTTCGCGATACTCGTGCCAAGGCCGGACAACCTCGACTTCGGTCAGGCTCTTGCGTTCGGCGCGGAAACTCTGCCCTTTCGGCGCTCTCAGCTTCCAGATCGCCCACGCCGAAAAGACAAATGACAAGGCGTTGAAGACGAATGCCCAGGTGTAGCCGATCGCGATCACGGTCGCGCCAAGAAAAGCTCCTATGCTGAGGGTCGTCCACTGCGTGGTTTGGGTCAGCGAATTTGCCGTGTGCAGTTCTGTCTCGGTGGTGATGGTCGGAAGAATGGCCGAACGCCCTGCCGTGAAGAACGGCGAAGCGGTCATCAGCAGTGCACTGAACAAATAGAGCGTCCAGGGCCGGTGTCCCGAGATCGAAAGGATGAAGCCAAGCGCCACGACTGCGCGAATAATGTCACTGGCCATCATGATTCGCCGCCGGTCGAAGCGGTCAAGGATCACCCCGGCAAGTGGCCCCACGGTCACCGCGGGAATAGCGCGCGCCAGCATGATTCCAGTGACGACCAGCCCTGATCCTGTCAGCTTAATGGCTAAATCAAACACGGCAATGTTGTTGAAGTGGTCGCCGATTTCGCTGACCACCTGCCCAATCCAGGTGTAGCGGTAGTTGCGGTTAAGGCGGAGTAATTGCAGAAATTCACGCATGGAGAATGAACTGTCTCGGGGAGCCCTGACTGATGATAGCGGTTCGGCGCTACAGGACTATTTACTGCGAAGCGGCATGGCACATGTTCCAGTAAGCTTGTGGAACATGCTGCGACAACGGATTTTCGTCACGCTTCTATGTTTCTTATTTATAGCCGCAGCGCCACCTACTCCCGTCGACGCCTACGAGATTGTCCATGCGTATCCGCACGACCCCAGTGCTTTCACGCAGGGGCTGGTCTTCGTTGATGGCCATCTCTACGAGAGCACTGGACGGCAGGGTCACTCGTCGCTGCGCATGGTTGATCCAGTTACTGGTTGGGTTTTGAAAGAATACGATTTGCCCAAACAATACTTCGGTGAAGGTCTCACGGATTGGGGCGACACTCTGGTCCAGCTTACTTGGACGTCGGGCATTGCTTTTGAGTACGACCGATCGACTTTCACCGTGCGCCGTACGTTCCACTACAAGGGCGAAGGGTGGGGTCTGACACACGATTCCACGTCGTTGATCCTGAGCGACGGGTCCGCAACCCTGCGCTTCCTTGACCCTGGTTCCTTTCGCGAAATCAGGAAGCTGAACGTTCGCGATGAAAGCAATCGGCCGATCTCAAACCTCAACGAACTGGAATACGTTCACGGAGA
>Ga0134126_10014293_pt1 | contig 10027 bp, 7 predicted proteins | sample KB31752_FD_96881 | JGI IMG/M metagenome (GOLD analysis project Ga0134126, IMG submission 96881) | Terrestrial soil microbial communities with excess Nitrogen fertilizer from Kellogg Biological Station, Michigan, USA - KB3-175-2 | ecosystem: Environmental > Terrestrial > Soil > Unclassified ...
GAAGGTCTGGAATTAAAGACGCATGACGACGGTAAGGCGGAAGCGACAGGCATTCCTTACGGCAAAGTGCGGATTCAGGTAATTGCTCCGGGATTCAGGACATATGGGGAAGATTTCAGCATCGATCAGCCAACTCTGGAATTCACCATCAAATTGCAAAAACCGGCCGAGCAGCTTTCCATTTACAAATGATCGGTGACGGCATATGGCAATAATGGCCGTCAGTCCGCGGTAAAAGCGCAGAATCAGCGCTAGCAAAGCGTGTTACCTGCTTGACATTACCGCGAGGGAATGTCATTTCTAGTAGCTTTACTTAACGCCAATATCTTGAAGAGCGGAGAAAGGTCTTTTGAAGGTCAGGGTCTTTTTTCACGGCAAATGTTTTGACGGGACGGCCTCTGCCGCGTTGTTTTCCCGCTTCTACCGCGAACGCATCCGGTCTAACGCGGACTTCCAATTCACCGGGCTGGTGCATCGGGCAGGCGCGCTCTTCAATGAAGCCGATTTTGATGGCGACGAGAACGCCATTGTCGACTTCAAATATTCCGCTTCTCCGCGCATCACCTGGTGGTTTGACCATCATCAGAGCGCTTTCCTCTCGCCCGAAGACGCAGAGCATTATCGCCTTGGCGATAAGAGCCATAAGTTTTTCGATCCTGAATATAAGTCCTGCACCAAGTTTTTGGCCGATGTGGCGAAGCAGAAATTTGGTTTTGATCCGCGTTCCGTGGAAGAACTGGTGCGCTGGGCCGATATTATCGATGGCGCCCAGTTCCAGAGCCCGGAAGAAGCCGTGGAGATGGCCGAGCCCGCCATGAAGCTGACCATGGCCATTGAATCCACCAACGATCCTGATTTTCTGCCGCGCTTGATTCCTTATCTCGTGAGCGAGCCGCTGGCTGACGTCCTGAAAGAGCCTTTCGTCGCCTCGGTTGTGCCCCCCTTGCTGGCGCGCCATCGAAAGTCGATTGACATATTGCGCCAGCGCTCAGACTGCAAAGACGGAACCATTTATTTCGACATCAGCGATCAGGATCTGGAAGGCTACAACAAATTCATTCCTTATTATCTGCACCGCGATTCCGTGTACAGTGTGGGGCTCAGCAGCAGCAGCTTCCGCGTGAAAGTTTCTGTGGGGTCGAACCCGTGGACCATCCGGCAGAACATGGTCAACCTGGCCAAAATCTGCGAACGCTATGGCGGCGGTGGCCACGCCCGCGTGGGCGCCATCTCTTTTCCGCCTGATAAAGGCGATCTGGCCCGCACGGCTGCTGCGGAAATTGTGGCCGAACTCCGGGCTGCCGAAACCACTGTAGTGAAATAAACCTCAGTTGAAGCGGGCAATTTCAAATTTTTCCTTGATGAACTACAGCCTTTCGGATTAAGAAATTCACTTAGTTCTCATCTAATTCCTTATTTGGGAATGTTACGCCGAACTCTGCTCAGGGATTGATGCAGAGTAGATGGTTGGTTACCCTCAGGGCAGTCCTCGTGGCAGAGTGTTAAACAAAATCTGGAGTCTAAGAATAGTGCAGAACATACATAAAAGCCTGGCTGCTGTCGTAGTCCTTGGTCTTTCTCTGACCGGGACGGCCCAGCAACAGAGCAACCCAAGCCTAAAGAGATCAGCGAAACCCCAGGCCAGCGCGCCCAACAGACCGGCCAAGCTTACGCGCGGACAGAAGTTTGTGATCGATACGGTACGGATGGCGGTTGCACTGCCGGAGTCTGACCCGCAGGACAGATTGCGCGTTCTCTCGACTGCTGCCGACGTGGTCTCGCCGATCGACAAAAAGATGGCCCGTGGTTTTTGGGATGAAGGCGCCCGGATTGAGACTGATTTGGTGCGAATTGGGCAAACTCCGGCTGTGTCCATGATGTCCAGTGGTCTAGTGGACTGCGCCGCTGCCCTCAACTTTGTGGAAAACTTGCCGGACAGTGCCGTGCTGCGCGCTGAACAGTCTTTGATTGGCGCGATTACCAGTTGCCCAAAGCAGACTTTAGACCCCGTCTCGCGCAAGCTGGATGCCGGACTGGACAAGCGCGTTGTAGCTTCTCGTGCGCTGATGTCGGCGATGTCAGCGCAAGGCGAGAGTTCCGCATGGTCACAGCAGCATTTTGCCAAAATGTTTGACGCGCTGCCGGATCCCAAAGAAAACGCAGCCGAAGCGGAAAACTTAGCCGCCATGTACATGCAGATGTCCGGATCTGTAAGTAAGGACATCGCCACCAAGACCGGGTTGCAGTTTCTGACCTGGCTGGGAAAGATTGACGACTCGCCGTTGCGTACGCTTTCGATCACGATCACTACTGGGGCCATGCAGCAAGCTTTGGGCGCGGAAGGATACCAGAAAGCGCTGGAATCCGATGTTGTGGCCAATACCACGGTGCAAAATGCCGGCCAGCAGCGTGAAATCGAACGCCCGCAGCAGGAGAGCGTTTCAATCCTATCGGCAATGGACAGCCGAGGCACAGATCAAACTGTGCGTCTTCGCAGTCTCCCCGCAAGCCAGCGAGCGCGTGAGGCCGCAGCCAACGGGTTCGCAACAGGCACAAGCGGCAACAAACAGCAGGCCAGCAAGTACTTTGACATGGCATTCAGCGCCGCGGACGAAGTCTGGGATGCGCGAACTCCAGAGCAAAATGCCGCAGCCGTGGTGCAGGAGATCAGCGAGGCGGCAGCGCAGGTGGATTCATTGAATGCATTATCTCGCGCCCAGAAGCTGCGTGACAGTTCTGCCCAGGCCATCGCCATGCTGGCTGTGGCGCGAGTGGTGGCCAGCAATGGCGTCACTCGATAAAACGCATTTTTCGGCGAAATAAAAGTTAATTTTTGAAAATTAAACGCACGTAATATTGTCAGCCAGGTCAATACATTGGTAGGCTATCAACATCTCAAATTTATAGATCAGGGTCTTCAGTTGGTCCATATTGTTGACGTCCAATGCCCCAAATGCATGCGCAAGTTCAGGACTGTTCCCTCAGTAGTGGAGCATGCAGGCTGGGTTTACTGCTCAGTTTGTGGAACACGCATGACTATCTCTGAACCTAAGCCGGTCAGCGCCTTATCGAAGGATGGTATCGTCACCAAATAGCGCTCCGCACCCATTTCAGCCCAACGCTCATTTCGCCGACAAACCAGGCAAGGTAGATGCTGCCATCAATACGGCAGTGGTTACAAGGGGGCTTATCAGCCGGAAGCACACACAAGTCTTGTCCCAAAGTTACCTGCTTAAGGCTGTTTTGGCGTTGTCTACCGCAGGGATCATGCACTAAGCTTGCGTCAAGAATGTTCCTGGAGAAATAAATGTTCCACCCCAGATTCCGGCTGGCAATCTGCTGTGTCTTTGTTTTCGCGGGGATCGCTTCGGGTCAACGCCCCGTGCTGCGTGGTCAGTCGCCGCGCCAGGCCTTGATTGAAATGCTTTCCGGAGGCGAAGCCCCATTCAAAAAGCATTTGACGCTGGAAATGCAGAGCAAGCTTCAGAATCTGATGAAGGGCTCGCCCGATAATGCCCCCAGCCCGTTAGAAGTCTTGACGGGCGCGAAATCTTCTGACGCCAATCAGTTCCAGTCCTTCGATATCGGTCCCATCCTGTTTGCTTTCAACAATCCGGACGAACATGAGCGCTATGAATTCGAGATCGATAGCGATGAACAACATGGAGAAGAAGATAACATGGGCCTCTCGCTGCATTTGGTGCGCAACGGCGTGGAACGTGAGATCCCGGTGGGGCTAAAGATTCTCGTCAAACTCAAGCGTCAAGCCAGCGTCTGGCGCTTGTCCACGGTTACGATGACCGCAACGCTGCCGGTCGGCGATCCCCGGATTCTGGAAAAATCCTGGTGGGGACCCACGCTTACTGCCCTCGCCGGCACAAGCGAAGAGACATCTGCCAGTTCCGCCGTGGTGATTGACGACCGCCCTAAAATGAATCCCTTGCGAGCAGTGCGTATGATCGGCATGGCGGAAAATTTGTATGCCCAGATGCATCCTGGCACCGGCTATACATGCAATCTCTCCAATTTGGTGGATATCGGCAAAGGAATCGACGAAGAAGGAATGTATAAATTCATGGACGCCGAATTTGCCGGCGGTCTTTACAATGGCTACAGATTTACTCTCACCGGATGTGAGCGTGCTCCGGCAAGGATCTTTCGCGTTGTTGCTGAACCAGTGGCAGGCCGCGGCAAAGCGTATTGCTCTGATAATACGAACAACCTCCGCGCCGCCGACGATGGGCGGGGCGCAACCTGCGTAGCAGCCGGAAAAATCGCGCGCAAATAAAGGGAGGAACAATTTCCTCCCTTTTATTTGCATTCCAAATAACGCTAAATCAAGACTTTTGCACCTGGAGACGATTATCAACGGAGAAAACCCCGGGAACGCTGTTTGCGCGAATATTGGCCTCGTTCTTGTCCGCTTGCGAATCCACAATGCCTTCCAAGGTGACATGGCCGCCTTTCACGATGATATGAATTGGCGGGACCGATCCCATGGAATAACGGAATAGCCGCTCATCATTAAAAAGCGATCGTGCCACTTCTCTGCGGATCCGATCATCGTTTGGAGAAGGCGGCAAAACTTCAATCTGATTATTCACGCTTTCCACGCCTTCAATGTGCTTGACGGCGCTTTCCGCCGAGTCTTTCAGGACGGCGTCTCGCACTTGTCCCATCAACGTAACTTTATTACCGTCTACTTTGTATTGAATATTGTCAAAAATGGTGAGCTGGGGCAGCGTTACCAGTTCGTGGAAAACTTCACGCGAGATTCTATCCTGCAGGCGTTTCGACCCGGTCACGCTTTGCACGCCACCCGGGTTGGCGCTGGGTTCCTGGGCCACTCCGATTCCGAACACGCCAAAACACATCACACCGGCTAAGGCGCACCCTAAAATTTTATTCATCATTAATCTCCTCCAGATCCGCTGATCTCGACTGCCTGCGTACTTAGATGCAAACGAAAATGCTGGTGTTTACGCGCCATTCCGGCGTGTAGAACCGGCGAATTTTGGCGGTCAATGGCGCACCTTAAGGCAATGTCTAGCGTGGTACCTAGGGTAAATCCCCAGTTGTCGCGGCTTTCACGCTACGTAAAATCACAATCAATTCCCCCAGCGCCCAGATTCTTCAAAAAATGTACGCAGAACCGACGCACAGTACTGTAAGGATTACTGAAGTACCGTTGTCACAAAATTAGAACCCCTTAAGAATGGTGTACACAGGGCTGAAGTCTGTTGATTTGGATTGCCTGCCCGATTCGAGCACGAGGAGAAGTTAAAAAATGAAGAAATATTTTACGATCTTTACGCTGGGAATGATGGCACTCTCCACAGCGGCATTCGCCGGTACAACGGCGACCAATACCAACGCGGTATCGCCGACTTTGCAGATTTCGGCCACCATTCAAAGCGCCGTTCAGTTGACGCTCAGCACAGGCACCGCAGCCGTGACGCATTGCGCCGTTACACCGACAGGCGGCACGCCGGATTACACCATGAACTTCGGCACCGTGGACGCATTGGGCATCAACGCCGGAAACTGCAACAAGTTTGCCCCAACAACTCCGGGAACCACCAACGCAATTTACTGGTCGGATTACAACCTGAATCCGGTATTCACCAGCCAGACCACTGCCAATAACACGATCACAGCTCAGGTGACTACCGATTTTGCCGCGCCAAACAATATTTTCATCGTGCGTGATTCAGCGAACTCCAGCACCGTTCCCGCCGCTGTTACCGACTTTGCAGCCGTGAGCACGGCAACGCCTGACCCCATCGTGACCAATGCGGCCAGCGGTTCAACGCAGACGCGCTTCATCGGTGTGGCAGTAACTCCAGCTAATGGCCCCGGCGTGACCGGCGCGAAATCAGCCACGGTTACCTTTACTCTGACAGTTCAGTAGTCTGCGAAGCTTCTTTCGAGTTGCTGCAGTTGCCCTGTCTGCACTTTGGGACAATGAGATTTAGAGAGCATGAAGACCTTCGACGCACACACCTCCCCGTCGTCAAGTCCGGCGGGAAGGTGTGTGGTGCGTCGATTAGAAGACCGCTATCAGAGCTCCTCATCATTCTGGCTGTTGCTGCAATTGCATTTAACAAGCCGGCGGAGGCCCAGAACGGCACGTTTACCGTCTCAGCGGCTCCTGGCGGCATCGCTTTTGCTGCCGGGGGTGGCGGCACACTATCAGGCCAATTCGGCACGATGAATGCGCTGGGCATAGGAACGCCGGGTACTGGCGTTACTGTTATTCCAATGAGCAACGGCGCGCTTTACCTCACTAAGTATCAAATAACTATTTCCGGACTGCCGAATCCTCATCGTGGCGCTGTGACCGCGTTTGTGAATTCGAATTTCACGCATCCTGCCGCGCTCATCTTGGAGAGTTGTCCCAGCAGTTCAACCTGCAATGCGTCGGGAAATTTTTCTGCCATTTCACTGCTTGCCGCGGCCCCAACCGCGGTGGTTGCAGCGCCGGGCATTACCGATCAGACTGTAACTGCGGGGCTGGCGATTTTTGTACCGGACAACAACGGCGCTTCGTCGTTTACAGGAGTCGATACGGCGCGCATCACCTTGACCGCAACAGACACGACCAATAACAAGAACTTCGCAACAGCAGAAATTCGGCTGGATACGCCGGTGGGAGAAACTGTCCAGAGCGCCGTGCGGCTTACTCTTGCATCCGCGACTGGCGGGTTGACGATCACCCCCGGAGCCGATTTTTCCATGAACTTCGGATTTGTCAATGGCCTTGGTTTTAACCCAGGCGCTGGATTGACAACCGTCGCTGCCGCAGGCGGCGTGGTTTATTCCACGCCCTATGTCCTGCAGCCGGCCTTTAGCGCCTTCAGATCGACTACGGCGACAATCAAGACTTTCGTCAGCACAACATTCGCACACCCCACCGTTCTGATTTTGCGAGATGCCGCTGCTAGCGCCGGTCCCTACAACAATATTGGGACGACTGCCGGCACAGCGACGCAGATCACCACCGCCGCCCCCGATCGCAGCTCCATCACGCGGTTTTTGGGCTTATTTGTTTCTAATACGAACGGTGCAGCGGCTTTTCAAGGGAGCGATTCCGCCACACTGACCTTTACCATGACGGTGCCATAAGCATGATGACGATGAATCGAAGCCGCGAAATGATGTGCCGTCTGCTTTGCGGACTGGTCTGCCTGGCTGCTCTGGCGGGGCATGCCCACGCGCAGTCGCTGGGATTGGCGCCGGCCCAGGTAGTGGAAACATTCAAGCCCGGCGTTCCTTTTCAGTTTGATCTTTCCGCGGTCAATTCCGGTGACACGGTCGTTGACATGCACGTTGAGATCACGGATTTCTGGTATGACGAGAAGAACGAGAAAGTCTTTTCATCGCCCGGAACGTCGCCGCGCTCCGCTGCCAACTGGATACAGTTTGTGCCTGATCACTTTGAAGTTGGTCCTCACGGCACGCAGAAGATGAAAGCCATTGTCACGCCTCCGTCGGATGCAAAAGGCGGCTATTATGCGGTGTTGTTCGTGCAGTCCAAGCCGCAGCTTTCGTTTCCCAAGAACGATGGCAAAGGAGTTTTCACCAGCATGCGTATTGGCTGCCTGGTGTTGCTGCGCGCGGAAGGCACGGACGAATACAAGATCGAGTTGAGCAATGTAAAAGTGACTCCGCCGGCGGCTACGCATGGGCTGAGCGTTGATTTTGATCTTTTAAACTCCAGCAATACGCATGTCTTTCCCGCCGCGCGCGTCGCCGTGCTGGATTCCAGCCGCAAGCTGGTGGCAAAAGCTGAAAGCGAGGAAAAACGCTTTCTTCCCGGACAGAAAAATTCCATGCACGTGGAATGGGCAGGGACGCTGCCGGCGGGGAATTATACCGCCGTGCTGACCGTGGCGTATGGCGAAGACCGAATTGAGACACAGCAGATTGCATTCAGCGTAACCGAATAAGGGTATAGAGCATTTTGAAGTTACAACGGCACATAACGGTGATCGCAGTCTTACTAAGCAGTCTGCTGTTATGTGCGCTTACTCCCGCTGCCGCTGCACAACCTATTGATGGAAACGGTTTGCCTTCCTTAGTTGAGGTTTACTGGCAGTGGTCGCGTACCATCACCACTCCGGCGCTGACTAATATCATTGTTCTCGATCAGGAGATTGCTCGAGTCGAAAACACTGGCGATGGCATTCAGATATTCGGCCTTGCGCGAGGCGAGACCGTTTTGCTCGGGTATTTGCATGACAAGCCGGTCAGTATCCGTGTGCGGGTCGTTCCACGTCCGCAGGTTACAATTTCACCCGCTCAACTTCGCCGCCAGGGTGAGATGGCGCAGGGCAGCTTTGGCTCCGGAGTGCAGATCGCCAACGCGGGCGGACAAACGACAACTTCGGTGGTCAACGACTTCAACTGGACGCAGCTGGCCGGGAGTGAGGGGCGGCTAACCGTTTCAACCCAGGTTGAGGACAACGATATTCAGGGCGGCCATGCGTTCAACATACGACATGGAAGCATCGCGTATCGCAGTCCGGGTATTGACGTGAGCCTGCTCGACAATCTGGTGAGCCTCACGGATAACGGGTATGAGCGCCATTTAAGTCCATTTACGTATTCCGATTCGGTGGAACTTCGCGGCGCGGGCGTGACCATTCGGCACGGCGATAATCAATACATGTTCTTTGGCGGCTCCACGATACCGTTTTATTTTCTTACTCTAGGTTCCACGCGCGATATTGGCGGCTTTTCTTTCCAGCGCAAGCAGACGAAGAAGCTCAATCTGTTTGCCACGACCAGCTACATCAATTCGCCGGTCGATTTTATAAACCCGACTGGCGGCCGGCAGGATGACTGGATGCAGACCGGCGGCTTTAATTATCAAGCCAGTGATAAGTGGAATTTTCAGACCACGGGCGGCGTAAGCACGCACGGTGGAATGGGACGCGGTGAAGTCGATTACATCAGCCATCGATTTACGTTCTTTGCTGCGGGCGGGGCATCGTCGCTGCTGTTCCCGTTGAACCGTGTACAGTCACTCTTTTCCGGAACAACTTCAGCCAAGGCGGGGCTCACGGTCAGCACCAACGATCGATTTACAGAGTCCGTCTATTATCAGCACACCATCACGCAGCCTTTCGGCAACATCCTGCACGCAGGCAGCTCGGATTATCTTTCTCCGACATTCTCGTGGCGTATCAATCCGAAAGACGATGTCAGCTTCAATTATACGTTTAGCCATAATGATGGTGGCTTTGCCAATCAGTCCAGCAACGGAAACCGCTTCGATACCAACTGGCGCCATCAGCTGACGCCGCGAATTTCCAATGCCGCCCAATTCACCGCCGGCTCAGTGCAGGACCCGTTGCAGTTGAGCTCAGAAGATGAGTTTACCCTACGCGACTCAGTCTCTTTTCTGATCAAAGGCGGCAGCATGACGGTGGGCTTTGAGGATGATCGCCGCAATCCGTCGCTGGTTAAGAAGCTGGGATCTGAGTTGGAGTTGCTGTCTCCGGCATTGCAGCAGTTGTTCTTGCAGGACCCGATTTCATTCGTGCAATCGAATAACGTGCCGCCCGAGGTCAAAGCGCTTCTGGACGCGCAGGTGCCGATCAATACTTCAATCTCTGCAGCGGCGCAGTTGCGTGTGGGGAAAAAGCTCAACCTCAATCCTAATTTTGCTTTTGCGCGTGCTTCCAACGGGAAGACCGATTCCTGGACCCCTTATGTTGGATATTCGTTGGCCTATCAGGTCCGACCATCGCTGGATTTCAACTCCGGCCTCACCAACATATGGGTGCTCGGCAATACAGCCAATACTGTCCAGCGGACTACGCTTATGTATTTTGGCTTCACTAAGCGGTTCAGCGCCATGCCCGGAGCGCTGATTCCCACGCGCCATGCCGGAAGAATCATTGAAGGACGCGTATTCCGGGATAACAACGTGAACGGCACGTTTAACTTTGGCGAGCAGGGGCTGGTTGGCCTGCGCGTAAGGCTGGATGACGGTGAGATTGCGGAAACCGACGAGCAGGGC
>Ga0134126_10014294_pt1 | contig 10027 bp, 9 predicted proteins | sample KB31752_FD_96881 | JGI IMG/M metagenome (GOLD analysis project Ga0134126, IMG submission 96881) | Terrestrial soil microbial communities with excess Nitrogen fertilizer from Kellogg Biological Station, Michigan, USA - KB3-175-2 | ecosystem: Environmental > Terrestrial > Soil > Unclassified ...
CGAATCGCGGGCCGAACTGGACCGCTTCATCGATGCGATGATCCAGATCCGCGACGAGATCCGCGCGGTCGAGGAAGGCAAGCTGGATCGCGAGGACAACCCGCTGAAGAACGCCCCGCACACCGCCACCATGGTCAGCGGCAGCGAGTGGACCCACGCCTACCCGCGCGAACTGGCCGCCTTCCCGCTGGCCAGCCTGAAGCTGCAGAAGTACTGGCCGCCGGTGGCCCGCGTCGACAACGTCTACGGCGACAAGAACATCATGTGCGCCTGCATCCCGGTGGATGCGTACAAGGAAGAAGCGAGCGCCTGAAGCGAACGCAGGATTCGGTTCAGCCGGAGGCGGCCAGCGGCATGGTGCCTCGTGCGATGCCGCCGGCCCCGGGGAGTGACGGCGGAGGCCGTGTATCCGGCGCCATGGCAAGGCCGATCTGGTGCTCGGCGCGCATGCGTGCCGCCTTGGCGGCGAACCAGGCCTTGGGGCCCGCCAGGAGAACACCACCGGCCGAACCGGCCTGGCGCGAGGCCTCGATGGTCTGGCGCAACCGGGCGAGCAGGCATTCGTTGAACGCCTCGTTCAGGGCGGCTACGGTGAATGGCGGTGCGACGTATTCGTCAAGCATGCCGGCCAGCGCCGCGGCCACCCGCAAGGCGATTCGACGATTGGCGCAGGCCATGTGCCGCGCCCTCGCGGGAACCCGCCAGGCGCCGTCGAGAGCACCGACCAGGGCATGGAACTCGCTGCGGTTTAACGGTCGCTGCGCCAACGGCAGGGCGCGCCGGCGAACCAGCCAGGTCTGGTCCGCCGCGGGCAAGGCATGCGAACGATGGATGGCGCGATCAAACGCCTCGCGCATGGACAGCCCGGCGGCAGCCAGTTGTCCGGCGAGAGCCTCCTGGGTCAATGGCTGCGGCCGCGCCGTTCCATCGTCGTGATACCAACGGCGATATTCCAGTGTGGTCGCCGGAAACAGGTCCCGCGGCGGCTTTACCGTGGCGCGCGCCTCGGCGGCGTCATCGAGGGTCGGGGCGATCGGACGAAGGCCCGCAGCATGGGCAGCCATGACGCGATCGAGCAGCACCTCGGCCCTGACCAGGTGTTGATGGTAGGCGGCACAAGGATCGTATGCTTCATGCGCAGGCAGGTAGACGAAACGGATGCGGGCGTCATGCCGGACAGCCTGCGCCCTGCCATGGTGAACCGGCAGGCGGCTCAGCCCATGACAGTCCTGCCCGACCAGCCGACGCCCGATCGGCAACGCCGGGTGCGCCGTGGGCAGGTCGCTCAACAGGAGGGCAAGGCTGGATTTCGAAAGAACCGGGGGGGTGGCCGAGGAGGCCCGTGGCGGAGGGACGACTGCTGTTATGGACGCGCGCACAAACTGACCTTCTCGCCGAGGGCCATCGTGGGTTCGACTCCGCAAACACCGCAATGCGCCTTGATGGATTACCCGTCGCCGCTGCCGGACGACTTGGGCTGAACCATTGCACAAACCGCCGCAACGGAATGTGCGGCAGCACCCAATCCGGCAACGCCGCGCACCGCCAGCGAGGCGCAAATCGGCGCCACGATTACCGCCGGTCGGACAAAGCAGGCATCATGGGCGGCTGACGCCGTGCCAAACCCGCCCGACAGACAACGGCACGCTACCTCCTGACCCGCATGCGACCGACCGCCCGATCATGACCATTGCCAAACAGACCTCCGCCGACAACCCGGAAGCCGAGTTGCTGGCACGCCTGCGTGTCGCCGCGCAACTGCTGGAAGCGGTGGCGGAAGATCGGCAATTGCTGGACCGATTGCCCGCCGAGGATCGCCAGCGCCTGCACCGGGCGGTGGCAAGCGTCTATCACCCCGACCCCGGCGCCCGCCGGATCCGGCTGAAGGCCGCCGAAAAGGCAAGGCATGCCGCGAAGATCCAGGCCGAGGACAGCGTGCTCGACCAGACCGGCATCCGCACGCTGCGTCGCCGGCCCGTATTCACCACGCCGAACGTGTTTGCGCCGGAGGGCTTCCTGCCGCACGACATCGCCCCGGACAAGGACGCCGCGCAACCGCGGGAGCCGATCGAGCCGAAGCACTGCTACGTGTGCAAGCGGAAATACACCGCCATCCATTTCTTCTACGACCAGCTGTGTCCGGATTGCGCCGCGTTCAACTACGCCAAGCGCACCGAACTGGTCGACCTGCATGGCCGCGTCGCACTGCTGACCGGCGGCCGGGTGAAGATCGGCTACCAGGCCGGTTTGAAGCTGCTGCGCGCGGATGCGGAGCTGATCGTGACCACGCGTTTCCCGCGCGACTCGGCGGCACGCTACGCCGAAGAACCGGACTTCGCCGAGTGGGGCCATCGCCTGCAGATCTACGGGCTGGACCTGCGCCACACGCCCAGCGTCGAGGCGTTCTGCCAGGAGCTGGTGGCGACGCGGCCGCGGCTGGATTTCATCATCAACAACGCCTGCCAGACCGTGCGCCGCCCGCCGGATTTCTACGCCCACATGATGGACGGCGAGACGGCCGCCCTGCATGACATGCCGGAACACCTGCGCCAGCTGGTCGGCCATTACGAGGGGCTGCGCGGCGCGGACATCCTGCCGCAGACCGGGGCGGCGACGCTGGCGCTGGGTAGCCGCGCATCGAACGTCCCCGGCCTGACCCGCGCTGCCGAACTGTCGCAAGTGCCGCTGCTGCCCGAAGAGCTGCTGGCGCAGAGCCACCTGTTCCCCGAAGGCCGGCTCGACCAGGACCTGCAGCAGGTCGACCTGCGCGAGCGCAATTCATGGCGACTGCTGATGGCCGAGGTGCCGTCGGTGGAATTGCTGGAAGTGCAACTGGTCAACGCGATCGCGCCGTTCATCATCAACGCGCGACTGAAGCCGCTGATGCTGCGCACGCCCGGGCGCGACAAGCACATCGTCAACGTGTCGGCGATGGAGGGCCAGTTCTACCGCAACTTCAAGACCACCCGGCACCCGCACACCAACATGGCCAAGGCCGCGCTGAACATGATGACGCGCACCTCGGCGACGGATTACCACAACGACGGCATCCACATGAACAGCGTCGACACCGGCTGGGTGACCGACGAGGATCCGGCGGCGCTGGCCGCGCGCAAGGTCGCCGAGGAACGCTTCCACCCGCCGCTGGACATCATCGACGGCGCCGCCCGCATCGTCGACCCGATCATCAGCGGCATCAACACCGGCGAGCACGTGTGGGGGCAGTTCCTGAAGGATTACAAACCGACCGACTGGTGAGCCCGGGAAACGGCCGCGACGGATCGATCACCCGGCAGTAGCGCCAAACCGGCGACAATCCGTTTCCCCGCTGACCATTTCAAGCGGATGCGCCCGGCCTTATGTTGTTGGCGATGCGCCAGCTGGCGCGACACACCAACCGGAGAACCGCCGTGATCGAACGCAGACCCTTCGACAGCCTGGGCGGAGCCGACCACGGCTGGCTCAAGGCGAAACATCATTTTTCGTTCGCCGGCTACAACGACCCCAGGCGCATGGGCTGGGGCGCGCTGCGCGTGTGGAACGACGACACCATCGCCCCGCAGAGCGGCTTCCCGCCGCATCCGCACGCGGACATGGAGATCATCACCTACGTGCGCGAAGGCGCGATCAGCCACAAGGACAGCCTCGGCAACGAAGGTCGCACCGAGGCCGGCGACGTGCAGGTGATGAGCGCGGGCAGCGGCATCACCCACGCCGAGTACAACGTGGAACCGGGCGCCACCCGCATCTTCCAGATCTGGATCATCCCCGATGAAAGCGGCAAGCCGCCGTCGTGGGGCGCGCGGCCGTTCCCGAAAGGCGATCGCTCGGGCCGTTTCGTGGCGCTGGCCAGCGGCTTCAGGGAGGATGCCGAAGCCCTGCCACTGCGTACCGATGCACGCGTGCTGGGCGCGAAGCTCAAGGCCGGCGAGACCATCGAGTACACGCTGGATGCCAAACGTTACGCCTACCTCGTGCCGGCCACCGGCTCGGTCGAGCTCAACGGCGTGCAGCTGGATGCACGCGACGGCGCCGCGATCCGCGACGAATCCGTGCTGCGGGTGACGGCGTTGGCAGATGCCGAGCTGGTGCTGGTCGACACCGCAGCCTGAACCGTAGGAGCGCACCCTGTGCGCGATGCTCTTCGTGACGTTACCGAAAAACCAAAGAGCATCGCGCACAGGGTGCGCTCCTACAGGTGGGTCGGCGAATTCGACCGCAAGACCCGGAGTGTCACGAGGGGCGCCCATCCGTAGATTGAGCCTTGAGCGATAATCTCCCGGAAGGAACAGCCATGAAAACCCTCGACAAACACACCAAACTTGCCGCCATTACCCTGGCCGACCCGCGCTGGGCCGCGGTGCAGGCGCACGATGCACGTGCCGACGGCAGGTTTTTCTATTCGGTGAAAACCACCGGCGTGTACTGCCGGCCCTCCTGCGGAGCCCGTCCGGCGCGACCGGAAAACGTGGCATTCCACGCCACGGCGGCCGATGCGGAACGCGCCGGTTTTCGCCCGTGCAAGCGCTGCAGGCCCGACCAGCCGTCGCTGGCGGAGCAGCATGCGGCGATGGTCACCGCCGCCTGCCGCATGATCGAGCAGACCGAGGCGATCCCCACGCTGGAACAACTGGCGGAACCGACCGGGCTCAGCCCATTTCATTTCCACCGCGTGTTCAAGGCCATCGCCGGCGTGACTCCGAAGCAATACGCCGCGGCACATCGCAGCCGGCGTGTACGCAACGAGCTGGCGCATGGCGCCTCGGTGACCTCGGCAATCTTCGACGCCGGCTACAACGCCAGCAGCCGTTTCTACGAAACCGCCGGTCAGGTGCTGGGCATGACGCCGTCGAACTACCGCGCCGGCGGAGCCGACAGCGAAATCCGCTTCGCCATCGGCGAGTGTTCGCTGGGCTCGATCCTGGTCGCGCAGAGCGAACGCGGCGTATGCGCGATCCTGCTGGGCGACGATCCCGACGCGCTGGCGCGCGATCTGCAGGATCGCTTTCCGAAAGCCCGGTTGATCGGCGGTGACCGCGACTATGAGCAACTGGTGGCACGGGTGGTCGGCTTCGTCGACGCTCCGGCGATCGGCCTGGACCTGCCGCTGGACGTGCGCGGCACCGCGTTCCAGCAGCGCGTGTGGCGGGCGCTGCGCGACATCCCGGCCGGCAGCACAGTCAGTTACAGCGAGATCGCCCGGCGCATCGGTTCGCCCAAATCCGTGCGTGCCGTGGCCGGGGCCTGCGCGGCGAACATGCTGGCGGTGGCCATCCCGTGTCATCGCGTGGTGCGCAACGACGGCGGCCTGTCCGGCTACCGCTGGGGCGTGCAACGCAAGCGCGCCCTGCTGGACCGCGAGGCAAAGGCATGAATGCGCAGTTGCAGGTGACCGCCGATGCCGGTGGCCGGCTGCGCGTGTACGACTGGGGCCGTGTTGCGGAAGACCTGGACGTTCACGGTTACGCGATGCTGGAGGCCCTGCTGTCACCGCGGGAATGCACGGCGCTGGCCAGCCAGTACGAGGACGATGGGCGCTTTCGCCGTCGCGTCGTGATGGGCCGCCACGGTTTCGGCCGTGGCGAATACCGCTATTTCAGCTATCCGCTGCCCGAGCTGGTGGCCGAGTTGCGCACGGCGGCCTATTCGCAACTGGTACCGATCGCGAACCGCTGGAATGCATCGATGGACATGGCGGTTCGCTACCCCGCCACGCACGCCGAATTCATCGAACGCTGCCACGCTGCCGGCCAGCAGCGCCCTACCCCGCTGCTGTTGCAATACGGCGCCGATGACTACAACTGCCTGCATCAGGATCTGTACGGCGAGCATGTATTCCCGCTGCAGATGGCGGTCCTGCTGTCCGAACCGGGGCGCGATTTCCATGGCGGCGAGTTCGTGCTGACCGAGCAGCGCCCGCGCATGCAGTCGCGCGTCGAGGTGGTGCCGTTGCGCCAGGGCGGCGCGGTGGTGTTTGCCGTCCATCGGCGGCCGGTACAAGGCACCCGCGGCAGCTATCGGGTGAACCTGCGTCACGGCGTCAGCCGAGTGCGCAGCGGCCATCGGCATACGCTCGGCATCATCTTCCACGACGCCACATGATCACGACCGACCTGTTCGCCGCTGCGCCTGCGCCGGTTCGCCGGGATGAGCCCTTGTGCGAAGGCGCGGTAGTCCTGCGCGGGTTTGCACTGGCCGACGAAGCGCCGCTGCTGCAGGCGCTTGGTGCGATCGTGGCGCAGGCACCGTTCCGCCACTTAATCACCCCCGGCGGTCTTCGCATGTCGGTGGGCATGACCAATGCGGGGCCACTGGGCTGGGTCAGCGATCGCCGGGGCTATCGCTACGATCCGCTCGACCCGCTCAGCGGCAAACCATGGCCGCCGATGCCCCCGATTTTCCTGCAACTGGCCGGAGCCGCCGCCGCGCATGCCGGCTTTGCCGGCTTCGTGCCGGATGCCTGCCTGGTCAACCGCTACGAGGCAGGTGCGCGGCTGAGCCTGCATCAGGATCGCGACGAGCATGACCTGGGCCAGCCGATCGTGTCGGTCTCGCTGGGCATCCCGGCGGTATTCCTGTTCGGTGGCCTGCAGCGATCCGATCGACAGCTGCGCGTGCCGCTGGCACATGGCGACGTGGTCGTATGGGGCGGCCCGGCGCGGCTGCACCATCACGGCGTGCTGCCGCTGAAGCCGAACCATCACGCCGCGCTGGGCGACTGCCGGATCAATCTCACCCTGCGCCGGGCCGGTTGAACGAAGCACGCCCGTGCCGGCGCGGCGGCAAATGCTACCCTCGATCCATCCTCGGATTCGCGAGACACCCATGACCCAGTCCCCAGGCATCCACGTCATCGATACCGGCTTCGTGCGCCCGGGTTTCGATGCCGCCTACCTGGTGGTCGAGAACGGCCGCGCCGCCTTCATCGATTGCGGCACCAATCATTCCGTGCCGCGCATGTTGGTCGCCCTGGAACGGGCCGGCCTGACGGCGGCGAACGTGGACTGGCTGATCCTCACCCATGTGCATCTTGATCATGCCGGCGGTGCCGGCGAATTGATCGCGCGGTTGCCGCATGCGCAATTGCTGGTTCACCCGCGCGGTGCACGCCACATGATCGACCCGTCGAAACTGTGGGCCGGCGCCAGCGCGGTATACGGCGAGGAAGTGATGGAGCGGGAATACGGACGGCTGCGTCCGGTGCCGGCCGAACGCGTGGTCGAAGCGGCCGACGGACACGAAATCGACCTCGCGGGCCGCATCCTTCGAGCTCTCGACACCCCGGGCCATGCAAAGCATCACAACGCGATCCACGACGAACGGGCGAACGTGTGTTTCACCGGCGACGTGTTCGGCCTGTCCTATCGTGAATTCGATACCGCGAAGGGTCCGTTCATCCTGCCGACCACCTCGCCGGTGCAGTTCGATCCGGAGGAACTGCATGCTTCCATCGATCGCCTGCTTGCACTGCACCCGGTGGCGATGTATCCCACCCACTTCGGCCGCATCGAAGATGTCGCCCGGCTGGCCGCCGACCTGCATGTGCAGATCGATGCCATGGTGGCGCTGGCGCTGGAGGCCGGCGCCGATGCAGACAGGCACGCCCGCCTGGTCGATGGCCTGACCGGGTTGTACGCGACTCGCGCCCGGGCGCACGGCTGGACCGGGGGGCGCGACGCGCTGGAGCAACTGCTGCGGATGGATATCGAGCTGAATGCCCAGGGGCTGGAGGTATGGCTGGAGCGCACCGCGGCCTGATCCATGCCGCGAGCCAGGCGGTCGAGTCTCCTGATCCGCAGGACACTCGCGCTGCCTATTGACCGCCATGCCGAAATGGATTCCTCTTGGGCACTGCCTCGCCAAGCCATCGACCCAAGCCATGTCAGACACAACCTACCCGTTCAACGAGACTGCTGCCGCACATCACGCCGGCGCGCGCATCGAGGCCGATCCGCCGCTGCGCAGGATCGTGGTGGTCGGCGGTGGCACCGCCGGCTGGATGACGGCGCTGACGCTGGCCAACTCGGCCTACGGTTCAAGGCTCCAGGTGACGGTGATCGAATCGCCGCAGGTCGGCACGATCGGCGTGGGCGAAGGCTCGACACCGTTTCTGCGCCGCTTCTTCGAGGATCTCCGCATCGAGGAGGCGGAATGGATGCCCGCCTGCAACGCCACCTACAAGAACGGCATCACCTTCGACAAATGGTCGACCCGGCCCGGTTTCGAGAGCTATTTCCACGCGTTCGCGTCGATGCTCGACAACCTGACCATGACGCAATTCATCAACAACGTGCACGCGCGCCTGAACCACGCGGACGTGCATGCGCACCCCGACCGCTTCTTCATCGCCAACCGGCTGGCGCGCGACTGCCGGGCGCCCAAACCCGTACGCAGCTTCCCGTTCGACATCTGGCATGGCTACCACTTCGACGCCAGCCTGCTCGGCGCCTTCCTGCTGAAGAAGGCGCTTGAACGGGGCGTGCGCCATGTGCCGCGCCATGTGAACGAGGTGATCCTGAAGGAGAACGGCGATATCGACTCGCTGCGCCTCGAGGGCGGCGAGACGCTGGACGCGGATTTCTTCGTCGATTGCACGGGCTTCGCCGCGCTGCTGATCGGCAAGGCACTGAAGACCCCGTTCGTGCCCTACGCGGAGAACCTGTTCAACAACGCGGCGGTGGCGCTGCCGACGCCGCTGGACGGGCCGATCATGTCGCAGACCATCTCCACCGCGCTCAAGCACGGTTGGGCCTGGAAGATTCCGTTGACCAACCGCTATGGCAACGGCTACGTCTACAGCACCGATTTCTGTTCGCCCGAGCAGGCCGAGACCGAACTGCGCAGCCACCTTGGAGTACTCGATGCCGACGTCTCCGCGCGCCACCTGAAGATGCGCGTGGGACGCGTCACCGAGAGCTGGAACCGCAACTGTGTTGCGATAGGCCTGTCGCAGGGCTTCGTCGAACCGCTGGAGGCCACCACCCTGCTGTTCGCACAGCGAACCGCCAACATGTTCGTCGCCGCGCTGGAAAAGGGCGACCTCGGCGAGTCGGTGCGAACGACGTTCAACCAGACCATCAATGGCCAGTTGGAAGGCACCCGCGATTACATCGTCACCCACTACAAGACGAATACCCGCACCGATACCGACTACTGGCGCGCCAACGCGGCCAACACCAACCTCTCCCATCCGCTCAAGCAACTGCTCGCCACCTGGCTGTCCAGCAGACCGATCATCCCGGGCCTGAAGAAGGGCGTGTTCGGCCAGGGCTACCCGACCCTGTCCTGGTACAGCCTGCTCGCCGGCATGGGGTTGTTTCCGGAGCCGCAAGACATGCGCCCGCCGACGCCCGAGGAGGCACAGCACGACCTCGCGCAGATCGACAACCTGCTGGAGCGCAGCGCGATGAACTACCCCGACCAGCGCGAACTGCTGCAGCGGATTCCGCTTCGATCCACCGAGCCGTCGCTGCAGGTGTATCTCTGGTAGATCACCCGTTCCGCGGCGAGCGCTGCAGGCTCAACCCAGCCGCGTGCCATCGGGCACCCGCCGCTCCAGTGCGGTTAGCACCACGCCCTCCTCCGTGGGGAAGCCGGTGAGCAGGAATTGCGAGCGGAATGGGCCGATCTGCTTTTCCGGAAAGTTGATCACGCCCACGATCTGCCGGCCAAGCAGGTCTTCGGCGCGGTAAAGCGCGGCGACCTGCGCGCTGGTCTTCTTCTCGCCATAGGGCCCGAAATCCACCCACACCTTCCATGCCGGCTTGCGCGCCTCGGGAAACGGTTCCACCCGGGTCACCGTGCCGGCCACCACCAGTACCTTCTGGAAGTCGGCCCAGCTGATCTCGGAAACATCCATCTCGCTCATCCTTCCAGCCTCGTCTTCAGGCAATCGCGACCCTGCTGCCACCAGTAGCTCGCCTGCGCCCCAAGATACCCGAACGGTCGCCACGTGTTGTCCAGACCATAGTCGGCAAACTGTTTCCAGCCATCGTCGCCCTCGGCGAGCGCCGCCGCCAGCAATTCG
>Ga0134126_10014295_pt1 | contig 10027 bp, 10 predicted proteins | sample KB31752_FD_96881 | JGI IMG/M metagenome (GOLD analysis project Ga0134126, IMG submission 96881) | Terrestrial soil microbial communities with excess Nitrogen fertilizer from Kellogg Biological Station, Michigan, USA - KB3-175-2 | ecosystem: Environmental > Terrestrial > Soil > Unclassified ...
ACGCCTTGCCGACACGCTCGTGACCCGATCGGTCCAGATGATGCGCCGCAACGGGTTGCTGCGCCCGCACCGCGCCGGCAGAGAAAAGTGCCGTGCTGCCGGCGGCGATGAGAACGACGAGATTGCTTGATCGCACGGGTGTTTTCATGGACGCATCATGTCTTCCCGCCCTGCGGTGGGTCTGTCAGAAGGGGCGCCTTGGTGGAGTGGGACATGCGGAGCCGGGCGCGCGGCATTCGTAAAATGACGGGCGTTCGAGGCGAATACCTATAGACGGCCGCTCCGAATGGGTCTAGACCACGAGTATCGTTTGTTATGGCTGCCACGGAGACGTCCATGCACACCCATCATTCCCCCAGTGACTCGAACCCGATCAAAAAGCGCGAAACCATCGATGATCTCGGCCACCTGAAAAACACCGCCTTGCACGGCAAGCGGCCTCCGGTCGGCACCATGGACAGGGAAGATCTCACCAATCCGCGGGACGGCCGTGGACCGTTGCGCAAGAAGGACGATCAGTCCAACCGCTGACCGACGCCCGGGTAGGACGCGACCGACAGCCGATGTTTCCGCGCGGGAATGGATTCACGACAGAAACGCGAGCAAAGTTTCCTCTGGATGGCGCAGCGGCTCGAGCTCGTCAATAAACTCAAATGAGGAACGCAAATCATGGGACGCGGAATTCTGCTTTGGCTTCTCGGTGTACCTCTTCCCATCATCCTCTTGCTGGCAATGTGTTCGCACCACTGACGCGGAGGGTGAGAATATGGAACAAATACCAGATCCGCGCCCGGACCAAGGGGGTGCGGTGACGATGTTTTCAGGAAAATCCGCCGTGTCGTGGCCCGCTATTTTTGCGGGCGCGTCGGTTGCGGCGGCAGTGTCGTTGATCCTGGTGGCGCTCGGCGCGGGTCTCGGCTTTGCGTCCGTCTCGCCCTGGCCCGGTCACGGTGTGTCGGCTGCAGCCTTCGCGGTCACCACCGCGATCTGGTTGATCGTGACGCAGTGGGTGTCCTCCGGGGTCGGCGGCTATATGGCCGGCCGGTTACGGACGCGCTGGGTGGGAACGCATACCCATGAAGTATTCTTTCGCGATACGGCGCATGGGCTGGTCACCTGGGCGGTGGCGACGCTTCTGGTTGCGGTGACTCTGACCAGCACCGTGTTCTCCGCTCTGGGCGAGGGTGCCCACGCGGCGTCCGGCGTGGCGTCGGCCGCGGCCGGCGCGACATCGGCATCCGGGCCCGGCGCCATGAGAGCGCTGTCCGCTTTGCCGGGTACCTACGATGTCGACAAACTGTTTCGGACCTCCGGCTCCGCCACCGGCAACCCGGCGCCGGATTCGCGCGCAGAGGTAAGTCATATCATCGCGAATGCGGCGGGCGCCGGCAGCCTGTCCGATACGGATCGTGCCTATCTGGCCGAGTTGGTTGCGGCGCGAACCGGGATCCCGCGGTCCGACGCCGCGACGCGCGTCGATGAATTCGTGACGGCTACGAGGGATGCCGAAGGCAAGGTCAAGGCGGCTGCCGATGCCGCGAGGCAGGCGGCATCGCAAGCGGCCATGTTCACCGCTCTTTCCCTGCTGGTGGGCGCGTTCATCGCCAGCGTATCGGCGGTATTGGGAGGCCGATTGAGAGACCTGCACCCCTAAACCTGCATCCCGGCATCCTGCTATGATGGGGCATGGTTCGGCGTACCCTCCTTGGCCTCGTCATTGCCGCCATGGCCGGCGGCTGCGCGCCGTCGTCGCATGTTCTCGTCGGCCCCGCGCGGCCGCCGATCCCCGTCACCGACGTGAAAATTTATTCCCAGGCGCCAGCGCATTTCACCGAGGTGGCCGTGCTCAGTGCATCGAGCAAGAGCGTCTTTACCCCCGGCGGACAGCGTGCCATCGACAAGGTTGTCGAGCGGCTCAAGGCGCAGGCCGCGCAATTAGGCGCGAACGGCATTATTCTGCAGGACTTCTCGGATCGGGAAACCGGTGCATTGGGAACGGGAGTGGGCTCGGACTCCTATTCGCGCAACTCCGCGGTGTCGCTGGGGGTGGGCGGCAGCGTCGGAATATTCAATAAAACCGGCAAGGCGCGGGCCATTTACGTGGCTCCGGACGCCGCTCCCGCCCGTTGAACGGCGCCGCGCCCGGCGGCGGCTGCCGAGCGGCCGCCGCGTCGTGGGCTCGAGGCGCTAGGATTTAGCCGACTTCCCGGGATGCTTCGGGACCGCTTTGAACGTTTCGAACTTCAGATTGATCATCGATCCCGACTGCTGGTGCGGCACGCAAGACGTGTGATCCTCCAGATTGCGGGTCGCGAACATGGGCAGCACCATGTTGCGAAATTGTTCGACGAGCTCGCAATCCCCGACACGTAGGTCGCGCGGCGAACGATCCGTCAATGCGACCGGACTCCAGTGGCCCGCGACCCTCGTGTCGGAGCCGCCGTCGCTGCCTGTTTCAGTGTCGGGGACCAGCGTGTAGAAGGTCAGGGATGCCCGGGCGAATTTATCCGGGCGTCCAAATCCCAACGCGCATGCGCCGGGTTGCGCCTTGGCATCCTGGCGCGCGCCCGAGGCGATCAACAGCAGCTTGAGCTTGTCGGCCAGGCCGTCGCAGGAGTAGGTGGAAGTGAATCCCATGTAGGCAAAGGAATATTCGTGTTTTTGCCACACGCCGGAAGTCTGGCCCGCGGCGGTGGATTCATCGGCGAAAGAGGCGCCGCAGATCAGAAGCGCGGGGAGGGCGGCGCAGCCGAGTAATGCAAGCCATTTCCTGGAAGTATTCATGTACGCTGCTCCTACGACCGTCAAACGGCATTGTCGCCGCCATGAGCATAACGAAATTGCCCGCCGCCGGTTGACCAAAGTGAGTCAAACAGTCCCGGGATTCCCTATAATCCGCGCTCCATTTTACGCCGGTGCCGCTGATGCTGTTCAAGAACCTGGTTTTCCACCGCCTTCCCGCCGATTTCACCGTGACCGCCTCCGACCTCGAAGAGCAGCTTGCGGGCCGTACCCTCAAGCCTTGCGGCCCCTTCGAGATGTCGTGCCGCGGCTGGGTGCCGGTCACGAGCGGCGGCCGATTGCTGCATACCGTCAATCGGCAACACATGATAGCGCTCGGTGTCAATCAGAAATTGCTTCCCGGGTCGATCATCCGGCAGATCGCGCAGGAGCGGGCGGAAGTGCAGGCCGCAGAGCAGGGCTTCCCCGTCGGCCGCAAGCAAATGCGCGATCTTCGCGCGCGCGTGGCCGACGAGTTGCGGGCGCGGGCGCTGACCCGGCGCCAGGTCACGCGCGCCTGGCTCGACCCCGACGCCGGATGGTTTGCCGTCGACGCCGCGGGCATCCCGCGCGCCGAGACGCTGGTCGAAGCCCTGGGCGACGCTCTCGGCAGCTTCGCACCGCGCACTGTCGAGACCGCCCGCTCGCCGCACGCGTCCATGACCTCCTGGCTGCTGCGCGGCGAGGCGCCCGCGCGCTTTTCCATCGATGAGGATTTGGAACTGCATGCCGCCGACAAATCCAAGACCATCATTCGCTATACGCGCCATCCGCTGGACGGCAAGGAAATCCAGGCGCATCTCGCGTCCGGCAAGTATCCGACCCGCCTTGGCCTGACGTGGAACGATCGGGTGTCCTTCGTGCTCACCGACAAGCTGCAGGTCAAACGCCTGGAGTTTTTGCAGATGAACGAGGATGCGACCGACAAGGAGGAGGTGGACCCGGCGGAACAATTCGACATCGATTTCGCCGTCATGGCGGGTGAACTGGCAAGCCTGCTCGAGGATCTCACGGGGGCGCTGGGCACCGAGGCAGCCGCCCGGCCCGCGCGCATCAAGGTCGCATGACGAAATCCCGCGGCCGCGGTGCGCCCGAGGCAGGACTGCCGCGAGTGACGCTCCAGGAATTCGGCTATAAGGAACAACTGAGCCGCGCGCTCACGCTCGGCGACCTGATCATCTACGGGATGATCTTCATGGTGCCGATCGCCCCCTATTCGGTGTTCGGATTCGTCTGGAACGACGCCAAGGGGATGGTGCCTCTGGCCTATTTCGTCGGTCTCGTCGGCATGTTCTTCACCGCGCTGAGCTATGCCGCGATGTCGCGCGCATTTCCGCTGGCCGGATCGGTCTACACCTACGCGCAGCGCGGGCTGCACGAGGTCGCGGGGTTCTTTTCGGGCTGGCTGATTCTTCTCGACTATATCCTGGTGCCGGCGTTGCTGTATCTGTTCAGCGCAGCGGCCCTTCGCCCGATATTTCCGGCCGTTCCGGCATGGGTGTGGATTTTCGCGTTCATTTCGTTCAATGCCACGGTCAATATGCTGGGCATCGAGTTCACGGCCCGGGTCAACCGCTACATGCTCGCGGTGGAACTGGTGACGCTGGGGCTGTTCGTCGTCCTGGGGTCGATCGCCTTGTACGGCGGCGCCGGCGCCGGCGCGCTCACTCTCAGGCCGATTTACGACCCGCAGGTATTTTCCCTGTCGACCGTCGCCGGCGCCACGTCGATTGCGGTGCTGTCCTTTCTCGGCTTCGACGGCATTTCGACCCTGTCGGAGGAGACCCGCGGACGGCAGGATGCGGTCGGCCGGGCAACCGTGCTGTCCCTGCTGCTGGTCGGGGCATTGTTCATGCTGCAAACCTGGATCGCGGCCGATTTGGCGCGCGGCATGCGATTTTCCTCGCCGGAAACGGCTTTCTACGAAGTGGCGCAACGCGCCGGCGGCGCTTGGCTGCGGCTGATCACGATTCTGGCGGTGGTGATTGCATCGGCGGTTGCCAACGCCATGGCGGCGCAAGCCGCCGTCTCGCGTATTCTGTTTGCGATGGCCCGCGACGGCAAGTTGCCGTCGATTCTGGCGAAGGTGCATCCGCGCTACAGGACGCCGTACGTCAGCACGCTCGCGGTGGCCGTCGTTTCGTTGCTGGTGGGCCTGTTCTTTTCCGGCCGCGTCGACGATCTGACCCGGGTCGTCAATTTCGGCGCGCTGACCGGCTTCGTGCTGCTGCATCTGTCCGTGATCAGTCATTATTTTTATCGGCGGCGCAGCGGCGACTGGTTGCGCCATGTCCTGTTTCCGCTGACCGGACTCTCCATCATCCTGTTCGTGCTCTTTGAAATGGACCGCGCCGCCAAGATCTTGGGCGCCTGTTGGATCGGCATCGGCGCCGTCTATTACGCGGTTCTGACGCTGCGCGGCAGGCGGCCGGCCGCACTCGAAACCTGATCGCGGGGCTCGCAGCGGCGGCGTGCAGCCGGGTTCTTTCTATTGCGTCACAGAATTACGTCACATAATCGCCAGATCGGCGCATAACCCGCCGCGGCGATCGGATATCGTGTATTCCTACACGCACGTCAGCGAACGTCTCTAGCGCAAGTACTTTCCAAACGCTAACAATCCGACGCCATGACCTTGAAGTCTTCATCAGCGATTCCCCATCCGACCGGTGTCGCGGCGGAAGCGGCCCAGATGGCGGTCGAGGCGGGGCTGATTTATGTGTCGGACACCGAGCCCGGCATTCGCCGCCTGCGCGCGGGCAAGGGCTTTCGCTATATGACGCCGGAGAACCGGCGTCTCGCCGCAGCCAAGGAACTGAAGCGCATCGCGAGCCTGGCGATTCCGCCGGCTTACCGCAACGTCTGGATTTCGATGAAGGCGCGCGGCCATTTGCAGGCCACCGGCCTCGACGCCCGCGGCCGCAAGCAATATCGATATCATCCGCAATGGCGGCAGGTACGCGACAGCGCCAAGTTCGACCGCATGGTGGCTTTCGGCGAGGCCTTGCCGAAATTGCGCCGCAAGCTCAAGCGGGACCTGGGGCTGGAAGGCCTGCCGCGTGAAAAGGTGCTGGCGGTGGTCGTCAGCATTCTCGACGCGACGCGGGTTCGCGTCGGCAATGCCGAATATGCCCGCGACAACAACAGCTTCGGCCTCACCACCCTGCGCAACCGGCATGTGAGTTTCATCCGCGACGGCCGTGCCGTCTTGAATTTCCGCGGCAAGGGCGGTGTGCAGCATGAGGTGCATATCGGCGACAAGCGCATTGCGCAAATCATGCGCCGGTGCCAGGAAATCCCCGGCCAGCACTTGTTTCAATATGTGAGCGACGACGGGCAGCGCTGTCCCATCGACTCCGGCCAGGTCAACGATTATCTACGCGAAGCCATGGGTGATGACTTCACCGCCAAGGACTTCCGCACCTGGGGGGCGACCCTGCATGCCATCACGCTGCTGGCGCGCGTCGCGCTGCCGGAGCCGCCCAGCGAACGCGCCCTGAAGAGCGAGATCGCGGAGGTGGTCAAGCAAGTGGCGGCCACGCTGCGCAACACCCCGGCGGTGTGCCGCAAATCCTACATCAATCCCGCGGTTTTCGACTCCTGGCGAAGCGGCCTCATTCACAAGGTCTTCAACGGCAGCCTGAGCCTCGCCGCACCCCGCAAGGCGGAAGCGCTGGTGCTCGCGTTTCTGCGCCACGAAGCCGGGCCGCCGGCCGGCGGCTGATCGCCTGCCGCCGATGTGCGCGAGGGCGGCCGTATGCAGCCCATGAAGGCGGCCGTTGTGGGATAGTGGGCGCCACACGGGCGACGAGGGGATGGCATATTGCAGGACCAGGCACGCGGCTATAGCGCGGCGTACAAGCGCGTCGTGACCTTGCTGCTCATGACGGCATATACGTTCAATGCCATGGACCGGACCATCATTTCCATCATCAGCCAGTCCATGAAGCTCGATCTGAAGCTCTCGGACACCCAGTTGGGGCTGTTGGGCGGCACGGCTTTCGCGCTGCTGTATGCGTTCGGCGGCATTCCCGTCGCGCGGCTCGCCGAACGGGTCAGCCGCGTCAACATCATCACCGTGGCGATGATCGTCTGGTCGAGCCTGTGCGCCTTGTGCGGCGTGGCCGTGGCGTTCCCGCAGCTGCTGATGATCAGAATGGGTGTGGGAGTCGCGGAGGCGGGCTGCTCGCCGCCCGCACACTCGCTGATATCGGACTATTTCGAACCGGCGCAGCGCACCTCGGCCTTGTCGATCTATTCCTGCGGAACCTCGCTCGGTTATTTGTTGGCGGCGATATGCGGGGGCTATGTGGCGCAGCATTGGGGCTGGCGTGCCGCCTGCGCGATGGTGGGCCTGCCGGGAATTCTGATTGCAATACTGATCAAAGTCCTGGTCCGCGAGCCGCCGCGCGGCCGGTCAACTCTGGCGCCGTTCTCGCTGCGCGCCGAGGCGCGCGAACTGGGCGCGGTCGGCCGGGCCCTGTTCGCCGATCGCGCCATCCTGCACATGGTGCTCGGCGTCACCATCGGCGGATTCGCCGCCTATGGATTCTATGCCTTCGTGCCGCCGTACTTCAGCCGCGCCTATCATCTGGACTATGGGACGGTGGGTCTGATCGCCGGCCTCTCGGGCGGAGTCGCGGTAGGGGTGGGCATCATCGTCGGCGGATTCGTCGCCGATGCACTGGCCGCGCGCGATCCGCGATGGTATGCCTTGGTGCCGGCGCTGGGAGGCCTCGTTGCCGTGCCTTTCTACCTGCTTGCGGTGGTGCAGCCGGATTGGCGGGTGGCCACCGGCCTGCTGTCGATTGCGGGCTTTTCCCAGTACACCTCGCTCGGGCCGACCTTCGGCGTGGTGCAGAACGTCGTCCATCCGCGGCAGCGGGCCACGGCCACGGCGCTGCTGTACATCTGCTTGAGCGTCTTCGCCTTGGGCGGCGGGCCGCTGTTCACCGGCTGGGTCATCGATGAGTTCGCACAGGCCGACTTTCGCAGCGCCACCGCAGTGCTGGTCGCGCCGAATGCGGTTGATTCGTTCAACATCGTCTGCCCGGGGGGGGCGGCCGTGGCGGGCGCCGCCACGGCAACCCGGACCGCGTGCGATGCGACCCTGGTGCGCGCGACCCGGCGGGGGATTCTGGTGACCCTGTTGCTGTTCGGCTGGGCAGCCTTCCATTATTTTCTGGCCTCCATCGGAATCACGAAGGCATTGCGCGCCGCCGCGCTGCGCAATGGGGCGGGCGCGGCCGCGCGATGAAGGCGACACCGCGGCACAGTCGCCCGTAGGCTGCCTCAGCCCGGCGTGGCCGATACGGCCGCTGTCTTCGATTCCTCGGTCCAATTCGACTCGATATAAAAGGGACCCGGCCGTTCGCGCAGCTGTTCGTACTTGCAAATCGCGGGCTCAAGCCCCAACCCAGTCGATACGCCGTCCCGAAAAGCCCACTCGCCGCGCTCACTGTCGTCGGCCCGTACATAGCTGTTGATCATGAAGCGGCGATCGTAGTCGCTCACATTGGGGGCCGATCCATGCACCGTGAAAAGCGTCCATAGCAGCAGATCGCCGGGTTCCATTTCGCAGGTGAAAATATTCGACGGATCGAGTCCTGCGCGCCGCAGCTCGTCCTCCTGGGTCTGTCCGACCATGATGGGGCCATCGTCGGAGAGGCCCAGGTAGCCCAAGCGGTGGCTGCCGGGCATGACGCGCAGCGCGCCGTTCTCGACCGTCTGGCGGTCGATGGCGAGACCGGTGGTCACCGTGCTGCGAAGAAAATTGAAGTCTTTGATGTTGCCCTCGCGGAATCGCGCGTCCTGGTGAAACCGGTACGAGGTGTATTTCGCCCCGGGCGGCTTCCAATGCACCTGATGCGTAATCTGCTTGATGTCCCGGCCGAGAAAGGGTTCGAGCACCGCGAAGTACTTGTCGCTGCGCCGCATTTGCTCCATCAACGGGCTGATCCACGCGGTCCAGTGGGCCTGCAGCACCACGCGCCGGTTCGCCTTCGGATCGTCGAGCACTTCGAACAGCAGGTTCTTGTCGCGATACGTGGCGTGATGCTTCATGCCCTCCCGGTACATCCGATCCGTTTCCGCGCTGATCTGCGCGGTTTCCCCGGGAGAAAGAAAGCCGCGCACGATCGCATAACCATTGGCCTCGAGCTGTGAAACGAGATTTTGCATCGTCAATTCCTAGTGAATCAGATCTTTGTAAGCATGCCAGGTCGCGTGCCCCAGAAGAGGCGCGATGACCAGCAATCCGGCGAGCAGCGGAGCGTAGCCGATGATGGTCAATACCAGTATCGACGCGCTCCACAAAAGCATGGCGGGAATGTTGCGCAGCACCGCGCCGACGCTGGCACGCATCGCCTCGCCGGCCGTGGCATGGCGGTCGATGATCAGCGGAATCGCGACGACGGACACCGCAAAAACACCGGTGGCGAGCACGCCGCCGACGGCGATGTAGGCGAGCACCTGGGTGCGATTCGTCGAGTCGAGAAATCCCTGGTACAGGGTGTCGCCGATGGTGGGCTGGGAAATGTTGAACACCGTGCCGAGCAACAGCGCCGAGACGGCGAACCACACGGCGGCGCAGATCGCCAGAATGACGCCGAATTCGAACAGAGCCGTGGCGTTGCGTGCAAATCCCTCCAGGGAATCATCGAAGCTGGCGGGTTGGCCCAGAGAGTAGCGCCGCGACATTTCGCACAGACCGGCCGACATGAGCGGACCCACCAGCAAGAAGCCGGAAATCGCGGCGGCGATGAAGTACGGATGAGTGCCGCAAAAAACCAGAAGAGTCCAGCCGAGCGCCACGATCAGGGCGCCGTAGCCCAAGCTCGCGCCCCAGTGCCTGCGCAGGTCCAGCCATCCCTTTGCCAACCAAGTCAAAGGCCGAAGCAGCGGAACCCGGTCGATCTCGACATGCAGAACCCGATCGCCGCCGACGAGTGTAGTGCCCATGGTCCCATCCTCCGCATTGAGGTTAAACCCACCGAATCACCCGCTGATGAGTTTAGCCCCATTTGCCGCGGCGCGCATTTAGAATGTGCCGTACACCACAAGACTTAAGGATGGGAATTTGACCACCTCGACCGACAATGACGCCCTCAACAAGGCGGCTCTGGATTATCACGAGTTCCCGACGCCGGGCAAGCTGTCGATCACCGCTACCAAACAAATGCTCAACCAGAGCGACCTGGCGCTCGCATACTCCCCGGGCGTCGCCGCCGCCTGCCGGGCCATCGTC
>Ga0134126_10014296_pt1 | contig 10026 bp, 11 predicted proteins | sample KB31752_FD_96881 | JGI IMG/M metagenome (GOLD analysis project Ga0134126, IMG submission 96881) | Terrestrial soil microbial communities with excess Nitrogen fertilizer from Kellogg Biological Station, Michigan, USA - KB3-175-2 | ecosystem: Environmental > Terrestrial > Soil > Unclassified ...
AGCTGGCCGACCAGCGACTCGTCCTCGGCCAGCGCCACCAGGCAGCTGCGCAGGTCGCCCGGCGCCGGCATCGCGAAGTCGCGGCGCAGGCGGCCGCTCGACCCGCCGTCGTCGGTCGTCGTGACGACGGCCGTGACGTCGGCGACGCGCTTGACGCCGCGCAGGATCATGCTGAGGCCGGTGCCCCCACCGAGGCAGACGACACGGGGGCCGCGGCGGCGATGGTGCAGGGCCGTGGACTCGGCCGTCGGATCGGGGATCTGCGGCACCCGGTGAGGTTAGCCGCGGTGTGCTGTGCCTGGGCGGCGGCGCACGACGAGCGCGCCACCCGCGATCGCGGCGGCGACGGCCGCGGTGCCCGCCGTCACCCAGCCGTGGCGGCGGGCCGAGGTCTCGATGCTCGGGCCGCCGCGCCAGTCCTGGCCGAGGACGTCTTCGGCCGTCGTCTCGGGCACGATGCGACCGGCGGGGACGATCCGGCGCGCGAGGAGCTCCCGGCCGCAGTGGACGGCGTCGATCCGCACCCGCTGGCCGTCGCCGATGTACGGCACGCCATGGCGGGAGAGGCCCGTGATGTGGGTGTGGACGTCGATGTAGACGTCAACCACATGTCCGCCCGACGAGCGGCCGACGGTGAGGAACGCCGGCGCCGGGTGCGCGTGTCCGGTCACGGTCACCCGGCCGGCGATCGTACACGGCTCGGTCCGACGCGCCCGTGGGAAGTACCCGAGAGCGACCAGGATCCGGTGGCCGTGGAGCAGCGCCGCCGCAGGTGAGACGCCCTCGATCGCGCGAGCTGCAACCCGGGTCGGCGGCGGCGGGTCCCCGCCGGTGTCGTTACAGCCAGGTGCGACCGCGCCGGGGAGCGGCCTCCCCGCTGACGGCGGGAGCGCCGAGGCGACGTAGTCGAAGTACGCCGCGTCGTGCCACACGACGACCTCGGCGCACGACGCTTCGGCCGGCGCGGGCGCGGCAACCCCCCAGCCGGTCGCAATCGCGGTCAACGCCAGGAGTGCACCTGCACTTCTCACGGAGCCTTTGACCGCGAACGCGGCGCCCGGGTTCCCTAGTCGGTGCGATGCAGAGCCGCGTACACGCCGCGGCCGACCTTCGCCGGCAGGCCGGGGACGGATTCGAGCTCGTCCCGGCTCGCGTTCACGAGGGCGTCGGCCGTCCCGAACCGCTGCATCAGCAGACGCCGCCGGGCCGGGCCGACGCCGGGCAGGCTGTCGAAGATCGAGTCGATGCTCGAGCGGCTGCGGCGCTGGCGGTGGAAGCCGAGCGCGAAGCGGTGGGCCTCGTCGCGCAGCCGCTGCAGCAGCTGCAGCCCGGCCGAGGTCCGGTCGAGCACGATCGGCGCGGCGCGGCCGGGGATGAAGACCTCCTCCTCGCGCTTTGCCAGCGAGATGACGGCCACGCGCGGGAGCTCGAAGCCGGCCATCGCCTCGACCGCCGCACCAAGCTGGCCCTTGCCGCCGTCGATCACGACCAGGTTCGGGGCGGTCGCGAAGCTGCGGTCGTAGTCGTCGGCCTCGATCGACGTCATCCGCGCGAACCGGCGCCCGACCGCCTCGGCGATCATCGCGAAGTCGTCCTGGCCGCCGGTGTGGCGGATCCCGAATTTGCGGTAGTCCGACTTCTTGGCGACCGCGTCCTCGAACACGACCATCGACGCGACCGGGTCGCTCGTGCCCAGGTTGGAGATGTCGAAGCACTCCATCCGCACCGGCAGCACCTCGAGGTTGAGAGCCTCGCGCAGCTCCTCGAGCGCCTCGATCCGGCGCGCCCGCGTGCGCTCCCGCATGAGGGTGTCGTGCTCGAGCGCCAGGTCGGCGTTGCGCTTGGCCATGTCGGCCAATCGGCGCTTCTCGCCGCGCTGCGCCGTGCGCACCTCGACGCTCGCTCCGCGCCGGTCGCCGAGGAACGACTCGAGGAGGTCGGGATCCTCGAATCCCTTGGGCACGACCACCTGGCCCGGGATCGCGACCTGGCCGCCGTAGTACTCGAGCGCGAAGCCCCACAGCACGTCCGACGGGCTGCTCTCGGCGACGTTCTCGAGGTAGAAGCCGTGGCGGTCGGAGAGGCGGCCGTCGCGCAGGTGGAAGAGCTGGACGTTGGCGGTGTCGCCGCTGCAGGCGATGCCGAGGATGTCGGCCGAGCCGAGGCTGCGCCGGTCGGCGACCTGGCGCTCGGACAGGTGACGCACCGCCATCAGCCGGTTGCGGTAGCGGGCCGCATCCTCGAACTCGTGCTCCTTCGCCGCCCGCTTCATCTCGGTCTCGAGCCGCCGCTCGAGCGGCCGGACACGGCCGGACAGGAACTCGACCACGCTGTCGATCACCGCCCGGTACTCGTCCGGGCCGATGTAGCCGACGCACGGGGCCGCGCAGCGGCCGATGTGGTAGTCGAGGCAGGGGACGCCCGAGCGCCGGCCGGGCTGCGGCCCCTCGCAGGGCCGGTAGGGGAAGACGCGGTTCAGCACGTCGAGGGTCTCGCGCACCTTCTTCGCGCTCGCGTACGGCCCGAAGTAGAGGACGCCTTTGCGGTGCCGTTCGCGCGTGAACATCACCCGCGGGTACTCGTCGCCGACGGTGACCGCGATGTACGGGTAGGACTTGTCGTCGCGCAGGCGGATGTTGAACGCCGGCCGGTGGCGCTTGATCAGGTTCTGCTCGAGCAGGAGCGCCTCGGTCTCGGACGCGGCAGCGACGAACTCGATCTCCTCGATCCGCTCCACCAGGCCCGCGGTCTTGACCGTCGCGTGCAGGTCACGGCGGAAGTACGAGCTCACCCGTTTCCGCAGCGACTTCGCCTTGCCAACGTAGAGAACGTCGCCGCGCTCGCTCCGGAACATGTATACCCCGGGCTGGTCGGGGAGGGCCCGGAGCTGGGCGTCGAGGCGCTGGGAGCGCTCGCTGCGGGCGACGGCGGACATCGGGTCCATCGTAGCCTCGGGCCACGCCGCAGCCCTCTCCACTCACCACGACCTTGGATCCAAGACTGATAAGATCGCATCCAATCTACCCAGGAGGGGTCCCGTGTCAGAGCTCAAGGGCATGCTCACGGCGAACCAGGAGTTCCAGCAGACCTTCAACCACGGCGACAAGCCGACGCCGCCGGCCAAGAAGGTGGCCATCATCACCTGCATGGACGCGCGCATCCACCCGGAGGCAGCGCTCGGCCTCGAGATCGGCGACGCCCACATGATCCGCAACGCCGGGGGCCGTGCGTCCGACGACGCGCTCCGCTCGCTGGTCATCTCGTCCCGGCTGCTGGGGACGACCGAGTTCGCCGTCATCCACCACACCGAGTGCGGCATGCTGACCTTCACCAACGACGACCTGCACGCCAAGCTGCACGACGAGACGGGCACCGACGCGACGCACATCGACTTCCTGACGTTCTCGGATCTCGAGCAGAGCGTGCGCGACGACGTCTCCGCGATCCTGGCGTCGCCGTTCATCGACGACTCGATCACGGTCTCGGGCTACATCTACGACGTCAAGACCGGTGCCGTCACGCAGGTCGTCGCGCCGACGAGCGCGATCGTGAGCGCGTAGGCCTAGAACGGGTTCAGCGCATCCGCGAGCGAGCGGCCGGCGTCCGCGACGGCGCCGGCCGCCCGCCGTGCTCCTGCCGCCAGCCAGTGCCGCTCGCGGTAGACGCACGCGGCGGCGAGGATCGTGACGCCCGCGAGCATGAGTGCCGCGCCGACCGGCGGCACCTCCGCAGACCCGGCGCCGAGCATGACGAGCTCGGTCCCGGCGGTCATCGCCCCGGCGGAGGTGAGCGCGCTGCTGGCCGCCTGGGCGCCGTACCAGATCCGGTCGTCGCGCCGCCGGGCCGTCCAGGCCTGGTAAACAAAGAGGGCGCTGAACCCGATCCCGAGCGGCGCGGTCAGCCGGGTCGCCCACAGCGACGGGCCGGCCAGCTCGATGCCGCCGCGGGAGATGGCAAGGCCGCTCTGCACCCCGTCCCAGGTCGCGCCGGCGAGCGTGGAGAGGTCGCGCAGGTGCGGATTCGGCAGGAACGTGGCCGCGGCGGTCAGGCCGAACCGCGCCAGGTTCTTGAACCCGGCCGCCGCCTGCACGGAGAGCCGGCTGCCGAGATGGTCGCCCTGGTCCGCCCCGCGCTCGAGCGCCTTCTCGCCGGCCTCGAGCATGCCGGTCGACTCGGGGCCGTCCTCCTCGGCCGCCGGAGTCGCCGTCGCGGCGACGGCGCGAACGGCGGCCGCCGCCACGGGCAGCAGGCGGACGACGCCCGAGAAGCCGCGCAACCCATTACCTGACGCCGACCGCAGGACGAACGCGGCCGCCGAGCGATCCCCCAGGGCGTCGCCGAGCGCTGCGGTGAGGTCGCCCGGGTGCCTGCGCATGGCGGCCGCGAGCGCGGTCGCAGCGGCGTCGGGATCGGTCGCGAGGCCGACACGCATCTCGGCGGCGAGCGCGTGCGGCGGTACCTGGTGCGCCCGGGCCGCGGCCTCGACCGCGGGATCGGTCTCCGCGGCGACGGGCGCGCCGGCGAAGAGCCGTCCGAACCCGTCCCAGCCGCCCGCCGCGAGCGGCTCGAAGCGGACGTCGGCACCGGTATGGGGCGCGACCACCATCGTCCCGCCGCCGACGTACATGCCGACGTGGTGCGGCGCGCCGGAGGGCGTGCCTACGAACGCGAGGTCGCCGGGCAGGAGCTCGTCGGCCGAGACCGGCCGGGCGTCGTGCCACAGGTCGGCGGCGGTCGGCCGGCCCGGCAGCGGATCGCCGGCGGCGGCATAGGCGTAGTCGACGAGCCCGGAGCAGTCGAAACCACCCTCGGCACGGCTCTCGCCGCCCCACACGTACGGCCAGCCCACCTGCGCCTCCGCCGCGGCCACGGCCGCAAGCGGCCCGCGGCCGCCGTGCAGGTCGACGGGCCGGAAGGCGTCCGCCGGCAGCGATGCCGAATAGGCGACGCCGGCCCGCGCGCGTGCGTCGACCTGCTGCGACTGGCGTCCGGCGACGGGCACCGAGCCGTCGACCGGGAGCGCAACGGCGACGTCCACCGCGCGCGGCACCGGGCCGTCCCGGACGAGATCGAACGAGACGAGCCGGGCGCCGTTGCGGCGGGCGGCATCGGCGGCGATCCCGCGCAGAGCGGCCGGCGTCGCGTCCGGATCGTCGGCGAGGCGCGTCGCCGCGGCAAGGGCGGCGAGATCGGCCGCGCGCTGCGCGTGTCCGCCGCCCGCCGCCACCATGCTCAGGTAGCCGAGGAGCAGCGTGCCGAGCAGGACGACGAAGATCGCCGCCACCGCGGCGACCGAGATCTGGCCGCGCTCGCTCACGGAAGCTCCGCCCGGGCGACGGCGGTCGCGTGGGCCAGCCCGCCGGCGAGGCGCACCGGCACCGAGACGACCAGCGCGTGGCCCTGCACGCGGATCGTGGCGTCGTGGCGCAGGCCGGGCGGCACGGGCCGCCCCTCGGCTACCACGACGGCGGCCTGATCGGCGATCCCCTGGGCGCGCCCCTGCGCCGCCCAGGCGACGAGCACCGCCTGGATGCCGACCGCCACCATCGCGGCCAGGGCGGCGAAGACGACCAGCTCGATCGTCGCCTGCCCGCGCTCGCTCACGAGCGTACCTCGGCCGCCGAGGCCGAGACGGCGGCGTCGAACCCGGGCAGCACGGCGGGGACGCGCACCCGCACCGTCACCATGCCGCCGGCCTCGTCGATCCGGACGCTCGCGCGCATCGCCTCCGGCAGTGCTCCCAGCGCGGCCGGCCGCGGAGACGATCCCGCCAGTGCAGCTCGTGCCGCCGCCCGCGCGGCGCTCTGCGCAGACACGAGCGCCCACCCGGCCAGGGCCGCCTGCCACAACGCGAACGTGAGCGCGACGAGCACCGGCAGGAGGACGATGGTCTCGATGCTGGCCTGGCCGCGCTCCCTGTGGGTCGCTCGTTCCACGCGCTCCAAGGTAGGGCCCGCGCCTGTCACGGAACAACGCTCGGAGCGTTGCGAGAGTGTCAGGAATCCCCTGCTACGATCGATGCGGATGAGCGACGACGGCAGCACGCAGAACGGCGCAGCGGCGAACAACTCTGCCGGCGAGGACCGCCAGTTCGTCCACTTCTCGTTCTACAAGCTCGACCCGGCCTGGCGCCGCCTCCCGGAGGCCGAGCAGGAGTCCTCACGGGCCGAGCTGGCGGCGACGATCGAGTCGTTCGGGGAGCGCTTCGCCCTGCGCTCGTACACGATCGCCGGCCTGCGCCCCGACGCCGACTTCATGCTCTGGAAGGTGTCCGAGCGGCTCGAGGACTTCCAGGAGATCGGCACCGCGATGATGTCGACGGCGATGGGTTCCTACCTCGAGACGCCGTACGCGTACCTGTCGATGACTCGGCGGTCGCAGTACGTGAAGGGCGAGGGCCGCTCCATGCACAAGCGCGGCCGGATCATGTGGAACCCCGACTCGCGCTACCTGCTCATCTACCCCATGGTGAAGACGCGCGCGTGGTACCAGCTGTCCAAGCCGGCGCGGCAGGGGATCATGAACGAGCACATCGCCACCGGCCACCAGTTCCCGACGGTGAAGATCAACACCACGTACTCGTATGGGATCGACGACCAGGAGTTCGTGGTCGCGTTCGAGACGGACTACGTCGGCGACTTCCTCGACCTGATGATGCGCCTGCGCGAGACCGAGGCGAGCCGCTACACCGAGCGCGATACGCCCATCTTCACCTGCATCTCGTGCTCCGTCCCCGACGCGCTGCGCTCGCTGGGCGGCGCCGCGCACGCGCTGCTCGCGACCGACTGAGGTTCGCCCGTACACTCGACGGCTGCGCGAGGCCCGGCTAGGTCGCCGAAAGCGCATCGAGCCTCGCCGCGACGTCTTCCGGGCGGCCAGGTTGTCGACGACCTCCCCCAGCTCGGCCAGGTTCGATTCCATCGAGCGGTAACACGCTTCGACACGGTCTCCGAGCGGCCGACGATCGACGCGTCGCCCCGCCCGCTCGACGACCGTGCCAAGTGGTGCCCAGAGCGTGAACATCGAAACGGGTGCCTCGGCGTCGTATGCATCGAGGAACCGCTGGACATGGCGCGCCGCCTCGAAGCAGTACTCGAAGACGACCAGCTCGTAGCCCGCGCGGATGGAGTTCGCGGCCAGCGTCGCCCCGTTCACGTAGGCGAGTCCAAGCTCGACCGCCAGGTCGTCGCGCGTCACGATGAAGTCCGACAGTGCGTCGCCGTGGATGCAGACGCCGTTGGCCGACCGGCCGGCGAGCAGGCGCCCGATCGTCGTCTTCCCGACACCGGCGGGTCCGTTCAGGATCACGACGCGCTTGCTCACGATGCAAGGCGACGCTCGCCGACGTGGCAGCATGGCGCCGCGACATGGATGCCCGACGGTGACGACCCGGATGCACGCCGACGAGCTCGACATCGACGAGCCGCTCGTACGCAGGCTGCTCGCGGAGCAGTTCCCCGAGTGGGCGGCCCTGCCGCTGCGCCGGGTCGAGCCGAGCGGGACCGACAACGCGATCTTCCGGCTCGGCGACGAGCTCGCGGTGCGCATCCCGCGCCGCGATGGGCCGACGACGCCCGGCAGCACGGAGCTCGAGTGGCTGCCGCGGCTGGCGCCACTCGTCCCGGTCGAGATCCCGTTCCCGGTCGCGCAGGGCCGGCCGGGTGCGGGCTATCCGTGGCACTGGGAGATCCACACCTGGGTCGACGGCGAGACGGTCCCGGTCGAGGAGATCGATGCCGTCCAGGCGGCGATCGACCTCGCTGCGATCGTCCGGGCGCTCCAGCAGATCGGTCCGGCGGGCGCGCCGCCCGGGCGCGGGAACCCTCTGGCCGAACGAGACGCCGAGATGCAGGGGTGGCTGGCGGAGTACGACGGCGATCCGGAGGCCGCAGCCGAGTGGCAGCGCGCGCTGGCGGCACCGGCATGGGACGGCCCGCCGGTGTGGCACCACGGCGACCTGGACATGCGCAACTGGCTCGTCCACGACGGGCGCATCACGGGCCTGATCGACTGGGGGTGCATGGGCGTCGGCGACCCCGCCTGCGACGTGATGGTCGCCTGGAAGCTGCACTCGGCCGACGCCCGGGACGCCTTCCGGGAGGCGCTGCCGACCGACGATGCCACCTGGGAGCGCGCCCGCGGCTGGGCGCTTTCGCAGGCCATCGGCGCGGTCACCTACTACACGCCGGAGAACAACCCTTCCCTGTACCACGAGGGCGAGGCGTGGCTGGCGTTGCTGCGGTCGGAGCGAAGCTAGGCGGCGCATGGCGAAGGATCGGCGCATCCGACGCCAGTTGGCGCTCGCCGCCGTCACTGAGGTTGCTCACCGGCTGGGGTTGAACGACGCAGGGGCCGACGTGATCGCCGACTCCAACAACGTCCTCGTTCGGCTCCCCGGGGAGGACCTCGTCGCGAAGACGTCCACGAGCGTCCTGGCAGGGCGGCGAGGCGTGGCCGCGCTCGGGCGGGAGCTCCGCCTCGGGCGGCGCCTTGCCGAACATGGCGTCCCGATCGCGACGCCCGCAACCGGCTCCGTCGCCGGGCCGCATCACGCCCCCGGTGTCGTGCTCACATTGTGGCGGTACGTCAGGCCGGATGCCAAGCCGGACGACGGCGACCGCATGCTCGGGGAAGCGGTTCGGCACTTTCACTCCGCGTTGGCTGACATCGTCGGCGAGCTGCCCGAACTGACCGAGAAGATCGACCGGGCGAACCAGCTGTTCCAGGACGCGGGAGCGACGCCCGGGCTAGCCGCGGCCGACCGCGCTCTCGCCGGCGAGGCACACAGTCGGCTGGTGCCGGTGGTGCGCTCGCTCGATCAGACGACGGCGCTGCACGCGGAGCCCCACGAGGACAACGTCCTCTGGACGGAGCGCGGCCCGTTGCTGATCGACTTTGAAGCTGCCTGCCGGGGCCCTGCGGAATGGGACCTCGCGTACCTCCCGCCGGCAGCACTCGCGTCCTTCCCCGAGCGTGACGATACGGCGATCGCACGGCTCCGAGCGGGCATCAGCTTCTGTGTCGCCGCGTGGTGTCTCGCCGATCTCGACCCGCCGCCGGCGGTCGCCGAGGCGGCGAATGTCCACTGGCAGGCGTTGCGGGGGAGCTGGCTCGTCCGCTGACCAGCTGACTGCCCGGACCGACCGGTTCCGTTCAGTCCGGCCGTGCAGCCGGAGCCGCCGGCCGGTCACTGGCATGACGACTACGAGCGCGGCCGGCCCGGATGGCCGGTCGAGGTCGCCGGCGTCGACGGGCTGCCGCCCTCCGCGACGGGGCTCGAGCTGGGGGCCGGCACCGTGAAGCTGACGCGATTGCTCGTCGGTCGGTTCGATCGGGTCGTCGCTGTCGAGCCGACCGCAGGGATGCTCGCGCCCCTGCGGCGAACGTCCCCGGCGGCGGACATCCGGCAAGGAAGTGCAGAGGGGATCCCGGTCGAGACCGCCTCGGTCGACGCGGGCTACGCGGCGGAGTCGTTCCTCGCCGCTCACAGGTGGTAGCGCTTCGACTCCTCCCACGCCCACAGCATCGCGAAGCCGCCCGCCAAGGCGACGAGCACGAGCGGGAGCGTGAAGCCGCCCAGCGCGACCAGCCCGAATTGCGAGAGCGAGTACGCACCGGCCGCGACCGTGACGGCGCCCATGCCGGCGTAGAGGGCCTGGCGCTGGCGGTCGGGCATCAGCGAGATCGTCATCCGGTTTGAGCGGTACCAGGCATAGCCGAAGTACCACATGAGGACGATGAAGATCAGGCCGATCGTGCCCAGCAGGATGTCGAAGATGCGCGTCGACACGCTGAAGAACACCGTCGCGATCAGCGCGATGCCGATCACGATCAGGAAGGCGCGGACCGACTCCTTGGTCATCAGTGCGGCCCGGTCATGAACGCACGGATTCCGAGCGCGGCCACGAGGGCCGAGCCGATCGTGAACAACAGCAGGTTGCGCCGCCCATCCTCACCCCTCAAAGCATAGGGGTAGGCCACGCACAGGAGCGGTAGCAGGCCGTACACGAAGTGCAGCTGGTCGCC
>Ga0134126_10014297_pt1 | contig 10025 bp, 19 predicted proteins | sample KB31752_FD_96881 | JGI IMG/M metagenome (GOLD analysis project Ga0134126, IMG submission 96881) | Terrestrial soil microbial communities with excess Nitrogen fertilizer from Kellogg Biological Station, Michigan, USA - KB3-175-2 | ecosystem: Environmental > Terrestrial > Soil > Unclassified ...
GGTAGACGCGGCAGACTCAAAATCTGTTATCCGCAAGGATGTGGGGGTTCAAGTCCCTCCAGGGGCACCAAGCGAAATCAGCAATTTGCGCGGCGCGATGCAGAGCGAGATGAGTGCGCCGATTCCCGAAATGTGTAATTCGTGGGTAACGGCGTCAGGACTTTTGCTCGGTCCGGGTGCGCGGATGTTCGACCACCGCTCTCTCCTCGAGCCGTTCTAGAACGGCATCCCTGACGTGATCTTGGGCGTGCGCATAGCGAAGCACCATTGCCATGAGGTCGAGCGGAGAAAGCTTAACCGCCAGTCGCTATTTCGGCGACTGCATCCCCCGCAAGATAGCGCGCCATCTCGGCTCGCTTCCTCGGCCGCCCTGCCATAGGCTCGCCCGCGTCTTCTCACGACGCACGAAATGCAGGCCGGTGCGCGAGATGTATTCATCCGATTCACTTAGGCTGGCGAGATAGGCGAGGAGTTGGCGATCACGGCTCGCAATCCATGCTGGCTGCGCGATGTAGCGGTTCGCGCAATTGAATAGGTCTCAGCACGGCGCTCATCCGTTTCATGTCTGTCCCAGCGACAAATGTACGCGCATCCTATGACGACGCGCAGGCGTTTCACCAACATGACCTTTGAGGATCAACCGAAGCCAGGTAGCCCCGAAGCGATTGCGCGAGGCTGTACCTGTCCGCCTGACCTAAATAACAACGGACAAGGCACAACCGGATTGAGAGGCCGCCAATTCCTGTGTGACTGGCAGTGCCCGCTCCACGGGGTGGACGACCAGGAGGCAGAAGAACGCGCCGAGAAGGCAGCGAATTTGCGCTTGGAGGAGGATTGCATCATCGAGCCCAACGCACCGGGTAACCGCACGGTCCATTGATCTCGGATATAGCGCTACCGTTCGCCAGAGGTTCTTGGTGGCGGGCATGCCCATGCAGGTGTGCTCCCGCGGTGCTTACACCCCCTGACCTTCTGCGATATGGTCCGATAGGATCATGACGAGTGCGCAGAGATGCGGCGGCGCTCGGGACAGTCTGAAGCATGGGGGGAGGGTTCGATGCCGTTAGAACATGACGCCGCCTATTGGCGCGAGCGAGCCGAAGAGGCGCGCGCCCAGGCGGATCAGATCAACACCCTGCGCGCTAGGAAGACCCTTTTCGAGATTGCCGACAACTATGACCAGTTAGCACTACAAGCCGAGCGTATGCGGCTGACCGGGCAGGTTGACCCCTAACTCCTGTCCCCACACCCCTACGATTTGAGCACCAGCCTATACAATTGTGCTGCCCTCCCTCCGGCAACCAAACCGCTGAAGGTGTGCCTACGGGCGGGACGTGGATGTTCCTCTTGAAAGAACTTGTGAGGGGAAGTCCCGCCATGGGCGATAGCCGCTCTTATCGCGAGATCGCGCGCCAATGCGCGCGCCAATGCCGTGCGCTGATGAAGCAGGTCGGGGACCCCGATCTAGTCCTCCAGCTTCAGCAATGGGCGATGGATTGCGACGGAGAGGCTGACAGTCTTCTCCGCGAAGACAGCAATGATTTGCTTGAGCGGGCGCGGCGCCATCGCATGCGCGCAGAGGAGTAGCGCGTCGCCGCCAACGCGATGCGGTTTCCGAAATCACGCGCATCCTACCGGCGCCTTGCCGAGAGCTACATGGCATTGGCAGGAAGCCAGGGTTCGGCGGATCGCCAATAGGAAAGATAAGACCGGCTGAGCGGCTACGCGGCCTGCGCTTATCCCCATCGCGCTGCTTGAGCAGGCGGAATACCAAATTGCCCAAGAATATTCGAGCCGCACACCAGTGTAGGCTCTCACAATTGCTTACACGAAATTCGATTTATTTCCTGTGACAGTACTTCTGCTCCGGTTACGGTAGTGAGCCGAGGGGGAGGAGACTGGCATGGTGGAACAATCAACAAGGATTGTGTCGGCGATGGCGTGGCTGGACCGGATGGTACGACTTGGCGAGCGGGTGCTAGAGATGGCGGAAGCGCATCAAGATGATCTGGCGCCTTTGAACGGGGAGCTTGTCGCTCTTGCGCGAGAGCTTGATGCGGACGATGAGATGGGGGATGCGGTCGAGGAGTTGCTGCTGAACGGCTTCCTCACGCCTGATAGGGAGGAGAATTTCGAGGCGGCACTGGAGGCCGCCGTAGACGCAGTGCAAGAGGAAGGCGGCCCACGGCTGATCGTGGCCTATGACGGATGACTAGGTACACGATGCTCGGCGCTTTCTCGAATGGATGAAAGAAAGGCCGCCCGCTTGTGCCGATACACGATCTTGTAAGGTAGCTCGCTTGGAATCATGGGAGCAGAAGCGCGATATGAGATGCGGGCACTGTCGATTGAAACCCGACGCAGAGGGCTCAGAATCCTTTCACTGCATATGCGCGAGCTGTTTTGAGATCAATCCTTCAATTCTCTCGTGTCGCCATGGTGAGCACATCCTTGAATACCCTGTAAGACCGAAGTCCATTCGAACGCGGAGCCGCGCCGTTATCTGCAAGTGATAAGAGATCAGGAGGAAGCCGCTCAGGTTGCGCGGATGCCGGTTCGGCAAAATAGTCTTATCGGTCTGTTCTGCTGGTTTTCGAGTGCATACCCTCGTCTTCAATGCAGCTATGGGTTTGAACCAAGCTTCTGGGATGGCCGTTAGGCTGTCGCGGGGGTACTCATGTCGATGAGTTGGGAGCAGGTGGACTTGCTTCGGAAGCGAGCCGCCGAGATACGCGCTGTGGCGGACGAATTCACGGGGCCGGTGACCCAGGACACCATGGTCAGGATCGCCGAGACCTATGAGCAGATGGCCGATGCGATGGAGACCCGATTGAAGAGTTCCAACTCATCAATCATGCGTCCCCAACCCCGCCGGAGAGCGAAGTCAGACCGACGGCCAAAGCGGTGAGCGATCTTGGACGCTCCCACTCGGCGCGGTTCGCCCAAGTGACAGGGTACGCCAGCGCGATAAAGGACCTGGTCAGTATGCTGATCGACGCGGGCATCGGATTTGGCTTCGATCAGCGTAACGATGGCTTTGTGGTGGATATCTTTCCCAAAGGGGCCAGCGACTATCTCTGCCAATTCGTCTTTACCGAGGATGGTGCTCTTGTAGAGGTCAGGAAGCCGGCAGAAGAACAATGAAATGCCTGCGTCGAAGTCCTGCGATTTCCTCGATTGAGATCGCGATACACCAGCGCTGAACGTCCCCGCTAGTTGCGCGGTGAGCGTGCCCGCTCGTGCCATCGTTCCCTTACCGTAGCAACTAGGAGACTGCGTTATGCGCTTTCTGTTAGTAGCGAGTTTTGCACTCATGCTAAGCGCGTGTGGCACATTGGTTGGTGCCGGTGCAGGGGGTCTTGCCGGCAATCAGTTTGGCCATGGCAGCGGCAAGACGGCGGCGACCGCCGCGGGCGTGATTGGCGGCGGCGTGCTTGGCCACGCGTTGACCGGGGACTAGAATTGGAGGGCGCGCGGCATTCGCCGCGCGCTTCACTCTTCTCGCCCGAGATCAGCGCAAAGCGGCGCACCCGGCGGCTCACCGGAGGCGAACTAAGCGATCTGTTGTGAGCTATGCGCTCTCGATAGTCCAAGCGCCACTAAACTTAATGGACGCTGCCACTCGGCGTGCTTCGCCCTTGCTTAAGCACCGCATGGCTTGCTCGCGGTCACCCCAAGTGCGACGGGCTCGATCTTCCTCAGCCACGAGACCGCTCCACGATCATCGCGAATAATGAAAGCAGGCTTCGTCTGCATGCAACAACTACCCCTCTAAGTCGAGGAGTTGCTGCGGAGTGGCTTCGTCGCGCCTGATGGGGGGGACGCTTGCAGGCCGGCACTGGAAGCCGCACTTGACGCTGCCGAAGGGACGGCGGCTGGGATCGCCGCGAGCGTCCAGCTTAACGGTTGGACGACCGCATGCCAGCCGCGCGATTAGACCAGATTGTTCCCGCGCTAGGAGGTGCAGCCATGCAGGTAATTTTCCGATTGGGTTTTTGAAAAGCAGGGATGTCGAATAAGTCCGCTAGTTGCATGCAGTCAGGGCGCGTTGCGAAATCCTCATACGGCGCAGGATAGACGACATCGCAGGGTTGGTTCACCATGCATGTTATGAATACCACGACGAAACGCATTGCGGTCACTCCGAAGCCCTCTGCCCGAGGAACAGAGACGGGTCGGGAAATGCCGAATGCAAACCCAGCGGTTCGGCGGAAAGAGCGAGAAGAAAGCCGGGCGGCTATGCTGAGCTATCCTGGGCTGAGCGTTGCGCGCATTCTCGATTAGCACGCGAGTTCGCAGCGTGAAGAACGAGCCTAGAATCGAGGACCAGAGCGGCACGATCGACAGCAAGGCGGTGGCTAAAGCCGCATAAGAGGTGACATGAAAACGGGCAAGCCTGTCAGTGTCGAGCTTTTGCTGGAGGAATGGGCCTACCTCGCCGTAGCGCTGCGTCAGTTCTATCGCGACCAGAGCAGCGGCGCGAGAAATGGGCCGTGAGATCGACGAGAAGATCGGCTCGGCTTTGCGCAACGGGGGCACCTGAGGAGTCATCGGCATCCCGGCAGCGGGAACAGTGATCGGCACGGCTGTTGGGGGCCTGGTAACCACGCCAGGGCAAGCTCAAGCGACCGCACATAGCATAGCTGCGAACATTCTACCGAGCTTGATCACATTGTGATCACGTAACTTAGCGGCGGCCCGCGGTCCATTGGGAGCCAAGCAGTCGTCAGCGCGCCGGAACGGCGCCTCAATCACCAGTGTTTCGTCTACGTGTCGAGAGCGGATGCGGGGATAAGAAGATGGGAACTTGTTCGGGAAAGCTCTTCCTGCTTCTGACGCTGCTTAGCGGCGTGAGCATGCTCAGCGCGTGCAACACGATGGCCGGCGCCGGTCAGGACATGCAGCATGCTGGGCGAGCAATTACCAACAGCGCCGACGCGAACAAGTCTGACGGGCAAAGTGCCCAACGTCAGCAGACCGAGATCATGCAAGCGCAAAACAAACTGAACGCGGAAGGGCTTTACAAGGGCAAAATTGACGGCATCGACGGACCAAAGACCCATCAGGCGCTACTGCTGTTCCAAGATAAGTACGGGTTGCAACAGACCGGCCAGCTAGACCGACAGACCGAGCAGAGACTCGGGCTGAACACGACGGGTGTCGCGACCCAGGGCTATGGCTCATCCGTGCCGCCAGCCGCGACGGTCAACGACGAGAATACGGCACAGTAGACGCGGCAACATCGAGGTGATCGATCAGACCGTCCTTGAGACATGGACTATGCTAAAACTGCTCTGGATCACTGCGGCGCGCGAGACTCGATGACCCTACCGGCCTCGACGATTGTTGGCGCGGCGCCGTCGTTCGGGAAGCAGATCCGAGCTTCCGCCGTGGCACCTCTATCGTCGAATGTTCTCTCGGAGAATGAGGTGATCGCATGCGCACTATTCTTCTCTGGCTCCTTGGCATTCCCATTCCGATCATCATTCTGCTTTACGTTTTCCACGTCATATGAGCGGCTTAGATGGGCGCGCTTCATCCTCGAGCCCAGCCCTAGCCGCTGACCTGCCGGAGCGTGTTGTGACCGACGCGCGGCAGTGACGGTAAGCTCGCCTCCGGCAGCGCTGTCGCGGCCTCGTCAGTTGGCGCGTTGTCTCGAGCCCGGTGCCAGTCGCGCAGCTCTTCGCGGCAGAGTCCCATGAACACCACCAAATCGATAAGGAACACGGCGCCGAGCATCGCAATGCGCCACCCAAGGTCCGCCGACACCGCATCCTCCTCATAGGTTGCCTTTCGAGCATCCAATGATGCTGGTCGTCGAGTCGTGAATCGGAAAAGGAGCGCGCAACATTCTGATCTGGTGTGACATTTTGGCCGCGCTCAGGCCAAAGGCGGCGCCCTATCGCGATGACTTTGCCGCTGGCGGAACCGCCGCTGGTGGAGGAACGGGGCCCATGCTGGGGTGCGGGTCTACTTCGTGAGTCTGAATGCCCCGGGCTGCGGTATCAGTTTTCCGCGTCTGGTGGACCGGGAGGGTAAGCACAACGATGAGGAGCGCGACCAGAAATGCAAGGAACCCGACAACGATCAAGGCCCGTGAGCGTACGGTAACGCGCATTACTCGTTCGCCTTATGCTGACGCCCCCGACGCGCTTCAACGCTCAATACGGTTGCGCATCGCAGTTCCCAGCTTCTGCGCTCGCGGCAGCTCACAACACGATCGGCTTAGCTTCGCGTGAGCGTATCGGAACGCTCACCGAAAGCGGTGTGTTGTCCCTATGGTTCTCCTCTCCCCCAGAGACAGGAACCGCAACGGCAACATCACCGATCTACCGCCCGGCTTTCCCCAGCCGGGCGGCTTTTCGTTAGCCCTGTGGCGGGCTACTGAGTTCGGTAGCAAGCTTCGGCCGAGTTAGTCGTATGCAACTTTTGGGGCGGTTGAGCCGTTCGTTGTGGCTGGTATACTTTGGACCAACCCAATGCCTACGCTGCGCCAATACGCCGAACAGTGCCGCCGTCTCGCGCTGACTACGCGGTCTGAGGCAATGCGCGACCGCCTTTTGGTCATGGCGCACGAGATGGACCGGGACGCCGCGCAGAGAGAGCGCCAGGAAGCCGCCGAGACCGACCGCGAAGCGGGCTAGCGGTCGAAACCGTCCCAATCGAGATTGTCCCAAATCAAGACTAGCTCTATTCTACCATCGCGATTTCCGGTGGCGTGGAGGCGCATGCCGGCCATGGAATCTTGGGACGACGTTCGGCGCTGGCGGTCACGGGCTGAAGCGGTCCGGAGGCTCGCCGATGGTTTCGGCAATCGCGAATCCAGGAAGACGCTCCTTGAGGTGGCCGAGAACTACGACAAGCTCGCGAACAATCTCGAGGCGCGTCTCAACCGGATGGCCGGGTTACCGACGTCGAGGCCAAGCTAACTATCTTGCGGCGGCTACGCCTGAGCGCCCTGGCGCTGTGTCTGGTCCCGAAGCATGTTCCTTGATCCGCAGCGACGGCGGCAGAGAACTGGCCGCTCGGGGCCGGCGTTAGTCCCCAAGAGTGCAAAAACTGGCCCCGCTTCGGCGGGGCTTTTTCTTTTGCGGGCTCGCTTTTGGAATGATTGATGAATCCCGGCCTCGCCAGGCAATCGCAGGTGACCGCCGCGCACGACAACTGCCCTCGGCCGTTCGCGAAATAGCAAGATGATGGAGGGCCGCAGCATGGCCATATCAGGCGAGAAAGGTCGGTTGATCTCGGCCGATAAGGTCGAGGGAACCGCGGTGGTCAATCGTAAGGGGGATGATCTGGGGCACATTTCCGAGATCATGATCGACAAGATCACCGGAAATGTGGCCTACGCCGTGTTGAAGTATGGGAGCGTTTTGGGGCTGGGCGGTAAGCTGTTCGCTCTGCCGTGGGAAGTATTGAAATACGACACGACTCACGATGCCTACGCAGTGGACATTCCGGAAGATCGGCTGAAAGGGGCTCCCAGCTTCGACGCGAACAATCCGCCGGACATGGCGGACCCGCAATGGAGCAAACAGATCCGCGATTACTACGGTGTCTCGGCCGTCTGAACCCTCGTCGGGATCAATGCTGGGACAGTCATGCTCGCCCCGCCCTCACCGGGCGGGGCTTTTCTCCTTCGGCCCAGAGCGCCGGGTGCCTGGCAGCCGGTAGGGCCAGAGTTACCCGCGAGTGCCCGCCGCACCCGCGGCGCAACCTAGTGCGCTGGCAGGCCGATGCCCATATCGGGCGCATGCCAGAAAACCCACGCGCCCAGCTCTGGGCTGCGCTCTCTGTGATCCGTGCTGCCGGCGAGGAATGCGCGCCGCCGGGCGCCGTCGCCAATGACGAGGCGCTCGGGCCGGAGCCGATGGTCGAGGCCGAGGCGCTGGTGCGCGGAATCTACGCGATCGCGGCACGCTGTCGCTGAAATTGGCCTCGCTCTACGACCCCGAGCTGCTCCAATTGCTCGCGCCCCTTTCCGAGCGCGAGGAGCTGGTCGCGCGGCTTGCGTTGCGTGGCCTCTGCGAGCGGTGCCGCGGCGATCGCGCTTGGCAGCGGCGATTCGAGGAGCTGCGCGCGCTATGCGGCCACGCCGGCGGCGCTGGGCACCGTGCTGCGCGCCGCCGACAGGATGGCGCAGGAGATCAGGGCTGGCGCGGTGGGCTCGCACCGGGAAACTGATCGCCCGTCGCGATCGCCACGGGCACATGGCGCCAGCCGGAAGATCTCAGATGGTCGGCGACAATCTGCGCCGCACGGTCGAGATCGTCGTCAGGCAAGGAGCGGACAGCCCTCTTGAGGGCGCCGCCAGTCTTGTGCGTTAGCGCGTAGGCAATGGCGAAGGAGAGAGGGTCGATGTCGGGCATAGCGGCCTCCGGCTGCTGATGTCCCCCGACGCGAGGAGTTGAAGCTTAGCCGGCGACGCGTCAAGGGCGCCCCTCTCCGCAGCTCACATTTAATCAAAGGAAATCAAACGCCCGTGTTACGCGCGCGGTTTGCGACCGTTTCCCAACATCAACCACGCCACTTTGTCTGCGCGCGCCTTTATGGCTTTGATGCATCGCGTAGACCAGGAAAGCCGCGTCATTCCGCCACATCTGAGATGGTTTCCTTCAGATACGCCCAGCGCTCCGCAGCCTCGATCGTCGTCTCGATGCGCCACGTGGCGCTTTTCGAGAGAGCGGTCCTGCGAGCGGCTTCCCTGCTCAACGTTATGGAAGATCTCGGCGACGTCGAGGGTGCGGAATTCGGCCGCGGGCACCTATCCACTGTCCAACACTCGCACCGAATTGCGGTCGATCGGCTGTTGCGGCTACTTCACGAAGCCACTCGGGCCGAGTCGAACCTCGTCTGATTAGGACTTCTGCGCGGTATCGCGTTCTAGAGGTGCTGGTGTGACTGGCGATGCCTGAGACGCGGCTAGAGATCGCCGAACGTCACGTCGCCGCTTTCAGCAGGATAGTGGCGCTGCAGGAGAAGATAGTGCGCGGGCTGGATGGGATGGGCGATGTGGAAGGAGTGAGGATTGGCTGCCTGCTACTCGACAGCTTCCGCCGCACCCTCAGCTTGGCAGTAGAGCACCGGGATCGTCTCCTGCGTGAAACTCGGCGCTCAAGCTAGCCTTTCCGCCGGCAGCAACCTGGATAGAGCCTCAGCTCGAATTTAAGAGCCCGAGCCCGACTTACGGTTCAACCAGTTGAATGACCTGGATTGCGCCCTGCGCGGAAACGGTGAATTTCAAATCTCGAAAACTTGGCTTGGAAAACTGTAGCCTGAAGTTGTTGCTGAAGGCGTAGGGTTCATCGGGAAATCCGACCCAGGTTTTGTCGAGTTTGCCGTTGCCGTTGACGTCATCGTAGATGAAAAACGCGTAGTCGCCCGGCGGCAGATCCAGCAGCGCGACCGTCGTTCCAGGCAGCGCAGGAACTTGAACCGTGGAGTCGGCATCCTCGCTGTCCCAGCTTTTTGCGTCATGAAACAGCGCGATGTGGATCGTGCCGGCGGATTTCACGACGCCCTGGATTTCAATGCGCACCGGAGCCGCAAAGGCGGGAGCCGAGATCAGGGTCAGCAGGAGCCCGCTCAGAACCCACACGATGGGACTGGCGACCATCGACCTAGGCACCGTGACCGCCGGAGAGAACGACGACAGCGCTCGCAAGACTAGGCCGTGGGACCCGATCCCTGGGGGTCATTCCGCCTTCGCCTTGGCGTCAAGGCGCTGCATCAGGCGTCCGACATCGATCACGGTACGCTCGTGGGTGCCCTTGCCGATTTCCTCGGTCTCGTCACGCGCGCCGACGGCAAATTCGATCCGCCGCCCGATCACTTTGGTTACCTCGGCGGTCGCGGTCACACGGTGCCCGACCGGCGTCGCGGCAAGATGGCGTATGTCGATGGCGCTGCCGACCGCGCTCTCTCCCGGCTCGAGATAGGGACGGATGGCGTTGAGCGCCGCATTCTCCATCATCAGGATCATCATCGGGGTTGCCAGCACCGGCGGCAGGATCGCATCCTTGAAC
>Ga0134126_10014298_pt1 | contig 10025 bp, 7 predicted proteins | sample KB31752_FD_96881 | JGI IMG/M metagenome (GOLD analysis project Ga0134126, IMG submission 96881) | Terrestrial soil microbial communities with excess Nitrogen fertilizer from Kellogg Biological Station, Michigan, USA - KB3-175-2 | ecosystem: Environmental > Terrestrial > Soil > Unclassified ...
CTGAACGCTCCACAACATCCACCGGAGGAACATGAATTAGCAGCGTCGGCACAATGCGCGCCGCAACAATCGCCGCCAGCAGCCGGATCGCCTCCAGCATTTTCAACTCCGCCGCAACCGTGAACCCATAACCCGACTTCACCTCGATGGTCGTCGCCCCCGACCGCATCAGCGCCTCGATGCGCGGCTTGGCTAGTGCAGCAAGTTCGGCGGCGGAAAGCCCCGCCGTCGCGCGAATGGTGCTGCGTATCCCGCCTCCTGCTGCCAGAATCGCTTCGTAAGTCGCGCCCGAAGCCCGCGCCTCAAAATCATTCAGCCGGTCGCCGGCCCACACTGCGTGCGTGTGCGGATCAACGAGTCCCGGAACAACCGCGCAGCCGCCCGCCTCCACCGTAGCCACAGCATCGCCGCTCCAGTCGGCTTCTTTTCCGGCCCAAACGATGAGCCCGGATGAAACCGCCAGCGCTGCCCGCTCCACAACCTTCACCGCACGCATGGCCGCGTCGCGCTTCGGCCCCGCGCCTTCCGCCGTCACGAGCTGCGAAATTCCTCGAAGGAGCAGATCAGCTTTCATCACAGGCTCGGCATATCCAATCCCCGCTCGCGCGCAGTTTTTTTCGCCAACTCATATCCCGCATCCGCGTGGCGCACCACGCCCAACGCCGGATCATTCGTCAGACACATACGCAACCGCTCGTCAGCTTCTTCGCTGCCATCGGCCACCGCGACCAGCCCCGCGTGCTGGCTGTATCCCATGCCCACGCCGCCTCCGTGATGAAAGCTCACCCATCCCGCGCCGCTGATGGCATTCGTCGCAAAATTCAGCAGCGCCCAGTCGGAAACGGCATCCGACCCATCCAGCATCGCTTCCGTCTCTCGGTAAGGACTCGCCACCGAACCCGCGTCCAGATGGTCACGCCCAATCACAATCGGCGCTTTCAGCCGCCCGTCGAGCACCATTTGATTGAACAGCAGCCCGGCGCGATTACGCTCCCGATAGCCCAGCCAGCAGATACGCGCCGGAAGCCCTTGAAACGCCACCTCTGTCGCCGCGAAGCCCAGCCACTCCCGCAGCCGCCGGTCGTAGGGGAAAAGCTTCAGCAGCGCGTCATCCGTCGCGGCAATGTCCGCCGCATCGCCCGACAGCGCCACCCACCGAAACGGCCCCCGCCCTTCGCAAAACGAATCGCGAATGAATGCCGGAACAAAGCCCGGATACGAAAACGCATCCTCCACGCCCGCCAGTTGCGCCTGTGCGCGAAGGTTATTTCCGTAGTCAAACGCGACGGCCCCGCGCCGCTGCATCTCAAGAATGGCCTTCACGTGCTCCGCCATCGAATCCCGCACGCGCCGCTTGTATTCCTCCGGCTGCGAAGCCCGCAACACATTCAGGTCCTCATCCGGCTTCGTCGCCGGCAGATACCCCCACAGCGGATCATGCGCGCTCGTCTGGTCCGTCACCAGATCAGGCGTAAACCCCCGCCGAACCATGTCCGGCAGAACCTCCGCCGCATTGCCCCTCAGCCCAATCGACACCGCCCTTCGATCCCGCTTCGCCGCACGCGCCCGCTCCAGCGCGTCCTCAAGCGACGTGGCCACCCGGTCCAGGTACCGCGTCTCCAGCCGCCGCGCGATTCGCTTCGGATCAACCTCAACGCAAATCGCGACTCCGCCCGCCAGCCGGATGGCGAGCGGCTGCGCGCCACCCATACCGCCCAGACCCGCCGTCACCGTAATGGTTCCGGCCAGCGTGTCGTTGAAGTGCTTCTTCGCCGCCGCGCGAAACGTCTCGTAGGTCCCCTGCAAAATTCCCTGCGTGCCGATGTAAATCCACGAGCCCGCCGTCATCTGGCCGTACATCATCAACCCCGCCGCATCCAGCTTGTCGAAGACCTCCCACGTCGCCCACTTCGGCACAAGATTCGAGTTCGCAATCAGCACTCGCGGAGCCAGCCTGTGCGTGTTGAGCACCGCCACCGCCTTGCCCGACTGCACCAGCAGCGTCTGATCGTTCTCCAGCCGGTCCAGAGTGGCAACAATCGTCCGGTAGCACTCCCAGTTGCGCGCCGCCTTTCCCCGCCCGCCATACACAATCAACTCTTCAGGCTTCTCGGCCACATCGGGGTCAAGATTGTTCATCAGCATTCGCTTCGCGGCTTCCTGAATCCATCCCTTCGCCATGCGCGCGCCGCCGCGAGGCGCGCGAATTGGCCCATGGGCTCCGCTCATCTCGAACCTCCCGCACCCAAATTCCGGCAACCAGCCATCTTAGTGCAGCCGCTGACCTGCCGACACCCGTGGGTGCCCATATTTTCGACGAGATACGGGATCATCGCGGGCCGCTTTCCCGCTTCTGTATGATGGATTCACTTCCAAGCCAGCGCGGATAATTCCATGACCAATGCCAGCCCCGCCTCTGCACACCACCCGTCCCAGGGAAACTACAAGCTCCACAGCACCCTGCTTCTGCTGGTCGCGGGCCTCGGCGGCCTGCTCTACGGCGTCGACGTGGGCATCATCGGAGGCGCGCTGCCCTACCTTGAGGCCACCTCCGGTCTAAGCGCCGGCGAGCTTTCCGTTGTCGTCGCAGCGGTGCTGCTGGGCAGCGTCTTCTCCACTTTGTTCGCCGGGGTGCTTGCCGACTGGATGGGCCGCAAGCCGCTCATGACCCTCAGCGGCGTCGCCTTCATTGTCAGCATCCCCATCATCGCCCTTTCGCATGGATACGAACCGCTCTTCTGGGGTCGCCTGCTTCGGGGCATCAGCGGCGGATTCATCGGCGTAGTCGTCCCTCTCTATCTCGCCGAATGCCTGGGCTCCAAAGTTCGCGGCAAGGGAACCGGCGTCTTCCAATGGCTGCTGACCCTGGGCATCGTCGCCGCCGCCATCATCGGCATTTACTACAGCTATCGCGTCGAGGCCATCGAGAAACTCGCCAGCGCCTCCGCCGTCTTCAATTTCAAAGATGAAGCCTGGCGTCGCATCTTCTGGGTTTCGCTCCCGCCCGGCGTGCTCTTCGTTATCGGAACCTTCTTTGTCGGCGAGTCCCCGCGCTGGCTCTTCCGCCGCGGCAAAATCGAGCGCGCCCGCTCCGTACTGCTGCGCTCACGCAACGCCGATGAAGCCGAAACCGAGCTGCGCGAGATGCAGCAGACAGCCGCCGCGGCCAAAACGCAATCCGCATCGGGCAAAAAGGTCCGTGAGACGCTCTTCCAGCGCAAGTACGTGGTCCCTTTCGTGCTCGCCTGCGTCATCCTGTTCTGCAACACGGCGACCGGAATCAACTCCATCATCGCCTACAACACCAACATCCTTCTGCAAAGCGGACTCTCCGATCTCCATGCCCACTGGGGCTACGTCCTCTTCACCATCGTCAACTTCCTGTTGACCATCGGAGGCATGGTCCTTGTCGATAAAAAAGGACGCCGATTCCTGCTCATCCTCGGCACCTCTGGCATTATCGTTTCGATGGTCGTAGTCGGCGTGCTCTTCCATCTCACGGAAAGCAAGAATGTGGATTGCCGCGCCGCGGTTCAGTCCATGGTCAGCCCCAGCCAGGGGCTGGACTTCAGCTTCACGCCGGCCACCGCCAAACAACTTCTGGCCTCCACGGGCAATACCTCCGTCCAACCTGGCAATGCTTCGCTCGCCGTCATCTATTCCTATGGAGGATTCACCGGAGCCACCACCTTTGTCCGTTCCGACGACGCCTCCGCCGCGCCTATCCACATTACCCGCGACGCCAGCATTCCCTCCAACAAAGTTGAGGCCTTCTTCAAGAACCCCTTCGCCAGCGTCGAGGCCGCGCAGCACGCTCCGCTCACCATCGAGAGGGCCTTCGTCGCTTCCATTCCCACCCCGGCGCACGGATGGCTCATCGCGGCGCTTCTCTATGTTTTTGTGGCCTTCTACGCCGTCGGCCCGGGTGTCTGCGTCTGGCTGGCGCTGTCTGAGTTGATGCCCACCCGCATCCGTTCCAACGGCATGAGCATTGCGCTAGTCATCAACCAACTTGTCTCGACCACGCTGGCCGTCGTCTTCCTGCCCGTGGCCAGCAAGTATGGCTATTCCGCCATGTTCTTCCTCTTCGCCGGATTCACCGTCATCTATTTCCTCACCGCAGTCTTCTTCCTGCCGGAAACCAAAGGCAAAACTCTGGAAGAAATCGAAGCCCGCTTCGCCAAGTCCTCGGCAGCGTAAGAACTGCCGGACGATAAAATGCAGTAACTGGCAATGCATTCCACGGCGCTCAAACCGGTACCGCCGGCACCCGTCCGGTGCCAATCTCGCCTCGGCCTGCGATATTGCCGCATCCTCAAGGCAGTCGTGTCGGCAATCTTCGGCAAGGGCGCGAACCTCCTCATCGGAGCAATCACCGTCCCCATCACCGTGCGCTATCTGGGCGCTGAAGGGTATGGACTCTGGATGGCCATCAGCAGCACTGTCAGCATGGTCATTCAATTCGACATCGGCATCGCCACCACCCTCACCAACCTGATCTCAGAGGCCTATGTAAGGAGCGACAAGAAGCTTGCAGCCCAGTACTTCGCCACCGCGCTCTGGGTTATCCTCGGAATCGTCTCTTTACTGGGGCTGGTTGGCTGGTTGGTATGGCCGCACGTCAACTGGGCTTCGCTCTTCCATGTCACCAACCCTTTGTTGGTGCGCCAGGCTCCCGTCGCCATGGCCGTCGCTTTCATCGTCTTCCTCGGATACCTCCCCTCCGGCCTGGCCACAAGGATTCTCGGCGGCTACCAGGAGCTGCACATTGCCAATTACTTTGGAATCGCCGGAAGCCTGCTTGGTCTTCTGTCCATCCTCGCTGTTGTGTATTTTCACCTCGGCCTGCCCGTTCTGGTGGGATGCTTTGCCGGCTCCATGCTCGCCTCGAATCTCGCTTGCCTGACCTGGATATGCTTTGTTCACAAGCCCTGGATGAAGCCCTGGCCAAGCCGCTTTCGTCGCGCAATGACCCGCGTCATCTTCGGCTCCGGCTCCATGTTCTTCCTCATCCAGATGGCCAACCTCGTCGTCTGGAACAGCGACAACATCGTGATCGCCCACTTCCGCGGTGCGGCCGCCGTCACTCCCTATAGCGTCACCTGGAGACTGGTGTGCTACATTACCGCGCTGCAAACGCTTGCCGTCCCGGCGCTGTGGCCGGCCTATGCCGAGGCTTACGTGCGCGGCGATATTCAGTGGGTGCGCAAAACCTATCGGCGGGTCCGCTGGGCTACGGCGGCCCTGCTCACTGTGGGCGGCGCGGGCGCGCTTTTCGGCGGCCAAACCATCATCCGCATCTGGGCCGGCCCTGCCGCCGTGCCTGATATATGGACCCTCCGGCTCATGTGCGTATGGATGGCCGTGTTCGCATTCGCGCTAAATCAGTCCACCCTGCTGGGAGCCACGTCGCGGGTAGGCAAGCAGGCGGTCATGTCGTGCATCGCCGCCGCGGTGAATCTCGGATTGTCGATCCTGTGGGTGCGGCCCTGGGGATCGGTCGGCGTCCTCCTCGCCAGCATTTTGTCTTTCGTCTTTCTCATCCTCAGCGTGCAGGGGTGGGAAGTGCGGCGCATCCTGCGTGGGGATTTTCTAACCGGGGGAAATGCAACAACAACACCCAATAGAATGGCCGAACAGGAGATGCTTTAATTCAGAGCCGGATTTCCCCTCCAAAAACGGAGATCTCTCGGAGCTAAAGCCGGAGCGGCGAAACAGCATTATGTGGCGAAAAATATTTCGGCCGGAAGTGATCTTCCTATTAGGTACGCTGCAGGCGCTGCTGCCCTATGTGCTGGCAGCTATCGGTGCCACGCCTCCCGAAGTCAACTCCCTGCTCAGTGACTACCCTTTGTTCATCTGGATCATCGGTTACGCCTGCTTCTGGATCGGAACCCGTCTCGCCCCCCGTGATATTCCCGATGGCGTCTCCCCGCCGGTGGCTGTTTCCATGAGCATCCTGAAGGGCAGCCTCGTTATCCTCATTCTCGCCGGTCTCGTTGAGATGTACGGCCTCATCCGGCTGTATGGAGGAATTCCGCTGCTGGCCTTCGCCTCCGGTCAGCTTGACGTAAACGACACAAATTCTATTCAGACGCAATCCGGGTTCGGGCAGGTGGGTCTGGCGGCTCTCACGGTCTTTCTGCTCATCGGGGTAGTCTGCTTAATCGCCATCAAAGCCCGGCAGGAGAATCTGCGTGTCGCCCGCTGGACGCTTAGCGCGCTGCTTTTCACCCTGTTCATGTCGGCCTTCAATGGAAAGCGCCAGGGCATTCTGATGTGTGTCGCCATCCTCGTCAGTTGCTCCGTCATCGCTTTTGGCAGCCCCTTCGCTCTCGTCCGCGGATTCTTCCCCCTGAAGCTGAAAAAGCGCGGAACCGTGGTCCTTTCCATCCTGCTGGCCCTCGTGGTGCTGAAGGCGATCTCCGGATTGGCTTCGCTTCGCACCAGCGGCGATGTTACCCGTTCAGCCACGGCAGAGCTCGCGCTCTACTACGAGTGGCCCATCCTGAATATGTCCGTGCAAAGCCGCGATGCCCAGGGTTTCGGGCCTTCCGAGTTCAAGCCGCTCGGACCATTTCAGACGCTTCTCCCCGCCAAGCTTTCGTTTCTCGATGACAGCGTCTTCGGAACCGAGCCACCCCGGTTTGAAATCAGCTCTCCAAGCGGCTTTTATGAAAGGCTTCAGTGGGACCTCGGCTTGTGGGGCATCATTCCCTTCAGCTTGCTTTGCGGTGTGTTCACGCAGTGGATGTACCATCGGGCGTTCCGCAGCCATGCGGCCCTCCTCACCTATGGCTTCATGGCCTGGGCTCTCTTTTCAGCTGCGCTCTACAACCATTTTCTGAATCTGTTGTTTCTGCCGCTCCCAGCCCTCATATTTTTTGCTGCCTCTTACGTAAATCGCGAGATGCGTCGTGCCTTCCGCTACTCAAATGGAATCACGGCGAGGCCTTCCAACTCGGAAGTAATGTAGCAATGCCGCTTTGAATCCGGGACAATTGTAGAGATGAAAGTTCTTTGCGCATTCAGTCAATACAATTACGGCGTTAAAGGTCGAGGCATCAGTATCGAGTACGAGGCTTTTGTTCCGGCAATTCGGAACCTGGGTCACGAAGTGCTGTTTCTCGACACATGGGACAGCGAATCGCTCCCCAACTACGACGCGCTCAATCGGGCACTGGGGGAGCAGGCTAGGCAGTTCCAGCCGGACGTAGTATTTACCGTCCAGAGGGACTATGAGATTTGGACCGAAACTCTGCAAAAGCTGGCGCATGAGGGAGGCGCGGCGCTGGCCACATGGACCACGGATGACTCCTTCAAGTTCTTCAAGGTATCCCGGTTTATCGGTGGATACTATGACGCCATCAGCACCACCTACGACTATCGCCTGCCGGACTACAAGGCGGCCGGAATTGCAGGCGCGTGCTTCACGCAATGGGCCGCGAATACCCATTGGCTGAATCCTCCCAGGCCCGCAGGCGAGTGCCGGTACAAGGTCTCCTTCATTGGAACGCGCTACGGCGAAAGGGCCGCCATCATCCAGCAGTTGCGTGAATCCGGCATCGAGGTTGAGTGCTTCGGGTATGGCTGGCCCAGCGGCCCCGTGGATACCGCCCAGATCCCCGTCATCATGCGCGACAGCATCATCAGCCTGAACTTCAGCGCGGGCTTTATAAGCTCCGGCGGCCATGACCGGCAGATCAAAGCCCGTACCTTTGAAGTTCCGGGAGCCGGAGGGTTTCTACTGACAGACGCCGCTCCCGGTCTGGAGAACGTGTATCGGATCGGCGACGAAATTGAAGTGTTCGACAATCTGGAACAGCTGAAGGCGAAGATCCGCTACTACCTGGAGCATCCGGAGGAGCGGGATCGAATCGCGCTGGCGGGCTATGAGCGTACCCGCAACTGCCATACCTATGAAATCCGGCTCAAAGAAATCTTCGACTTCGCGCTACAGCGGCGGGACATCCGCAGACAAATCAGGAATGCCGCTCCGTCCTCGCAAAGCAAATCAGAACTTCCCGCTTACAGAGTGAACCTGCTGGAGCGCGCGGTTCGCCAAATATTGGTTCGGAGTTGCCGCGTGGCGTGGGGACCCGACCGCGGTTTGAGGGCTGCCCGACGCATTACTTCCGAAATATGTGTTCGCCTGATGGGAGCCAGGGCATTCACCGCCAGAGGGCTGCCCGGAAGACTCTTCCCCTACGTTTAAGCAGGCCCGGCGTACATCCTTTGGCGCGAGCGTAAATAGAGCTACTTTTTTCGCGCAAGCACGTGATAGCCAAAGCAAAGAAGTTGAGAAGACTTTGCGCCGGTTTTGGCAAGAATACTGACCACTAGAATCAACGGAAGCGTGAGCAGGAGCAACGGGATTACCAACGCAACAAAGACAGTGCGGCTGCACCACTGCTTTGCCGCGGAGGGAAGACGCCAGAGCTCCTGAGCCAGATACTCGAAGTAATTTCCGTTGGGCTGGAGTTCCAGTATCTCTATTCCGAGATCGCCCAGGTGTTTCTCATACCAGTAACGGCTTAAGCCAGTGGAGAAATGGAAGGGTGTGAAGTGTGATAAAGAACAGAAGGGCGCAGTCAGGACCAGGTGGCCGCCCCGTCTCAGCAGACGATCCAGTTCCCGCAAGACAGATGCCGGATCAGGGACGTGTTCCAGCACCTCGGTGCACATGATCGCGTCGAAAGACCCGTCCGCCTCCGGAATGGACGTGATGTCGCAAACTATATCCACTTTGCTTTGATCCCATGTGCCGGTCTGGAGCGCGCAGCCATCTCCGCGCCCGTCATATTGAGCAAAGTCCTGCCCGATATACACCAGATGAGAACAATAAGGCCGGTACCTTTGCTCGCCACAGCCCGCGTCGAGCAGCCGCCCCCCCGCCGGGAGTTGTTGCAGGGCCTGTTGCACCCAATATTCCCGAGTGGGGTCATTCGATATGCCGGATATGCCAATCTTGCGGGAGGCCCGTTTTGCCAAACCTGCAATGCTCATCAGTAGATTCTTCCTTGTCGTCATCGCTGCGCTGCATCGCGCGTTCCGGAGGACTCTCCATCATAACTTCGGAAACCATTGGACCCGAGGAACGAAGGTAACATGCACATGGACTAATTCACGCGATCTCCGGAAAGCCTCCGCGCCGCCACACGCGCCCTCACTACTAGCGGATGTTTGATGCCTATGCCCGCCAGGTACTTCCAGGAAAATGTCCTGAGAAATTCGGAAAAGAGAAAACCCGCCGTATCCTGAAAGACCGCTTTGGTCCGCTCCGGCCGCGTGATCTGCGCCGAATGACGACGATAGTGAAACAAGACCCGATCCAGGTTGTGCATCTTCCATTCACGTTTTCGCGCGATCCTGATGAGCAACTCCCAATCTTCGGACGAATGACCAAACTTATATCCCGCGATCTCCAGCAGCACATCTTTCCGGAACATCAATGACGGATGTGCCATGGGCGTGCGGAGAGGCAGAATCCGTCGAATCGCGCGGTCTGATTCATAGAAAGGATAGGGCCGGGCCACTTTATCTCCGTTCTCATCGATCATCTGGACTCTGCACCCGAGCACCGCCACATCTGAATGCGCGTCCATGAAGCGCACCTGATGCATCAGCCGGTCTGGCAGGCTCAAGTCATCGCCATCCATTCTGGCAATGTATTCGCCGCGCGCCGCGGCGATTCCCAGGTTCAGAGCCAGCGCGAGCCCCCCTATTCGAGGAGCTTCAATAATCTTCACCCGCTCATCGCCCGCCGCAGCTTCCAAAATTACGTCGTGCAGCTCGCTCGCGGGCGAATTTTTGACTATCAGCAGCTCAAAATCAGAAAACGTCTGTCGCAGAATGCTCTCAATTGCCAGAGCAAGGTAAGGGTCCGCCCGGTGAACCGGCATCACCACACTCACGCGGGGCGCCTTGGTATCTATAGCTGCTTCTGCCATCATGATCGTTCTATCTGCTGAGTGTAGGCGAGACTGTGGACAAGTGCAGCACTTCCTCATACGCCGCCGCCGTCA
>Ga0134126_10014299_pt1 | contig 10025 bp, 7 predicted proteins | sample KB31752_FD_96881 | JGI IMG/M metagenome (GOLD analysis project Ga0134126, IMG submission 96881) | Terrestrial soil microbial communities with excess Nitrogen fertilizer from Kellogg Biological Station, Michigan, USA - KB3-175-2 | ecosystem: Environmental > Terrestrial > Soil > Unclassified ...
CACAGCGGCTTTGACACCCTTCTCGTGAATCAGGCTGAGATGTTGCTGTTTGGCGATGGCCGCCTCGGCGCCGGGAACGTAAGGGTCTCGGCCGACGTCGACCATCGCCGATAGCCCGGCCGCCTCGTACAGGCGGTGAGTACCGCGCTTGTTGGCGACGAGATCCCCGGTTTCCATCCGCGCGATCTGCTCTGCGAAGCGCATCGCGACGTCTTCCTCCTCGCCGAGGGCAACGACCCGGTTGACGTAGAACAGTTGGCGAGCCGTGTGTGCGTCCAGCCATCCCCCAGTCATCCACAACTGCTTCATCACCCGGATAGGGAAGTGGAACGGCATCAGCGCGTAGGGGCCGTACGGTGCGCCGACCCCAACTCGAGATTCTTCCCAACTGAAACGAGAGTTCTCGGCAGCGATGACCACGTCCGCGGCGAGCAGGAACGTGTTTGCATGTGGCCCGACAAAGCCTTTGGCAGCCACGACGAGACCCTTCGTGAACCGCCACGGGGGTAGCAAGTCGCCGGTATGGACCCAATACTTGTCTTCGATCGTCGCGGGTTCCTGCCCGCCGACAGTTTCGCTGGCGACTTGTTGAATGTCATGTCCCGACGAGAAATTGGGGCCCTCTGCAGTCAACAGCACACATTTGACATCGTCGATGCGGTTACAGTCGGCGAGAACGGAGTAGAACTCTTTCTCCATTCCGCTGTTGATAGCGTTCATCTTCGCGGGCCTGTTCAAACGGACCGTGACGATGCTGCCGCGCCGCCGCACAAGCAGGAATTCCATTTCCGGCCAGCCGGTTTCAGACACTGTGTTGCTCCTGTCCCGCTAGGTAGTCAGCCACGAGGAAGACCGAGGACATGTTGCGCGATGATGTTGCGTTGGATCTCTGACGTTCCGCCCGCGATGGTGGCCGCGATACCTCGGGTATAACGCTCAAAACCGCTGGCGAAGTACTCGTCGTTGTTCATGTGCTGGTAGCGACCGGTCACGGGATGAAGCAGACCCTCGAGTCCGGACGTCGACAGCAGAACGTCTGCGGCGCGGCGCTCTGCCTCGGAGCCGAGGAGTTTGAGTAGCGAGACCGACGAGGTGTCGGTGTCGCCGCGCGCGGCCCGGGCCAAGGCGGCTGATCCCAAAGCGCGTAATGCGTGGTAGTCGATGATCATTGACGCGTACTGGTCCTGGCCGACCGGTGACTGGGGTTGGCAGTCGGCGATCAGATTGTCGAGCCGGTCGGCGAACATCAACCACATCATGGTTCGCTCGTGGCCGAGTGAACCGTTGGCCACCCGCCAGCCTTGATTAAGCTCTCCGACAAGGTTTTTCGCTGGAACGCGGACGTCGGTGAAGAATACTTCATTGAAGTCGAGGTTGTCCGCGCTGGCGATGTCACCGAATGGCCGACAGACCAGGCCGTCGCTGTCGGTCGGTATCACCAACGCCGAAATGCCCTTGTGCTTGGGCGCATCGGGATCGGTACGTACGAAGGTCAGCAGGAAGTCGGCATCGTGCGCCCCTGATGTCCACAGCTTCTGGCCGGTGACTATGAAATCATCGCCGTCGCGTACCGCGCGCGTCCGCAGGGATGCAAGATCAGAACCCGCGTTGGGCTCACTCATCCCCAGAGAGGCTGTGATCTCGCCCCGCAATACCGGGACGGCCCATCGCTGCTTTTGTTCTGGCGTACCGAAGGTGATCAGCGACGCCGCAATGATATTGACGCCCTGCGGATTGAAACTATGGAAAATTCTGCGCCGGCACAATTCCTCTAAGTGGACGAACTGTTGCAGGACGGTGGCATTGCGCCCACCGAATTCGGGTGGTTGGGCGGGCAGCAGCCAGCCCTGGTCGAAGAGCAGACGCTGCCAATCCCGGGCCCATCGCGGCATATGCGACATCGACCGGGGCCGTTCGAGGGTGAGGGCTTCCGACGGCGTGTGCTGGTCGAGGAACGCGGCGAACTCGGCCCGGAAGGCTTCGACGTCGTCGTCAAAAGTCAGCTGCACCATACTCCTTCGCGACGAATGCGCGGTGCTCTTCGGCGCTGCCGAGCAACAGCTCACCTGCTCGCGCGCGCTTGACGGCGAACTGCAGATCGTTCTCCCATGTCAAGCCCATTGCGCCGAAACACTGCATTCCGTGGCGGACAACTTGCGACTGCGCCTCGCCCGCAGCGGCTTTCGCCATGCGGGCAAGCAGGCGGCGACGGGGATCGTGGGCGGCAATGGTGAGCGCCGAGAAGTAGGCCAACGCGCGGGCCCGCTCGACCGCTACGTACATGTCGACGGCCTTGTGCTGGAGCGCCTGGAAAGACCCGATCGCCACCCCGAACTGCTGGCGCTGCTTGAGGTGCTCCAACGTGAGGTCGAGGATGCGCTGGCAGGCTCCTACGGTCGTGATCGCCATGGCCGTGAGCGCGATTTGGAGCGCCCGTTCACGGTCGCCCACGACACGGTCGATCTCGGCGACGTGGACGTCGTCAAACCATAGGTCGGCGACATGCAGGACGGGATCGAACGTCATGAGCCGACGGGCAACCACCTGGCCGGCGTCGACGATGAAGACCCCAGATGCGGTGGTGACCGCGAGTCGCTCTGCGCGATCACCGTCCAGGACGAACCGGGCCACGCCGTCGAGGAGCCACCCGTCCCGCCCACGGCGCGTTGTGACTCCGTCCCAGACGGCCGTGCCGGAACGCGACGGGTCGTACCGATCGCTGGCCAGTGGGGCGAACTGAGTGAGCGACGCCAAAAACGGCGACGGATCTGTCGCGCGACCCATTTCCTCCAGGACGAGTATGAGTTCAATCAGGTTGTCGGGATCGGTCAGCTCAGTCCAACCCTGATCGCGGTACCACCGCCAGAGGTCGTCGGCGGTCGCGCGTCCCTCCGCGATCTGGCGAACCAGGGCCGGCGGGCACTGCTTGGCTACCGCCTCCCGGACCGTCTCGCGCCAAAAGCGCTGGTCGTCGTCGAGCTCAAGAAGCACGCATGCTCCGTCTCCCTTGAAGGTTTGCAGCGAGAATAATGTTCTCCTGAACTGAAAGTCAACGTTGGCAATGGTTGACAATCAATATAACCGGATAGCAACATTCAGCGTTGGCAGATCAAGTCGATGGTGGGTACCACGGCCGTCGAGCATGGTCCACGCGGCGAGCACCCGCCGTCCGACTGGGCGGCACAGCCGGACATCGCGGCTATCACCGAGCAGGAGAAGCATGATGGCAAGTCAGCCGAGTTCGGCACCGCACGATGCGTCAGATGTCGAGATGGACGTGTCCGACGTCGACCACCGGGTGGGAAAACCCATCGGTGGCGGACAGTTGTGGGACCCGTGCAGCTCGTCGGACATTCGCCGCTGGGTCATGGCGATGGACTACCCGAACCCGTTGCATTGGGACGAGCGATTCGCGCGCGACTCCGCTTTTGGAGGCCTCATCGCCCCGCAGTCCATCGCGGTCGCTCTCGATTACGGACACGGCGCAGCACCGGCATGCGTCGGTCACATCCCCAAGAGCCACTTGATCTTTGGCGGTGAGGAATGGTGGTTCTACGGCTGTCCGGTGCGCCCGGGAGACCAGCTTTTCCAGCAGCGTCGCTTTCACGACTACAAAGTTGTCGACACGAAATTCGCTGGACCCACGATGTTTTCACGAGGTGACACCGTGCACCGAAACCAGCATGGTGCCCTGGTAGCTCGCGAACGTTCCACGGCCATCCGCTATCTCTATCAGGAGGCGACCAAACGGGGAATGTTCGAAAGCCAGCTCGGCGAGATCAAGCGCTGGACCCAACTTGAGCTCGAGGAAATCGAGAGGCTGCGCCGGGATTGGTTGGAGTCGAATCGAATCGGCACTTCCCCGCATTTCGATGAAGTCAAGGTGGGCGATACGCTGCCGCGTCGAGTCATCGGGCCGCACAGCATCGCCACCTTCACCACGGAATACCGGGCGTTCGTCTTCAACACCTGGGGCTCTTTCTACTGGGTCACGCCACCCGACGTCGACGACCCATGGGTGTATCAGGATCCGGGATTCGGCAAAGACTTCGCATTCGACGAAGAGGACGCGTTCATCGATCCGCGCAAGCGTGACGGGCTTTATCTCGGGCCTTCTCGTGGCCACATCGATGCCGATCGTGCGAGCGAAGTCGGCATGGCGCGGGCCTATGGCTACGGCGCGACGATGGGCGCTTGGTGCACCGATTACCTCGCCTACTGGGCGGGTCATGACGGGATGGTGCGCCACAGCAAAGCCAACTTCCGCGGTCCGGCTTTCGAAGGCGACGTGACGTACTTCGACGGCGAAGTCATCGGCAAGGACGCTGAATCGGCATGGGGCATGCCGCTGGTTCAGGTGAAGGTCCAGCTGACCAATCAAAACGGGGAAGAACTCGTGAACTGCACAGCCGAGATCGAACTGCCGCTGTAAGTAACTCGGACAGCTGATGACCGCCAAAACTGTACCAACGCCGTCGATCACGGCGGGCCCGCCGTTGAGCGAGGAGCCTGGGCTCGGGAGTCTGACCCTTCCCGGCTTCCTTCGGGACGTCACATCGATGTACGGCGATCGCGAAGCCCTGGTATATCACTCGGCGGGAAGTGTCACGCGCTGGACGTACGACGAGCTCTGGGAGCAGGCCGAACAGGTGGCGGCCGCTCTGCGGGCGAGCGGTGTCGGCAAAGACACCCGGGTGGGCCTGCTGATGACCAACCGTCCCGAATGGGTGTCGGCATTTTTCGGTATCTCGATGGCCGGCGGTGTGGCGGTCGCTTTGAGCACCTTCTCGACACCCGCGGAACTCGAATATCTGCTGACTGCGTCGAACGTTGCCGTGCTCTTGTTCGAAAGAAAGGTACTCAAGACGGATTTCCTGGCGGTGTTATCCGACCTCGTGCCCGAGCTGGGTGAAAGTGCTTCCGGAACACTGCAATCCGAGAAATTCCCATTCCTTCGTGATCTCGTGATGGTCGGCGATGCGTCACCCGGTGCCGATGACTGGGCCACCTTCCTGGCCCGTGGCGGTCGACAGCCGCGTCAACTGGTCTTGGCAACGGCGGAGGCAGTGAACCCAAGCGATGCAGGAGCGTTGTTCTTTTCATCGGGTTCGACGAGCAAGCCCAAGGGCATCCTGAACGCCCACCGCGGCATCACCATTCAGATGTGGCGTTTCCGACGGGTGTGCGGATTCGAGCCGGGCGACAACATTCGATGCTGGTCGGCCAACGGATATTTCTGGTCGGGAAATTTCGTCATGTCGCTGGGCGCGACACTCGCAGCCGGCGGATGCCTGGTGCTGCAGCCGACATTCGCTGCGGCCGAAGCGCTGGAGTTGATGGCATCCGAGCGGGTGAATTATCCGTTCGCATGGCCGCACCAGTGGGCCCAGATCGAGGCTGCGCCCAACTGGTCGTCTGTCGATCTCAGCCACATGAAATTTGCAGACGTCAAGACGCCGATCGCACGCCACCCAACGGTCTCCCACGAGTGGCAGCTACCGGACCATGCCTACGGTAATACCGAAACATTCACCATCTCAACGATTTTCGAGCTCAACGCACCGCCTGAGCAACACGCCGACAGTTGTGGCGTTGCGCTACCGGGCGTGACGTTGAAGATCGTCGATCCGCTGACCGGCGACGTTGTGCCACGAGGCGCCAGCGGCGAGATCTGCGTCAAGGGGCCCACGCTGATGCTCGGCTACATCGGGACGCCGCTGAATGAGACGCTCGATGCTGAAGGTTTCTTTCACACTGGTGACGGGGGGCACCTCGATGAGGCCGGGCGGTTGTTCTGGACGGGCCGGCTCACCGAGATCATCAAGACGGGCGGCGCTAATGTCTCGCCGCTGGAAGTCGATGAGATCCTGGCCCGGTATCCGGCCGTCAAGGTGGCCAAAACCGTTGGTGTCCCGCACGAGACGCTCGGTGAGGTCGTCGTGGCCTGCGTTGTGGCACACCACGACTCGAGGATTGACGCCGAGGAGATACGAACGTTTCTCCGCGAGCGCCTGGCGAGTTACAAGGTGCCACGTCACGTGCTGTTCTTCGACGATGGCGACATTTCGCTGACCGGCAGTGACAAAGTCAAAGTCGGTGAGTTACGTGAATTGGCTGCCGCGCGTTTGCAATCGCAACGGCGGTCAGAACCGGTCGGAGGTTGACACCCCACCCCGATGCGCGGCTACAGGACGGCGCGCCGCTACCCGTCGTCTGGCGTTGCCGTCGACCGGGCAACCGCTTTCTTGCACCAGGACCAGACGACATCCTCGGTCAACCCGGTCTCCTCGATACCGCCGTGCAGCGCGTTGTACTGGCCCAAAGATGTCATCGTCGACCCCAGTAGAGACGTCAACTGTTTTACCGTGAGGTCTTGTCGGATTAGGTCTGCCTGTGAACATGCGGTCAGGATCTGGGTCAGCAGCTGACGGTGTGGTTCCCATACTTTGGCAAAGGCTTCCGGGTTATCCAGCTCCAGACTCAGGTTGTAAATCAGCACCAGACGAGCGCCTACCTCCTGCGATGCGCCGGGCCGCGAGAGAACGGCACGGCACCACGCCTCCAGCTGCGCCATGGGACCCTCGGCAGCCTGCACCTGGACTCGTATCGCCTCGGTGTACTGCGCGGTCACGTCTTCGTACAGGGCCAGCAGCAGCTCGTCTTTGCCGGCGAAGTGCTGATAGAAGGTGCGGACACTGAGATTCGCTCGATCGGCGAGAGCTTGCAATGTGAAGTTGGCTTGGCCGGATTCCTGGACCAATTCCAAGGCTGTCGCCATGAACTGCGTACTGCGTGTCACCGCCAAAGCGCGGGCTTCTTTGAGTCGACGCTCGATCGCTCGTTCTTGCCAGCCCTTCGTCACCTCTCGGCCCGCAGCGGTCTCTGCGGGGGGGTCGCTTGAAGTCACAGTTGCTCCCCTACCCAGAAAAACGACATACGGCCACCATATTGGCACCAGCTCCGCGAATCGACGTAACACCGCCGCGCCGGCTTGCCTCGCTGGACGGCCGTCCATCGGCTCGATGCGAGAAGCATACTCTCGCTGGCGAAATCGCGACTATCTGTTTCTGGTATCGTCGATTAGCAATATGCAGACATCGGCGTTATCTGGAACTTGCAGTGAACTCGACGCATTCGGAGTTGTGTTTGGGCCGCGGCCCTGATCCGGTCGAAGACCGCCAGAGCAAGAAATCGTCCTCACCGATGAACCGATAAGGAGACGTGGCGTTCTATGGGTCACACCAGCACCTTTCAGGCGCTCATTGCACGGCAAAACGAAGACCGCATCGTTACCGCGGTTGAAACACTCGACGTGTCCGAGCTGCCGCCCGGCGAGGTTCTTGTGAAGGTGCACTATTCAAGTGTCAATTACAAGGACGCTCTGGCGTTAAGTCCGAAAGGCGGGGTGGTACGCAACTATCCGATCGTGCCCGGCATTGATCTCACCGGTGAGGTGGTGGAGTCGGATTCCGACGACTTCTCCGTGGGCGAGCTGGTGTTGGCGCACGGTTATGAGATCGGCACTGGCAGGCACGGGGGTTACGCAGAATACGCGCGCATCCCCGCAGATTGGGTAGTCAAACTCGGATCACTCAGTCCGCACGAGGGAGCCGCCATCGGAACCGCTGGCTTCACCGCCGCCATGAGCGTGGCCGCTCTGCAGCGGCACGGGGTCACGCCCGACGACGGGCCTGTTGTGGTGACAGGCGCGACCGGTGGCGTCGGATCGGTCAGCATCGACCTGCTGAGCGCGGCGGGTTACCACGTCGTGGCGTCGACCGGCAAGCCCGCTGCCGCTGACCGACTCAAAGCACTGGGTGCAGCCGAAGTCATCGCACGGCTGCCTGAAGACCCCGATGCGAAGCCACGGCCGCTGGGCAAGACGCGCTGGGCCGGGGCCGTCGATTGCGTTGGAGGCGCTACTCTCGCCGATGTCCTCAGTACCGTGCGGTACGGCGGCGCGGTCGCGGCCAGTGGGCTGACTGGCGGCGCCGGACTGCAGACGACGGTTATGCCGTTCATCCTGCGAGGCGTGGCATTGCTCGGCATCGACTCCGTGCAACTGCCCATCGGTGCCCGCCGCCACTTCTGGAATGAGCTGGGCGGCTCGAGCAAGCCGCGGCATCTCCGAGACGTCGTACGCGACATCCCCGTCAAGAACGTGACCGAAATACTCGACCAGGTGCACGCCGGGGACTTCTCCGGCCGCGCGGTAGTACAAGTCGCGGGCGGCTTCTAGTGTTGGACAACACGTTGAGGTGTCTCCCGAAGGTGGCGCCCAGATCCACCGCACGCTTCATCGCGGCCCGAAGCGCGTCGAGCACTCGACGATCTCCTCACGACTACTAGAACGCATGTTCGATTCGTAGGCCAGCGCACCGACACCTTGCGCTCACCGAAACCGCATCTGTGGCAAAAGCCGCCACTGTGGATACCTAGGATGCGGAGATGCCGAACCGGATGACTGCGATCGACGCGCAGTTCTACTGGCTGTCGGCCAAAGTCCCCAGCGACGAGATCATGCTGTACGCATTCGACGGGCAGCCAACGGATTTCGAACGCGCCGTCGAGGAGCTCGGCACCAGGGCACAAGAGTGCAATGCGTTGACTATTCGCGTCCAAGACGGGTCGCCACTGACCTATCCGCGTTGGGTGTCTACCGCCGTGGAACCCAGCCAGATAGTGCGTCACCACCTTGACGACGACAGCTGGCACAGCTGCCTGAAGACCGTGGCGAGGCTGGCCGACGATCCGTTGGATATCCGCCGGGCCGCATGGCGGATGCACGTCTTCACACCGGTCCGCGACATTCCCGGCAGCACCGGCCCGGGCACGGTCGCGGTCATGCAGTTCGCCCACGCATTGTGCGATGGTCCGCGAGCGATCAACATGGCAGCGTGGCTGTTCGGGCGTGAGGTTCCGGTGCCTGCCGTAGCGCGTGAGTCGCGAGGCTTCTTGCCCTGGCGCGCAATTGAGGCCGCACGTGCCCATCGCCGGCAACTCAGCGACACCCACTCAGGGTTGCTGCCGGCCGCGATCGGCCCGCGGCCGGCGCGGGCCACCAATGCCCGTCCAACCGGGAGACGTTCGGTGCGAACGCTGCTGCGACATCGCTCGCAGCTAGACGGCCCCACCGCCACCGTCGCGGCGCTGGCCGCAGTATCGGGTGCGCTCTCCGGCCACCTTGGCAATCGGGACGAGTCTCTGGTCGCGGAGGTGACGATGGCCAAACCCGGTGTGCCTCACTCTCATAACCACTTCGCCAACGCGACGGTTGGACTGTATCCGGGCTTGAGCCGGCCAGCGAGGGCGCAACGAATCGCGGCCGACCTCGCCAATGCCCGCCGTCGCTCGGAACACCCCGCTGCGCGGGCGGAGGATCGGGCCTTCGCGGCGACGCCTGCTCCGCTTCTGCGTTGGGGCATCGGCCTGTTCGATCCCGAAGCTCAGCCGTCGCAGGTATCCGGAAACACTGTCGTGTCAAGCATTTACCGCGGACCGGCAGATCTGCGGTTCGGCGATGTGCCCGTCTTGCTGACCGCCGTCTACCCAGGGCTGTCACCGGCGATGGGCCTGGTGCACGGCGTCTGGGGCATCGGCGATGTCGTGACTGTCAGCGTGCACGCGGCAGAGTCGGCTGTCGGCGACATCGACGAGTACCTAGCCCGACTGGACGCCGAGCTGTAACCGCCTACGCGTCTTCGGCTTCGCGGGTCAGGCCGGCGGCGAGGATCAGCTCTTCATGCAGTTCGAACCACACCGTGTGATAGGAGTCGATCAGCGGACGGGACAGCCACATCGTCTCGCCGGCATGCACCCGGTCCAACGCTGCCTGCAGTTTCGTCGAATAGCTGCGCAGCCGGGGTAGCTCACCAGCCACGGCCGCCACGATGGGCGTCACGCGTCGGTGCACGTCGTCGAGGCGGGCCAGCACGCCGGCGTCGTAGTCGGCGTCTTCGTGGGTGTTGGGCTCGCCGTCCCTGAGCTGCCAGTCGGTGACCAGTGCCTTGAATTCCGCGTTCACG
>Ga0134126_10014300_pt1 | contig 10025 bp, 5 predicted proteins | sample KB31752_FD_96881 | JGI IMG/M metagenome (GOLD analysis project Ga0134126, IMG submission 96881) | Terrestrial soil microbial communities with excess Nitrogen fertilizer from Kellogg Biological Station, Michigan, USA - KB3-175-2 | ecosystem: Environmental > Terrestrial > Soil > Unclassified ...
CGCTGCTGCCGAAAAGGCAGGGCCAAGCGTCGACAATGCGGCACCGCGCACCGAACCGACCATGACGGACAGCAGCCCGACGCTTGCCGACCCGTCGCCGACACTGGGAACGACGCCGCCCAAGGGGGAAGGCGCCGGGGCCGCGCCGGGGCATGGCGGCGACAAGTCGGCACAGGGCGGGGAAAAGCCGGCGGCAGGGGCCCCGCAGGCAGCCGCGCCGGCGGCGGGCGAAAAGACTGGCCCGGTGCCGGTCGGGACGGCAGCAGCGGCGGTGGCAGGGACCGCAGCGGCCCCTACGAGTTGCCCGACCTCAGGCGAGCCGGCGACCACGCAGGAAATGGCCACCCGCGCGGGAGAGCCCGCGGGTGCAAAACCGGCAGCGGCGCCGACGACGGCCAATTGCGATGCCGTGCCAATGCGGGCCGAGCTCGATGGCAAGCTGGTGCCGATGGCGGCGGCCGACGGATCCTCGTTGACCGAGCAGACATTGCTGCAGCGCCTGTCGCAGCGGCGGGCGGAACTGGACAAGCGATCGGCCGACCTCGACCTGCGTGAGGCCATCGTCAAGGCGGCCGAAAAGCAGATGCAGGATCGCGCCGACGCGCTCAAGGCGCTGCAGGCGCAGATCGCCCAGCTCAACGACCAGAAGAAGGCGATGGAGGACGCCCAGTTTGCGTCCATCGTCACCATGTATGCGACTATGAAGCCGCAGGAGGCGGCGACCATATTCGATGGCCTCGACATGGGCGTGCTGATCCGCGTCGCGCGGGCCATGGACGCGCGCAAGATGTCGCCGATCCTCGCCAAGATGGTTTCCGCGCGGGCCCAGGAACTGACCCAGCAACTGGCAGCCGCCGATCCGCAGGTCGCCGACGCCGGGCAGGCGGCAACGCCTGATGCCAACGCCCTGCCGCAGATCGTCGGCCATTGAGCCAATCCGCTTCTTGCTGACGTAAGGCGATGTTAAGCGCCGACCCCTAGGCTTCCGCCGGATCGGGGCGCTCGGTTTTGACGGTGGCAGCGGGTTTCAAGGCGAGGGGAAAACGTGCCGGGGCGGCCCTGTTGCGGGTGCTGCCCGGCGTGTTTCTGTTCGCCCTGCTGCTCATTCCACTGCAAGCGGTGGCGGCTGAAAAAGCCAAGCTTTTCGCCACTACCGAGAAGGGTTTTGCGCGCCTCGTCATCGACTTTCCGTCGCGCCTCGACCTGCCGCCCTACAAGATTCGCTCCGACAATGGCGTGCTGTCGATCGTCTTCCAGACGCCTGCCGATTTCAGCGTCCCCGATATCGCTGCCGCGCTACCCGATTACGTGACGGTGGCGCGCGTCGATCCGGACGGCAAGGGCATCCGTTTCGGCCTCCGGACGACGCTCAGCGTCAACCACATGGATGCCGGCGAGCAATTGTTCATCGATCTGCTGCCGACAACCTGGCAGGGATTGCCGCCGGGGCTGCCGGCGGAAGTCGTGGCCAATTTGGCCGAGCGGGCCAAGCAGGCGGCGCTCACGGCGGAACAGAAGCGCCGCGCGGAGGAAGCCAAGATCAGCCATCCCGCCGCCACGGTGCGGATCGGGCGCAATCCCACCTTCACACGGGTCGAATTCACCTGGAACGTTGACACCGAGGCCAAGTTTGCCATCGACGGCAAGACCGGCAATCTCGATTTCGACTGGCCGGTGCCGATCGACCTCGACCGGCTGAAGGTCGCCATGCCGACCCCGCTCACCGGGGTGGACAACAAGGTGTCGCCAGGCGGCTCCCGCGTCGCCTTCCATCTCGACGGCAAGGTTACGCCGCGCTTCTACACCGTTTCCAACCGCGATTTCATTGTCGATATCGACACCCCGAGCAGCGTGCCGACGAACCCGAATCCGGTGGCCGACGCAACGGCCAAGGCGGTCGCCAGCGCCATCGCCGCGGTATCGAAGCCGCAACGGCCGTGGTGGATGCCGCCGCTGCCCGGCCCGGCGCTCGCCTGGGCCGGTCCGGCGCTGGCAGTCGCCAATGCCGAGCCGCAGGGGCCGATCACCCCGCAGGTGGCGACGGTCGGCTCGACGGTGCGTATCACCTTTCCATTCAACCGGGACACCCCGGCAGCCGTGTTCCGGCGTGGCGATGCGGTGTGGATGCTGTTCGACACGCTCACCGGCATCAACCAGCCGAAATTCTCCGAAGACCTGGCCGCGCTGGCGAAGAATTTCACCATCGTGCCGGCGGGCGACATGCAGGTGGTGCGGCTCGATCTTTCCACCGATCGCCTCGCGACGCTGGGTTCGGAGGGGCGCGCTTGGGTGCTGTCGATCGGCGACATGCTGCTGGCGCCAACCGCCCCGATCTCGCTCCACCGCCAGGCCGATCGGCAGGGCCTCTACCGGGTGACCGCCGATCTCGACCGGCCGGGGAGAGTGCACAAGTTCGCCGATCCGCTGGTCGGGGATACGCTGACCGTGGTGACGGCATTTCCGCCGGCACGCGGCATCGCGCGCGACCTCGACTATGTCGATTTCGATGCCCTCCACTCGGTACAGGGGCTGGTGATCAAGCCGCAGATCGACAACCTCAATGTCGATATCAACGGCAAGGCCGCGGTGATCTCGGCGCCCGGTGGGCTGACCGTATCGCCGCCCGACGCGGCGGCGGCCGCCATCGCGGGAAGCGAGCCGGCGTCGCGCGACGGCTTCATCGACCTCACCCCGCTCAGGGAGGACAACCCGATCAAGTTCGAGGCGCGGGTGGACGACCTGACGGGCATCGCATCGCGGGCCGACGGCCGGGCACGGGACACGGCGCGCCTCGATCTGGCGCGGTTCTACCTCGCCAACCGCTTTGGCTATGAGGCCATCTCGGTGCTCGGCGTGATGCAGGCCGAGAGCAAGTCCCCCGACCTCAAGCGCGACGCCCAACTGATGCTGGCGGCTGCGGACACGGTGTCCGGCCGGCCGGCCGATGCGTTGGCCATCCTCAACACCAAGACTTTTGCCGACGACATCGATAGCCAGGTGTGGCGGGCGCTGGCCGAGACCGCGACGGGCGATTTCGCCCAGGCGCGGCACGATGCGCTGGCGGCGGAGAGCGTCGTCTCGACCTATCCCGGATGGGTCAGGGCGCGGTTCCTGCTGAGTGGCGTCAGGGCCGCGATCGAGACCGACGACCTTGCCACCGCCGAACGGCTGTACCGGACGATCGAGTTCGGCAATCTCGATTCCGATGAGGTGAGCGAATATCAATTGCTGTCCGGCCGGCTCGCCGAGGCGGAGGGGCGGCCCGACGAGGCGCTGGATACCTACGGGCAGGTGATCGCCGCGGACGTCCGGCCGACGCGGGCGGAGGCGGTCTATCGGACCATCCTGGTGCTGGACAAGACCGGCAGGATCGACGCCGCCAAGGCGACCAAGACGCTGGCGGCGGAAGCCCTGCTGTGGCGCGGCGACCGGCTCGAGGCGAACATGGACAAGCTGCTGGCGGACCTCTACTTCCGCAGCGGCCAGTACCGGCTTGGCTTCGAGACTGCCAAGCAGACGGTCGAATATTTTCCCTCCAGCCCCGCCATGGACGCTCTCAGCAGCGAGGCGCAGCACGAATTCGAAAATCTCTATCTCAACGGCGAGGCCGATCGGATGCCGCCGGTCGCGGCGCTGGCGCTCTATTACGATTTCCGCGCGCTGACGCCGCCGGGCACGAGCGGCGACCAGATGATCCGCAATCTTGCCGAGCGGCTGGTCAAGGTCGACCTGCTGAGCCAGGCGGCAGAGCTGCTGAAGTACCAGATCGACAACCGGCTGAAGGGCGCGGCACAGGCCCAGATCGCGGCCGAACTGGCGGTGATCGATATCGCCAACCGCAAGCCCGATGAAGCGCTCAAGGTGCTGAACAGCACGGCGCTGGCCGAGCTGCCGCCCAGTCTCGAACGTCAGCGGCGCATCCTCGAGGGGCGGGCGCTGATCGATGCCAATCGTATCGACCTCGCTCTCGACATCCTGAGTTCGGTGAGTGGACGGGACGCCGACCAGCTCCGGGTCGAGGCGAACTGGAGTGCGAAGAACTACGAGAAGGTCGGCAACCTGCTGGAAGTGATGTACGGGCCCAGCGAGAGCGGCAGCAGCGGGCCCGAGCTGTCGCAGGCGGCCCGCATGGACCTCGTACGGGCGGCCGTCGCCTACGCCCTGGCGGGGGACCGGATCGGGGTGTCGCGGTTGCGCGGCAAGTTCGCCGACGCCATGGCCAAGGGCGCCGAATGGCCGATGTTCGACTACGTGACGAGCACCATCGAGCCGCCCTCCAGCCCGACCTTCGCCAAGGTGCTGCGGGCGGTGGCAGGCGTCGACTCCCTTGACGCTTTCCTCAAGAGCTATCGGGAAGCCTATGGCAAGGACGCGGCGATGACACCCACCGCCGGCGGCGTCGCGGAAGGCGCGCCAGCCGGCGCCGCACCGCCCGCGACGGCTGGGTAGACTCCTTGCTTTGTCGCGGTTTTGTCGCGTTTCCGAACCGGAAAGCCGCTGCGCACTTTTCCTGGAAACGCTCTGGCGGGGTCAGGCCGAGGTGAGCTCGCCGTAGCGTCGCAGGCGCCAGATGGCAGCCGAGACGATCCAGCTCAGCACGAAGACGCCGACCACTGCATAGCCGAAATTGGTCAGGTTCTCGTTCATCTCGCCGATGAAATCCCAGAAGCCGCCGGCCAGCCCGAGTTTGTCGCCGACGAGGCCCAGCGCCTCGACGCCGCCGATGAAAATGGCGACGACCACCGAGGCGGCGGTGATGGTCAAATTGTACCAGAGCTTGCGGATCGGATTGACGAAGGCCCAGCCGTAGGCGCCGACCATGGCGACGCTGTCGGTGGTGTCGACCAGCGCCATGCCGGCAGTGAACAAGGCGGGGAAAATCAGAATCGTCCAGAAGCTCATGCCCTGCGCCGCCTGCGTGGCCGAGATGCCGAGCAGGCCGATCTCGGTTGCCGTATCGAAGCCGAGCCCGAACAGGAAGCCGATGGGGTACATGTGCCAGGAGCGCGACACCATGCCGAACAGCGGCCGGAACACCCGCGACAGCAAGCCGCGCCCGGCGAGCAGGGCATCGAGCTCGTCGTCGCCCACCCTGGCGCCGCGGCGGGCCCGGCCGAAGGCGGCCCAGATGCCCTTCAGCACGAACAAATTGGCGAGCCCGATGAGCAGCAGGAAGAACGCCGAGATCAGCGTGCCGATCACCCCGCCAACCTCATGGAATTGGTGGAGCCGACCCTGCAGCGCGGCGGCGCTGGCGGCAATCAGGGCGGAGGCGATGATGACGATGGAGGAGTGCCCCAGCGAGAAGTAGAGCCCCACCGTTAGCGGCTGCTTGCCCTCCTGCATCAGCTTGCGCACCACATTGTCGATGGCGGCGATGTGATCGGCATCGAAGGCGTGGCGCAGGCCGAAGACGTAGGCAAGGAACGCGGTGCCCAGCAGCACGGGATGATCGTGGAACTCGAGATAGGCCCAGATCCAGGCTGCGGCGTTGGCGCTGAGGAGCCCAGCGTAGATCAGCACCAGCCGCAGGCCCGTATTGTGGCGCCGCGAGGCCAAGATTGTCGTCAATTCACGGCTCCTCGGGATATCGCGTCCCAGTGGGTTTGGCGCATCGGCGAGGCAGGGTCTGGCTCCCGCAAGGCATTGGCCTTGTCGATCGGTAACAGTGGCGCGACCGCGCCGGAATCTCACCGGCTTCCTGTCCTCGACTGCGCCGGCGGACAGTAGGGAGGGGCGCGGCGGGCTGTCAATGTCGCCAACGAAAAGGGGCCCCGCAGGGCCCCTCGAACCATCACATCGGCTAAGCCCTTACGCCGAGTAGTACATCTCGTATTCGACCGGGTGCGGGGTCTGCTCGAACTTGATGACTTCGGTCATCTTGAGGTCGATGTAGCTGGTGATCTGGTCGTCGTCGAAGACGCCGCCGGCCTTGAGGAAGTCGCGGTCCTTGTCGAGGCTGTCGAGGGCCTCGCGCAGCGAGCCGCAGACCGTCGGAATCTGCTTCAGCTCTTCCTTCGGCAGTTCATAGAGGTCCTTGTCCATCGGGTCGCCCGGATGGATCTTGTTGCGGATGCCGTCGATGCCGGCCATCAGCAGCGCTGCAAAGCCGAGATAGGGATTGGCCAGCGGATCGGGGAACCGCACCTCGACGCGCTTGCTCTTCGGCGACTGGCCGAACGGGATACGGCAGGACGCCGAGCGGTTGCGGGCCGAATAGGCGAGCAACACCGGCGCCTCGAAGCCCGGCACCAGGCGCTTGTAGCTGTTGGTGGTGGGGTTGGTGAAGGCGTTGACGGCCTTGGCGTGCTTGATGATGCCGCCGATGTAGTAGAGGGCATCCATGCTGAGGCCGGCATACTGGTCGCCGGCGAACAGCGGCTTGCCGTCCTTCCAGATCGACTGGTGGCAATGCATGCCCGAACCGTTGTCGCCATAGACGGGCTTCGGCATGAAGGTCACGGTCTTGCCGTAGGCGTTGGCGACCTGGTGGATGACGTATTTGTAGATCTGCACGTCATCGGCCGACTTGATGATCGGGGCGAACTTGATGCCGAGCTCGTGCTGGGCCGAGGCCACCTCGTGGTGGTGCTTTTCGATGGCGACGCCCATCGAGGCCATGGCCGCCAGCATCTCGCCGCGCATGTCCTGGGCGCTGTCGAGCGGGGGCACCGGGAAGTAGCCCTTCTTCAGGCCGATATGGTGGCCGGTGTTGCCGGTATCGTATTCGGCGTCGTTATTGGTCGGCAGTTCGGACGAATCGACCTCGAAGCCGACCTTGTAGGTAGTGTTCGAATATCGGACGTCGTCGAAGATGAAGAATTCGGGCTCGGGCCCGAAATACACGCTGTCGCCGATGCCGAGCGACTTCACATAGGCCTCGGCCTTCTTGGCCGTGGTGCGCGGGTCGCGGTTATAGGGCTGGTAGGTGGTGGGATCGAGGATGTCGCAATTGATGGCGAGGGTGGAAGCGCCGAAGAACGGGTCGATATAGGCCGAGTTCGGATCGGGCATCAGCACCATGTCGCTCTCGTTGATGGCCTTCCAGCCGGCGATCGAGGAGCCATCGAACATGGTGCCTTCCTCGAAGATCTCCTCGTCGATCATGGTTACGTCGAAGGTGACGTGCTGCAGCTTGCCGCGCGGGTCGGTGAAGCGCAGGTCCACGTATTTGATGTCCTCATCCTTGAGCTGCTTGAGGATGTCGCTGCCGGTCGTCATAGGTTCTACCCCTGTAAGTCGGATGGTCTTGTTTGGAAGGATTTCGCGCCGGAAAAGCGGCGGATCAGAGAGCGTCGTCGCCGGATTCGCCAGTCCTGATGCGGATGGCTTGCTCGATCGAGTAGACGAAAATCTTGCCGTCGCCGATGCGACCGGTTTGCGCGGCATTGCGGATCGCCTCGATGGCCCGTTCGGCGAAATCGTCGGGGCACACCACTTCGATCTTCACCTTGGGCAGGAAGTCGACGACGTATTCAGCGCCGCGATAGAGCTCGGTGTGGCCCTTCTGGCGGCCGAACCCCTTGGCTTCGGTGACGGTGATGCCCTGCAGGCCTACTTCCTGCAGTGCCTCCTTGACCTCATCGAGCTTGAACGGCTTCACGATGGCTTCGATCTTCTTCATGCAGGGCCTCCGTATGCCGCTTCGCCCGCGGCGGGGCCGGGGCGGCGGTGTGTTCGAGCGCCGCGCGGGCGATGCGCGGCGTAGCACTTGCAGCGCCGCCTGCTCTAATGCATGCCCTGTGCCAGAGCCGTGCTCTCTGGCGCAAACGCCGGGAGTGCCTCGCATTATTCGAGAATGCCGTAGGCGGCAGGGCTGTCCAGCATTTAGATTTGCATACTAAATGGGCAGTGCGGCGAATTATTGGGCGAATGTGCAGAGCGGCTTTCTGCAACGGGCCGGGGAACTAGCCTTTGACGTAATGTTTGACTTCAGATAGACCCTCGCCAACCCAGCCGGAGGCAGGGCTTTGCGGGTGTGGCGGAACTGGTAGACGCACTGGATTTAGGTTCCAGCGCCGCAAGGCGTGGAGGTTCAAATCCTCTCACCCGCACCAGTCCACCGGCACCAGAAGCCGCCGCCGCCACCGAACGCGATGTGAAAGAGACGGGATCGACAGCATGCAGGTCACAGAGACCCTCAACGATGGGCTGAAGCGCAAGCTCAACATGACCATTCCGGCACAGGACCTGGTGAGCCAGCTCGACGCCAAGCTTGCCGAGATCAAGGACAAGGCCAGCCTCAAGGGTTTCCGCCCGGGCAAGGTGCCGGTCCACCATCTCAAGAAGGTTTATGGCCGTTCGGCGATGACCGAAGTGATGCAGGATGCCATCAACAATTCCGTGACGCAGACGCTTTCCGAGCGCGCCGAGCGCGCCGCGACCCAGCCCAAGGTCGACCTGCCGGAAGATCAGGACGAGATCAACCGCGTCATCGAGGGCAAGGCCGACCTGGCGTTTGATGTCAGCTATGAAGTGCTGCCGCCGGTCGAGCTGATGGACTTCAAGTCCATCGCCTACAACCAGCCGGTGGTCGAGATTTCGGACGACGAGCTCGATACCGAGGTGAAGCGGGTGTTCCGCAACAATCGCGGCTACGAGGACAAGGGCGACGATGCCGTGGTGGCCGACGGCGACCGGCTCGGCCTCTCTTTCGTCGGCAAGATCAATGGCGAGACGTTCGAGGGCGGCTCGTCCGACCACGCGCACGTCACCGTGGGTTCCGGCGAGTTCATCCCGGGCTTTGAAGAGCAGCTGATCGGCATGAAGAAGGGCGAAACCCGCGAGGTCACCGTGACCTTCCCGGCCGACTATCAGCAGGAAGAACTGGCGGGCAAGACGGCCCAGTTCGACGTGACTATGCTGCATATCGATGCGCCCAAGGCGGGTGAGCTTGACGACGAGTTCGCCAAGACGCTGGGCCTCGAGAATGTCGCCGGCCTGCGCGACGCGGTGAAAGCCCAGATGCGCGCGGCGCTCGATTCGATGAGCCGCCAGCACGTCAAGCGGCAGATTCTCGATGCGCTCGACAATGGCCACAAGTTCGATGTGCCCGAGCAATTGGTCGAGGCCGAGTTCGAGCAGATCTGGGGCCGCGTCAAGCACGAGATCGAGGAGCACGGCCGCAGCTTCGAGGACGAAGGCACGACCGAGGAAGAGGCGCGGGCCCAGTATCACAAGATCGCCGAGCGCCGCGTGCGGCTCGGGCTGGTGGTGGCTGAGGTCGGCAACGCCAACAAGGTCGAGGTGACCGACGACGAGCATCAGCAGGCGCTGATCGCCGAAGTGCGCCGCTTCCCCGGTCAGGAGCAGCAGGTCTACGACTATTATCGCAAGAATCCGCAGGCGCTGGCCGGGCTCCGCGCGCCGGTGTTCGAGAACAAGGTGGTCGATTTCGTCGCCGCCGAGGGCAAGGCCACCGATACCGCGATGACCCGCGAGGAACTCGCCAAGCTCATCCAGAGCGACGAATATGAGGATGATGGCGAGGCGCACGAGCATCATCATCACGATCACGACGAACACGATCATGAAGGCCATGATCACGATTGATCGGCTGACCGACCGAATGCAAATGAAGGCCACCTTTGCGGGTGGCCTTTTGCCTTTCCGGGCGTGATTGTCTGATCGGGCCCGAACTGGAGAGACGCTATGGCCGGCTGGCTCGAACTGCTCACCCCAGCGGAAATGTACGAGGCGGATCGGCTGGCGGTCGCGTTGGGCGTGCCGTCGCTGACCCTGATGGAAAATGCCGGCCGGGCGGTGGTCGAGGCTATCGTCGCGCGTTACGCGCGGCGGCCGGTGCTGGTGCTGGCCGGACCGGGCAACAATGGCGGCGACGGCTTTGTGGTGGCGCGCCTGCTGGCGGCGCGCGGCTGGCCGGTGCGGCTCGCCCTCTGGGGCCCGCTCGACCGGCTCAAGGGCGACGCGGCAGCGATGGCGGCGCGCTGGGGCGGCGACATCGAACCCGCTTCGGCGGAGGGGCTGGCTGGCGCGGGCCTGATCGTCGATGCGCTGCTCGGCGC
>Ga0134126_10014301_pt1 | contig 10024 bp, 9 predicted proteins | sample KB31752_FD_96881 | JGI IMG/M metagenome (GOLD analysis project Ga0134126, IMG submission 96881) | Terrestrial soil microbial communities with excess Nitrogen fertilizer from Kellogg Biological Station, Michigan, USA - KB3-175-2 | ecosystem: Environmental > Terrestrial > Soil > Unclassified ...
CTGGCGCAGATTGTGACGCAATTCTGCGTACCCGGGTCGCACTGTCACTGTCACTAACCGAGAGTTCAATGTCTCAGCATTTCAGGCTTACGCGTAACATACGACTACCGGGCTTTCGGGCACTTGCGGGCATCGGCATGCTGGCTGGTGTGACGGCGCTCAGTGGATGTCAGCTCGACAACATAGCCGGAAATACGGGGGCGCAGGGGCTCGTGCAGTTCATCAATGCCGCGCCGCGGTATTCCGCGATGAACCTGTTCGTCGACAGCACGAGTGCGCTGACGAGGCCGCAGGCATATGACTCAGGCTCGTCGGTGTATGTCAATGCGCTTGCGAATCCGCGCACGTTCAGGATTACTACGGGGGCGGACACAACGACACTCGCTTCGGCTCAGCTGCAGGTGCAGAACATGAGCGTCTACACGATCATCGCGACGCAGCATGCGACGAAGGCGGGGCTGCTTATCCTGCCTGACACCGTGTCGCCTTTGCCGAGTGGTCAGGTTGGCATACGTGTGATCAACGCATCGCCATCCGCCGGCGCGGTGGACGTGTACGTCACCGGCAATGATTCGACTCTTGCAACCCCGTCAGCGACCAACGTCGTGTTCGAGGGCACATCGGGCTACATACTTGCTCCGGTGCCCGCCGGCACGTTGCGCATGCGTGTCACGGCGGCCGGCACCAAGACGGTGCTGCTGGATGTGGATGCCAGCTCGTTGACGGACGGACAGGCGAGAAGTGTGTTGCTGATGGACGCCGTGGGCGGCGGACTTCCGGTTACGTGGCTGGCGGTGCCGGACAGGGGGTAGCGGCTCTGACGTTCCCTCACTCCTGAGTCCAATCCAGGCTGACAGTCAGGTTTGTATAAAACAGGGGTCAGAGTGCACTTTTCGATCGAGCCCAACGCCTTGGGGTTCGGGAAACTACACTCTGACCCCGTTTCATCTTTTGGATTTCCATTCAGCAGCGTAAGTGGAATCGTCTCGCCGATCGACCGCAGCGCGCCGGAGTTCATCGGTGGAGGAAGGACACTTGGCGGTGCGCCGGAGCTTGTAATTCCAAACGGAATGACACCTGAAGTTGCCACTGTTACGGAGGTTTCCGGCATGATGGCAGAACCTTCATAATCGAGACAATTCCGTGACGACGAGCCTTCGATAATGTGCAGACTAGAGTCGTGGGAGACGAGCCTGGTTGGAAAATGGGAATTGGTAGATGGAAAAGTGGTCGGCAACGACACAGAACAGAGGATTGATGTTCTGCTTACCACAGGCTACCTGCAAGAACTGGCTTCCAGAGAAAGCGGTTGGACGACATTGTATCGTGATCTGGAGGACGGCCGTCTATGGGAACTCACATACCCTCGTAGCGACATGCATGGCGGCGGCCCGAAGCAACTCGAGGTCATCGATTCCGTAGACGCTGCACGGCTTTACAATCTGTGAGAAACAGGGGTCAGAGTGCACTTTTCAATCGATGCCGACGCATGGCCCCAGGAAACCACGCTCTGACCCCGTTTCACCCCAATTGGTAATTGCCCACGCAAAGCAAGGATATCAGTATGCGACGTGTGAGAGCTAGACTCGTGTCTGCGATTGGTGTCTTGGTGATTATCGTCGGCGTTGCCGCGCTCTGGGTAATCACCGCATCGACTGGCGTTTTTTCGGTCGAGAGCATCGAAATTACATCGTGTTCACCAAACGCTTCTCATTGCGCATTCCTAGCCCGACGAACCGGCCATGGAAACAGCTCAGATGTCCATTATCTTCGACTGAGAGCTATGCACAATGTTTTCGCATGGTCTCACTGGGCAGATTTCGGAAAGGGGCAACAAGTGCTGATGACGACCGAAGGCGGTCCCACTCGGCTGGTGTGGCGCGGTGACGACAGGCTGGAAGCTATCTGCGATAACTGCAAGCTATCAATCCTGGATGTAGTCAGAGAGAAAAAACGGAGCGGCTCTGTAATCATCTCGTATGTCGGATTTCCTCCGCCATCTGCGCAAACTCTGACGTTCCCTCACTCCTGAGTCCATCCCAGCCCGACCGTCAGGTTTGCATCGAAGACGAGGCGAGGACAGCAAGCACTTCGCCTCGTCTTCAACCCCACCGTCAACTCCGCTTCCGCACGTAGTGAAGTCCCACGACACCGGTCGGATATGGTGTCGCTGAAACCAGATTGAACTGCGCATACACACCATCCGGCAACAACCGCTTGCCGCTTCCGAGTGTCAGCGGGTACAGCACCATGTGCAGCTCGTCGACGAGATCGTGTTTCATCAACGCATGAACGAGCTGGCTGCTGCCGTCGGTCAGGATGTTCTTTCCCGGCTGCTCCTTGAGCTCGCGCACGGACTCGATCACGTTGTCGCGAATGATGGTCGTGTTGCGCCAGATTGGCTCCTTGAGCGTGCGTGACACGACGTACTTCTTCGGCGCGTTCATGAGATCGCCGAACTTGTCACCCACAGGCATCGGCTCGAACGCTTCGGCGTGCGTCACGTAGGTGCGCCGGCCCAGCAGCAATGCGTCGGTGTCCTGCATCAGCGCGATAAAGCTGTTGCCGATGTCGTCGTGCCAGTACGGCCAGGTCCACCCGCCGTGCTCGAAACCGCCATCCCGGTCCTCATCCTTGCCTCCGGGCGCCTGCATCACACCGTCCAGTGTCACGAATTCAGATACAATGAGCTTTCGCATGCGAATCTCTCCGTTGATGGTTCAGATCACGAGCAGGTGGTGACTCGCGTCATCGGCAGCGGGGATACGCAGGATCGTCGCCGCTAATCGCTGGCCGATTCGGCCTGTCTGCCACGGCAAGCGCTATGTCGTGCACAAAATTGCCGACCTTCGCCATGTGATCGTAATCGGCGTACTGCGGCTCATCGGTCGGCTGATGATAGTCAAGCGCATATCCGGTGGAGACGTACGCGACCGGCACCCTGTGCAGTACATAGTTCACCTGGTCGCTACGACAGAATCGGTTCCACGGATTGGCCGGCACGTCCCATGACTTGTCGATTGCCATGGCCTCGGGGCGCACGGCGTTGACGGAGTCGACCACGTCGCCGAACTCGCGCGAGAGTCTGCGTGCGCCGAGCATCTGCACGGAATTGGGTCCGCCGAATTTCACCTGCCATACGTGGCCCTTCGCTTCCATATCCATGTTGATCGCTGCGGCGACCGAGTCGAGCGGAATGGTGGGATGGTCGGTGAACCACTTGGAGCCGAGCAGGCCTGCTTCCTCGCCAGTATGCGAGACGAAGATGATCGAGCGCTCGGGGTGCTCGCTCGCGAACTTCTCTGCCGCTTCGAGAAGTATGACGGTGCCCGAGCCGTCGTCGTCCGCGCCGTTCATGATCGAGTCGCGACGTGGTGGACGGATGCTGCGTGCGTGCGCGATGAGCGAATCGATCTCGTGCTGCTGGACTGCGTTGGGGCGACACACCGGATCGTTCGCACCCTGCCGTCGCGTGACCATGTTGACGGCGCGCAGTGAATCGTGATCCACACCTTCGGGACGCATCCCGACGTGATCGTTGTGCGCACTAATCAATACGTATTCGCCAGCTCGTGTCGGATCGCTGCCCGGGCGGATCGCGATCACGTTGCGTCCCGGAGTCGGGGAAACGCTGAAGCTGTAGCGCCAGTTAGCGGTCACTGTCGCGCCGGCATCGCCCAACTTGAGCTGGGTTGCGGTCTTTCCGAATAGCTGCTGTGCCGTCACGCTGTCGATCACGGCGCCCGCCGGACCGGCGATGAGTGAATCACTTACCGGCATCCCGACGCGTGGATGCATCACAGCCGCTGCCGCCGAGGCGTCGATCGGCTCGATGAAGAGAACGCCAGCGGCGCCCGCCTGCAGTGCGCGCTCATCGCGTCGCGCGAATGTCCGCACACCACGGGCGCGGTTACGCGCATCATCGGCAATGGCTGCATCGGCGCCGAAGCGATCGGGGAGGGAGTCGCAGCTCGGGACGTGTCCGGTGCCTCCCTGACTCTCCGGCACTCGCGGGCCGCCCACGAACACGGCAATCTTGCCGCGGAAGCGCGCCGGATCGAGTGTGACAGTGTCGCCGAAGCGGCCGGCGAAGACCGCTGGCACATTCCTCAGCTCAGCTTTCGCGCCAGTCCCACTGGCAGCACTCGGCGCCAGTGGAATCCATCGTGCGCCAGCGGTGAGCGTCTTCTTCCCGACCGTGAGACGCGGTGCCCCACCCTGCAGTGCGAACGCGCCGTACGGGAGATCCTGGAAATACGTCCCCTTTTCTCCGGCGGGTTTGAGGCCGAGGCGGTGGAAGACGTCCGCGATGTATGCAGTCGCCTTGTAGTCGCCGAGCGCGCCGATGTCGCGGCCCTGCATGGAGTCGTCGGCGATCTGGTAGAGGCGTGTCCGGAGGTCGTTCGGCGTGATCGCAGATTCCGTCGGACGCGGCGTCCAGGTGCGCGGGCCCTCGTCGGGCCAGACGGGTCGGTCGGAGCTGGGCGCGGCCTGCTGTGCGGAGACAGTGGAGACAGCAGAGACAGCGGCTGCGCTCGTCATCATGAGAGCGATGAGCGCGGAGCGAACGAGGCGAGAGCGGTCGGTCACGATGGAGGTCCCGGGTGCAGAGTTGTAGCAGAATGCGTCGACGGACGCCAGCAACCGCGCCGGCGCCGTATCGGTAATCGTGACACGTTAGCAGGCAGATGGCCGCTCGGATAGGGTCGTGCGAAGCGTGGTTTCCGCTTCGGGCGAGCAACTTGCAAAGGTCCGTTGCATGGCGCCATCGACCGCTTCCTCGCCGCGGCTGCAGATTCCGCTCGACGTCGACGATATGGATCTTCGCGTTGGCAAGCGATCGGTGCGCCTTACGCATCTTCGGAAGATGTTCTGGCCGTCGCGCGGGATCACGAAAGGCGATCTGTTGCGTTATTACCTCGCAGTATCTCCTGCGTTACTCCCGCATCTGCGCAACCGCGCCATGGTGATGAAGCGTTATCCCAATGGTGCATCCGGTAAATGTTTCTTCATGAAGCGCGCACCAAGTCCGCGCCCCGACTGGATCGAGACGTGCGCGATCGAGCATGATTCCGGAAATATCATCGATTTCCCCATGGTACAGGATGTCGCATCGCTGTTATGGGTGATAAATCTCGGATGCATCGATCTCAATCAATGGTACGCACGGTGCGATGATATAGATCGGCCCGATTATCTGCATTTCGATCTCGATCCCGCGAAAGGCGCGTCATTCTCGCGCGTGGTGGATGTGGCTCTGATCGTTCGAGAGGCTCTGGATCATCTTGGAATGCCTTCGTTCATCAAGACGAGCGGCGCGACGGGAATGCATGTGTACATACCCATCGTGCGCGGTCCGCTTCAGAAGCAGGTGTGGAGTTTCGCGAAGGAACTTGCGCGCACCATCGCTTCCAGCCATCCGAAGATCGCCACTGCAGAATACATCATTGCCAAGCGTCCATACGGCAGAGTCTTCGTGGACTACAATCAGAACGCATGGGGAAAGACGCTGGCGTCAGTGTATTCCGTGCGTCCGACTCCGCGAGCGACGGTATCCACGCCGGTCAGCTGGGACGAGGTCGAGCGGGGTGTGGATCGCGATGCGTTCCGAATGGACACCGTTCCCGAGCGTGTTGCGGAGCTCCGAGACCTATGGGCGCCGCTGCTGGCTGCTCGCGGGCGCGTGAAGCTGCAAGATCTCCTGTGACTCTTCCGCCCGGGTACAGCTATGCACCGATGGAAGCGCAGTCGGTGGCCGAGCTGCCGACTGGGCCGCAGTGGCAGTACGAGCCCAAGTGGGATGGCTTTCGGTGCATCGCATTTCGAGACGGTGCGAAGGTGGAACTGCGATCGAAGGCAGGCAAGTCGCTGTCGCGCTACTTCCCGGAAATCGTAGCGGCACTGCGCAACCTCCGCGCGAAGAAGTTCGTGCTCGATGACGAGCTCGTCATCCCCCAGGGCAGAGCACTGTCGTTCGATGCGTTGCTTCAGCGAATACATCCAGCGGCGAGTCGCGTCACGAAATTGTCGACGGAGACACCGGCGATGTACGTTGTATTCGATCTGCTCGTCGGAGAGCGCGGTCGCGCACTGGTCGACGACCCATGGAAAGAGCGCCGGTCACTGCTGGAGGCATTCGCAGACCGCTATTTCGATGTGGAATCCGCCTTCATGCGTCTATCACCATCCACGCGTTCGCTTCCCACCGCACGGCGCTGGCTCGAGGGACGTGCGGGGCTGGACGGTGTGGTCGCAAAGCGAAGAGATCTGCCGTATGAGTCAGGCAATCGTACCGGAATGGAAAAGGTGAAACGGATTCATACTGCCGATTGTGTCATCGGCGGTTTCCGATACGCGACCAAGGGTCACGTGGTGGGATCGCTGCTGCTCGGTCTCTATGATTCCGACGGTCTGCTCAATCACGTCGGGTTCGTATCGTCGTTCACAGTGGAAGAAAGGAGATCGCTGTTGCCGAAAGTCGAGAAGCTCATCAAACCGCCGGGATTCACCGGTCAGAAACCCGGTGGCCCGAGTCGATGGAGCACGGATCGCTCGGCGGACTGGCAGCCGTTGGCACCGAAGCTCGTCGCGGAAGTCAGCTATGATCACTTCTCCGGCGATCGCTTCCGCCACGGGACGAGATTCGTGCGCTGGCGTCCGGACAAGGCGCCGCGTCAGTGCACGATGGAGCAGGTAAAGCCGCCGGTGGCGAATGTGTCGAGGATGTTGCGGGCACCGCGCCGATGAGATTCCTGCGCCGCGTCAGGCGTCGCTCTTCAATCCCGGCCCACCAATCTGCCGCACCCAATCCGCTCGGTACTGACAACGATATTATCCATGTAGCGGCTCTGCTCCACCGGCGATCCGGAATTCCAGTAGTTCTCGAAGAACACCGCGTTCAATCCGTAGTCAGTGTATCTCCCGACCCAGTTGAGATCGCTCCGTCCCGCTTCAAGCCAGTCGTCGATCCACAGCTGGAACACACCGTTGGACTGTCCGGGGTCGTTGAGCCGAACGTGCGCCTCGATGCAGTACCACTTTCCAACGTGTGACTGATCGAAGATCGGCGTGGCGCCGCGCAGTGCGCCGAGCCAGCGCAGATGCGGGAAGTCGTTGTATGTCGTCGTGACGATCGTGCCGGTAGCATCGGTTCCCGAAAATGGATCGATGACGAGATAGTTCGATTCCGGAACGCCCTTGCCGCCCGACCACACCGGCGCTCCCATGGCTTCGGCCCACGACGGTGTGACAAGAGACAGGGCGCGCGACAATTTGTCGCCACCGCCACCGGTCCAGGTCGGATCGTTGCGCAGATACACGCGCCAGTACAGCTCACGATACACTGTCGCACCGCTATCGACAGGGTGTATGTACGATGACGGTGTTTTGCCCAGTGCGAGCTTCAGCGACCCCGCATCGACCTGACCCTTCCTGAAGCGCACATGCATGCCGAACGAGCCGAGCACTCCCACGCTGTCGGCGCGCTCGAAACTGGAATCGGGATGCGAATATTCGAAATAACGACTCAGTCTGTTCGTCTCGAAATCGTCGCAGAATATCCATGCGGGTTTCGCAGAGACGCACTCGTTGGCCACCGGATGATTTGCAGCCGTGTCGCGCGCCGGTGTGGTATCCGGTGTGGCATTCGTGGCGACAGGTGCGATGGGAGTTTGCGCCGCCGCACTCCGCATCAGTGGAGACAGCACGATGAAGCAGGTGCAGATCATCAATCGCTTCATCGCGCCGTCTCCATGCGTGATGCTACTGCTTCTTCGGCTGGTACGTACCCGGGGTGGTGCGTGCAGCTACGCTGAGCCGGTTCCATCCGTTGATCGCTACGAGCACCATCGTCAGCTCCGTAATCTCCTTCTCGGAGAAGTGCGCCTTCACGGCGTCGTACGCTTCGTCGGAAATGAAACCATCGGTCATGACCGTTACTGCTTCCGTCCACACGAACGCAGCACGTTCGCGGTCGGTGTAGTACGGTGCCTCTCTCCACGCAGGAAGTCCGTACAGACGCTGCTCCGTCTCACCCAATGCACGGAGATCCTTCCAGTGCATGTCGATGCAATAGGCGCAGTGATTGATTATTGAAGCGTAAAGCTTGACGATATGGATCAACGGCACTTCCAGGCTGGTCTTGTGAACGTAATTCTCCAGCTCGGACATGGCACGGTAAGCAGCAGGATCTGCCGCAACATTGAATCGGGGCTGCATTCTGTCTCCTTCCATCGGTTGAACTATGGTAACCGCTACTACCATAGAAGAATAACAACTATCCGACCGTGCTACGCGTGTGCGGTACGCTCGCACTCAATACCGCCAGCTCCGGAGATCCGCGCCCGCGGGTGCGTATTTATCCATGTGTGCAGTCATCTTCGTGATCAGATCCGGCAGCGGTGGACCCCAGCAGTGCGGCGCCATGGGCTGGAACACCACCTCGCCGGTCGGCGTGGGATTCTTCGCCTGCTTCAGGAACTCGTCCAGCTTGTGCACACCCATGTTCAGGAAGTACGTGTCGGCGTCGCCGACGTACACGTTGATCTTGTTCGCGACTTTGGGCCCGAGCGTGCTCCAGTTCGTCTCCAGAATGTTGCGCAGATCGTAATGCTGCTTCCAGTACTCGGCCACATTCCTATCGATGACGCCTGTCTTCTTGTCCCAGATCGGCACGGGATAGCCATCAGCGCCAACGGGACCATACGTCGCCTGCCAGATGTCCCACTGGCCACCGGAACGTGCGTGGTCTCCGATGGAGAGCTCGGACCAGTTCTCGTCCTTCATCATCGCCGTGATGTTGCCGTCAGGCTTGCGTGAATCGGGGCGCTCCAGCTTCGTCCAGCTTCCTGCGTTCAGCCAGTATGCGTTGGTGTCGGCGTAGATGTTGACGATCTGGAAATAGCGAAAGTCCACGCCATCCGGACAGAGCGCCCAGGTGCCACCGTAGAAGTCCGGATACATCACCTGATGCGCGAGCGCTATCCATCCACCCGTCGATCCACCGGTAAGCAACCGAGCCCATGGCTCGCGCTCGACCCGGAACTTCGTCTCGACAGCCGGGATGAGCTCCTTCATTATCGCGTCGCCGTACGGGCCGTTGTTCGCGGAATTCACACCGTATGAATCATCATAGTACGGCGATGGATGTTGCAGCGTGACGAGAATCACACGCGGTGTTCCATCGGCGAGCCAGTAGCTCGTGAACTTTGCACCAAGTCCCGAGGTGCCTCCGAATCCGCCCGGCGCGCGGAGCGAGAAGTGGCCCTCGTCGTACACTACCGGATACTTCACACCGGGATGCCTGTCATAATCCCTGGGCAGCAGCACGGTCGCGCCGAAATAGATCGGATGTCCCCACCACTTGCTGAGAATCGCGCTCTGCATCTTGATGTGCTTCACGTACTCGTTGTCAGCAGGGACGGTGACAGGCGGAATGACCTTGTCCGCAACGAGCTCGATCGGTTTGGTCGATCGCGGATCGTAGCTGATCACAACTGGATCGCCATACATGTTGCCTGGCGACCGCTTCCAGTTCTGGCCTTCCCACTGATCCATGTGCATCCACACCGTGTGCCCGTCGGCACGCGCAAACTTCGTGTAGACGTTCACGAACGGCTCGACACGATATCTGCCAGCGGGAATGTCGCGCAGACTTCGAACCGGATGTCCGAACGCGGATGCATCGATGATCGCAGTCTGACCCGGCGCGAGATTCTCGACGTTCACGCCGAACAGCGGATCGCCGGTCTCTCCGGTTCGCGCGATCGGCGTACCAGCCGTATCCGCAAGCCTGCTGATCGCCACATAGACTCGGCCCGTAACCGGGCCGGAATGAGCCGACTTTGCGAACGAAATCTCGAAGCGCGGTCCGGCGGACGCGCCTGGCGCCTGGGCATTCAGGGGAGGCGAGACCAGGATGGCGAGCGCGGAGCCCAGGACGATGGCTGACGCCCGCGCCGCGAATGGATGTCTGTTTGAGCGCATTCGCGAATCTACTTTCGGGGGTCAGATACCGTCTTGAAAG